>Ga0315336_1000969_pt1 | contig 63211 bp, 59 predicted proteins | sample ASW5metaG_FD_204512 | JGI IMG/M metagenome (GOLD analysis project Ga0315336, IMG submission 204512) | Ammonia-oxidizing marine archaeal communities from Monterey Bay, California, United States - ASW #5 | ecosystem: Environmental > Aquatic > Marine > Intertidal zone | place: USA: California... | reverse complement strand
CCAGATCTGCGGTTGCATTGCCAAAAGCGACCCGCGTTCGCCGGTCTTCCTCGGTCGTTTCACGGGCGACAAAGAGCGTAGCCCCGAGGGCGAAGAGCATCGCTCCAGCCAAGCGCGCCAGCACCAGATCACTTGCATCGGCCTGAATCGCCAGGATTCCAAGCACTGGGGAGGGCGCCACCAGGAGGATGATTCCCCAAATCAACGCGGACCAGCCCTGCAGGGTCGCTACTTTCCGAAAGTCGAGCATGCCGGCCTCAATTGATGTCGAGCACCAGGGAGAACGTTCCGCCCTCGAACCATCCATCCATGACGATGTAGACCGTTTCGTCGTTTGTAGCCGTATATTCGACGACCTCTTCCTCTCCGTTGAAGGTGTCGTCGGTACCCGCGAGCGGCTCGTCGGGGTCGCAATCGCCGTCGAGGATATACACTGCAGCATCGAGGACCGTCTGGCGCATCGTCGCTGTCAGGGTCTCTCCCGCGAGCAGGTGGACCGCGCTCACGCCCTCAAAGCCGGCGGTAGCCCAGCCCGTGGTGTCGTTCTGATCGCCCAGATCGTGGTCGTCGTCCATGCCGGTCAGATCGCCGTAGTACTGCCCAGCGGCGAGGGGCGGGAGCCCAATCGCCTCAGCGCAGGTCTCGGTCCACTCATTGTCGAGCGTGAGCTCTGTCCAGCCGACCGTATCTTCGAAGTCGATGTAGAACCACTGCTCGGAACGCGTCTCGATCTGGATTGTGTTGCCGGCTGCGTCGATCTCGCTGTTGGTGACGCGGGAGAGCTGGACCGAGGTCGTGTCGAGGGGCGCGAAGAAGCCGATGTCATCTACGTCGAGCGTGAACGATCCGGTGTCATCGAGATGGTAGATCGTGCCTTTGACGGTCAGGATCACTTCGCCCTCGCCCCCGGGAGTCCATGCGAAGTCGATGCTGTCACCGGTGGTGACCTCGATGCGTGTGTCCGTGGGCGGCGAAGTCACTTCCATGGCGCCGGCGTAGGTGAAGTCGTCCGTGCCCTCATAGGGCATGTAGTCGCCATCCAGGGCGATGCCGCCGGTAGTGCCGAAGCCGGTGGGCACGCCGATGTAGACCGGCACCGTGTAATTGGGGTCGATGGGGAACGAGTCCGACCCGACATCGATCGCGTCGCCGACTTCGAAGAACTCGGCGGCGTTCAGAAAGCTCGTGTCGATCTCGGGGATCAACGATTCGCCGACAGCCGGCCACTCGATGACGCATGGAGCGCCGTAGAGGATGCAGTGGGCACCGTTCAGGAGTCCACCGTCGAGGTCGGTGAACAACGCAGCGCCGCTGTAGCTCTCGTCTTCGGAGTTGACCGAGGCAGGCCAGTGAACGACGACGATGGTGCCCGTCATTCCTGTGTAGTCCTGCAGAGGCACCGCCGTATCTGTGGGTTCGTCGTCGTCGTCGTCGAACGTGATCAACCCGTCGATGGTCGTGTCGTCGTCGACGGTCTCTCCGTCATCACCGCCACAAGCGAGGGCCAAAAGACAAGCGGAGACTACGAGCCGTGTATTTATGGGCAAGGAAGACCTCTAGTAAGCGATCGATATAGACGATCGCGCGACGACCGGCTGTGAGGTCGCTGTCTAGACTTCTTGCTCTTCGGCGTCCTGTTCATCCGCATAAGGGCTCGGCTGGGGGCCGGGCACGATTCCGACGAGATCGGGATCGATGCCGTCGTCCATGTCTGGGCGATCGCCCTTGGCGGCATTGCGTTGGGCGCGCTTGGCGGCCTTGGCCTGTCGCTTTTCGAGCTTGGCCAGTTCCTTCTTGCGCTTCTGCACGGTCGGGCGGGTCTTGGCCATGCATACCTCCGGGGGCGTATGATTGTGTTGCTGCGCACATAACCGTGATTGACACGGCGTCCAATGCCGTAGACGTAACCAGACAGCCGCGGCTTTTATTTCGCATGCCGTCACATTGTGGGCGTTGGACTGTCCGTGAATGCGGCACGGGCCTTGCTTGATACGATGCGATCGACTCGGGTTTGTTCATGCGCATGTGGTTGTTTGGAGCCTTGCTCCTGTTGTTCTCCTGCAAGGGATCGGTGGAATATGCCGAAGCCCCCGAAGGGGTAGGAATCAGCGGTGTCCGCCGGCTTTCGGCTGATGAGTACGACCGCACCATCCGAGATCTGCTCCACGACGAGTCCAGTCCAGCGCGGACGGCCCTGCCCGCCGATGTCATCGATCCCTTCGACAATGACTTCACACAACAAGAACCCACGGCGATCCTCGTTACCGGCGTAGAGGCCCTCGCCAACGACGTCGCGAGCCGCTTCGTCGCAGACTCGGCACGTCGCAGTCTGGTGGTCGGCTGCACATTGCCAGCCCCCGACGACGCCGTCTGCCTGCACAAGTTCATCGTCGAGTTCGGCCGTCGGGCAATCCGCCGCCCGCTGACCTTGGACGAGATTGACCCGCTCATGGCTCTCGGTACCCTGTTCGCTACTTCCGAGGGCGACTTCTGGGAGGGCATTGATGTGGTACTAAGGGTCTTCCTACAACATCCCGAGTTCATCTATCGGGTGGAGAAGGGCACCCGAACGGCCGAGGAGGGCGTGTACCGCCTCGACGACTTCGAGGTGGCAACGCGCCTGTCGTACTTCGTGTGGGGGACCACTCCGGACGACCGACTGCTCGACATGGCCGAGGCCGGATTACTCCGAGATTCGGCGATGATCGGGCGGATCGCGTCGGAAATGCTCGAGGACCCACGCGCCCTGGAGCGGACCGATCGTTTTCACGCAATGTGGATGGGCTACTGGGCGCTGCCACACGATCCCGATCTGACCGCGGCGATGCGGCTGGAGACCCGCCGTCTGCTCGAAGAGGTCATCTACATCGAGCAATCATCGTGGTTGGACGTCTTCACCATGAACGGGACCTGGATCGACGACGACCTCGCCGGCCACTACGACCTGCAGCCTCCGGGGTCGGACGAGCCGATGTGGGTTCGGTACGACGGAACGACGCGGCAGGGGATCCTCTCTCACGGCTCCTTCCTGTCCGTCGCCGGAAAGTTTGGCGACACCAGCCCCACCCAGCGCGGCAAGCTCATCCGCACGCGGTTGATGTGCCAGCCGGTGGCGCCGCCTCCACCCGATGTCAACGTCGACGAACCTCCCGAGGACCCGACGAGCGACTGCAAGTTCGACGCCTATGCCTCCCATCGGGTCGTTGGCACGAGCTGTAAGGACTGCCACGACGCCCTCGACCCGGTCGGTTTCGGCCTCGAGAACTACGACCAGGCTGGCGTGTATCGCGAGCACGACAACGACCATCCGGAGTGCACTATCGCCGGCGATGGTGACGTGGATGGGGCGACCTTCAATGGCCCGGCTGGCCTGGCCGACATCCTCATCGAGAGCGAGACCATCACCGATTGCGTCGTGCAGCAGATGTACCGCTTCGCGATGGGTCACGAGGCCCAGGACATCGACCGACCGCTGGTCACGTCACTGGCCCAGCGATTCCCCGCCTCGGGATACCGTTTCGACCAGCTCATGCTCGACCTCATTACCGATCCAACCTTCCAATACCGACGGGAGGAGACCCCATGAGATCCCTCAATCGACGGACCTTTCTACGCGGCGCCTTCGGAACGGCAGTGGCTCTACCGACCCTGGATATCATGCTCAACAGCCACGGCACTGCGTGGGCGAGCGGCGGCACGATCTGCAAGCGATTCTTCGTCGGATTCGGCGGCCATGCGCTCGGCGCCGACGGAGACACCCTGCACAACGAGGTCGTTCCGGTGGCAACGGGGCCCGGATACGACCTCCGAAGAGCCACCGCGACTCTTGCAAATCACGGCAATGTCGCCTCCGAGATCAGCATCATCAGTGGCCTGCGCATTCCCTACAACACCGGGGGCGGGATCCCCGCGGGTGGCTGGGACTCCGACTTCCACATCCAGGCCCTTGGACCGCTGCTCAGTGGCGTGCGAAACAATGCCAGCGACGACTATGGGGTCAACGGCCCCACGGCGGATCAGATCGTCGCCGAGGCCATCGGCCAGGACACCCTGTTCCCATCCCTGGCCTATCAGGTGCAGGCCGCCTGGTATCTGACGGCGAGCGCCCCCTATGGTCGCGACGTCATCTCCTATCGACAGGAGGACAACAACATCATCGCCATGCCGGGCCAGTCGAGTCCCCGGGTGGCCTACGACACGCTGTTCACGAGCTTCGTGCCTCCAGATGATGAGGACGCAGCCATCAAGGCCAGCGAGCTTCTCAAGCGCCAGAGCGTCATCGACCTGGTCCGCGCCGACTACCAGCGGCTGATTCCCCAGCTCGGCACCGTCGACCGGCAGCGAATGCAGCGACATCTCGACGAGATCCGGGATCTAGAGAAGCTGCTGGACGCCACGGGCCCGGCCCAGGGAGAGATCTGTCAGCTCCTGCCCGATCCCGGAGACGATCCGGCGATCGGCGGTGCCAATGAGGACTCCAACGGCGCCGGTTTCGACGTGAACAAGGGCTGGAGCGACGAAGACCGACGGGCTCGCCTGTTCTCCGATCTGGTGCACATGGCTTTCGCCTGCGACATGTCGCGATCGGTGGCGATGCTCTACACGATGGCCCAGTCCCACATGAACAGCGGCTCCTACACCGGACTCGCCTTCGATCAGCACGAGGTCAGCCACGCCTATCAGGGCACTGGATACGTCAGCGATGTCGTCGCGTGGCATTACGACCACTTCGGCTACCTCGTGGCGAAACTGCGCGACACGCCCGAGGGGGCAGGGAGCCTGCTCGACAACTGCGCCCTGGTGATGATGAACGAGGGCGGTCACGGCTACGACCCGGGATCGGGAGACGACACCACGGCCCACTCCACAGAGAATATGTGCTGTCTCACCGCCGGGAGAGCCGGAGGAATGGTCGCCGGGGAACACATTGTCGCCGACGGATATCATCCGGTGAACGTTCTGAATTCGGCAATGAAGGCTGTCGGCGTCGAAACCGATCTCGGCGAGGTGGTGGGCACGATTCCCGGCCTGATCTAGCTTGCTACGGGGATGTCGTTGGACAGGCCCAGACGTCGTGGCAGATCAGCGGCTGCTCTACGAACTCGTAGCCGGGTCCGAACTCGGCGTTGCAGACGAACTCGCCGTCGAGACAGCTCGCTGCAGACACCGGGTTGTACTCACAGTCCTCGAACTCAGGCAGGGATCCGTCACAGACCTCGCCTTCGGCAAAACACGCGTCGAAGACCTCGCAGACCTGGGCGGCGAAGTCCTCGCGGAAGTCCTCTTCACTGAGGACGTCGGCAGACGTTCCATTGTCGTCGTCATCGTCTCCGGCCGCGCCGGTCGATCCATCGTCGCTGCAACCGATCAACAGCAGAAGGACGAAACGCACTACAGCGTCGGCTCGCCGCTGCCTGTGGGGGTCGGGTAGCTGCCGGTGGGGTCGTCATCATCGTCGTCGTCGTCGCCGCCGCCCTCGCAGTCGTAGACGCTGGCGCAGGTCGTCGGAACGATGAGCTGCTCTGCGCCTTCTCCGCCAGAATCGTCGCAGCTGTAGTCGCCGGCGAGACAGTCCTGGGCGAACCCGGCATCGTACGTGCAGCTGGTGGACAGCACTTCGGACATCGCGGGGCACAGCTCGTCGGGGGTGCAGCTCTCGTGGGCGTCGCAGTAGATGACCTCGAACTGACTGAGGAAATCGGCCTCTGTGATGGTGATCTCCTCGCCGCTTCCCTCACACGCGACGGTGCCAAAGAGTGCCAGCGCTGTGAGCGCTCCGAACGTTGCTGCCTGCCGTATTGCTCGCATCGGTTCCTCCGAAATCTCTGGGCAGGATACCCTATTTCAGGCGCGGATCGAGGGCATCTCGCAGCGCATCGCCGACGTAGTTGACGGCCAGAGTGAGTCCGAAGAGGGCCAGGCCAGACGCCAGCAGTGGCCACCAGATGCCCTGCATCAGCTCGCTCTTGGCGTCGGCGATCATCTGTCCCCAGCTGGGTTCTTTATCAACGCCAACGCCGAGAAAGGTCAGGATGACTTCAGACTTGATCGCCCGTACGAAGGTGAGGCTGAAGTTGATGATCACGAGGTGAAAGACGTTCGGAAGGATGTGCTGGAAGACGATTCGAACGTCGCCGAAACCCAATGCTCGTGCGGCATGGATGTACTCGAGCTCACGGACCTTCTTCACCTCGGCGCGAACGAGCCGACAGAGCGTGACCCAACTCGTGAGACCGATTACCACGACGATATTGAACAGTCCCAAGCTGACATAGTCGCTGAACAAGAAACTTCGGTATGTGTCTGCGATGGGCCCCTGGCGCACGATGAATGCGAGGGCCAACATGAGCAGCAAATAGGGGATCGAGGCGACCGTCGAGTAGATGTAGACGACGAGTTCGTCGACCCATTGGTTCGCATAGCCGGCGATCAAACCCAGGGTCATCCCGATGACCACCGACAGTCCCGCCCCGCAGAGCCCGACGACGAAAGCGACCTTGGTCCCGTGAAAGACGCGAATGAGCACGCTCTTTCCGGCGGATGTCGTCCCGAACCAGGCCATCCAGCTCTCCGAGGACGGCGGCAGCGCAGTCTCCTCGAGATCGACGCCCAGGTCCGCCAGTGATTGCTCGTACATGAACGGGCTGCCCTGGTAGAGCTCGATGACCTGCGCGCCGAGGGCAGACAGCGCATAAGCGGCAAAGACCACCAGGAAGAAGACCGCGATGCGATCGCGTTTGAAGCGGATCCACGCCTCAGCGCGCGGACTGCGGGAGATGTCTGGGGCGCTCACGAGAGCCTGATCCGCGGGTCGAACCAGGCGTAGAGCAGGTCGGCGACGATGTTGAAGATCACGTAGAGCGTTGCGCCGAGCATCGTGAATGCCTTGACGACCGGCAGATCCGACGAGGTGATTGCGGTGAAGAGCGTACTGCCGAGGCCGGGAATGCCGAAGAAGATCTCCAGCAGAAAAGACCCCGTGATCAGGAAGGGCACGATGATGGTCAGCCGGGTGATGATCGGGATGGCACTGTTGCGGAGAACGTGGCCAAAGAGCACGCGGGTGTCCGACAGTCCCTTGGCGCGAGCGGTGCGAACGTAATCGCGGCCGATCTCCTCCAGGACGACCGTCCGGAAATACCGCACGTCGGTGCCGACGGACAACATCACCCAGATCAGCACGGGCAAGGCGACGAAGAAGACCGCGCTCGGACCGTACTCGTAGCCCCAGATGGGGAAGAGCTTCCACTGGTCGGCAAGCAGCCACTGCCCAACCAGGATGTAGATGAGCGAGCTCACAGAGATGCCGGCGATGGCCAAGGCGGTCACGGCTCTGTCCAGGATCGACCCGCGATAGAACGCGACCACCAACGAGAGGCTGATCGAGAGGACGGCACCGATGCTGAAGGCAGGAAGGGAGAGACTCAGGGTCGGCATGAGGCCGCGCAGGAAGATCTCCCGGACTGGCGTGTCGTCGATCCACGACGTCCCGAAGTTCAGGGTCACCACCTGCCCCAGGAAGTTCAGGTACTGCACTGGCAGGCTGGCATCGAGACCCAGAGCCGCCCGTAAAGCCTCGACTTCGGCCGGGTCCGGGTTCTTGCCGAGCTTCATGGCCACCGGGTCGCCACCGGCGACATCGAACAGCAGCAGCGTGATGGCGGCGACGCCCAGCAGGACCGGAATCGTGTACAGAATCCGCCGGAGGAGAAACGCGATCATCGGCGATTCCTCTGACTTACAGAGAAGCCGAGCAGGCCAATGAAGGCGAGAAAGCCCACTGCGAGTGGCCAGCGCGTGGGGCGATTCCACTCGGCGAGGAGCTCATCGCGAAGCGCGCGGTCGACGTGGGCGTAGGCGAAGTACTGGTCGGTGACCTCGGTGTACTTGAAGCCCTGGAGCCACTGGTGCTGGAGGTTGTTGCGGATGCGATGCGTCCGGGTGATCCAGGGGACCTGATCCGCCACCATGTGCGCCATGCGCTTGTAGAGTTCGGTGCGCTCCGGAGAATCCTGGAGGACAGACGCCTCTTCGTACCAGCGGTTGAACTGCGGATCGTCGAAGTTGGCAGACCCGATTCCCGGGGCCTTGTTGGGCCCGTACAACAGCTGCAGAACGTTCTGGGCGTCGGGGTAGTCAAAGCCCCATGCCAGGCCGGCCACCTGATACTGCTGGTTCCGCATCTTGTCGACCATCTGCGGGAACGTGTTCACGACCACGTCGATCTGGATGCCGATCTTGCGCATCTCGTCGACGAAACGCTGTGCAAAGTGCCGCTGGGTGACCCCGCTTCCACTGCTCTCGAACACGAGCCGCAGGGCGCGGCCCGTCTCGGGGTCGACACCGTCTGGATATCCGGCTTTGGCCAGGAGTTTCTTGGCTTTCTCGATCTGCGCGTGCCCGTCGTCGGCCTGGTAGGGGTGGTAGTCGCCGTCGAATCCAGCGACACCGGGAGGAATCAGGCTTTTCGCGACAATGGCCTGACCCGCATAGAGGTGTTTGACCGTCCAGACGTGGTCGAAGGCCAGCGCCATGGCCCGGCGTAGATCGACGTTGGAGAGGACCTCGTCGGTGGTGTTCAGGCAGGTGTAGACAACGCCGAGCTCGGTCCACGGGTCTTTGCGGATTCCCTGTGCCTTCATCTCCGGAGAGAGATCGCCTCCTGGGATCGCCTCGTCCATGTTGTCCTTGGGAGGATTCAGGAAGTCGAGGTAGCCCGCCTTGAAGTACAGCCACCGGGGCTGGGCTTCGAGGATGAAACGGATCTCCATGCCGTCCAGCAGCGGGATCTTGCCGCCGGCGTTGACGAGCAAGCCGGCCTTCTCGTCCTCCTCCCAGCCGTCCCACCGCTCCGCCGGTTTGTTCTTCGGATCCGGAAAATAGACGTCCCGATAGGTCGGGTTGCGCACGTACACTGCGCGATAGACCGGGTTGTACTCCACGAGTTTGAACGGTCCAGTGCCCACGGGGTGGTTGCGGAACTCAGCGCCGTAATGCTCGACGGCCTCTCGAGGGTAGACCGACGTGTAGGGCATCGCCAGGACCCACAAGAACTGTGGATAGGGCTTGGTGAGGTGGAATCGGATCGTGTATCGATCGACGACCTCGAAGCCCTCGACCTCGCGCTCGAGACCCCACAGTGGGCCAGGGGACTCGCCGGCCGCGCGCGCCGCCGTGAGGTCCTTCTTGAGGGTGTCCCGCCAGTCGTTGAGGCCGACGATCTTGTCGTCGAAGAGCCACCAGCCCTTGGTCGTCGTGCTCGGGTGGGCGAAGCGCTTGAACGCAAACAAGAAGTCTTCGGCGGTGACCTCGCGACCCTTGCCGCCCGGTAGAGAAGGGTCGTCGGTGAATACGACGCCCTTCTTCAATTGAAAGGTATAGGTGAGTCGGTCTTCGCTGACCGTTGGCAGGTCGGTAGCCAGTGCCGGGATGAGCTTGTAGGGTCGGGCGAAGGGATGGTAGGTGAGCAACCCTTCATAGACGTTGGCGGCGACTTTTCCCGACCCCTCCTCTTCAACCGAAGGCGGGTCGAAGGACTTGGGCAGCAGGCGCAGACCGACGTGCAAGATCGCGCCCTCCTCACCCGGGTACGGATCTGGATTGCAGCCGAAGAGCGCCAGGAGGACGGCCAACAGGAGAGCGGTCAGAGGGTGACGAATGTGTCCCCCTCGTAGGTGATCGGGCACCGGTCGAAGGTCCCCTTGGCCGAAGCGCTGCCTCCGCTCTTGCCGTCGATGTCTTCGAGGCCTCCCGACACCGAGATTTTGTAGCTTTCCCCGGACTTGGCAAGCTCTGCCTCCGCCTCTCCATCCGCAAACGACCAGCTGTGAACCGCGGCCTCGGTCGCCGCATCGAGGTCTTCCTGGAAGGCGCCGCTGCAGTCGAAATAGTCGGCAAAGATGCGGTACGGGTTGCTGTCGTAGTAGGTCACGCGTCCGAGAAAGTAGGGATTATCGCCGGTCTTTTCGACATCGAATCGCTCGTAGACGCCGTCGGGTGGCGCGTCTTCGGCGGCATCCACCGGGTCGCGCAACGTCAGGTTGAGGACGTGCAGCCCCTCCCCGAAGAGGGGGTCAGTGAGGTCTGCGAGCTCCTTGTAGTGGGCTTCGTAGACGGTGCATTGGGAGGCTGGGTCATCCAGCAGCGGCTCGAGCTTGAGGACGAGTTCGGCCTCGGCGGCGGCGGTCGCCGGGAACATGTCCTGCGCGTCGGCACAGGCGCCCTTGGCGTCGAGGAGCACGAAGCTATGCGAGGCGGCCGTCGAGCTCTCCATGTCGAGCCAGAGGCCAGATCGGACCTTGCCGAAAGCGTCCCCGTCATCGACCTTTACCGAACCTGTGCCGCACCCACACAGCAGCGCCAGCAGCAGTGGGCCGGGTCCCCGAAGGCTCATGCCCCCTCCTCGGCGCCAGGTTAGGCCGCCGGAGTGCGCCAGGCAACACCCATAATCGCAGCAGTGGTGGCCGCCGCCGCCGCCGCGGGAGTTCATGGCCTCCTCGAGGGCTACCGCCTGCTGCAGCACAGTCAGGCCTGGACGCTCCACGAGCTGTCTGGAGCGCTGGCGATGGAGGTGGTTAGCGCGACGGCGCTTGTCGCGTGTGTGTTCGTCGGAGTCGTACTGGCCGGCCTCAAGCCCAAGTGGCTCGCCGTCGGCGCCGTGCTGGGCGCCGCATCGTTGCAACTCGCCGCTCGTGTTTTGCATCCCGTTCCCGCTGATGGGCTGCCACCACCAACAGCCGCCGCGGTTGCCGGGACCACGGTGGTGCTCATCACCACCGACACCCTCCGTCGGGACCACGTCTCGGCCTACCCGGACTCCGGCGATCTGACTCCTCACCTCGCCGCGATTGCCGCCAAGGCGGTGCGTTTCGACGACGCTGTCAGCACCGCGCCACTGACGCTTCCGTCCCATACCAGCATGCTCAGCGGCGTGAGCCCGACCGAACACGGCGTCTACAAGAATGGCATGGTCCTGCCCGCCGACCTCCGCGGTGTGCCCGAAGCCCTCGCCGAGGCCGGGTTTTACACCGGCGCCTTCACGAGCTCCCTCATTCTGCACGGCAGTCATGGAATGAGGTCGTGGTTCCACGTCTATCGAGACGCCTTGGGGACTCGAATCGGCGCCGACAAGCTGCTCTTGGCGTCGCTGGTGTCTAGCGGCGCCGACTGGGCACGCGACGCTCCAGAGGACAAGATCGGCAAGGAGCCCGGCCCGGTGACAGTGGCTCGCGCACTCGTGTGGTTGGATGGCGTGCCACCAGAGGCGCCCGTGTTTCTGTGGGTGCACCTGTACGACGCCCACTCCCCGTTTGGAGACACCGAGCCCGATCCCGTTCAGCGGGCGACGGTCGTGCCCTGCGACTGGAGCGCCCACCCCGCCGCGCTGCGACGCACGCCGTGGCACCCCGTTCGGCCGATGAAGCCGCCCATCGCGCCCACCTACAAGTGCAAGGAGGCGAGCTGGAACAAGCTGGTCGCCAGGATCTCCGGGTATCGCGGTGCGGTGAGCTACCTCGACCAACAGGTGGGCGCCCTGGTCGCCGGTCTCGACGACGCCGGCCGCTGGGAGAACGCGGGAGTCGTGGTGGTCGCCGATCACGGAGAGAGCCTGTACGAGCACCAACAGCACGTGAGCCACCAGTACTCCCTCTACGACCCTGTGATTCGCGTTCCACTGTTCGTGCGAGCTCCCGGTGAGACGGGCGTTCGGACCGAGCCCGTCTCGACGGTTCGCGTGGCGGCGACACTCCGGGATCTAGCGGGCCTACCCCCGGACCCTTCCATCGCTGGACCGTCACTCCTCGACGTCGGGGAAGATCGCCCGATATCCGTCGGACCCGCCGCCATCGACCGCATGCCGAGGGTCAAGGGGGCGCCGGTGCAGGTGGTCGCCCGTTGGGGCGGTCTGAAGGTGTTACTCGATGAGGCAGGTCATGCCGAGCGCTACGATCTGGCCGTGGACCCCGGTGAGCGTCGGCCCGGCCTCACCGAGGAAGAACGGGAAGCCTCTCGGGCCATCATCCAGGAGCGCGTGACGGACGCCAGACCCAGACACCTGCTGATGGCACCGCCCGGCAGCCCGCCGCGTCTTGCGACTGCGAGCGCGTTGCGGCAGGACGGCGTTCTCGGCCGGTTGGTGTCCGAAGACGAGGCGGCCGACTACCTGGAGCACGAGGAGCAGGCGCGCCGTGCGCTGCAGGACATCCGGTCACGCGCGATGCAGGCACCAGCCGAAGATGGGCTCCCCGACGAGATCCAGCGGGCTCTCGAGGCGCTCGGCTACGCGCAATGACTGCTATCCTGCCCGTGGAGGAGCTCATTGGTTTCGGCAAGTCTCGCGCTGGCACTGCTCTCGACACCGGCGATCGCCCAGAATCAGGGCAATGACTCCGAGGGATTCGATGCCCACGGCTTTCAGGTTGCGGCGCTCGATGCCGATGTACGCGACCCCCTGACGCTCCAGCGACCCGGGCGCATGCAGTTTCGGGACTTCGCCGCGGGGGCGATGTTCGAGTTCGCCGAAGAACCCTTGGTGGGCACGACTCCGAACGGCAAGCAGGTCCCGGTGGTCGACGATCTCTTCGCCCTCAATCTCGCCATGAGCTCCGTCGCCCACGACCGTCTGAGGCTCGATGTCTTCGCGCCAATTTTCCTCTCGAGCCTGGGCCCAGACGGCCCTCGAGGCGCCGGCTTTGGGGACATTCGCCTTGGGGGCATGGTCTTGCTCGTCGCGCCGGAAAGCGGGGATGGTGGCTTTGGGCTTGGCTTTTCTCCCTTTATCGACATTCCCACCGGGAACGACAGCAACTTCCTCGGTCAGTCGAACCTCGCCGCCGGCGGCGTGGTCTCTGCCTCCGGCGCTTTCGACGACCTGACGCTGACAGCCAACACCGGGACCCAGATCAACCCGAGCGTGGACCGGGCAAATCTTACCGGCGCCGACCAGATCACTCTCGGGATTGCTGCGGGGTATAGCCCCATCCAATCTGTCGGTGTGAACTACGAAATTCGCGGGGCACTTCCACTGAAGGCCAGCAGCGCAGCCGGGACCGGGACGCCTTTCGAGGGCATCCTCACGGGCCGCTATGTCGACGCCTCTGGGGGTTTTGTGGTCGGCGGCGCCGCGATGGGACTGACGCCGGGGGTTGGAGCCGCGACGTTCCGGGTCTTGGTGGGTGGCGGATTCGGCACCGCCAGTCCCGAGGCCTTCGACACCGACAAGGACGGGATCGTCGACGGCGACGACAAGTGTCCCGACGTGGCGGGGACCGCAGATCTCGAAGGCTGCGTCGCCGACCTGAAGCTGCGGGTGACCACCGTGTTGAACGGCAAACTGTTGGCCGGTGCCACGGTCCGACTCGAGGGCCCGACGACCCACGAAGCCGTCACGACGGCCTCGGCGATTGCCATATCTGTAGGACCGGATTCGATGTGGAGGGGCTCGGCCAGCCTCGGCGACTGTTTGACCGGGGACAAGATCACCCAGGTCCGAGACGAAGACCTCGCCATGGAGATCTCATTGCAGTACAGCCCGGCGGCCCTGATTCGCCTGGCGGTGCTGAGCGTGAACGGAAACATCGTGAGCGATGTGCGATATCGGTTCGAGTCAGTCGATCCCTACTGCGAACCTGCAAATCTGCCCGGTCTCGACGACGCCGGCAACGCGCTGTTCGACATCGGTGTGGGCGAGCACAAGATCATCGTCGACGCGCCTGGCTATGCCGCCTACGAGGAGACCTTCTCAGTGGGCCACAGCGATGAGCGCGAGGTCTTTGTGCTTCTGAATCCGAAATGAATCGAGCCTGGGCCGCAGCAAATGCCCTGGCAGCGTTGTTGTTTCTGTACTGCGCAGCCGTTCAGATCAACGATCCCGACCCGTGGTTGTGGATCCCGACCTATGTGATTCCCGCAGCGGTGTGCGCGGCGTCGGTTCGCTGGCACGCCCACCCCGCCATTCCCGGCGTGGTGGGTGGAATGGCCGCATTCTGGACGTTTTCCCTGTGGTGGGTCGGTATCGAGGAGTCCCACCACATGTCGGGCTTCCCTCAGTTCGGCATGCTGAGGGAGGAACTCGTGCGCGAGGGCCTCGGACTCGGATTGGTCGCGGTGTGGATGATCGCGATTGCCATCTACGAGCTGCGTCGACGCAACCTGAACTCCAGCTGACGCTCAGCCGAATACGCGCGTGACGAAGTCTCCGTCCTCGATGGTCGCGCAGAAATCCTCGAGCGCCTCGCGATTCGCGCCTCGCCACCGCATATCCTCGAGCCGCTGTGGCAGCGGAACGTCGCCGCGGAGGGTGGCCAACGTCTTGTACAGGGATGCGGGGCCGCGTCGTTCGTTGAGGTTGGCTGCCAGACCCGCTGCACCTCGCACCTTGATGTCCCAGTTGGCGGGGTCTTCCGGAATCTCGTCGATGGTGCCATAGCGGGACAGAACCAACCCCGCCGATTTGGCGCCCCACTTTGGTATCCCCGGAATACCATCGGCATTATCGCCAACCAGAGCCAGGTAGTCGGGGATGCTCGCCGGCCTGACGCCGAATTTTTCGATCACGCCATCTTCGTCGAGGATCTTTTTCCGGATTCGGTCGCGCAGGACAATTCGATCGCCGGTGACGCACTGGGCGAGGTCCTTGTCGGGCGTACAGATCTGGACTTGATCGACATCCGGCGCCCAGCGCCAGGCGGCAGTGGCGAGTGCATCGTCCGCCTCGAAGGTGACCATTGGCCAGACGACCAACCCGAGGGAGCGAGCCGCTTGCTCCGCGAGCGGAAACTGGCCGAGAAGGTCCTCTTCGATTCCATCGCCGGTTTTGTAGCCTACGAACAGGTCGTTTCGAAACGACTCGATGACCCTGTCGAAGGCCACGCCCACGTGGCTGGTGTCGTCCTCTTGAAGGAGCCGGTACAACGTCCGGAGAATTCCGCGGACCGCGCCCACTTCTCGCCCCTCGCTCGTCTGCGCCTTTGGAGCGCCAAACCAACACCGGAACAGCTCGAATGTACCGTCGACCACGTGTAGCTTCACGCATCCTCCTGCGGCGCACATCTTACAGGGTACGATGGCTGCGGTGAATCCATGATCAGCTCGATCGTTTTGCTCCTCGCCTCGGTCGTTGCCCTTGCGTCACCCGACGTGTACGACGTGGGAGACGGGCACGATGGCGCTCTCGTTGCGGCGGGCGTCGTGCAGATCAACGACGTGTCGATGTTGGGCGCCGATATCTCCATCGGCGGCACCTCGTTGACCCTCTCCAACGACACCCCGTTCGCGGTCGGCGACCTGATCATGGTCCACCGCGCCACGGGGATGACGGTTCTTCCAGCTTCGGGCGACGAGACGCCCATCGATCTGGACGCCTATCCAGACGAGGTCGGGCGCTATGAACTGGCTCGCATCATCGGTAAAGCTGGAAACGTAATCGACGTGGATTACGGCTTTCAATATGCCTTTGCGGCGGCGACCAGTCAGGTGATCCGGGTGCCCGAATACACGTCGGTCACCGTGGCGGGATTCGACGGTCTCACGGCGGCGGCCTGGGACGGCGCCAGCGGTGGTGTCGTGGCGTTTCTGGTTCAGGGCGAACTGAGCTGCGCCGGCAACATCCAGGCGACAGGCCTGGGTTACCGCGGCGGCGTCTATGTAAATGGCTTCTCTCCGATTGGCTGCACGAATTTCGACGAACCGTCGCCGAATGGCGCCCAGAAAGGCGAGGGCATCACCGGGCTCTACGGCAGCCTGGTCACCGGCTACGGCAACCGAGCGAACGGGGCTGGAGGCGGCGTCTGTGCCAACAGCGGTGGCGGAGGCGGGGGAAGCGCCGGCGCGGGTGGCAAGGGCGGTCGCTGCTGGTCCGGAGGCGGCCAGCGGGACTACGGCGGACGGGGAGGGGCTTCTGTCGCATTCGACCTGCGAGATCGGCTGCTCTTCGGTGGAGGAGGTGGCTCGGGAGAGGGCAACAACTTCGTCGGAACCAACGGGGCCGGCGGCGGCGGGGCCATCTGGATTCGGGTCGGTGGAGATCTCACTGGAACCTGCTCTTTCCGAGCGAGTGGTTCGACGGCCGCGAACGCCGGGGGCGATGGCGCCGGGGGCGGGGGCGGCGCTGGAAATATCCACATTCGAGCCATGGGATCGGCGGCGTGTACCACCGTGAGCGCGACGGGAGGCGCCGGAGGCAACGCCGCCGGAGATCACGGTCCCGGTGGCGGAGGTGGCGGTGGGCGCATCTATCTGCAGGCGAATGGCACGGGGGGCTGCGGAGCGAATGTGAACAGCGGCCTGGCCGGGACTCAAACCAGCACCTGGCTCACGGACGGGGCCTTCTACGGCGCGCAGCCTACCGTGAGCATCGCTCCTGGGTTCGTCGGTGAGTTCATCGAGGACGGCGTCCCGTTCACGGACGCGGACGCTGACGGGCTCCGTTACGTCGACGAGCTGCTCCACGGGACCGATCTCCTCGACGGTGACTCCGACGACGACGGGATCCTCGACGGCAACGAGGTGTTCCTGTGGGGCATCAATGCATTGAGCGCAGATACGGACGGCGACGGCCTCGCCGACGGCCTGGAGATCGGTCTGGCGGCCCCCGAAGGCGTTGATACCGACCTGCTGGTCTTTGTTCCCGACGGCGATTCGGGCCTCACGACTACCCATCCCGGACTCGCCGACACCGATGGAGATAGCCTCGACGACGGGGTCGAAGACGCGAATCTCAACGGCATGGTGGACCCCACTGAGACGGACCCAACCCTCCAAGACACCGACGCGGACGGTCTCGACGACGATGTCGAGGTCGCCGGTCCCACCGACCCGCGAGACCCAGACAGCGACGCGGACGGCTTGCCTGACGGCCTCGAGGACGCCAACGGGGACGGCATTCTCGACGTGGGCGAGACCGACCCGATGAACGCCGACACCGACTCGGATGGGCTTCAAGATGGCGCCGAAGACGCCAACGCCAACGGCATTGTCGATGTCGGTGAGACCAACCCGAGGAACCCGGACACCGACCAGGACGGTCTTCCCGACGGACTCGAAGTGCTCACCCTCACCGATCCCCTCGCAAAGGACACCGATTCGGATGGTCTTGAAGACGGCGTCGAGGACGCCAATGCCAATGGCATCGTCGACCTGGGCGAGACCGACCCGCGAGTGCCCGACAGCGACGGGGATGGCCTGTCCGACGGGGTCGAGACCGGCAATGGCACCGATCCGCTGAACCCGGACACCGACGGAGATGGCCTCGACGACGGGATCGAGGATCTGAACGGAAACGGCGTCGTCGATCCGGGGGAAACCGATCCACTGCGGGCGGATACCGACGGGGATGGACTCGTCGACGGAATCGAGATCGCGGGCGGCACGAATCCGCTCTTCGCCGATACGGATGGAGACGGTTTGCTGGACGGAACCGAGGACGCGAACCTCAACGGCGTGCTCGATCCCGGGGAGACCAGCCCGCTCGTCGCCGATAGCGACGGGGATGGACTCGACGACGGCGTCGAGGACGTAAACTTCAACGGCGCAGTGGATCCCGGCGAGACCGATCCGCTCGACATCGACACCGACGGAGATCTCCTCGGAGACGGTCTGGAAGTGGGCACTGGCACCGATCCACTCAACGACGACACCGATGGCGATGGCCTTGCAGACGGCGTCGAGGACGCCGATGGCAATGGCTTCGTCGGACCTGGAGAGACGGACCCCCGCCTGGCCGATACCGACGGGGATGGCCTCGACGACGCCGTCGAGATCGCCATAGGCACCAACCCGCGGTCGCCAGACAGCGATGGGGACGGCATTGTCGATGGTGTCGAAGACAGCGATGGGGACGGCGTCGTCGACCCGGGAGAGACGGACCCCCTCAACGCCGACACGGACGGAGATGGCCTGATCGACGGAGCAGAAGACGCGAACGGCGACGGGATCATCGACCCGGGCGAGACCGATCCGCGGACGTCGGATACCGACGGCGACGGGCTGGCAGACGGCATCGAAATCCAACAGCACGGGACCGATCCAACCGATGCCGACACCGATGGAGACGGTCTCGACGACGGCGACGAGATCTTGGTCGAGAACACCGATGCTCTGCGATGGGACACCGATGGTGATGGCCTGTCGGACGGAGACGAGGTCGGCGTCTACAGCACCGATGCCCTGGCCTACGACACCGATGGAGACGGCCTCTCAGACGGTTTCGAGGTGCTGACCTGGGGAACGGATCCAACAGGTCCAGACTCCGACGGCGACCTGCTCTCCGACGGCGACGAGGTCTTCCTCTTCGGCACCGATCCGCTCGCGGCCGACACCGATTTAGACGGCCTCGACGACGGCGAGGAGAACCAGATCGGCACCGATCCCCTCAATCTCGACACCGATGGGGACGCCCTCTCCGATGGTGACGAAGTGCTCGTTCATCTCACCAACCCCGCCGACGCCGATACGGACGACGGCGGCGTGGAGGACGGTGTCGAAGTGCGGGTCGACGGCACCGATCCCCTCGACGGCGCCGACGACGGAGGAGGCGCGCTCGACATCGATGGCGACGGCCTGAGCGATGGGCTCGAAGCGGCTCTCGGCACCGACCCCAACAACCCCGACACCGATGGCGACGGTCTCTCTGATGGCGTGGAAGTCCTGGATGAAGGCACCGATCCCTTGCGCTGGGACACCGACGGAGATGGACTCTCCGACGGCGATGAGGTTCTGGCCATTACCGATCCGCTACGGCGGGACACCGACGGAGACGGCCTCGACGATGGCGAAGAAGTTCTGGTCTACGGAACGGATCCGCTGATTCCCGACTTTGATGGCGACGGCCTCCTCGACGGGGAGGAGGTCGATGTCTACGGGACCGACCCCGTGGTGGCCGATTCCGACGCCGATGGCCTCGACGACGGCACCGAAGTCCTCGACGAGGGGACCGATCCCCTGGTCGCCGATACGGATGGTGACGGTCTCGGGGATGGCGACGAAGTCCTGTTCGAATTCACTGATCCCCTCGATGCGGACACCGATGACGGGGGCGTTGTCGATGGCGTCGAGGTCGCGGCAGGCACCGATCCGCTCGATCCGGCCGACGACGTACCGAACGGGTTGGACAGTGACGGCGATGGCCTCGTCGACGCTCTGGAGGCCGTGATCGGCAGCGACCCGAACAACGCGGATACCGATGGCGACGGGCTCTCTGACGGCCAGGAAGTCCTCGTGCACGGCAGCGATCCGCTGGCGCCGGACACCGATGGCGATGGTCGAACCGACTTCGAGGAGGTCCTGCTCGATGGGACCGATCCCCTCGACGCGGACACAGACGGCGACGGGCTCGACGATGGCGACGAGTTCGCTGCAAACACCGACCCCAACGAAGGCGACACCGACAACGATGGACTTGGAGACGGCGCCGAGGTCCACGTCTGGGACACCGACCCACTCGACGATGACAGCGATGGCGATGGCCTGCTCGATGGCGAAGAGGCAGTGGACTACGGCACCGATCCGAACGTCTCGGACACCGATGGCGGGGGCGTCGGCGACGGCATCGAGGTGCTCCAGGATCTGACGGATCCGCTCTTTGCGGCGGACGACAGCATCGACACCGACGGAGATGGCCTCAACGACGCATTGGAGGATCAGCTGGGTACGGATCCGACCCTGGCGGACACGGACGGCGACGGAATCGATGACGGCGATGAGGTCGCGGCGGGTACCGATCCCCTCGATCCCGATGACCCCGGCGATCCGACGGTCCCAACCGACACAGGGCGCCCGAGTGACACGGACTCCGACACCGATGTCCCAGGTACCGATCGTGTGTTCACGCCAGCCGACGACATCGAGGGCGGTCGGGCTGGGGCCTCGGGCTGTGACTGTGACAACGCCGGAGGCTTGGGTGTTTGGTGGCTGATCGCCTTGTTGGGGATAAGGCGGCGCCATGATCCTCGTAATCGACGTCGGCAACACCAACACCGTGCTCGGGCTCATCCGCAACCAGAAGATCGTTCAGACCTTCCGAATCAGCACGATCCAGGGCACGACTGACGAGCTCGGTGTGCTCCTGCTTCAGCTTCTGGCGCACTACGGTTTCTCCGCTGCGGACGTGAGCGGCGCCATCTGCTCGTCGGTTGTGCCGTCTGTCGTCTACACGATCGACAAGGCGTGTCGGCGCTACCTCGAAGTCGAGTGCAAGATGGTGGGCCGGCGGTTGAAGACCGGCATGAAGGTCCGAACCGACAACCCACGCGAGGTCGGTGCCGATCGCATCGTCAACGCCGTCGCGGCCATCCATAAATGGGGCGGGCCGATCATCGTCGTCGACTTCGGTACTGCGACGACCTTCGACTGCATCAATTCCGCCGGAGAGTACGTCGGAGGCGCCATTGCCCCGGGCTTTCGCATCTCTGAAGAGGCCCTGTTCAGCAAGACCGCGCAGCTCCCTCGCGTCGAGGTCGCTCGGCCCCCGTCTCCCATTGGCACCAACACGGTGCACGCGATGCAGTCGGGTCTGTTCTACGGCTACATCGGCCTCGTCGACAGCCTGGCACGGCGTTGCCGCGACGCCCTCGATCCCGCGGCCAAGGTCGTGGCCACCGGAGGCATGGCAAACCTGCTCTCCGAAGATTCTGAAGTCATCGAAGAGGTGGATATCTTCCTGACCCTTCGCGGATTGGCACTGATCTACGATCGGAATTCCTGATCGCCGCTTGTTACTTGTGCGCTCATGACTGACGAGGATCCCGCACAGCAACTGGTTCGCGACCGACGCTGGCACTGGCGCGAGGGCATGCGAGACGTGCGCGGCCGACGCCTCGTCGACCTCGATCTCCACGACGGCAGCTCCGAGCCCGACCTGACCGACTACGCGACGGCCGGCGCCATTCTCGGACTTTTGGCGGACACCGATTCCATCACCGACGTCGTCCGCGACAACGGAGAGTGGATAGTCGCCGTGGACCTGTCGGGACGCCTGCAGGGCTACATCGCACCCACTCTCGGCGAGGCGGCGGCCTGGGCCCTCCTGGCGTTCTGGGACGACGCGGACAACCCCACCATCTCCGCCTGATCGGCGCTCGAGTGCCTTTTCCCGACGACTTCGAGCGCGAGTGCCTGTATGCACGGCCGCATTGGTATCTGCACGACGTGCTGGAGATCGACCGCGAGGCGCACAGCGTCACCGCACTCCTGGATACGACCCGGATCGGCGCCCTGGTCGACGGACAGATCGCGTGGCCCGGACACGAGAAACACCTCCCAGGAGCGGTCGCGATTCAGATGACCGGAACCCTGGCGAACCTGCACGCGGTCTACTGCATGGACCTGCGGCCGTCCGAGGGTTGGGTCGGCTACGGGACCCACATCCGCAAGGGTCGCTTTCCACGCTTGGCGCGTATCGGGCCTCCAGTCATCGCCAACACGGTGGCCACCCGACGCCGCATGATTCGCGGCACCTGGTTCGTCGATTACGCCTTTCGCTACGAGCAGGAGAACGAGTTGGTGTATGAGTCGGTCCAGGTCGCAGCCTGGGGCCGCGCAAAGACCGAGGCGTGAGCACCAACCGCGACAGCATTCATCACGAGCAGGTGTTGAAGCGGCAGACCTATGCGCTGGCCGAGGGGGCGGACGAGGCGTTCGACGAAGAGACGGTCGTCGAGACCTGCGACCTCCGATCTGCTTCCTTCGCACAGGATCTAGGGGAGGCACTCGAGAACCTCGGCTTCGCCATTCTTGTCGGACATGGCGTCGATCAGGTGAACTATCGCCGTTGCGTCGAGGCCATTCCTAGAGTCTTTGCGGCGTCGATAGAGGACAAGCTCCGCTTTCGCGCCCAGCGTTTCGGATCCGTCAATCAGGGGTATTTCCCCATCGCCGAGACCTCGCAGCTTCATCCCGACCAGGTGGAGGGATGGGTCTTCTGTCGACGCGCCTTTGCACCGCCGATGGCCGGGAATTATTGGCCCGATCCGGCGCTCGAGCCGCTGTTCCGAGCCCACTGGCAGGCTCACGAAGTCCTGGTTGCCCCCATCATGCAGGCGATCCTGGGCTACCTGGGTTGCGACCCCCATCTGTACGACGACCGGCTGTGCGGCACCAACTTCGGACTTCGGCTGAACTACTACCCACCGATGCCCGAGAGCGGGGCAGGGCGGTTGCTCGGCCACGAGGACGTCGACCTGTTCACCTTGTTGCCGGCCCCCGATATTCCGGGATTGCAGGTGCTCAACCGCCGGAACTTCAAGTGGATTCGACTCGAGGCGCCTCCGGGCTCGATCATTCTCAACACCGGCGACTACCTGCAGCGGATCAGCAACGATCGGCTCCCATCCACTACCCATCGGGTCAGCGTGCCTCGAGATCCCGCGGCGAGAGCCCTGTCCCGGGTCAGCTTGCCGATGGCCATCTACCTCTGGGAGGACGAGGTCCTCGAGGTCCTGCCGGGTCTCGGAGACCCGCACTACCCGCCCATCCGTACCGAGCGCTTCCACACCCTGATCACCAGCAAATTCTACGGCGACGACTACGCCTGATCCGACGCGACGCCCTTCGAAGCGCGCTCGATGGGGTCCCAGCCGACCAGGATGCGGTTCATGGGGGTGATGGCCTGCGGTATGTGCGCCCAGTCGACAGTGTAGCCGGCGGCTTCGAGGCGGTAGGTCCGGTGGATGTCCGCCGACAACTCGGCGCCGAGACCGTCGCGAATGGCCAAGGGGGCGTCCCTGGCGGTCTGAAAATAACAACAGGGCATCACCGCAATCGGTCCACCGATCACCACTGCAGTGGAGATGCAGGCATCGGTCTGGGTCCCGCAGGCGTGAACGCCGATGACGGCTGTTCCCTTGTCGAGAATCCCCGGCGCGCGGGCCAGATCGGTCTCGACGTAGGTCACCTTATCGGCCACCCAGGGACCGATGGCGCACGCCGCCTCGAGGATGCCGTCGTGACTCTTGGGGCGGCGTCGATCCATGAGCACGACGTGCTCGACCTCGCGCTCGAAGAGGGCAAAGAGGATGCCGGTGAGACCGTGTCCACAACACAGATCAGCCATCTTGGCAGAGCGCATACGCTTGCGGACCCGGCTGTAGAACTCGAAGGACTCCAACAGCTCTTTGAGACTGATGGCGCGCCGATCGCCGAGCTCACGGGCCAGTCGCTCGGCGGGTGTGTTGCCGGTGAACACGCTGTTGGTCAGGACGCCCAGGCGATGCCGTTCCCGCGCATACTTCCCCAACTCCGGGTCGTTGAAGTGCTTGAAGGCCCGAAATCTGACGTCGTCACTCACCGGGCGGCGATGCACTCGATCTCGACCGCGACACCCAAAGGCAATCCAGCGACCTGAACCGTGGCCCGGGCCGGTGGAGCGTCGCCGAAGTACTCGCCGTAGACCTCGTTGACCGTGCCGTAGTCCTCCATGTCGGTGAGGAAGATTGTGGTCTTAACCACGTGGTCGAAGGACAGGTTGGCGGCCCCGAGTACGTGACCGAGGTTGCCCATACACTGCCGGGTCTGCGCGGCGACATCGTCTCCTCCAACCAGCTCCCCGTCGGTGTTCAAGCACACCTGGCCCGAGCAGAAGACGAAGCCGTGCGCCTCAACGGCCTGGCTGTACGGTCCGACGGCTGCGGGCGCGTCTTCGCTGGCGATGATCTTCTTGAGCATGGGGTCCTCGATTGCGTGCACAGATAGCACGGAGCCATCCACCAGCTGAAACCGAATGCCTGGCACCAACCGAAACGGAATGCCTGACCCCTAGGTGAGCTCTCTCAGGCGCAGCGCAACGCCATCGGGTACTTCCACAGACATCGCGCGATCGGAGGCGCTCGGATCGACGAGAGCGGTGAACCTGGCGACCCATGGCCGCGTCCCTTCCAGAGAGGCCAACTCGCCGGCTGGAACGGCCTCCCAGGACACCAGGACCGCCAGCGCCTCGGCGAGGCGATCGTCGTCGAGATCCTGGAGGATCCCCCTGATCGCCGCGGCGATCGCCGAGCGGGCCGCAACGTCGTTCATCAGTTCGTTTACCGCCCGAGAACGGTAGGGGGAAACTGCAGATGTGATGAGGATCTCCAAGGTGATCGCGTCGGCTCCTGCGATCACCGGGACCATCGATACGTCCCGCGCATGCAGAGCCGGGATCAGCGATCGCGCCGCCGCTGCCGGATCTTCCCAACGGGTCTCGGCAAAGAGTCTGGCCACAGTGGCGCAGGCCATGGGATCCGCGGTGTCGAGGACGATGCCCTTCAGTGTTGCAACCGCTTGGGGGTGTCCGGGCAGGCCCGCGCTGAACAGGCGCTCGGTCGCGTGCTCGCCGAAGGTCCGCTTCTTGGGTTTGGCACCGAAGAAGGCCGCGAATGGGTCATCGGCGGGCGGCTGCAGCGCATCCGGTAGTGGCCTCGCGTCGGCGGTCATCGCCACGATGGCCTTCAACACGGGTCCGTGACCCAGGGCGAGCATGCCGACCTCGCTCAACGCCTCGGCGCGCTCCAGCGGGTCGGAACTCGTGAGGGCGGCGGCGATATCGTCGCGACGTGACATGCGAGAGTGCTCCGGGAGGTTGACCTGAAGGTACACCTGGTCGATGGCACCTTCGAGCTCTTCCGGTGTTTCCATGGAGCCCCACGCGCCAGGAACAGCGATGGCCGAGAGGTTGGCGCGGTACGCGGGCTGCTCCAGACTCTGACCTCACTGGTGAAGTCCGAGGATCTTTCGCATGTGGCCCTGGTGTTCGATCGCATGGCGCCGGCGCGCGGTGCCAAGGCCGCAGAAGCACCCCTCCGAAGCCAATATCCACTTGCTGTCGACGCCGTCCGCGCGCTGGGGATTCGCATGTGGCCGATGGTCCGGTATCAGGCCGATGATGGGCTCGCAACCGGCGCCTCTCGCTATCGGGACGAGGTGGATCAAGTGGTGATCTGCACCACCGATCTCGACCTCACCCAGTGTGTGCGCTCGGATCGCGTGGTGCTCCTGGACCGAATCCGGAAGCGGGTCACCAACGAGCGCGGCGTGCGCGAGCGCTTCGGCGTCGGACCCAGACAAGTGCCGGAGCTCCTCGCCCTGGTCGGCGACAAATCCGATGGCATCCACGGGATTGAAGGCTGGGGTCTGAAGACGACGGCCGCCGTCCTGGCGCGCTATCCGACCATCGAGGGCATTCCCGCCAAAGCCACAGATTGGGACGTCGCCGTTCGCGGCGCGCCTCGACTGGCCAGAAACCTGTTGGCTCGGCGGAATGAGGCCATCCTGTGCCGCAACTTGTCGGTCCTGAGGGACGATCTGCCGATTCCCGATCGACTGTCGGATCTCGAGTGGAAGGGACCGGACTGGCCGGCCCTCAGGGCAATCTGCAGAACGGTCGAGGACAGTGCTGTGCTCGATCGACTCAGCTGAGGGCCAAAAAGCTCTCGAGGTCCTCTTCGAGGGGCTCGATGCCCCGATACCAATGGTCGGGATCGGTGAGATCGATGCCGAGCACGTCCATGGCGAGGGGCTCGGCGTCCTCCCAGGCCGTGCGGCGAAGCAGGTCGTCGTAGCGGGGCAAGAAGGACGGGCCCTCTTGCTGCGCATGGCGGTAGACAAGGGTCGAGAACAGGTAGCCGAAGATGTAGGGGTAGTTGTAGAAGGCGAAGTCAGAGATGTAGAAGTGCAGTTTTTCCGCCCAGAACAGCGGATACCAACTCGAGAGTGAGTCGGCGTAGGCCTCCTGTTGCAGGGCCTCGGTGCGGTCGTTGAGCTCGGTCACCTGAAACTCGCCGCGAGCGCGCATATCGTACAGCTCTCGCTCGAGGTTGTAGCGGAAGGGGAGGTTCATGAGCATGCCCACTCCCGCGGAGAGGCGAGCGTCGAGCATCGCCAGTCGGGCGCCGTCGGTGGAAGCCGCTGCGAGGCCTGCATCGCGAACGATATTCTCTGCGAAGACCGACGCGGTCTCGGCCAGTGTCGAGGTCACATGCCGCCTCGCTGGAGGCACGTCACGGAGCACGTAGTTGTGGTAGCCGTGACCGAGCTCATGGGCGAGAGTGATGGTCGACCTGAAGTTATCGCCGAAGGTCATGAAAATTCGCGAAGCTCCGGGAGGCGAAGGCAGGCCGGCGCACCAGCCACCAGGCCGCTTGTGGGGGCGATCCTCGGCCTCGATCCACCGCTCGCGAAATGCCGTCGCCGCGAAGTCTCCAAGAACGGGATTCCAGCCCCGGAAGTGCTCTTCGATGAACGCGGTCGCCGCCGTCCAATCGGTGCTGCCGAGGTCCCCCAGCGGGGCGGATTGATCCTCCCAGGCGAGCTTTGTTTTTCCGAGTAATTTCGCCTTTGCATCTAGATAACGCTGTATGACCGGCACGCCGCGGCGGGCGGCTTCGAGCATCGCCTCGAGGCTCTCCTCCTTCATCCGATTTCGGGCCAACGTGTCCGAGAGCATCGAGACGCCGCGACGGCGATTGAGCGTCAGTCGGGTGCCGACGATGTGGGTCAACGCGGTGGCGCAGGTGTCGGCGACAGTTCGCCAACCAGCGTCGAGAGCATCTACCGCCCGCTTGCGCTCGGTGGCGTCGGGACTCGACATCTGGTTCTGGGCCTGGCTTACCGAGAGTTCGCGTCCGTCGTCGAGCGCGACAGTGAGCGTTCCGGAGATGCGGCCGTAGAGCCGGTTCCAGGCGTGGATGCCGTCTTTTCCCAACTCGACTGCGAGGCCGGCTTCGGACTTGGAGAGCAGGTTCTTCTGGTGTCGTCGTACCCATGTCAGGCGGGGAACAGAGTCGCTGAGGGACTCGATGTCCACCAGTGTCTCGAAGTCGGCGGAATCACATCGGGCGACGCCGCTGTGGATGGGAACCCAGGCCCGCTCGAGGGCATTGAAGAGGGCTGCGGTTCGCGCTCGTGCCTGTTGGGCGTCGACACTGAGGGCATCGGCGCTGCTGTGGCATCCGGCGAAAACCGAGAGCTGAACGCTCTCCCAGCGAAGCTCAGTGATGGCGAGGATGGTCGCCGCCCAACCCGATGGGTCTTCGCCGATCGCCGCAAGCCCGTCCGCATCGGAGATCAGCTGCTGGGCCCGTCCCTCCAGCTCTTTGAGGTGGGAGTGGAAGACCGGAGAGGCCGGTCCGCCCGGGTAGATGCTCTCCAGGTCCCAGGTTGGCGCAGCCATTCGACCTCCAGACCTCCCTGTGTAACCTCTTTCAGACGGCCCCCTCCATGGACTGTAGCGACAGCTCGCGGATCCTGGACTGGGTCGCTCCTACACCGACGTCGGCGAGCACATCGAGGAGGGTTGGCGCGTACTCACCACCGGCCCGCATCGCTGCAATACTCGACTGCCAATTGGTGAATTCCTGCCGCTCCTGAATCAGGTCCCGCGATGGCCCCGAGTTGACACAACATGGCCGCAACTTCGTACTCCATCGGGACTTGAATGTGGAACGTCGAGCCCGGGTTCACAGTGAAAGGTGATGCCACTGCCGTGGCGGTCGACGATGTCCCTGCACATGGCCAGGCCTTGTCCGTGCGACGACTGTCGAACCAGCGGCGTGCCGGTGCCGTTGTCCCGGAAGGAGACCGTTGCCCAGCCCGGCGACTGGCATGTAGATGGCCTCGGCCACGTTGTCCGTCCCGCATCCGGTGGAATGTCGCGAGGTCATCGGCCCATTCCGTCGACGAGACGCAGACCACGATCTCCAGATCCGGATCGTCGTTCCACAGGTTGTCGATGGTGACGAGACCGTCGACGTCCAGTGGCACAAACGCCATCTGGAGCGGCACTTCTCGCGGCGCGCGCGGCGAAGTCGGTCGACGCCCTCTGCTGCCGAGCGCACAAAGTGGGGTGTGAACGGACCGTCCCGCAGCGCCTCCGCGTACACTTTCAGCGCGTCTTCGTCGTCGTCGACGATGAGTATGGGCGCGTCGCTCATGGTGCTCCCATCAGCCGACTTGCGCAAACCTGGGAGGGCAAATCTGTTCTGGCGACGCACATTGGTGGTCAGCACGCTGGCTCTGGTCGCCGCAGTACCGGAGTTCGCCCTCTTCGACGCCATTGTCGACGGGCGAAAGACTCGCGTGGAACGGCTCCTGGCCAGAGGTGCCGACGCGGAGTCCACCAGCTCGATTGAAGACGGGTCTGCCTTGTCGGTCGCCGCGGCTCACGGCCACGACGAGATTGTCGAGGTCCTCCTCGATGCCGGCGCCGACCCGAACCGGCGGTCCGGCGGGAACGGCAATACGGCACTGCATCGGGCGACCTGTGCGGGCGAGCGCGCGACGGTGCGCGTCTTGCTCTCCGCCGGAGCGCTTCCCTCCGTTGCAGACAAGGCTGGAAACACCCCCATTTCTTGCGCCGGACCGGCGACTCGAGATCTGCTCGAGCGCGCACTGAAGAACCCCAGCCCCATTGCGGCCGGCGCAGATGTCGAGGAGATCTTCCTCGCAGCTCATGCCAACGACGCGGCGAAGATCGCCCAGCTCCTCGCCGACGGCAACGCCAACGTATTTGCACCTTCCGGTGTGACGCTCGGGGGCGAACCGCTCACGCCGGGCTCGACGCCACTACACGTCGCCGTCCAATGGGGGCGGTTCAACGCGGCCGGACTGTTGCTGTACTACGGCGCCAGCGTCGACAACACCGATCACCGAGGTCGGACCGCCCTTCACGTCGCTTCCTGGTACGGACAGACGTCCATTTTACGGGGGCTACTCTCCGCCGGTGCCGATCCCGATGTGCCAGACCTGAAGGGCCAAACCCCCAAGTTCTACGCGGCGTGGCGTGGAGAGAGAGCGTCTCTGCACAGTCTGCTGGAGGCTTCGAGGGACGAGGGCAGGGAACAGGCTCTGGCGACCGCCGCCGGTCGAGGGCACGCCGATCTGGTCACGTCGCTTCTCACACCCGAGATAGATGCACGCGTCGGCCTGGAGCGAGCCATCAGTGGAGAACACTGGCAGGTCGCGCTGGCACTCGTAGACCATGGCGATCCCGACCTCGATGGGCTGCTGGACCTCGCGGTCGCCTCGGAGTCCTGGGGTTCTGCCTCGATCATTCTGTCTCGGCTGCGCGACACGCCTCCAATCGATTTTCCCTCAGACGAAGTCTTGGAGGTGTCCATGGGCGATGTGCGCTCGGCTCTGGAGGCAGGCGATCTCGACGCCGCCTATGCATCGCTGATCCGGGCCGAAGAGCGCGCGCCATGGCTTCCGTTGATCCAACGTTTTCTCGCCGAACACGCGATCGCCGAGGGCGACTTGGTAACCGCCGCCGAACACTATGAGAGAGCCCTGGCTCTCGATCCTCAAGATACAGAGTCTTCCACTTGGTTGGAGAATGCAAACCGGTGATCCAGCGAAGAAGGCGACCCGAGGGTCGCCTTCTACCGTTTTGGGTGATGTGATTCAGCCGCTCATTTTGAGACGAGTTCGCTAATGGGGCGTTTGACCATGGTTATGGCGGGGGTCGTTTCAGAGATGCATTGTGCACGATGAAACGCGGCCCTGCGGTCATGCCCGCTCATTCTCACGAACGGCTGGTAGATAATGACCCGGCGGATCTTCTGACATGAATCAGTCCCCCTGAAAGCGAAGTCCTGCATCTATCCTCGGATCTCAGGCGGCGCTGATCAAGGAGATTTTCAACAAACCGCACTGGACGGGCATTCCAGACAGTCTGTCAGCGACATGTCTGCAACGGATTGTGGCGCACACGGCGATCCTCGGCGAATTATCCAGGTTCCACCGTCGAGTGGACGTCGGCAGCCAGGCCCCTTAAGCCATGGGCATGAAGGCAGCTCTCAACCATGTCCGTTCGTTCGCTCATCACTGTGCGGCTCCCGCGGGCATTCGCCCTCGGCCGCTTGTCGATGGCGCAGGCCCTGGGTCGCGCCACGAGCGGTAGAGTGCGCGCCGACTTTCGGGCGTTCGAGCTTCATCCCAGAGAGTACCGGTTTGCCAAGCAGATTCTCCTCTCTCGGACTCAGATCTGGCTCTGGAGGACCAACCAGAAGGAACTGGCAGGCGACTTCGCACTCGTCGATATGTCGTCACCCGATCCGCGCCGTCGACCCGTGTGGGTCGTCGACCTCAAGCTCGGTGCCGAGGTCCGCTTCGGCGGCGGTGGTGCGGGCAATCAGCTCACCAAAGCCGCTGCCGCTGTCGATGCGCTCGCGGCAGCTGGCGTGGTGCGCCCGCGGAAGCCGACGCTGGCGACCGGAGATGGGGGCGCACTATTTACTGCTTTGCAAGCCGCTCATGGGCGGCGTCGATCTTCTCTGAATTCGAGGTAACGCGACGTCGTCTGTGCGGTGTCCAAAGGAAGTACCTGGAGGCGCTCTATGCTCACACTCGCCCTTGCCGCCGCTCTGTCGGCGCCCGCACAAGCCGAAGCCGAAATCCTCTTCCGCACAGCCGGCCCGGTCCTGGTCTTCGTTGACGGAGATCAGGCCCCCATCACCGGGAGCCTGAAGATGCGGGCCCGAGATCTGGAACCCGGCTGGCACGACGTCCGTGTCCAAGGTGTCTTTGGCAAGACGCTCTACGAGGGCGAAATCGATCTCGATGACTGGACCATCACCCACGCCGAGTGGGCCAATGGTGAACTGCGCGTGAACCGAATCGACCGAATCAACAGGGTCGTCGGTGAAGAAGAGGAGCCCGAAGACGCGGAGGAAGAGGCGGAAGAAGAACCCGAGGAGGTCGAGGAGGTCGCAGCTGTCGAAGAGGAGCCCCCCCTCGAGGAAGAGATCCCAATAGAGCCGGCACCGCCCGTGGAGCCCGCCATCGAAGAGGAACCCCAGCCCGCGGATGTCGACGAGATGCCGGTCGCGGCGGCACCGATCGTCGAGGAGGTTCCGCTCCCCTTGGCCGCCGCAGCGGATCCGCAGTCCTCGATGCTCACGATCGATGCCACAGATGGAATGAAGGTGCAGCTCGTGAACGGTGACAGCACACTCTTCCTGTGGGTGCAGGACGGCACATTCATCGTGGCCGACGGCACAGGCGTCACCGTGACATTCGGAACTGAGAACACCCCCAACGACACCGTCGAGCCCGACGAGCCACGGGATCAGATCCTGGCGGACGAGGCCCAGCCGCCCGTCTCAGCACTGGCGCTGCCGCACGGGCGCTAGATTCCGTTCACGGTCGGCGCTCAAAACGGGAAATAAGGCGCTTGCGCCGACCGTTTTGAGTGTCGGCCGTGAATGGAATCTTCCCAGTGGCGCGCTTGCGCGTCACGTAAGTGATGTTTCGAGGGCGACTATCGACCGGAGGGAGTTCGTCGGGCTGGACTAGCCCTCGACCGACGCGACAATCTTGTCGATACGCCGGTTCAACGCCTTCAGTGCGGTGGCTGACATCTCCTCGGGGGCGTCGATGAAATCGGCGTCTTCTGGCACCTTCAGCTCGTTGAGGAGCATCCCGGCGGCAGCGTCCAGCGCGATGTCGGCGCCCCACCGCTCCAGGAACCAAGCGCCGCCCTTGCCCTCGGCGACGACCTGGCCCTCCTCGTCGAGAGTGAGACTCAGAACGCCGATCTCCAGGGGAAGTTTCTCCGCCAGGATTCGAGCGACGGCGTCCATCACCGGGAGCCTCTGCTCCCAGGTGGTCACGGGATGGGCGGCCAACGTGGCCTGCAGTGCGTCCTTCAGCCCGTCGGCGGCCTGTTCTTCGACGGGCTTATCGGTGTCGACGTGGGGAGAACGACTGGCGAGGAAGGCCTCGATCTCGGCTTCGGCGTCCGCCTGGGCCACGACGACTGGATCGCTGGCGGCAACCGCTTCGGTGCCCGCTTCGGCGAGGGCGGGCGGCTCGCCAACCGCAATGATCGACGCTGTTGCGACGAGCTCTTGCCGTACGGCCTCCAGGCTCGGGGTGAGCAGGAAGATGACGTTGTTCGACGCGCGGACCCTCTTGTGGTCGCACCAGTCCCAAAGGGCTGGCGCCCCGGCGCCGAGGTCTTCGACGCGCTTGCGGTGACCTGGAAGGACCTTCTCGATGTCGGCGAGGATGTAGCCCTGGTCTGAGCCCGTGGACGCCAGGGCCATCCACACCCGCCCGAGTGCCTGGTTTGGGTCCTTGTCCGACAACGGCGTGAGCTTGCCTCCGACGAGCTCGACAGCAGCAACCAGCCGGTCGAACTTGCCGCGGTCGCCGATACCGGAGAATGCGAGGCCCTCGGCCTCGGTGATGACGCCCACGACCGGCCGGGTGCGCCCGAGGAATTTTACGAGGAGTTCGGTGCAGTCGAGCGCCTCGCCCTCGACCTCCCAGCGCGTGCCACGGACCGCACCGTGGAGCAGGAAGACGCTGGCTTCGTCGGCCAGATAGCGAGTCTTGATCTCTTCGATCCAGGTGGGCCAGGTCATGTTCTATTTTCCGGAGAAGGTGGGGGGCGTTTGCCGAGGAAGGCCTGAACGCCCTCCATGAAGTCCTGAGATGCGAGGAGCTCGAGCTGTGCGTCGAACTCCACTTTCAGGGCGTCGTCAAAGTCGCCCTGGTTCTGAAGAATCGCTCGCTTGGCGCGGGCGTAGGCCATCGGTGGCCCGACTGCGAGGCGTCCCGCCCATTCGTGCACGGCGTCGACGAAGCCCTCGACTGGAAAGACCTGGTTGGCCAGGCCGATCCTCTCGGCCTCTTCGGATCCGACCATGCGACCGGTGTAGATGAGCTCAAACGCCTTCGCGAGACCGACGAGACGGGGCAATAGAAACGTGCCGCCGCCATCTGGAACCAGGTTGATCCGGACGAATCGCTCGCCGAATCGCGCGGCCTCCGAGACCAGCCGCAGATCGCATCCGAACGCGAGATCGGCACCGAATCCGGCGGCCGCGCCGTCGACGGCGGCGATAGTTGGTTTGAGTACACCGCGCAACGTCCTGGCGAGATGCTGAAAGGCCGCGATGCCGGGAGCGGGGTTCGAGATGCCCGCGGCCATGGCCGCCTTGAGGTCGAGGCCGGAGCAGAACGCCCCATTTGCCCCGTAGATCACCACCACTCGAACACTGTCGTCGGCACTTGCCGCAGAGAGTGCGTTGGCAATGACCTCGGTCATCTCTACGGTCAAACCGTTCCGGGACTCGGCCTGGTCGAGGGTGATCCATCGGACCCCGGTTCTGTCCTCGATGTGCACGCCGTCGGCCATTGTGCTCCTGAGGAGATGAGTAACCTCCATTGAGATAAGCAGGGCCGCCATGGCCTCACGCACCTCCCGAAACGAAGCGGTCTCCCAGGTTGTCGCCGACTGGTTGGCGGCGAATCCGATCTCCGGCTCGACTTTGGTCCTCGACGACGGCATCGGTCGCATTGCCTCAGAGCTCGCCGATCTCGGAGTGGAGGCAACGACCTGGCAGCGGATGTCCGCAATGGGGCCGACCTGGCTACCCGAGGGGAGCTGGGACAACGTGATTCTCCGCCTCCCAAAGGGCAAGGAGGCGCTCGAACTCTACGTGCATGCCGTCGCGTCGAGACTCAACAAAGGCGGGCGCCTCTTCGTCTGTGGCGCCAACGACGAGGGCGTGAAGTCCTCGTCCAAGCGGATCGAGGGCGTCTTTTCAGACGTGAGCACGGTGGAGACGCGGCGTCGCTGTCGGATCTTCCGGGCGACAAATCCACAGTCCGACGTCCGGTCAGATCTCGCCGAGTGGGGGGTTTCGTGCGCTGACGGGGAGCTGTCGTGGACGAGCTTTCCCGGTGTCTTTGCCCATGGCCGCCTCGATGCGGGCACGCGAGATCTCCTCACCAGGGTGGAGGATCCCGATCCAAAGAGCCGGGTCCTCGATTTCGGCTGTGGAGCTGGGGTGGTCGGTCTCGAGATGCAGCGGAGGGTACCCGGGCTCACGGTGGACCTGCTCGACATCGATGGCCTCGCGATCGAAGCGGCACGCCGCAACCTGCCCGGCTGCCGGGTCATTCAGAGTGACGGATGGGAACAGGTGAGGGGAGAGCGCTGGGACGTCATCCTCAGCAATCCGCCCTTTCACGATGGCGTTGCCCGAAACCACGAGGTCCTCGACCGCCTGGTGCGCGAGGCCCCCGATCACCTGACCCGAGGCGGCGTCCTGTACGTCGTCTGTCAGCGCAATGTCCCGGTCATGGATCGGCTGGTCGAGGTCTTCGGCGACCGCCGATCCGAGCGGCTTCACATGGGTAGATATCAGGTTTGGAAGGCGATCAGGTCGCGTCGCCTGTAATTGCGTCGACCAGCGCTCTCAGGGCTTCCAGCCGGCGAGACGCTCGACCTGCTCGTCGATGAGCGTCGCGGTGTCGGGGCCGAGGGAGTTGGTCTCCTCGTAGTGATCGCCCTCGGCTTCGAGGATGTAGGCGCCCACGTCCGCCAGAACGAAGTTGTATGGGGCGATGAAGTAGCCGAGCTCGTCGTTGCCGAGCCCGATGACCCAGTTCATGCGGCCGTCGAGTCGATCGAGGAGGTACGGGCCCTCAGGGGAGGACGCCAGATCCGGTGGATTTGAATTCTCCGGGTCGACGATGTCCTTGTCAGCCGGTGTGAAGCTCCCGTTGTACCCGCCGATTCCCACCTCGGGCAGCAGTTCTCCAGGGATCGTGATCATCTGCAGATCGCCGATCTGGATGAAGTCCACCTCGGTTTCGACGTCGGGTTGGTTGTCGGCGCTGATGTTCTCTTCGGGGTCGTAGTTGTAGATGGTTCGGTGGGCGAGCACTCCGATCTCGAACATCGCCTGGAATCCGGTGTTGATCACCGGGAGTTCGAACTTGTTCGCGCGGAACGTCAAGGTCACGTCGCCGACGGACTCGGCGGCGTCGATCGCGTCCAGCGCCATGCCACCGAGGAGTTGACCGACGGCGTCGGCCTTCTCGAAGGAGTGCTCGGACCAGACGACCCCGTCAGGGTCGGTCACATCTGCGCGCAGGGAAGTCATCATCCCTCCCACGGCGGCATTGAGGAAAATACACGTCCCCCCTACACCTTCTTGGCTGCTGCCGTCCCAGCTGACTCCGGATTCCACGGTCTGTCTCAACGCGTGAGCGAAGTCGCTGGTGAGGAGCAGGTTGTCCCCGGCGACGGTCTCGGGGTGGTTTCCGAAGTGCACCAGGGTGGCAACGGTCGCGCCGCTGGGCTCGAAGAAGCGCGCGACCCCGAGCCGAGAATCGATGATCACCGGATCGCGGGTGTCGCTGATGATGTTGCTCGTCCCGCCGGGGTAGTCGTCGATGTCCACCATGCCGCTCTCGACCTCGACTTCGACCAGAGCGCTCTCGGCCTCCCGGAGGGCGGAGACGACGTTGCCGACTACCTGCCCGGCGTAGTTCGGGTCGTAGCCGGTCTTGACCGCATTCGGACCCCAGATGCCCATCGAATCGGGTGCTTCGTGCACATGACTGGAGTGGATCACCAGATGATCGAGGTCGACGCCGGCATCCGCAGTGGCTGTCCTCATTGCCAGGACGTCGTCACGCATGAAGCCCACTGCGTCGAGTGCGACGATTCCCAGAGTGCTGTCCCCTTGTCGGAGCACCAATGCGCGCGCCCAGAGCCCATCACCCTCTCCACGTAGGCCCATTGTCGCGTCGCGAACACCGTTTGCAGCGCGAGCATTGCCAAAGCCGCCTATCCAGATCGCCTGAAAGACCTCGTCGCCCTCGCCCTCGTCCGGGGCGCTGTAGCCGTCATCTCCAGGGCAGAGACGATCGCACCCGCAGTCCAGAAAAGTATCGATGCTGACGTGGTATTCGGCGTTGTCGTCCAGATCCTCCCAATTTTCGTAGCACTCGGGGATGATCGAGACCGATGCCGCCCCGGCTTCCAGCGTGCCCGCACTCGACGCACACGCCTCGCCGCCCGGGCAGTAGGTGTCCGGCTGCCACCCCGGATCGGGCGCGGGCTCGGCTTCGTCCTTGCCACCCTTGCAGGACACCAGCGCGATTGCGGCTAGCGCGGCCATGAATCGTCCCATTTCCGGTTCTCTCCTTGTCGGCGGGCACAGTGTACGCCGACGACCGCGAGATGAGGTCCTACAATTTGATTTCAAAGTGCGGGAATGCCCCGTACCCAAAAGTATTCGTCTTCCAGGTCCTGCAGAAATCACATGATCGGCCAATTTTGCCGCAGTACTGGCATTGTGAGGCATCAACGCAGACGAAACACGCCTTTGCCTCAATGGGTTGTAGGGAACGCGCCAGCCACGGATTGCGAGGAATGGCCATTTCCCTCGTGGGCACGTTAGAGTCGGCGTATGTGGGCACTTAAAGTAGCAGGACGTTTACGTTCCTTGCGCAGGTCGCAGAGGCTTGGGCAGGAACACATCGCCAAACACCTCGGCATCTCGGTTTCCGAGATATCGAGGCTCGAACGAGGCCTTCGCGGGCTTCGCGTCGAGCAGGTCGGCCCATGGGCCAAGAGCCTGGGTTGCAAGGCCGAACTCGTCATGTGGGAAACCACAGATGGCGAGGATCCCGGCCTTGACGACAGCTCGCTCCTGGTCCTTCGAGAGGTCGCGGCGTCACTGCCGCACCTCCCGGGACCGGCGCGCGAAGCGCTCGTCAACCAGATGCGCATCTGGCGGCAAGCAGACTGACCAACTCGTTGGCTTCTCCCACACTTTGGGCGAGGCGCAACGTTTTAGTCATCGGCACGGCGGATAGGTGCGTCTGCGACTTATTGTCTGCATGACCAACTGGGCGCCTCGGCCTACTGCCGAACGCCCGTGATGGGGTACGACTGGTCCTGGCAGCCGACGCAGAGAATGCCATTGAACTGGATGTCGAACAGGCCACTGAAATTGTCGTTGTCCGAGAAGCTGCCCGAGACGATGTAGGTCTCCTGACAGGTGCCTGGAATGACGCCTCTGGCCGAGAAATTCTCGTCCACCGGGGCGGGGATCTGGCGCATGAGCGTCGGCGCCCCCGTGACGTGCAGATTGCCACCGACCTCGGCGAAGACCATAGTGGACATGTTGATGTTCACGGCCCCCAACCCACAGTTGTAGACGACGGTGGGGGAGATGCCGAATGTGCCGTTGTAGTCCGGTAGGAAGCTGTACTGGCCGATGGTGACCATGTCGGTGCCCGGCGTGCTGTTGGCGCTGCCGTCGGTAGCGGTCACCAGGCATTCCCACTCGTCGCCATCGAAAGTATCGGCCATGTCCGCGCTGTCGCCGGTGTACACCGTCGTGAAGGGCCCGAGGTCGCCCACTTGTGGGTAGCTGAGTCCATCGACCTCCCAGGCGAACGAGTACGTGACCAGGTCGCCATCTGGATCGGTCGAGTTCACGTCCACGGAGCAGATCAGGTCGTCTGTTTGCTCAACTGGCGCGGTCGGAGCGACGGAGACAACCGGCTCGGTAGGCGGAGAGTTCTGGATGGTGACGATGTTCGACCCGACCGTCGGCCCGTCTTCGGAACCGTCGTTGGGAGTCGCCTCGACCTGCACGAGGTCGTCGCGATCGAAGTCTGTGACGCCACTGAGCGTGTTGCTGTTACCACCCGTTGGAACCCCGTTGACAGTCCACTCGTAGGTCACCGTCACCGGGTCTCCGTCCGCGTCGTCAGTGGTCGAAGCTACGGTGAGCAGGTCGTCCGTGTACGCCGGATCCGGGGTGATCACGGCGGTCTGGATGGTCGGGGGCGCGTTGTCGATGATGACGCTTGCCTCGCCAAACGGTCCGTCGGAGAGGCCGTCATTTGGGGTCACGCGCACGGTCCATGTCTCCGCGCGATTGGTGCTCGCCGACGTAATCAGAGCACTGGTATCCCCAGTGCCAATGCCGTCTTTGAGCCACACATAGCGATACGTGATCGGATCGCCTTCCGGATCGTTGCTCGCGACGTCGATGTTGGCGAGCAGATCGTCTGACGACGACGGCGGATTGGGTGTGATCGACACGACGGGCTGCGAGGGCAGACCGTTGATGGTGTGGGTGATGATGTCGCTGGCCGTGTTTCCGTCTGTGTCGGTCGCAGTCAACGTGATGACGTGTTGGCCGCCGCTCATTTCGAACTCGACGAACTGTGCCCGGCCATCTCCGAGGGGTGGCGCTTCGTTGAAGACCCCGTCGATGCTCGAGTTCCAGACCAGGGTCATGTCCGGGGGGTTGTCTTTGATGTCACTGACCACGCCCACGAACGACAACGCCTCACCGAGGCCGGTGATGCCGGCGTCGGAGGGTTCCTCGATGCGAACTGTGGGCCCGTCTCCGCCCTGGCCGATGGGAAGCACCTCGACATCGACGGCATCACTGGAAGAGGCATTGCGGTTGTCGCGGACTTCGACCTGAATCCGCGGTGGATCGGAGTCGGTCCACATGGTGATCTCGCACTCGCTGAGTCCCTCGTCGTCGGGAGCCTCGTTCTGGCAGGCGAGCTCTCCGCCGGCGAACCACTTCACCACCAGCGCATCGGGTGAGTTGTCGGCGTCGCCGGCAGTTGCACGGGCCACAAATGGTGTGTTCTCGAGGACCTGATCCCCATCGAAGTGGGATGAAATCGTAATCGTCGGCGTCGCGTTTCGCGTACCGATGCTGGCCTCCTGACAGCCCATCGAAACCAGACAAATCGTCGCCAGGGGAATCCACCGAATCATTACAGACCTCACGTACCGCGAGGATCCTACACCAACCCCTGCCGAGTTGTCGGTGGAATCGGGCCTACTCGAACCCTTCAATGAACACGACCCGACTGATCAACCCGCCGATCGTTGCCTCTGCCTCCCAGACAACCTCTTTGTCCGGGGTCACTTCTTGCAAACGGCCCTTGGACGACCAGTCGATCAACGTGTTTCCGTTGGACAGACGCCGCGCATCTCCGAGAATTTCGATGAACGAACCAGACGGCTCCTCCATCTCCCAGACGAGCTCCACTGTCATGTCCTGTTCGTCGTAGGCAAACTCTGCGACCCGAGAGACCTGCGGATCCTTGTGGTCGCCGTTGTCGAAGACCAGGAATCCACCCGGCCAATGGTGCGAGTAGTGACCGTGATCGAACATCTCACCGGTGGCCGTGAAGTCGCTCTCTCTGCCGCCGAGCTGCCAGACGACTTGTCCGGTCGAGCGCTCGATCTTGAAGATCGCGTCGAGGTGCCGCGACATCATGTAGTAGGCGTCCTCGCTCTCCTCGTAGATGAGGGAGTTGGCGTGAGACCAGTTGAAGTAGTCGGGGATGAAGCCGTTGAAATCTTCGGAGTGCTCCCCCAGCCAGAACGGGGGATAGCCCATGCCGTCGAGGAGATTCATGACCTCGGTGCCACCCTCTTCAGCCGTCGAGCCCTCGGAGACCTCGAAGATCATGTCCGACGCCAGCGGACAGCTGTCGTCGGGACCGGTGCAAGCGATCGCGGCGACCCCCGGGGCCTGGCCCTCGACCACGACGTCTTCTCGGAAGTCATAAGCCAACCAGCCAAATTCGCCGTCGGAGACCTCGGCGAAGTCATGGTGGGCGTTGAGGGTCCGCGTCGACGTGATGGCCCCGCCGAGGATGTCGACCCGACGCAAGCCACCCACATCAACGAGTCGATCGCGATCGTAGACATTCCACACAATGGACTTGCCGTCGAGACCGGGCATTGCCCGAACAGAGCTGTAGATCGGATCCTCCAGTGATGGATTCTGGAAGAACACGTACTCGGCGTTGCCATTGATCATGCCGACGAACGACGCATCCGCCTGCAGGGTCGTGAAGAGGATGTAGCCGTTGGCCACCGCGGACTTGCTCTCATCCGAGATGTTCAAGTTGAAGCCCAGGATGCCCTGGGGCTGTGGGTCGAGCTTCACCTCCTGGGTGTCACAGGTGATGGTCTCGCCGTCCGCCTCTACGACGCCTCGCCAGCTGTAGGTCTCACCCGACACCATGAGCGGAACTGTGATGGCGTGCTCTGCGCTCGATTCTGTACTGGCGCGAGATTGATCGAGGGCGCCGTCGATGCCGAACTCGACGGTTCCAGTGCCGGCGGAGTCCGCAGACCAGCTGAATGTGACGGCCGTCGCCACGTTGGCATCCGCGACTGCAGAGACTGCGCTGCAGGGATCGGCGGCAGCGGTGTCGCCTCCGTCCTTCTTGTCCTTGCACCCCACGAGTGCCAGAACCACCATTACCCAGGTCATCTTCACGGTCGTCTCCTTCGAGCCCTGCCCTAGTAAGACAGAATGCCCATGGGTTCACAGACCTGACTTATCGACGACGGAAGATGACCATCTGGTTGTTCGCCGGCATTTGAACTGACTCGAGAAATTCCAGGGCATATTTGGCGGCCAACGACCGAACTTCGTCGAGGTCACGAACGCCCCACTCCGGATTCCGGGCGCGAAGGCTGTCGTCAAAACTCCGATTGCTCGGCGCTGTGTGCTGCCCTCCGAGCATGAACGGTCCGTACATCACCAACAGACCTGCGCTGCTCAGGGCCCTTCGCGACCCGCGCATCAGCGCCTCGGTACAGGGCCACGGGGAGATGTGGATCATGTTGGCATTGAAGATCGCGTCCACGCGGGAAACCGGCCAGGGCTCCATGACGTCCAACGCGATGGGCTCAAGCAGATTGTCGAGTCCCGACTCCTCTCGCCAAGCGCGGATACTGGCCAACATCTCTGGATCGCTGTCGGTCGGCTGCCAGCGGACACTCTTCATCTTCTCTGCGAAGTACAAGCCGTGTTGTCCAGTTCCAGAGGCGATTTCGAGGATCAGCCCCTCCTTGGGCAGGACGCGCTTGAGTACCTTGAGGATCGGGTCCCGATTTCGACTGGTGGCGGCGTAGTCCTTCTTCATGAGCTGTGCTCCCGGGCGGCGCTGCGACTCATGAGGGCGGTGACGGCGTCCAGTGGATGCATGCCGTCGTAGATGGCGACCAACGCCTGCGTCAACGGCATCTCGACCCCGTGTTGGTCTGCGAGTCGAAGCAGGGCCTGGGCAACGGGAAGGGGGCCGTCGTCGCGGTTTCCCTTCGCGAGGGCGGCGCCTGCTCGGAACGAGGGATGGTCCTTTCGCGATTGCGCGGCGACGAGATCGCCGACGCCCGCCAGTCCGGCAAAGGTCCAGGGATCCGCTCCCATCGCCGTTGCGAGCCGCGAGGCCTCCTCGAGGCCTCGCGTCAACACCAATGCGTGAATGCCGACTCCGGACCCGCGGAGGCTGAGAGCCATTCCCAGCAGCGTAGACAGGACCGGAATCAAGGCGCCAGCGAGCTGAACGCCGAGCAGGTCATGGGACTCGTAGACCCGATACCGACTCGAGTGCAGCGCGGAGGTGACCAGGGTGCCGACATCGGTGTAGGGGCTGGCGATGACCCCCGCGCACAGGCCGCCGTTGAGGATCTCGTCCACCGGTGCCGGACCGGCCAGAGCGCCGACGCGAACTGCGGAGCACTCCTCCATGACGACGTCGCAGAGCCACTTGCTGGAGGCCGGCTCGAGCCCACGACCTGCGACCACGATTCGATTGCCGGGTCCCGGTTTTGCCAGCTGGATGGCCTGGCGTACTTCGGCCGCACTCGTCGCGACCAGCAGCAGGTCGCAACTCTCCGAGACCTTCGGTTGGTCCTTGGTCGATTTCAGCACATGGGGAGGCTTCTTGTCTTTGTAGGCAATGTAGGGCTCGTTTCCGGCGGCCTTCACCAGACGGGCAAGTGCCTGCCCCCACCGACCGCCCCCGAGGATTCCGACGCGCACTAGGGCCTCCCGCGATCGATGTACACGAGCCGGTTGCGATAGAACAGACAAAGTCGAGGATCTTCAACGACAATGTCGCTTCCGCGCCGAACTATCGCCCGGCTTCGGTGGTAGCGGCCGAAACGGTCGAGGGCGAGATCCATCACCGCCTCCGCGCTGGCCGGGAGATCCGCGGTCCACCTTCGTTGCTGGCAGCCCGCCCGCACGCGGTCGACCACCTCACGCAGCTTCTCGACGTAGATGTGCTGCTTGATCCGTCGTTTTCCAATGGGCGCTCGCACGATGCGGAACGCGTCTTCGCTGCCGATGGCGTCGACCAGGCAGGCCCACGCGGCATAGGCGGCCACGTGGGTCTCCATGGCGTTGGCGTACTTGGGCCACGCGTCGACGAGACCCCGCGCGAGGCGATCCGTGTAGACGCGGTCGCGCTGTGCGTCCCACTCGACGTCTCCCGACGCATCACAGACATAGCGCCGGCGAATGACCGATTGCTCTGCGCGTTCTTTGGGGTCGTGACTCACCGGGTTGCCGAGACAGTCCAGCGGGGCTCCGAAGTGCGCCACCACCGAGGCGTCGAGGTTCATGACGCGATTGCCGAAGCTCAGGAGGCGACGCGGCTGCGTGAACTCGTCGTCAGTGATGATGAACCGCTGTTTTCCGGCATCGGCGAGGTGGTCCGCCACCAGTGTGTTCGCCTCGAGCACCAGCTGGAAGGACAGGGTCAGCGGGATGATGTAGACCTCGCTATCCGGCCGCCGCGCCGCCAACATCTCCTGCCAGGCGACGATTCCGGTTCCCAGCAGGCCCTTCTTGACTGACGTCTCGACCTGTCCACTCCGAGATCGGGTTCCGCCGGGGAAAAAGAGCGAGTGATGCCGGGTTGTCAGGCTCCGGATCGAGTAGTCCTTGAGCACCTGTTTGTACAGTCGAGCCTTCTTGAGACGGTCGACGGTGTACGCCCCCAATCGGTGCATCCACCAACCCATGATCGGGTTGCTGAACAGGTTGAGCCCAGCGCCATAAACGAAGGGCGGCAATCCACATGAGTGCAGGGACAATCCGATCAACGGGCTGTCGAGATTGGAGACGTGGGTTGGCGCGAGAACGAGGGTCGCCTCCTGAGCGAGACGCTGAATGAGGGCGACATCACCGCGGACCTTGACCCGGCTGTTGGCCTCTCCGGTCCACTCGCGAACATCGCTCGAGCGCCGCGCCAACAGACCATTCAGGGCGCGGGGCAACGCTCGGGTCGCGAATCGGTACACCCGCGGATTGAAGTGCCCGTGGATCTCGTCGGCCCATGCGGAGACCAGTCCGAGGCCGGCGCTGGTTCGATCGGCCCGGGTTCCGCGCACGATGGATTTCGCCAACCGATCCAGGCGGGAGCGCACTTCATCCCCGGGTTCTTTGCGTTCGAGGCGCTTTCGTTCCGTGTAGAGCGCGTTCTCGAGGATCTGGACGAGCCCATCGTCATCGAGGCTGTCAAAGCGTGCGCGGGATCGATCGAGGATGTCCCGGATGACCAATTGCCGTGGCTTGGGCGCGAACAGGCCCGTCAGTGGCGGCGTCATGTCTGGACCTGGAGCGCCCTTCCGTCGTCGGCGGCCTCGATCAATCCCTCGGCGAACAGCACCTCGCAGTGATCGAGCACGGCGTGTTCGTCCATCTCCACCCGGCTCGCGAGTTCGGTCACCACCAACTTCGTTGCGTCGCGGATGGCCGCGAGGATGAGCTTGGAGTCCGGGGGCAGAGCGTTCATGTCGAAGGCGGCGCCGGTCTCGCTGCGTTTCCAGGCCCGGATCCGCCCGAGTACAGCGATGGGAAGGCCAAGGCTCTGCCGCCACCACTGGTCTGCCATCTCGGTCTCGGCGCCGTACATGCGCGCGAGCCGGGTGGCATCGAGCTCGCCCAGGGGCGCCGGCGTGATTTGGATGGCGCCCTTTTGTGTCAGGGCGGGGATCGGGCGATCTGAGTGGAGAAGGAACAGGCAGGGGAGTGCTTCGGTGAGCACTATCTGGGCCAGTTTCCGGCCCCCCTTGCTGTTTCCGCGCATCACCAGCACCTGCGGCTTGGTGGACTTCTTCAGGGTGGCCAGCGCCTCGCGAGGATCAGACCCCTTCATGTAGGCGAGTCCCTCTCGCCGCGCGTACTCAACCGCCTCCGAGATCAGTGTTCGTCGCCCACTTCCGGGCGGGCCGTACAGCAGAACGACCCGGGGTTCTCCATCTGCTGCGCCGACCACCGCCTGGCGCAGTTCCTCGCGTTCTTCGAGCATTCCCAGCACCGGAGACGCCGGTTTGGTGCCCACAGAACTCTTGAGTTCCTTTCGAATCGTCGCCATCTTGCTCGGGCGACGGGAGGGATTACGGGCCAGCAGACTCAACAAGAGCTGGTTGAGCTGGCTCGGGAGCTCGGGTTTGAAGGCCGATGGCGGCGCGGGCAGGCTCACCAGTGGGAGGTAGGTCAACGCTGCGGGATCGGCTGCCACGAACGGCGGGCGGCCGGTGACGCAGGTGTAGAGGAGCGCTCCGATGCCATACAAATCGGTGCTGACGTTCGGCGCCCCCCCCTTGAGCAGCTCTGGTGCCGCATAGCCCAGCGTGCCTTTGAACCCGTCCAGGACCTTCTCGCCCGCCACGGTAGCGATCCCCAGATCCAGGAGTTTCACGTGGCCGTCGCTATCGACGAGAACATTCGACGGTTTGATGTCACCGTGGATGATCTTCTGCTTGTGCAGGTAGTCGACGGCGTCCAGGAGCTGCATCGCGACGACCACGACGGCATTGGGCTCCTCGAGCTGCGCCCACTGGTCGATCGGCGTGCCTTTGATGCGCTCGAGCGCCAACCAGTCGTGATTCGCAGCCGCGGCGACAAGGGTTGCGAGATGTGGGTGTTCGCTCTTGGCGAGGATCTTCGCCTCTCGTTTGAGCGCATTGCGGTGGCGAGCGGTACGCGCCCACTTGACGACCACCTCGCCTTCGGGACCCGACGCCGTCCAGACCTGGGACTGGGCGCCGGTCGCGATCAGCTTCTTCAAAATGTACGGGCCGACCTTGACCGGATCCGCTTCGCTCATTTCGGCGCTTCCTGAAGGGACCGGCATGATAACAGGCACCTCGCCCCCGTGGTTCCCATGGCCGCCTCCCGCCTGCACATCGCGCTGTACCATCCCGAGATTCCGCCCAACACAGGCAACATCGGACGCCTCTGTCTCGGGATCGGGGCCGCTCTACACGTCGTTCATCCCATCGGGTTCTCGATGGAAGAGAAATATGTTCGGCGCGCTGGCCTCGACTACTGGAAGCACGTCGACCTTCGCGAGCATGCGGACGAGGATGCATTCTGGAAATGGGCGGGGAACCGACCGGTGCATCTGTTCTCCAAGTTCGGGGAGAAGTCCTTTGCCCAGTGCCCCTTCGCCGTCGATGATGTGCTGCTGTTTGGGCGGGAGACCACCGGCCTGCCGAAAGATCTCATCGAACAGCGCGGCGCATATCGGATCCCGATGACGGGACCCACGCGATCGCTGAATCTGTCCAATGCCGTTGCGGTCGTCGCGTATCAGGCGCTCCAGCGCATTCAACCGGAGCTGTTCACGTGATCTGGCTCACCCTTCTGGGCTGCGCGGCGCTCTGGGATGTCGGAAACCGCGCCCCGGTCCGCCGCTACGCAGAGGACCTGGTGCAGATCAGCGCGGTGCCGATGACGGTGGACACGTGCCATATGTTCCCGTCGAGCCGAAAAGCCTACTGCCTGTTGTCGGGGGATGACGCGGACATCCAGAGCTTCCTGCAGTCGGTGGGAGCGAAGTCCATCACCCCCGTCGAGAAGCCACATGGCGACGACAACTGCACGGCCCTGGCGGACTTCGAGAAGCAGTGGACCCCGTCCGGAAAGCTCCCGGGAAACAGCAACAATGTGCATGCCCGCACGATCTGGACGCGGCCCGGCGGCGTTTGCTTCGAGTTCGAGTATCCCTACGGCTAGCTCGCCTTCTTGATCTCATCCCGATTCGCGATCATCTGCACCTTGGCCACCTGGGTCTGCAACGCGCTGAGCTGCAGGTTGAGCGCCGCGAGCTCGGCCTGAAGGCCCACGTCTCCGGCCTTCTCGAGATCGTCCATCTTCTGCTGCTCCTCTCTGGCCTCGTCCATGCCGGTCATGATGACGCCGACGAACAGATTCAAGATGACCATCGTGCCGACGAGGATGAAGGACACGAAGAACAGCGCGCCCATCACTGGAGAAGCGGAGCTGGCGGTACACAGCGCCTCAGATCCGCCGTAGCCGTAGTTCGCGCAGCCGTACATCTGGATGTACATCAGGTCGGTCCAGTCCTCGAGAGTGACGGCCCGGAACAGCGACAGCATGGAGGTCTGGAGATTTCCGAAGTGGATCGGGTCGTTCGCGCCGTAGAACATCGTCGCCGCAACCGCGTACACGTAGAAGAGCATGCCTAGTAGCAAGCTGACATATCCCATGGACGGAATGCTCTTCAAGAGGGCGTTGACCAGCACCTGTAGCTTCGGTAGCGCCTTGACCAACTTGAGGACTCTCAACAGGCGAGCGAGGCGCAGGACCGCGGCTCCAGAGGCGTTGAAGGGCAGGAAACACACCGCCACAATGGCGAAGTCGAAGACATTCCACGGGTCCAGGAAGTAGCGATACGGCTTGCTGCCCTCCGCGCCCATCTTCACCACGATCTCGACGACGAAAATCCACAACACGATGGAGTTCATGACGCCGAGCACGCCTCCGTAGTTCTCGGACATGTAGGGATAGGTCTCCATGCCGACGAGGAGGCCCGCCAGCAGGATGATCCCGGTGATGAAGTTCGTGAAGTAGTTCGATTCGGCGACGCTCTGAAGTGTGGTGACCACTGGACCTCCGGTGCCTGTTGACGCAGGCAAGGTTCGATGGTCCGCACTTAGTTGGGGAAGGCGGGCGGGAGGACGAACTGAACCACCCCGAAACAAAGTGAAACATGTGCCGAAACCGGCGCCCTGGCTCACTCCCACTGCGGTGGGACCCACCCGTCTCCGATCTCTACGCGGTGGAAATAGACGTCGGCTGTGCCGTTTCGGCCGTCACTCCAGGCGGCGAACAACACGCGGCCAGTGATGGCGATCTGCAGGTCGGTCTTGAAGCTGACTCCCGCGTCGACCGTATCGATTCGCAAATCGCTCGCGGCGAATGGGCCGCTCGCGCTGGCGTGGTTGTAGAAGATGTCGTCGTAGCCAAAGTCCTCGAAGTCGGCGCGCCCATCGTTCCAGGCCACCACAACTTGCTCTCCGATGGGGTTGAACGCGAGCGCCGGCTCGATGCTGTGGCTGGCTCCATCGTCGGTACCGACATCGAGGCGAACCTCTTCGCCGACCGGAATGCCCGCTTCGACCCTTCGATAGAAGACGTCATAGGCTCCGTTTCGGTTGTCTGTCCACGCGACATGAGCCGTGGCGCCCGAGACCTCCAGCGTCGGCAAACGCGACTCGAAGAAGCCCGCATTCGAGTCGTCGACTCGCGTCGCTGGACCCCAGGCATTGCAGGAACCCGAGGCGATGAAGACGTCGTTGCCAACGCCATTGACCTCGTCGTTCCAGACCACGTGGGCATGCCCGCCGTCGGCCTTCACAATGGGTTGGAAGCTGTGGGTGAGGCCAGGGGAGTCGGCTGTATCGAGGCGGGTCTCCTTGCCGAAGCTCCGCCCGCCGTTCTCGGAGCAGGCGACGACGACATCGTTGGACCCGTGGCGCGAATCCTCCCACGCCACGAAGACCTGTCCGTTCTCCGCCGCGATGGTGGGCATCGCGGAGTAGGATTCACCGGCGCCATCGGCGTCCACTCGAACCGGCTCTCCAAACGTGGCCCCGGCATCTTCAGAGGACGCCACGAAGATGTCGTAGGCGCCGTTGCGGTCGTCGTACCAGGCGACGTGCACCCGCTCACCGTCCACCGCGATGCGCGGCTCGAGACTCATGTTCTCGCCCTCGTAGTCCCCGTCGACGACGATCTCGGCGCTGAAGCTCTGGCCGAAATCGGCACTCCGAGCCAGGTAGATCTGGCGTCGATCGAGCTCCCCATCTCGATCGTCTTCCCAGGCCAACCAAACCCGGGCGCCTTCACAGGCCAACACGGGCTCCGACACCTGAGCGTCCCCGCCGTCGTCGACCTGAACGTCGGAAACCAGCCAGGAGTCGCCCCGATCGGTCGATCGATTCATCCACAGGTCGTCCGAGCCGTTGCGGTCGTCGATCCACGCGACGAAGATGTGACCGAGGTCGTTTACACACATTCGAACGTCGCTACTGTCTGGATCGACCTGTCCGATATGATCGATGCGCTGATCGAGGGTGGGTGTGATGTCGTCGGTCGAAGGCGTACAACCGAGAGCGAGAGCGAGTATTGGTAGAAGTCTCATACCCATTGATGCCCGGCCGATACGCACAGCTTCACGAACCCTTGTCGTCAAGGCTTGTCGTTATGTGGGCAAGGTACCGCCCATGGCGGTTTACACTGTGAGAGGAGACCTGTAGCCGTGCCGACGTACGCCCTGTTTGCCAGCGCTTCACTCTACGACCGCGTGGTCGAAGAGCGTGCTCTGCCTCGTGGGCGTGATGTGCAGCTCGGAAACTCCGAGATTATCGGTGTACCGGTTCCCGAGGGCTTCCCGTACATCGCCCGGGTGTCGTGGGTTTCGGGGCAGAAGGTCGCCGTGATCGACGGCAGAGGACGCCAGTATCTGCTCGAACCCGATGGTGACGTCGAGATCGAGGCTGGACCGGTCACCCTGAAATTGACTCTGGCCAAGCAATACGCGATGCGGCGCGTCGGTACCCTGCCGCTGGGCGTGGTGGCGGTCTGGTTTGCCATCGTCTTGATGTTCACGAACTCGGTCACCTCGAGCGGGGTGCTCTACGAGAAACAGTGTGAGTGGTGGCCGCTGATGATCCCCGCCACGTTGATCCTGAAGCGATGTGGAGCGGAACAGGGCGGTGAAAACGGCCGCGAAGTCATGGGCATCGACGTCACTGCGGAGTATCTGGCGAGGCTCCTCAACGAGGACTACGCCGGCGAAGATCGAGGTGATCTGGTCGATCTAAAGGACATGGATCGGCCCGACGCCGAGAAGAAGAACAACCAGCACTACATGCCTGCGGGCAACAAGGGTCCGGTAGACAAGATGGGCGGTGCCGACGACACCGCGCCGACCCCGATCCGGACTCCCGACATCGAAGAGATTCCGATTCCGAAGACGAAGATGGAGCGCTTGGCGCCCCTCTTCGCCGAAGAGGTAGGAACGCCGATCGAACAGCTCCCGGAGCCGCTGGATCCCGAGGACGGCATTGCCGACGCCGGTCTGGTCGAAGACGGAGAGGACGTCGACGATCCTCTCGACGCGCCCGCCGAAGAGGAAGAGGGCTGGGGCATTCCGGACTGGTACGACGAAGAAGACGCCGCCATCGAAGAGCTCGAGATCGACGTGATGTTGAAGATCGCCCGGCGACGGCTCCGCATCGATCCCGATGACGCCCAGGCGCTGAACATCCTCTCCTACTATCAGTACCTGGCTGAGGACTTCAAAGCGGCCGAGAAGACCTACGACAAATACATCGAGCTCTTCCCAGAGGAGGCTTCCGGCTACAACAACAAGGCCCTCATCTACAAGCGGCTCGGTCAGTACGAAAAGGAAGAGAACCTGTACCGGGTGGCCCTCGCTCTCGAGCCCGCCGACGTGACCGCCATGAACAACCTCGCCGTCAATCTGTCCCACCAGGGGCGCCAGGAAGAGGCACTGGCGATCATGTCCCAGCTCGAGATCCTCGACAAAGGTGACCCTTACGCCGATCTTCACCGTTCGAAGGTCTACGCCGAGGTCGGCGAGGACGAACAGGCGCTACACTACCTTCGCAAGGCCCTCGAGGGCATGAAGGTGCTCGACACCCTGCACCACATCGAATTCCGCCAGGACATCCGAGTGGACCCCAGCTTCGCGAAACTAAGGGAGACCTACGAGTTCCGGGCGATCCTGGACGAGTTCTATGGGGAAGATACGCCGCTGCAGGACTGAGCTACCTCCCGAAATCCTCGGCCGGTTCAAGCCCGAAGCTACACATCGCATTCGATGCGGCTCGCACGGCGTCGCGGTCCTGTCCGTCGACGGTGTCGCACATGTCGTCGCTGATCTGGACGGCCTCGTCGGTCTCTCCGTCCTCGTAGCAGGTGCACTCGTAGCGAGGATCGGCGTAGGTGCACTTGATCTCGCGGATCACGCCGTCGTTGCAGGCGCTCCACACCACCTCGCAGTCGTCGTTGGTGAAGAAGGTCCCGTCGAGCTGTCCACAGAACAACTCCGGCTCGCCGCGGCAACCGAGGAGGCCGAGGAACACGATGTACGCAAGCAGTCGCATATCTCCACAATAGCATCGGTCATAAAATGCCGCGGAATGCCGATCCGGGGCTGACTGTTGTGGCAAGCGACGCCTCGAACCGATAACAGCCGGCGTCACGTCCCGGAGTCCTGAATGTTCCGCAACTTCTTCATGTTGATCGCCCTGTTTGCCGCCGTTCCGGCTTTTGGTCAGGCAAAAATCGGCGTGGTCGATTTCCAGCGCGCCGTCTCTGAGACGAACGAGGGGAAGGCGGCGACCGCCCGCATCGAGACGATGTATCAGAACCGAATCTCCGAGATGGAGCGAATGGAGGCCGAGCTCAAGAAGGAGTACGAGGACTACCAGTCGCGCGCGATGATTCTCTCGCCGGATGCCCAGCAGGACGCCCAGCGGGCCATCATGGAAAAAGAGCAGCGTTACGGACAAACCCAGGCGCAATACCAGCAAGAGCTCCAGCAGGCCCAGGGACAGGCCCTCATGGAGCTGTCCGAGAAGATCAAGGCGATGGCCGGCACGATGGGCAAAGAGAAGGGCTACGACCTGATCGTCGAGGCCGGTGTAGTGCTCTACACGGGCAATGGCGTCACCGATCTGACCACCGATCTCGTCAACCGCTACAACTCGAAGTGAAGTGGACGACCGGCCAGCTTGCGGAGCTCGTCGGTGCGACCTGTGAGGGACCAACCGACACCCCGATCCACGGCGTAGCACCTCTGCAGACTGCGGGACCCAATCAGCTGTCGTTCTGTACAGGGGGCCGCTGGTTGCGAATTCTGCCCCACACTGGGGCGGCCGCCGTGTTTCTCAAAGAGGGAGACCTCCCAGCGGGCGTCGTAGGACTCCGCTGTTCCAACCCTCGCTACGCCTACGCGCGTGCGGCCGCAGAGCTCGTTCCGTTGGACTGGCCGGCGCCCGGGGTTCACGAGAAAGCGTATGTCGACCCCGCGGCGACGGTTGTGGGCGCGACGATCGACGCGTTCGCCGTGATCGAGGCGGGCGCGACGGTTTCGCCTGGCGCCTGGGTCATGGCCCACGCCTTCGTTGGTCGCGACGTTCATGTTGGTGCCAGGGCTCGATTGATGCCTCACGCCGTGGTCATGGAGCGGTGCGTGGTCGGAGACCGGGTGTGGCTGCAACCGGGAGCTGTGGTCGGGTCCGACGGATTTGGTCACGTGCTCGGGCCCAATGGACCCGTTCGCGTCCCGCAGCTCGGCATCGCCGTGCTCGAAGACGACGTCGAAGTGGGCGCCAACGCCTGTGTCGACCGGGCCGCACTGGACGAGACCCGAATCGGAAGGGGAAGCCGCCTCGATAACCTCGTGCAGGTCGCCCATGGGGTGAAGATCGGCACCGAGTGTCTGTTGGCTGCGTTCGCCGGCGTCGCCGGTGGCGCCAAGCTCGGGAACCGCGTTGTCATGGCGGGCCGGACGGCGGTGGTGGACGGGATCGAAGTCGGCAATGGCGCCGTCTTCGCCGGGTTGGCGTCGGCATCCAAAGACGTGCCCGACGGCGCGGTCATCGGCGGATCGCCAGCCCGGGGATACCGACGGTGGCTCCACGAAGTCGCCGCGCTGAAACAGCTCCCCGAGCTGGTCAAGACGGTGCGCCGCATCGAAAAGCGGCTCTCGGAGAAGACATGATAGACCGCGCACAAATCGAGGAACTCCTCCCACATCGCGACCCGTTCTTGCTGTTGGACCGCGTGCTGGAGATCGAGCCCGGCAAGTGGGCGGTCGCCGAGCACGACGTGCGTGGCGACGCGTTCTGGTGTCGCGGCCACTTTCCCGGCAATCCAGTGATGCCGGGGGTTCTCATCGCCGAGTCTCTGGCTCAGGTTGCCGCGCTGATCTACTTGGTCGGAGACGCGGATAGAGCCGGTTCTACAGTCTATCTGGTCGGGATGGACAAGATGCGATTCCGCGCCCCCGTTCGCCCGGATTGCACCCTGCGGCTCGAGGTGTCCGTCACAGAGATACGCCGTCGCATTTGCTATTTCGACGCCAAGGCCACCGTCGATGGCAAGCGCGTCACGACGGGTCAGTTCATGGCGACGATTCCGCCCGATGAGGCCCCCGCACAACCGGCGCGCTAAGAGGCGTGCTCGACCATCCCCGGAGAGTTCATGAGCGTGCACAAGACCGCTTCCGTAGACAAAGCCGCTGAGCTCGGCGATGTCCAGATCGGTCCTTTCGCGGTCATCGGAGCCGGCGTGAAGCTGGCCGACGGCGTCGTTGTCGGCGCACATGCCGTCGTGCACGGCAACACCACCATTGGCGCGCGCACCCGCATCGATGCCCACGCTGTCCTCGGCGGAAACCCACAGGATCGAAAGCACGATCTCGACGCTGACACCCGACTCGAAGTCGGCGCAGACAATGTCTTTCGGGAGTTCTCCACCGCCCATCGCGGTTCGTCCGTAGGCACCGGGCTCACGCGCATCGGCGACGGAAACTACTTCATGGCGTCGAGTCATGTCGCCCACGACTGCGCGGTCGGAAGCGGGTGTATGTTCGCCAACTCCGCAGCCATCGCCGGGCACGTTCAAGTCGGTGACGGAGCCATCCTCGGCGGCCTGTCGGCGGTGCACCAATACAGCCGGATTGGCCGGTTGTCGATGGTCGGTGGCGGCGCGATGTGCGCCCAGGACGTGCCGCCATTCAGCATCGCCCAAGGAGATCGCGCTCGGCTGTATGGGCTGAACATCACCGGGTTGAGGCGCGGCGGGGTCGATAGCGACATCATCGCGGTGCTCAAAGATGCATGGCGAACCCTGTTCGTGTCCGAGTTGCCTCGACGAACCACCATCAGCCGGGTGAGAGAGCAATACGGCCAGATCGACGAGGTCGTAGAGCTGCTGACGTTCCTGCAGACCAGCGAGCGAGGCGTGTGCCGAGCAGGTCTTCAGTGATGAAAGTGGCCCTGGTCGGGTGCGGTCACATGGGAGCGCGCCACGCCGCTGTCGTCGCCCGAGACCCGACCTGCCAGCTGGTCTGCACCATCGACATCATCGGAGAGCGCGCACGGGGTCTCGCGGAACGCTTCGGTGGCGAGGCCATGGAGTATGTCCCCGACGGCGTCGAAGCCGTGATCGTCGCAACGCCGACGACCACTCACCGCGAGGTCACGGCGCCGCTGCTGGCGAAGGGGCTGTGGTGCCTGGTCGAGAAACCCCTTGCGGAATCCATATCCGCCGCGGCCGAGCTGGATTCGGCGCGCTTGGTCGTCGGTCATATCGAGCGCTTCAATCCGGCCATTCGCGCAGCTGGCGACTTGCGACCGCGTTTCTTGGAGGCCCGACGTGAGGCACCGCCAACGCCTCGTTCAAAGGATGTCGATGTCGTCGCTGACCTCATGATTCACGACATCGATCTCGTCTTGCACTGGGCTGAACCCGGGGCAGAGGTCGAGGTGGTCGATGCTGTAGGCGTAGGGGATCCGGTAGACACCGCAAGTGTGCGGCTGAGAACGTCTGATGGGCTCACGGCCACGCTGGTGGCGTCCCGTGTCGCGGCCAGACCGGCGCGGTGGGTGCACGCCTTCGAGCCAGGCCGATACACCACCCTCGATCTGCTGGCCGGCCGCGCTGCTCGGGCCGGTCACGCCCTTCCTCTCGCCGACGAACGAGATGCCCTGACGGCTCAGTGGGAGGCGTTCCGGGACGCCGTTTGCGGTGGGCCTCTGGTGGGCGTTGGCGGGCAGGCCGGCATGCGGGCCGTAGAGATCGCCGAGCAGATCCGCGCCCGGATCCGCGATAACAGGGGACCATGACTCTGTTGATGCCACTGCTGATCGGTTGTCTGAACGGAGACGGGCAGATCCTGGAGTCGTGGGAGGGCACCTACAAAACCCAACGGTTGAGCCTGGCGGAGGCCAGCTGCGAGGAGGGGCCCGATATCGAGCTGGAGCCGCCGTTCTTCGAGATCGATACAGCGGTCGGAAAGGGCGCTCACCTCGTTGCCATCCGCCGCTGCCAGTCGGCCGGCGACTGCGAGGGGATCTCGTGGTTCGAGGCGATCGTGGTGGGACCGAAAGCGAAATCCATGGAAGGGGACGTCGGCGATTTCAACCACGGCGGCCCAGAAGACTCCTGCAGCGTGCAGTGGGTCGGCCTGACCTTCACGCGCGGGAATTCCGAGGCGAAGAACGTCGAGATCGAGATCGAGATCCACGTCGACGACGGCAGCTTCCTCAGCGAAGAACAGTGCATCAATCTCCTGGAAGACGCGCCTTTGGACGAAGACTGCGACAGCTTCTACGTCTTGGAAGGAAAACGACTCCCCTGAGGCGAAGACTGTTCGTGTGCGCGGGAGAGGCGAGTGGAGACCGCCTTGGTGCCCAGCTTGTGAAGCACTTGCGAGCCTCGTACGATTTGGAGGTGGCCGGGCTTGCTGGCCCGCTCATGCGCCACGCTGGCGTGAGAGCGGTTGTAAACGCCGAGGACGCAACCGCTTTCGGGCTGGTCGAAGTCGTAGGTCAGCTGCCCCGGTTGATGCGCGTCGAACGGCAGCTAAGCGCCGAGATCCGGACGTGGAAGCCGGACGTTGTGCTCACGATCGACAGCCCCGGCCTCCTGTTGCGCGTCGGGCGGCGCGCAAAGGCTCATGGCCTGCCCGTGATCCATTGGGTCTGCCCTCAGGTCTGGGCGTGGCGTCCGGGTCGGGTCGACCGCATGGCAGCCAGCATGCACACCCTGATGTGCCTGCTGCCGTTCGAGGCCCCGCTGTTCGACCACACCGACGTCGACGCGATCTTCGTGGGTCATCCCGCCGCTGACCGCGAAACCGTCGAACCGCCCGAACGCTTGACCTTCTGCCTGGCGCCCGGATCCCGGCCCGGCGAGGTCCGACGCCTCTGGCCAGTTTGTCGCCGAATCGCCCAGCGACTGCGGGTCCGATATCCGCACTGTCGCTTTGTCGTTCCGGTGGCTCCCGGCGTTCGTCGAGTCGATCTGGGCGGGCTCGATGTCGAGTTCACGGACGGCCTCGTGGGCGCCCACGCCGCGGTCGTGGCGAGCGGTACTGCGACCCTGGAGCTGGCGACACTCGGGGTCCCAATGGTCGTGATCTACCAGGTCCACCCGCTCACCTGGTCCATAGGCCGTCGGTTGGTCACCGGTGTCGACCACGTCGCGCTCCCGAACATCATCGCGCGCCGCCGGATTGTCCCGGAGGTCCTCCAGGATCTGAATCCAGGACAAATCGCCGACGAGATGAGCGCGCTCATCGGCGAATCCGGCCAGCGGCAGCGATCCGAGCTCGCCTCCATCGCCCAGACGCTAAATGGAGCCGGGGCCATTTCGAGGGCCGGTCAGATTGTGGCATCCCACCTGCGTCGATGATCCGATACACTGAACATATGTTCAGGAAGGAGGTTTCATGGACTGGAAACGTGTGGTGGGAAGGAATGAATACAATGGCAGATATAAGGGGAAAGACGTGCTTGCTCGGCGCATCGCCCACGGCTGGGAGGCCGTGATCGACGGGCACCTGATACGCATACGCAACCCGCGGTTGAAGACCTGGCTGAGCGCCCGGGCGGTGGTCGAGCACGTGGTTCGCGGAAAGATCGATGGGCCCGGCAACGCCACTGCGTCGGTGGGACACACCGGGCAGGGTGAAGTCGGCGCGCGGCAACCGACATCGCAAGCCATGCCTCGCTCCGGCAAGGTCATCGATTAAGTGGGTGGGGGAGCGCCACCCCATGGACGAGTTTCAGCAGCCGGACACCAGCAAGTTCGATCTAGAAGTGGGGGCCGCGGTGCCTCCAATCTGGGTGCGCTTCATCGGCGGCATTGTGGGTGCCGCGGGCTTCTTCATGGTCGGCAGCGCCGTTCAGCTGGTGATGTTCTTCTACCTGGCCACCTGGGTGAAGGCGACGGTCGCTGTCGTCGGCGTCCTCGGACTGGCGATGATCGGCGTCTCCCCATGGATATTCAAGGCGCGATCCTGGGCGTCGATCGCCGGGACCGCACTCTGCATCTTCGCGGCACTGGTGAGCGGCGTGTGGACGATCTATGCGATCTCCATCACGCTCTTCTCGCCGCTGATGCTCCTAGCAGCCTTCATGTGCTGCGTTGCGGCGCTGACCATCCCGCTCACGATTCCAGCGTCTCTTCGGGTGACGGCCGCGCGCAACGCGCTCTACGAATAAGGGCTAGTCGAGGCCGCGAGCCTCGAGGTCGGCCTCATCCAATCCGAGGAAGTGTCCGACCTCGTGGAAGACGGTGATGCGCAGCTCCTCGATCATGCGCTGCCGATCCCACGCGATGCGCTCCAGATTCTTCCGGAACAGGACGATCGCCGAGGGCAAGGTGCTCCAGGGATTCTCGATGGAACGGTCACGCAGCGAGACACCGGCGAAGTAGCCGAGAATCTCGCTCGGTGGCGCCGGCGGATGGTACTGAAAGCACAGGTCTTCGGCTGGAACGTCCTCGAGAAGGATGGCGACGTTCTCGAGGTAGGAACGGATGGAGGGGTGCAGGGCGAGAAGCGCCTCTTCGACGACCGCCTCGACCGTTGCGTCGTCGAGGACCTGCGGCGGCGGATACTGGACCGGATCCAGGCGACCTGCTCGCATATAATCTCGCGTTGCACCGCGATTATCACTCGCACGCTCGCGAATGAGTGCTCGCGCGTAATACGCCTCCGGGTTGCCCGGGTCGAGCCGGATGGCGCGCAGCGCACAGTTGTTCGCCTCGTTTAAACGGAGCTGATCGAACAACACGGTAGCCAGTGCGCTCCAGCTCGCGGAGTGATCGGGCGTGAGGTGCACGACCCTTCGATAGGCGTTTTCTGCCTCGAACACGTCGCCAAGGTCTCGCAGGGCTTCGGCCGAGAGAAACATCGCGCCGGCGTGCTCCGGGGTTAGCTGGAGCGCCTGTTCGCAGAGGTCCAGCGCACTCCGAGCATCACCGATGTCCAGCGCATCTTCTGCCAGATCGAGGAGTCTCTCGACGGTCGCGTCCGAGGTTGTCGCCCCACGGAAGGAACTCATAAAAAATCACTCAGGGGTCACTGAGTAGTTGTAACGCACTGTCGAGTAGTCGCCTTCCTTCAACGGATCGAAGGCGATCACCGCGGCCTGTCTCGCCAGGCACTTGTTCACTTCGGGCCGATCGGTGTTCTTGCCCTGAACCTCCATGCCGACAGCCTTTCCCTGGGGACTGATGTGCACGCGAATGGTGCCGGTCAGGATTTGCCCGACCTCTGCCGACTGACGTACACACCGGTCGAATCCAGCCGCGCGGGCGCCCACCACCTGCGAGGCCTTCTCCTGGCTGAATGCTCCGCGCTTCATGTTCTTGGTCGGCACGAACTCCAGGGGGGCGAGCAGCTCGAGCACGACATCGACCTTGCCCAGTCCGCGGTCGATCTTGTTCAGGTCGCGAGAGTACGGCTTGAACGCCGGATGAGTGACCTGTAGCGTGACCGGTCCAGCTGGCAGATTGTCGACGATAACACCCTCGCCGGACCCAATCGTCACGCCGTCGAGCTGGATGACTGCGGCGTATGGATCGATGTTGATCTGCACACTGCCGCCGGCGGTCATCGCGTTCAGACCCCAACCGGCGAACGCAGAAACGGCGACGACGATCAGAACGGCGGCGACGAATTGCACCAGACGGCGGGCAACGCCGATGCGTTGGACATCGAAGAGAACAGTCGCCCGGTCGCCGGAGTCGGTCTGGATGGTGACCGTGCCGGTGGCTCGGTCGCCCTCCATCAACTCCGGGGAGATGTGGATGACGATGCCCTGTTCTTTGAGGTTCGGGTCGATGTCCTGCGTCTCGACGATGAGCCAGGGCTCGTCGCGTGACACCTGACCACCCATGGCTTGATCGCCGCCATTGCGGATGTTGATGGTCCGCGTGACTGTGCTGCTACCGACCTGCACATAGCGAATCGGATCGCCGAGGATCTCGAGGCGACCTGGAAGATTCGAGCCGGCCTGAGCGCCGGGACCTGTGGTTCGACGGACCGGAGGCGCCGTGGCGGCCTGATCGGGCCGCTTTTCTCGGGTTCTGGCCGGAGGACCGGTTCGCGTCTGGGAGATCTCGTACAGATCTCGGGTGTTGGAGTCTTTGAGCGTGTTCCAGGCTAGGTTGAGGCGCATCAGGAGCGCCTCTCGTTTGGGGCTCTCCGACAGCACATCGGCCTCTGACAGCCGCGCTTTGTATCCGCGCTCGATCTCCTCGGAGTTCGCGTCCCGCTTCACTTGGAGGAGCAGATAGTAGTCGCCGACTTCCTCCGGATAGGGGGTGTGGGCATCGGGGATAATCGATGGTGCGCCGCCCGGTCGCTTTACACTTGCATCTGCGGCGAGTCGCCCCAGGATCTCCTCGAAGGTGCTCTCGGTGACGCCGAGCTCCAGCGCGTTGCGGCGCAAGTACTCCTCCTGATCCGCGCTGAGACTGCCCCCAGCCAAAACACCCTTGATCGTCATCTCCAGGATGGGCAGGTGGACAGATTCGGCGCGCTTGGCGGCGTCCTTCAGATACACGGCCGGCAAGGCGAGCACGGCGTCGAGAGCTGAGAAGTGCTTGATCAGGTACAGGGCCTCGTTTCGGTACTTGGGATTGCTCTGCATTCCCTGCATGTACTTTCTTCGAGACTTTAGTTTCTTCCTGGCCTCTCCAGCATCCACGTCCGACGCGACTCCCAGATAGGCCAGAAGATCGGGGGTGCCGACGAGCTTACAGAACTCGGAGGCGAACTCGTAGTTGCGGGAATCCATCACACCCTGTGCAGAGAGGCGGCTATTTTACCGAACGGGGCTCTTACCGAACGCGACGCTCGCGACGTTCAGAGAAGTTGGGTGGTGGCCGGCGGTGGAGGGGTGGGCCGGGACAAGCTCAATCGACGTCCATGTGACGGTTCCGATTCCGCGCCTCTTGCAACTGATCCGGGGTCATTCCGCCCTGGAATCGCAGGTCGACGCGCCGGGACACGCCCGTCTGCACATCGACGACTTCGACCTTCAGTACCTGGTCCATGCCATACGCGTAAACGACCTCAATCGGTGTCCCGCGCGGCCTCGGAGGCAATCCCGTAATTTCGACTTTGCCGATGACCGCCACCTCTTCGCGATGGGTGCCGCTGCCTTCGGTGACCTCGACGCGTACCGCCGTCATGTTCTCGTAGGCGTAGGCGAACCGCCCGCGGAATTCGTACGGGAGCTTGGTGCCCTCGGCGATCAGCTCGACCACACGCTCCTGTCGGTTTCGGTCGAGCACGATGATGCCCAGTGGGTGCGTGGTCGCATCCTCGATGATCACATCGGGTAGCCCCTCGTCGATGGGGTCGCCGGCGAACGGATCTGCGAGCGGATCGGCTGCGGCCTGCTGCGCGAGGTGTCCGCCATAGGCCATGCCGATAACCGCGCCACGGGGCTTGTTCTGGTCGGGCTGCTTCTTCGGCGGAGCGCGTTTCTGCGCCTTCTTCTTGAACTCTCGAGCGCGATCAGCCATGGCCTGCCGCTTCTGCTTGAGGGCTGGATGGTTGGGGCGGTGGCGGAACACGCCGGCCAACGATGCGCCCAATGCAACACACTCGTCGGGGTTGACGCCCTCGGCTGGCTCCTTGCCAGACAAGCGGGTCAACAGCTGCCGCACCATCGGCATGCGCGTCGACCCGCCCACCAACAGTACATCGTCCAGCTCAGCCCAGCTGAGTCCGGCCTTCTCGAGCACAATCTCAGAGGTGTCCTCGCACTGCTGGACCAGATCGGCGGTGAGCTCCTCGAAAAGCACGCGCGTCACGCGCACGGCCATTCGCTTGCCCCGGTAGTTCACGGGAATGACCGCCCGTTCCTTGGTGGAGAGGCTGATCTTGGCGTGCAGGCACCGCTCGTAGAGCTCTTGGTAAGGAGCCGCGTCGTCGCGCGGATCGAGCTGGAACTTCTCGTAGAACTCCTCGGCGACGTGGTTGAGGAGGCGGTCGTCCCAGTCCTTGCCGCCGAGCTCGGCGTTGCCGTCTGACGCGAGAGTCGACAGTTTGGTGCCCTGAATCTCCATGACAGTCACATCAAAGGTGCCGCCGCCCAGGTCGAGAACGAGGAGCTTTCGGGAACCACCGATCCGGTCGAGGCCATACGCGATCGCCGCCGCGGTGGGCTCGTTGATGATGGAGAGGACATTGAGCCCGGCGATGGCACCGGCTTCGGCGGTCGCACCGCGTTGCGCGCTGTTGAAATAGGCGGGCACGGTGATGACCGCGTCGTTGATCTCGTTCCCGAGGAGCTCTTCGGCGTCCTCTTTGAGTTTGCGCAGGATGAGGGCCGAGATTTCTTGCGGCGTGTGCGTGCGTCCGAAGAACTCGAGACTGAAGTCCTCTTCGCCCATGTGGCGCTTGATGAAACGGATCACGTTCTCGGGATCGATGACCACCATTTTTACAGCTTCATCGCCAACTACGCAGGCGTCGTCGTCATAGAAATGCACGACCGAAGGCGTTGTTGGAAAGCCCTCGGCGTTGGTGATGATCTCGGGTTTTCCGTATTGGTTGACGATGGACATCGCCGAAAAAGTGGTGCCCAGGTCAATACCGAGAACGATGTCGGTTCCATCTTCGGGAGACATGCTCAGCCTTTATCGCCGCGGTACCTCAAAATCACCACCTCTTCTGGTCGCAGCTGTTTCTCGTTCCTCGAGAAGCCGCGTTTGAGAACCTGGGTGATGCGATAGTCGGCGTCTTTATCGTCGGTATCGCTGACCTTGACGGCCTTGTGGACCTTGCGGTCGAATTTCGTAGATTCATCGAGGGGCGTCACGTCGCGGCGGTACAGCACCTCGATGAACTCGTCGATCAAGTATTGGAAAGAGTCGGCGATCACGTCCGGTGACATCTCTTGCTTAATCAGGCTCTCCTGGAACCAGTTCAGGCTGTCGTAGAATAGCAAAAGGTCGAGCAAGAGCGGCTTTTCGGCTTGAAAGACGAAGTCGTTCTTGTACTGCTTGAGCTCGTCATAGAGCTTGTCGAAGGCCTTCTCGCGAACGGCGTCGTTCGCGAGCCGGGCATCGACAACACGTCGCAACTCGCCCATCTCGTGGCCGATGCGGTTTACTGCGTCTGTATTTTCGTCTGACACGGATCAATCACCGCTGAGCTGAGTCGCAAGGTTGATGAAAGTACCCTCGAGATCGAGAGATTCGTTGCAGAAATGGTAGTCGTTCGGTCCCGAGGCCAGGGACCCGAGAAAGTCCTGTTCGACCTGGGCGCCGACGCCGATCGTGATGATGCGCGCACCCGAGGTTCGCAGCCGATGAATCTCGGCAACCGTGGCGTCGGGATCGTCGGGATGGCCGTCGGTCATGACGACGAACACGCGCTGGACTCCGGCTCTGGGACGGAGAAGGTTCCGGGCGTCGTGGAGCCCTTCGCTCAATGGCGTCGACCCAATGGGAGAGAGCGAATCGATGGCCCACTTGAGTCGTTCTAGATCAGCCGTCGGAGTGGATCGCACGCCACCCGGGAAGGCGACGACGGCGATCTGCCGGTTGGGGGACTGAAGCGTCCGCGCCGCGAACCCGAGGGCCGCCTTCTTCGCGTTGACGATGTTCGCACCGTACATCGACCCCGAGCAATCCATCACCAACGCCACCTGCATCGGGGCGCGGTTGTGGGCGAGGTCCTCGAGAGAGACATTTCCACCGGCCAATCGATGCGGGAGGATCTGGCCAGTGTCCAGGTCCATGGCCTCGACTTCGACAATGCCGTTGGCGTTGTAGCGGTACGTGACGGAGAGCTTGGCGCCACCCGCTGGCCGTGGAGGGATGCCGTAGAACTCGAAGTGTCCCAGCACAGCGCATGCCAGAGGATCGGGCTCCTCGCCCTGAACCAGCCACAGATCGATGGTCGTCTGTCCATCGTGGGTTGTGCTGTAGTCTTCTCGCGTCTTTTCGGCGGGGATTCTGGTGTTTCGCCCGATGATACGCGAGTTGTGGAGGTTCCCGTCGCGGTACACGACCATGCCCAGGGAGTGGGAGGTCACGTCGTGGGTGCGGATGTCGACCGGAGACTCTTCGCCCGCGAGCTCGGCGGCCTCGATGGCCGCGGTGAGGGCGGCGCCGAGTGCCACCGCCTCGTCGGGGTTGATGTCGGTGGCGGGGGCCTTCTCGAAGTGCCGCTGGAGCATTTCGCGGACCATCGGCATGCGGGTCGAGCCGCCAGCAAGGAGGATGACGTCGATGGAAGAGGCTTCGGCCTCGGCGTCGTTGATGACTGTGGTGGTCATCTCTTCGGTGCGGCGGAGCAGGTCCGCGGTCAATCCCTCGAACTTCTCGCGCGTGACGGCGAGGCGGATGACCTTGCTGCCGTAGTCGTGGAAGACGTTGACCTTGGGTCGCCTGGTGAGGCTGATCTTTGCCGAGACGCACTTCTGGCGGAGGTCGTGGTACGAGGAGAGGTCTTCGAGCGGGTCGGTGCCGTGTTTGTCCTGGAACGCCTGGGCGACAAACTCGATGAGCCGGTCGTCCCAGTCCTTTCCGCCGAGTTGGTGGTCTCCCATGGTGGCGATGACGTTGATGTCGTTGCCCTGAAGGTCGACCAGGGTGACATCGAAGGTGCCGCCGCCGAGGTCGTACACCAGGACGCGAATGTCTCGGCCAGCGTTGTTCAGGCCGTATGCAAACGCGGCGGCCGTGGGCTCGTTGATGAGTTTGAGGACCTGCAGGCCCGCGAGCTCGCCGGCGCGCATCGTGCAGCGACGCTGCATGTCGTTGAAGTAGGCGGGGACCGTGATCACGGCCTGGTCGACGCGATGGCCGAGGCGGAGTTCGGCGTCGTGCTTGAGCTTGGAAAGGATGAAGCTCGAGAGCTCCTCGGGTGAATACTCTTTGCCCCTATAGGTGAAAGAGTAGTCCGGATCTCCCATATACCGCTTTACGAACTCGACGACCTGCTCGGGATAGACCACGGCGGCCTGTTTGGCGTAGTTGCCGACGATGACGTCGTCGTCCTCGAAGAGGATCACCGATGGGGTGATGCGATCTCCTTCGGCGTTCGGCAGGATCTCGGGGACGCCGTGCTGATTCACGTGCGCGATGGCCGAAAAGGTAGTTCCTAGGTCGATTCCGACCGCACCCAAGCTCATGTGCGGTTTCTCCTGGCGGCTATTCCGGTTGCGGGAGAACACGCGCTGGACGTGCCCTTCGGAGTTGTGACCCCAATACAGGCCGCGAACTCCGCCGTGGAGTATATCGAAGCGGAACGCGGACACAAACCG
>Ga0315336_1000968_pt1 | contig 63225 bp, 35 predicted proteins | sample ASW5metaG_FD_204512 | JGI IMG/M metagenome (GOLD analysis project Ga0315336, IMG submission 204512) | Ammonia-oxidizing marine archaeal communities from Monterey Bay, California, United States - ASW #5 | ecosystem: Environmental > Aquatic > Marine > Intertidal zone | place: USA: California... | reverse complement strand
TCCGGCCCGTGTCCCTGCCCAAGGAAAGAGGAAAAGAAGCGCACGAAAGGAGCTCGCGCTCTTGGTGCTCAATCCTTCCGCTCACCTTGTTCCGACACGGGCCGGAGGCGCCGTGCCACGTACTGGGGTTTTGTGCTTGGGGTTCCGCTTCGGGATACCCGTGCTACGTCTTGTCAGGCGATCAGGCACTCATTGCGTGGGCGCGGCGGGATCTGATTTCCACCTGAATCTCCGTAATCGACCGGCTCGGATCCGTCCAGTCCTGGTGATGATAGAGTTCCCTATAGAGTCGATAGGTCAGTTCATATCCAATATGCGGAGCGGAGCGGACCAGGGTCATCCAGGCCTCCACGAACCCGCTGTTTTCCTGGTGCGGGAACGAACCCTTGTAGACGATGCTCGCCACGGAGAGGGCTCGCAGCGGTTTGGTCACGAACGTACAGCCGGCGGACGATTGAAAATCGCTGGCAGGCGTTTCGGGTTTCAGGATGTGACCGACTTCGAAACGGAAAGGTTCGCGCACGGGATTGCCTCCCGGGTCGGGTGGCTGATCCGGATTGTTGTGATACATCCACATTTCCGGCGCGTCATTATCGATCCGAAATCTTCTTCGATGGAGATAGGCCAGCAGGTGATCGGATTGATCGTAGTACTTGCTCATTCCGCCGAAGGGTATCGGATCTTCGCCGGCGACAACCCCCACCATGCACTCCGGATATTCCCCGAGAAAGATCTCAGTGTAGGTAAAGTGCTCGGTTTTCTTCCCGAGGGGAAGTTTTCCGCTTCGAAATGAATCGATGACTTCGTCGGTTTTCATGCGCACGCCGCCGGCATTCGGCTATCGATCGGATAGGAAAAGCAGGATCCTTACCAATGCCGGGGGAGGAAGGCGCAGCTACGTTTGTCGGGGGAGTCTTGTGTCCCGGCCCATTCCGTACTTTTCAAGATCGTCGACCGTGTCGACGTCCCGGAGGGTGTCGAGTTCGGCCACGCGCAGCGTCTCAGTTTTCGCGATTTCGAGAGTCTTCCCGAGCACTGCATCGGTACTCCAGGCGATGTCTCGAAACAGAGCGGGCTGGGGACGGGAACAGCCGATCAGGAAATAGCCGCCATCCTCGGTCGGGCCGATCACGACATCATGATCTTCGAGGGCGACGAACGCCCGTTCCAGATGTGACGGGTTCAAGCCGGGACAGTCGGTCCCGATGATCAGCGTCCGCCCGTACCCCTGCCGGGCCGCGTACTGGAAAGCTTGATCCATCCGTTCGCCGAGGTCGCCGCCTGACTGGGGCACGAATCGGTGCGAATCTCCAAGCCACGAGCGCATTTGATCGAGAGCTTCCGGCGGAGAAAAGAAAAGGATCGTGCGGGCTCGGGACCGCAGTTTTCGGGTAACCCGGAGGGTTTGGCGAACCATGCATTCATACACGCGCACGGCCTGGTCGTCGCCGATAGATGCCGCAAGTCGCGTTTTCACTTTGCCTGCGACCGGGTACTTGCAGAACACGATGATTGCCCGCGATGCGGACGCATAGCGACGCGCGAGCCTTTCAACGGAAACGCCGAGACGAAATTGAACATAGGTCGAAACGTTCATCCATGTTTGCCGCGCATAGCCGTTCTGAAGCCAGCGGCGAGCCGACGTCTTGAGGGGAAGAGTCAGAACGACGATTGATCCCGCCCGCTTCATTCTGCGTACCAGGAGGACGTCTTCCATGATGGGTACAGCGGGGAAACCACCCGCTTCCCCAAAGTCCTTCGCTTTCAGAAACAGGCCCTGGTCACCGTAGGGAAGTCCCAGCCGTTCGGATCGAAAGCGGACTCCCCATTCCACCAGCCGCGGCCGCATGCCCATCTCGTCCAGCGCGAAACGAAAGGCCCCGAGAGCGAAGCTCGGGTTGGCAACGGCGGACACGATTGCGGTGGACCACCCGGGCGGCGGCAGGCTGTCCGCATGCAGAAAAAGAAGAATGTCACCGGAAGAGGCTTCTGCCCCGGCGTTCAATTGCGTCGCGCGCCCTGTTTTCGCCGAAACCCAGGTTACTTCGGGAAAAGACGAAACCAGTTCCCGCGAACCGTCTGCGCTGCCGCCGTCGGCCACGATCACTTCCACCGCTTCGTCTGCGTTTACGATTCGCGGCAGTAGACGTTCCAGGTTCGCCGCCTCGTTGAGAGTCGGGATGATGATTGAAATCATCGAAACTAGGTGGGCTGGCGTTCCCGTCGTTTTCGTGAAACGATCGCGACGGTGCCCGCAGCCAGTGCAATCGATGTGCCGACAGGTCCCAGGAACCTGACACCGTGCAGCGCGGCGGACCTGGCGGCCGATCTCCCCAGGATGGATGCCCCGATGCGGGTTGTGATTCCCAGCGCTACTCCGGCCCAGGCCACACGATCCACCTGGCGACTCTCTGTTCGTCCCGTCGTGCACCAGCGCGCGAAGTGTTCGCAATTGTTGAAGAAAAGCCCGTATCCGGGATTTCCAATTCTGGATCGGGCCCGTCGCAATACCTTGTCCGGATCCAGCGCGAAATCGTAGCGAACCCGGCGAGGATTCCCCTTTCGCAGGAAATCCTCGACGGGCGTTTCCCGAATGGCCGCATTCAATGAGCGACCCGGTTCGCCGGTCTGGTGGATCACGGTCCCGTCCCCGGTTTCAATGCCGTGATGCCAATAGAGCCCGCGAAACACTTTGATATGGTCACCCTTGGGCATGGTCCAAGGATACAGCAGAAAGGGAGAATTGAAAGTTGAAAAGTGACCATTCCGGCTTGACCTTTTTCACTCAAAGGTGGAAGCGTAGGTAGCGCCGTGGTTTTTGAGGAGGAACCTGGAATCGTTTCTGTGGGCCGGATGCCAATAAGTAAGAAAAGTTGTGCCGTGATTGCGAGGGGGCATTGCGGTAGAGCCGGCGTTCTTCTCGGCACAATCGGCCTCGTCGTTTTCGGGACGAGTTGTTCGAATACGCCCTATCCCGGCGTGGATGAGGACGAAGACAAGATCTACTACAGTTCCTTCCGTGAGCCTCCCAAGAACCTGGATCCCCAGGTCAGTTACACGACAACCGACGGAGTCTTTCTCAGTCTCTGCTATGAGCGTCTACTGGGCTATCGATATCTGGAGCGGCCGGTTGAATTGATTGCGGAGTTGGCGGTGAGCGTGCCGGAACCGGAAACGTTGACGGATTCCGACGGCACGGTGGTGGGCGTTCGCTACCGGTTCGAAATTCATCCCGGCGTTCACTTCATCGACGATCCATGCTTTCCGGACGGAAAGGGCCGCGAGCTCAAGGCGTCGGACTTCGAGTTTGTCTTCAAGCGAATCGCGGATCCCGCCGTCAACTGTCCCGTGTTTCAGTCTTTTTCCTACATCTCGGGATTCACGGGATATCGGGAAAAAATCAGCGCCCTTCGAAAGGAGATGGAAGCAGCGTTGATAAAGGCCGGTACCCCGAAGGAGAAGGTGCGCCTGTCGGTGATCGAACTCTACAATCGGGCCGGCCCCCTGGAAGGCATCCAGGTGACGGGGGATTACACCTTCGACCTGATCCTTTCGAATTCCTATCCCCAGATTCTTTACTGGCTCGCCATGCGATTCGTGAGCGCGGTTCCCTGGGAAGCGGTAGATTTCTACCAGGGCCGCAAAGATCTGTTCGTAAAAGGGGTCCCCATGGATTTCACCATGAGGCCGGTCGGCACCGGCGCGTACCGGTTTCAGTGGGAGGAGTTCAACCGCGAGTCGCGAATTGTGATGGTTCGCAACGAAAACTGGTGGGGCATGGGGGATATTGCCGTGACCGATGTAACCCGGTTTCCATCTGCGCCCGGGAGTCCCGAGAACGTGGAACTGGGAATCTGGTCGGAAGAAATTGCGGGACGCATGCTTGCAAAAATCGACCGGGTGGAATGGTTCCTCGAACGCGAAAGTCTTTCCCGGTTTAATAAGTTTTTGCAGGGGTACTACGACGGGTCCGCCATTCCTCTCGAGAGTTTCGACAAGGTCATTCAAAACGATGAGCTGACTCCGGAAATGGAGGAAAAGGGAATACGGCTGGTGAAGGACTTCGGCCTCGATATATTCTACATCGGATTCAACATGCAGGACGATGTCATCGGCGCGCCGGTGAAATTCAAGGACCCGAAACTGGAGGCAAATCGCGAGGTGGAGCTCGACCGCCGCCGAAAACTTCGCAGGGCCATGTCGCTGGCCATTGACTCCGGAGAGTACATACGGATTTTCTCCAATGATCTCGGTGTCCAGGCGCAGAGCCCGTTGCCCCCCGGAATCTTTGGATACGATTCCGAATATAAAAACCCCTTTCGCCAGTACGATCCGGATCTGAAACTCGCCCGGCAATTGCTTCAGGAAGCAGGCTACGAGAATGGAATCGATCCGAAATCGGGGAATCCGTTGAAGTTGACATTTGACACCGGCAGCATCGATACCCGGACGCGGGTGATCTATAATTTTTTCATCGACTCCTGGAAGCGCCTGGGATTGGACGTCGATCTGGCGGCGACGGACTACAACAAGTTTCAACAGAAAATGCAGGACGGAAACTACCAGCTTTTCCCCTGGGGTTGGGTCGCAGACTATCCGGATCCGGAGAATTTTCTCTTTCTCCTGCATGGTCCGAATTCAAAGCGACACGGAGCGCACAATCCGAACAGCGCGCAGTTTGAGAACGATGAGTACGATTTTCTGTTCAAGAAGATGGAGAACCTTCCCAACGAGGGCTCCGCGACCTGGGTCGAGAAGGATCCCGATAGCGGTGGGGAGATTGAGATTACGCAGACACGCAGGGAACTGATTGAAGGGCTGACGCTGATCCTGGAGCGGGATTGCCCGTGGATTCCCAACGTCCACAGCGTGAGGTACCTCTTGTACCACGATTGGCTTAAATCTATGAAGCCGCACCCGCTGACATTGTCGTCCGTGAAGTTTCTCGATGTCGACGTCGGCCGGCGGGCGGCGGCGCGCCGGGCGTGGAATCGTCCCATCCGATGGCCCGGATATGTTCTGTTTGCCGTGGCGCTCGCTTTCCTGGTTCCGGCGATCATTACCATCCGCAGGGAGAGGCGTTAGATGTTTGCCTATATCGTGAGGCGGCTCCTGTTGGGAATCCCCACCGTGCTGGGTGTCCTCTTTATCCTGTTTTCGCTGTTTTTCTGGTTTGCGAAACCGGAGTTTATTGCCAAGCGCGCATTGGGCGACAAGGCCCATGCCGAGCAGATCGAAAAGTGGATCATTGATCACGGCTACGGACTCCCGAAGTTCATCAACACATCCGAGTCGGGCGTAAAGATTGTAACCCAGACAAGGATTTGGCAGTATTACACCCAGACGCTGATGTTCAGGTTCGGAAACGCCGATCTGGATAATATCCCCATCGCCTACAAGATCCGCAAAGGGATGGGGCCCAGTCTTGCCCTGACGGTGCCCATCTTCTTCGTGGTGCTCTTTGTTTCCGTGTCGATTTCCCTGCTGGTCGCGTTGTTCCGCGGGACCTATGTGGATCGCTCCGCCCTGTTTCTCTGCGTCGTGGGGATGAGTGTCGTATTCTTCGTCTACATTATCGGGGGACAGTACTACCTGGGAAAGGTGCTTCGCTGGTATCCGATTTCGGGGTGGTCGGATGATCACATGGTTCACTTTCTGGTGCTGCCGTGGATTGCGGGAATCGTGGCCGGCATCGGAGAGCGCGTTCGCTTCTACCGGACGATCATGGTCAACGAAATCAACAGTGACTATATTCGAACCGCGCGGGCGAAAGGGGTAGGGGACACGTCGATCCTCTTTAAGCACCTGTTGAAGAACGCGATGATTCCAATTCTCACCGGAGTGGTGATGGCGATCCCGTTTCTTTTCCTGGGAGCACTCCTGACCGAATCATTTTTTGGAATTCCCGGTCTCGGTCGACTGGCAATCGAGGCAATTCAAAACAACGACTTTCGCACCACCTCTGCGATCGTGTACATCAGCGCCCTCATCTTTATCGTCGCCAATCTCCTGACCGACATCAGTTATACGATCGTCGACCCGCGGGTGCGTCTACAGTGAGCGCCTTTCTCTCCATGCCGGTTGCGCTGGCGGCAATTGAACTTCACGTCATTCAGAATGTGATTGCGGCCGTCGTACTGCTCCTCGTTGTATGGGGAATCATTCGCGTGATACGACACCCGTTTTGGGGCGTCCGCATTCGCGGGGTCTTCAAGGTGGGTAGCGCCGTCGCGGCCCTGGCGGTCATTTGTGGGTACCTGCTGGTTGCGTGGACGGACTCGGTCTCCTGGAAGTCACCCGTCGCCGATGTCGAGAGCCGGTACGCGTTCCAGGAGGGGCAGCCGCGTAGCCTGTTTGACCGTATTTTTTCGGCCGTGGTCGGCGTCCCCGAATATGCCTACAAGGAGGACAGCTATTCCTCACCACTGGCAAAAGTCGAATTTGTCGACAAAGACCGATCCCTGAAATACCGGCATCTCCTGGGAACCACGCAGACCGGCCACGACGCGCTGTACACAACCATGAAGGGTTGCAAGCCGGCGGTAGTCATCGGCACCCTGCCCTTGATGTTCGCCATTCCCCTGGCATTGCTTTTCGGAGTCGCGGCGGGGTTTTTCGGAGGACGGACCGACGATTTCGTGGTCTATATCTATTCCACGATCGCGTCGATTCCCGGCATCCTTCTTCTCTTTGCCCTGATCGCGGCGTTCGGAAAAGGACTCCCGCAGATCTCATTCGGGTTGGGGATCACCGGCTGGATCGGTCTATGCCGGCTGGTTCGCGCGGAAACCCTGAAGCTGAGGGAACTGGAGTATGTTCAGGCGGCCATCTGCCTGGGTGTGTCGCGGGTGCGAATCATTTTTCGCCATATTCTTCCCAACCTCATGCACATCGTCATTATCACCGCGGTGCTCGCTTTCAGTGGCCTGGTTCTCGCCGAAAGCGTCCTCTCTTACATTGGGATCGGACTCGATCACAGTTGGGGAGCAATGATCGACAATGCCCGCGGAGAAATTTCCCGGGAACCGCCGATCTGGTGGAACCTGGTATACGCCTCCATCGCCCTCTTTGGACTTGTGCTCAGTATGAATATCGTGGGAGACGCAATTCGTGATGCATTGGATCCGAGGGTGTCGGCGGCGAAGTAGGCCGTACGTCGCCGTGTTTAGTTTTAGTGTTTAGTATTTGGAACCTGTATTCCGAAACCGATTATTGCCATGCTTGAGATAAATGACTTGCGAACACACTTCCGTCTTCCTGGCGGGAGCGTCGCGCGTGCCGTGGACGGGGTGTCTTTTCGGGTCGAGCGCGGGGAGACCGTCTGCCTGGTGGGCGAGTCGGGTTGCGGAAAATCCGTCACCGCGTTTTCGGTCATGCAATTACTACCTCGAAATGCAATACACCCGACCGGCCAGATCCTTTACGAGGGGAACGATATACTGAAGATGAGCGCGGATCATCGGCGGGAACTGCGGGGAAACGAGATCTCGATGATATTTCAAGAGCCGGGAACCAGTTTGAATCCGGTTTTTTCGGTGGGCCGCCAGGTGAGCGAGGCGCTGGAGATTCACCAGGGAATGTCCCGGGACGCGTCCAGGAAAGAGGTGATCGGGTTATTCGGTGAAGTGGGGATCCCCAATCCCGAAACTCGATATGACACGTTCCCTCATCAGATGTCCGGAGGAATGAAGCAACGGGTCATGATCGCGATGGCGTTGGCATGCAATCCTGAGTTTCTGATTGCCGACGAGCCGACAACCGCGCTGGATGTCACCATCCAGGCACAGATCCTGAAGTTGATCCAGAACCTTCAGAAGGAGCGAAACATGGCCGTTTTGCTGATCACCCACAACCTGCGGGTCGTGAACCAGATCGCGGACCGGGTCCTGGTAATGTACGCGGGACGAATCGTGGAACAGGCGGACCGCCGGTCCGTGTTCTCGGATCCGAAACACCCTTATACGCAGCGATTGCTGAAGGCCATTCCGGGAGCGGAAATGCGGGGCAGCCGTCTCGAGGAGATCGAGGGCAGGGTTCCCCCGGCAACCGCGTTTCCCGATCACTGCCGATTTGCCGAACGATGCCCATCCTGTTTCGAGCCCTGCCGGGTGGTCGACCCGGGACTGTTCGAAGTGGGCCACGAGCACGATGCTGCGTGCCTTCTGTACCAGGGGAATCCACGTGCCTGAATCGCCCCTGATCGAAGTCCGGGACCTGAAGACCTGGTTCCCCGTAAAAAAAGGTGTTCTGCAACGCGTTCACGCCTGGGTTCGCGCCGTTGATGGTGTTTCGTTTTCGATACCCCGGGGCAGCACGCTCGCACTCGTTGGCGAATCGGGTTGCGGAAAAACCACGGTAGGGAAAAGTATCCTCCGGCTGGTCGAACCCCGTTCGGGGAGCATCCGTTTCGATGGAAATGATCTATTATCTCTGAAGCGAGACGAACTGCGGGCGTTGCGCAAGCGATTCCAGATAATCTTCCAGGATCCCGCCAACTCGCTCGATCCCAGAATGCGAGTCTGCGATATCGTAGGGGAGGGAATTCGAAGCTTCAAATTGGCCGCCGGTGAAAAGGAAGTTCATCGTCGGGTGGAAGCGGTTCTGAATCGCGTTGAACTCGGGCGTGATGCCATGTTCCGCTATCCCCACGAATTCTCCGGCGGGCAGCGGCAACGGGTCTGTATTGCGCGCGCGCTGGCGGTGGAACCCGACTTTATCGTGTGTGATGAGGCCACATCGGCGCTGGACGTTTCGGTGCAGGCATCGATTCTCAATCTGCTCAAATCGCTTCAACAGGAAATGGGGCTGACCTATCTGTTTATCACCCACGACTTGAGCGTGGTTGAATTCCTGTCGGACCGCGTGGCCGTAATGTACCTGGGACAAATCGTAGAGGAAAACGAAGCGGAGACCCTGTTCGAAAATCCGAACCACCCCTACACGCAAGCGCTTCTCCGGTCCGCGCCGAGTCTCGATCTCGATCACCGGGAGCTGATCTCGCTGGAAGGTGACGTTCCGTCACCAATGAATCCGCCTGCCGGATGCCGATTCCATGCCCGGTGCGCGGAACGCTTCCAGCCCTGCGACATCCAGTCGGTGCCTATGTTCGACGTTTCCGGCGGAACCAGCCGTTGTTTCCTCCACGCGCCCAAGGAGAACAGTACGTAGCACCATCCTTCGTGGCACGGCGGCTCCGGAGCGAGGTCCTCCTTATACAAGGGAGGGGCGGAGGCCTGAGGAGGAGGCAGCTCAATTCGTGTGCTGCTCTTGTCTTTTTCTTGCGCGGACACGGGCCGGAGGCGCCGTGCCACGGTTCGGCAAGTTTGGGCAAGGGTGGGGGGGAGCGGATGGCTGGGGAGGAGGTTGCTCGATTCGTGTGCTATTCTTTTCTTTTTCTTGCGCTGACACGGGCCGGAGGCGCCGTGCCACGGGGGAGGAACTCCTCCTTGCCTGGGATCTGCATTTGCTTTAGGATTCTTGCTGGATTCTAAATCTGGGAGCGAGAATTATGGCAGCGCAGAAACGGTTTCTTTCCACACCGGCAACGTTGACCCTCTTCATTATCCTGATTGTCGCAGCCTGCGGCTTTCTGGCCCTCCGGGCTCTGCAGGCGCCTAAAGTCTATAATCAGGACACCACCTTGTTCGCGATGGGACTGGCAAATCCCGTGGACAACCGGTTGCACGATGGGTTCATCGATGCGGATGCAGACCTGGTTGCGGACCCGCCCGAGGATAGCGCGCAGTGGATTGACCCCGACGTGCTGATGTTCTCCTATGTCGCTTCCGCCGAAGGCGACGCGGGGTATGCGCAAGTCTGGAGCGAATTCATCAAGCACCTCGAGGAGACAACGGGAAAGAAAGTCAACTACTTGAAGTTGAACTCCCCGGAAGAAATGCTGATCGCGCTGAAAGCAGGAAAACTTCACGCGGCCGGTCTCAATACCGGCGGGGTTCCCATTGCGGTCAATGATTGCGGTTTCATACCGTTCTGCACTCCAGGAAACGAAGGGGGTCAAATCGGTTACACCATGAAAATTATCGTGCCGAAAGATAGCGAGCTAACCGATGTGCGTGATCTGGACGGACGTACGCTCACCCTTACGCACAAGGGATCGAACAGCGGCTACAAGGCGCCCTTGGTCATTCTCATGAACAATTTCGGGTTGCAGCCGGAACGGGATTTCTACACGCGCAAGTCGCCGGGACACGACGCATCCATCCGCGGCATCGCCGACGGGACCTACGAAGCCGCGGCCATTGCCAGTGACCTGCTCCAGAGAGCGATCGGCCGGGGAGAAGTTACCGAGGACCAGGTGCGCGTCCTCTACGAATCGGAGCGGTTCGTATCCGCAGCAATCGGTCATCTGCACAATCTGAATCCGGAATTGGCAGAATCCATCCGAAATGCCTGCGCCAATTTTGAATGGAGCGGCACCGGGCTCGTCAAGGAATTCGGATCCGCCGGAGCCGATCGATTTGTGCCGGTGGATTACAAAAACGACTGGGCCCTCGTCCGCCACATAGACAACGCAATCGGCTACCGTCATGTAGTTGAAATGGGCGAGTAACCGAGCTGCGTTCCAATCTCTGGGTCCAGGATACAAAGGTTGGATCTTCATCCGCCGAACGCGCGAAAGCGGGCGGCCCGGGATCGGGAAGGCGGCTTTGCTGCTTCCCGGCTTCCGTAGGGTTACTGTTCCAGCAGGATCAGGAGTGCGGCTTCGTCCAGGACTGTTACTCCCAGCTTGTTTGCTTTCTCGAGCTTGGACCCCGCTTTTTCTCCTGCCACGAGATAGTCGGTCTTCTTGGATACACTGGAACTCGCGGTGCCCCCGGCTCGGCGGATCATTTCCGCGGCCTCGTCCCGCGTGAGTGTCGGTAATGTTCCGGTGAGGACGAAAGTGCGGCCCGCAACCGCTCCTCCGGATGACGCGGAGGGGGGCGAGGCGGTGCGCTTCATGTTGACGCCCGCGTCCCGAAGGCTTTCGATGATGACCCGGTTTTGTTGGTTATGGAGCGATTCGTAAATGCTCTTTGCCACAATCGGGCCGATGTCGGGCACTGCCTCTAGATCGTCGGTGGGCGCTTCGATCAGGTGGTCAATCGACTCGTAATGCTGTTCCAGAATCTGGGCCGATCGCGCTCCCACGTGCCGGATGCCCAGGGCGAATATCACCCGCCAGAAATCGCGACTCTTGCTGTCGTTAACTCCGTCGAGAAGATTCCGGGCCGACTTTTCCGCCATGCGCTCCAGTGAGGCGACATCATCGAGTTTCAGCGTGAATAGATCCGCGGGAGTTTTCACCAGCTCCTTTTCGACAAGCTGCGCGACGAGCGATTCCCCGAGCCCTTCAATGTCCATGGCTCCCCGCGATGCAAAATGCAGAATCGCGCTCGTGACCTGGGCGGGACACAGGCTGTTTTCACACCGAAGCGCGACTTCTCCTTCCCGCCGAACCGCGCGGGCCCCGCACACCGGGCAGTCGTCGGGAAGACGAAAAGCTTTTTCGCTACCCGACCGCGCATCTTTGATCACCGAAACAACCGCAGGGATGATTTCACCCGCTTTTTCGATGATGACACGATCCCCGATCCGGATGTCCTTCCGGTCAATCTCGTCCTGATTGTGCAGCGTCGCGCGACCGACGGTTGTGCCGCTGACGAAGACCGGATCCAATTCCGCCACGGGAGTAAGCACGCCGGTGCGCCCCACCTGGATGGAAATATCGAGAAGGGTTGTTTCCGCCTGCTCGGGCTCGAACTTGTATGCCGCGGCCCAACGTGGACTCTTGGATGTGGCGCCCAGTTCGTCGTAGTAGGGCCGCTCATTGATCTTGATCACACCGCCGTCCATTTCGAATTCAAATTCGTGACTGATCTGCTCCAGTTCATCGAGCGATTCGAGGATCGACTCGATGTTCTTGCCCTTCCAGGTCCGGACAGGCGCTCGCAATCCCCACGAAGCGATCAGCGCCAGCCAGGATTCATGCGTTTCACAGTCTACGCCGACCAACTCGCCGGATGCGTAAAAAATCGCGTCGAGCGGACGCCGGGCGACCTCGCGGGGGTCGAGTTGCTTCAAGGACCCGGAAGTTGAGTTGCGGGGATTTGCGAACGTATCCAGTCCGGCTTCCTGCCGGCTTTCGTTCAATCGGGCAAATCCTTCCTTGCTCATGAATACTTCTCCCCGGAACTCGGCGACGGCCGGAGGTGTTTGCGTGTCGAGTCGAAGGGGAATGGAGCGGATCGTTTTCAGGTTTGCGGTGATGTCATCGCCGGTGGTTCCGTTTCCCCGGGTGGCGCCAAGTGTTAAAAGACCCCGTTCGTAGCGAACCGTTACCGCAACGCCATCGATTTTCGGCTCGAGAAGATAGGTGTACGGCCGGTCACCCAGAAGTTTCTTCACCCGCCCGTCGAACTCCACCAGTTCCTCCTTGTTGTAGGTGTTCGACAGGCTCAGCATCGGCAGGCTGTGCGCCACGGACTGGAAGCCGTCCAGCGGATCTCCGCCCACCCGCTGTGTCGGCGATTCCGGAAGGATCAGGTCCGGAAATGCCTCTTCCAGGTCCTGGAGTTCCCGCAAGAGCGCGTCAAAATCGCGGTCTGAAATTTCAGATTTTGCATCCGCGTAATAGAGCCGGTTGTGACGCCGGATTTCGTCGCAAAGCTGTTGAATTCTCTTTTCTGCCTGGGAGTTGTCGGGCATGCGGAGAGCATGGCACAGGCTGGAATTCGGGAAAAGTCTGAACAATGCCGGCTCACCCCATCCCGCGGAGCGTGATGGCTACGGCAGCGATATGTTGACGCGGTACACGCGATGGGCCGGCGCGGCATTGGTGTCGGAGAGAATCTGGTTTCCGCCGATGCCGGGGATATCTACCTCCGGCGGGAGGTTGGACCAGATCCCATTCACCGCGTCTTCGGCGATCTCGAGCGAATAGAGTCGGCCGGTCAAGGAGTTGAAGGATACATCGACTCCGCCGCCGGCTGACACAAATTCGATGAGGAAGGTTGAGTTCGAGTCCATTGGATCGGTGCCGGCGGCAAACTCCTGCAGATTGCTGAGTCCGTCCAGGTCGGAATCGTCACCGGGCTGCGCACTTGTCTCGTCGCCGAAATGCAGCAGTTCCCACGCATCCGGCAGCCCGTCGTTGTCGTCGTCAGGATCGCAGACATCTCCGGCTCCATCCATGTCGAGGTCCGCCTGATCTACATTGGAATCGTCCGGGCAATTGTCATCCGCGTCCGGGACTCCGTCCCCGTCTGAGTCCGGGGCCTTCAACGCAAAGATTTGCCCGACGTTCGGCGCACCCGGGGTTGCCTGTCCGACATCGTCCGTCCAGGAAAACGTATCGAACGATGCGCCGGGTCCTCCGGTCAGGTAGAGGGACGAGTCCCCTGAGGCACTGTCCGACAGATGGATGACCTGGTCTTCCGTGGAATTGACGTTGTCGCCGTCGTAGTCGAGAAGGTGGACCGTCAGCAGTCCGGTCTTTTTGCGTACCAACATGGAGTCACCGGGGCCGTTCTGAATCTCGCCGATCGTCCAGGAGGCCGGCGTCCAGTCGGCCGCGTCACTGAGGCTCGGCGGAACGATGCCGATCACGAAAAATCCGCAGCCATTGGTTTCATCGGTGAAGGTAAAGGACGCGTCGGCAAGATCGTACGTAGGACCCCACTGCACGAAATTCTGATTGTAAATCAGCAACTCATAGTCATCGAGTGACAGCCCGGCCGGGCCTGCCAGTTCGATCCATTCATTGGAGTCGGTTCCCGGATTGTTGTAGTCGAACTCATTGATCCACGGATCGGCGCTGGGATCGGGGCAGTTGATGTGATCGCCCGGGGTGGAGGAGCCCAGGGCAGGGTTGGTGATGTTCCATTCGAAGCTTCTCCAATTGCAGGACGGTGAGAGGATGTTCAGGTTTCGATTTACGGCAGCGTCTGCGTAGGCCCACAGGACGTTGAAGTCGCCGCTTCCGGTAACTTCCCCCACGGAACCGTACGTGTCCACGGGATCACCGCCGGTGGTGTAGAGCGCATACACATCGTTTCCATTTCCTGTGATGCCGCCCGCGGAAACGGCGTCCGGGGGGAAACCGTAGGCACTGGAGAAGGCGGCGGAGCTATTTGCAATGGTGAAAGTCTCGCACGGTTGGATCATTCCGCTGAGGGCGATCGACGTCCAGTTCGTGTCTCCATCATCATATCGGCGGAGCTCATACCCGGAGAGATCCACCGCGGCGATCGCCTGGTTGTACAACTCGACAAAGCGCACGGAACTGACGGGATCGTCCGTCACTTCGCTGAGAAGGGGACCGCTCACACCGTTACTACAGACCAGGAAACCTTCTTCCATTTGAATGTCGGCGAATACCAGCAGGTGGTCGGTGGCGGCGGTGCTGGTACCGGTTGGCAGCGGCGAGCCGACCTTGGGCAACCCGCCGACGCCGTCGTCGCGCGCGGAATTGTAGATTTCTCCGGCGGGTGACCCGAGGGAACTATTCAGAATCGCATCGCTGACGAAAATGTAGTCGATCTCGGAGCCGGAACCGGGGAACGTGGCGTCGATGGAAGAATCTTCCTGGAACACGGTAAGCGCCGTGACGCCGGCGGGGGCATACCGGTCGTGGGGAAAATCGCTGTAGTCGACGGGGAAAGTCACGTCGTTCCCGAGGTCGAAACAATTGGGTCCGCCGGACGGCTCGCTGAAGAACTGAAATGTCTGCGTCTGGCCCGGATCGTCGTTAAAGTCTCCCAGGACTACGATATGATCGTCGCCGGGATTCGCCGCTTGGAAGGCCTGAACGTCCTCAACGATTCGCCTTGCTTCGATGGCACGGCGGAATTCATCGATTCCGGACGAAGTGCCCGCCTTGTGATGCATTGTGTACAGGACGAGCCGGCTCAAGGCTCCCGGGACGCTGATGACCGCGCGAATCGGAGCCCGGGTAAACTCGCCGGCTCCGGGTGGAGATGTTACATCGCTGGTGGAATCGATGGGAAACCGGCTCATGATCGCCTGGCGCAGGTCGCCGAAGCAGTCCCCGTTCCCGCTGACGGCCGTATGTCCGTATCCCAGTTCCGTCGCGAGAGCATTGAAATCCGCGATATCGCCCGATCCCACTTCCTGGAATCCGATCACATCCGGGTCCGTACGCACAAGTATATCACGCACCGCGTTGTAAGTAGTTGAGCCGGGAGAACCCACGCCTCCATCGTCAAAAAACAACACATTGTAGGTCGCTACGCGAACTTCGACCGCGATCGCGCACTGGACCGGGAGAAAGATGGCAAGGAACGACAGGAACACTCGCAAATTTTTTACAAAACGCATCTAGCTCGAAAAACGAAAAAATTCTAAATCTCAGGGGTACGGAGTATAGTAGCACAGGTATGGGCAAAGGTAAAGGGTGGCCCGGCGCCTTCGACCCGTGTCGGAGCAAGATAGGAGGAAAGGGAAGCGCGCGAAAGGAGCCCGCACTCTCCACGTTCAGACACGGGCCGGAGGCGCCGTGCCACAATCTTCAAGAGACCTGATGCTCGATGCCGCCGAAGAGGTCCCGCAGCCTGGACAGCTTCTCTTCCCCCAGATAAGGCGGATCCAGAACGCGGAGATTTTCCGCGAGGCGCGCCGGATTGCTCATTCCGACGCAGCAGCTGCTCACCTCGTGCGAAAGCACGTACCGGATCGCCGCCGCGGGAATCGAATATGGATGCAGAAAATCGAACAGGCCGGGATCCCTGTAGCGTTCTTCATCCGGCAGGTCGCCTTTTTCGAGGAGACGCCTCACGCACTCCTTTGCCGCATCAACATGGATCAGCCCGCATTCCTGCGACGGCTGGTTCAGCGGCATCATCACAACCGTCCCGACATCATGCTCTCTGCACAGCGGCAGGATTGAATCGGCGGCCGTTTGAAGGAGGAAGTTGAGGGTCAGCATGACCACGTCGAACGCGCCGGATGGTACCGCCTGTTTCAGGATCTCATGCGTTCCATCTTTTTCGGAAAGTTCGCTGATGCCGATGAAACGAACTTTTCCCTGGTCCCGAAGTTTTACCAATGCATCGTAGCAGCCGTCGGTCATGAATCGGTCCAGCGTTTCCAGGGTGCGGATCCCGTGCCCGAGCAGGATGTCCAGCCGGTCCCGCTTGAGTTTTTGCAGGCTTGCCTCCGCGGATGCGACCAGTGCCCCGGGAGAACCCGTATATGCTGCGTCCGGAGCGAATGATTCGTAGGGGCAATACTTTGTTTCGACGATGACGTCCTTGTACTCCTGCAGGGCGGGGCCCAAGGCCTCCTCGCTGGCTCCGTATCCCGCGGCCGTATCAACAAAGTTGATTCCGGCATCGAAGATCGATCTGACATTCGCGTCGAACTCTGCACGGTTTGCATCCGCGCCGCGCGCGGCCCCGAAGGAGAGTTCCGAGACCTGAAGATCTGTTCGTCCCAAGCGTCTATACAACATAAGCTTCTACCGTTTCGCCGATTCCTTTACCACATCCAGGATGCGGTCCACCTTGGTTTCGAATGTCTGGTCCTCGCCGCCGGGCCAGTGAATCGTGACTTTGACAGGCTGGCCGCGACTTCCAAGACCGAAATGTACGGCCTGGTCGTTTTGATTCCCCTCCCCGGTGCCGCCCTCCACCTGGCGAACCAGGAGCCATGGACCGGAGCGAACCCGGATGCGCGCACCGATCGAACCCCTGTTTGCTCCCGCCCCTCCATCGAGGCGTAGCCTAAGCCAGTGATTGTCATTTCCGGGATTGCGAAACAATCTCGCGCCCGCCAGGAGGTCGACGTCGCCGTCGTTGTCGAAGTCGGCCCACCCGGCCCCGTACGTGCTCTCCGTCGTAACGCCGGTTTCGTCGGTGACATCCTGGAAGCGCCATTCGCCCACCGGGGAGCGTTCTGAACCGGACCGGGAATTTGGTCCCTGGCTGAAGTCGGCGGAGATGTTCCGGTAGAGTACACTTTGCCCTCCTTCGTACACGGTGGTCAGGTAATAATCCAGAAACCCGTCGTTGTCGAAGTCGGCAAGGGCGGGAGACGCAAAGGATTCCTGCCATTGGGGCGCCGCGGATGAGCCCATGTCTTTGAACCTGAACTGGCCGGCGGCCCCGGTGTTCCTCAGGAGTTTGACCCGATCCTGGTTTTCCGGGGGATGACTGAAGTTTCCCACCAGGAGGTCGATGCGCCCATCGTTGTCGAAGTCGCCGAACGCGGAACTGATGGTGTGGCCCCAGCTGCCGTCCTCTCCGTCCCCTGCGACGCCGTAGGAAACGGCCTGTTCAGTGAACGATCCCGATCCATCGTTCCGCCACAACAAGTTTGGCTGCAACCTGTAGTTGGAAACGTAGACATCGAGGTCGCCGTCCTCATCGAAATCCGCTGCCGTGACCCCGCGGCCGCGTAGGATCTTCGTCTGCTGCCACCAGAGTTGAAATGCCTTGCCCCCCTGGTTCCGGAAAATCACGTCCGCAAATTCCTGGTCGGGCCAGATTTCGAATCCACTCACATACAGATCGAGCCAGCCGTCTCCATCAAAATCACCCCAACATGCTCCCCGGCTCTGTTTCGGATGACCCGCCGGCATGGTGATTTTTTCGAAACTCTCTCCTCCTTGATTGCGAAACAGTTGCCCATTGCTCCAGCAGTAGAGATCGAGATATCCGTCGTTGTCGTAATCTCCCCAGATCGCGGCCAGGCAGTCCGATGGGAGCTCGGCGGCGAGCTTGAACTTCTTGCCTTCGATGTTTTTCCAGACCCCGCATTTCATTGGCGGCCTGTCTTTGTAACCGAGTGATCCCTGAAAGATGTCGACCCATCCGTCGTTGTCGAAGTCTCCCCAGGCGGTGTGCGGAGCGGTGTACGGATGTACGGTTGTATACCCGCTTAGCCCCCCGACTTCCTCCGTCACGTCCTCGAAGGCATGTTCCGCCGCTCCGATCGCAGCCAAAAGCGGAAACGTAAGCAGCAGGGCCCCAATCCGGTTTCTTTTCACTTTCGGTCGACTCCTTGCAATCTGGTCTATGGACATCCCGTTCTGATCTCCCGCTCGTACCTTTCTCCTTGAAGATTTGCAAACAATTTGGACTCGGAATGGGTACCTCGAAACCCGGATTATCCGGCTCACTACTGATTGACTCATCATCTCTTGACTTGCCTCCACGCTCGCAACATGCAAGCTGGAAGGATCGTGAACAAAGGTTGTCAACTGAGTCATCTGTTTGCCCTCTTCCTGCTGTTCGGGCCATTCGGGTTTTCGGAGGTTTGCCGGGCCCGTGGCGCAGAAATCGAGAATTGGCCCCGCGAGATTTCACATGAGAAGGGGACCCTTGTCGTCTATCAGCCCCAGGTGGAGCAGATCCGCGGCGATGTCCTGAACTGTCGCGCCGCCGTATCCGTGAGCCTTGTCGGCGAAGAAGAGCCGAAGATGGGGGTCATTTGGATCCAGGCCCGGCTTGCCACCGACCGCGATTCCCGAACCGCGGAGCTTCTGGAGTTGGCGGTTCCGGAAGTCCGGCTCGAAGAATCAACACCGGAGCAGGAGGAGGCTCTCGCGAAATTTCTCCGGTCCGCCGTAACCGAAGCGGAGTTTACCCTCGCGATGGATCGGATACTGACCGGTCTCGAAGCGGCGGACATGCCACAGATTGCCGACAAGGCATTCGATGACACTGCTCCGGAAATCCTCTTCTCAACCGAGCCCACGGTTCTGATCATCATCGATGGAGATCCCATACTTCAAAAGCTCGAGGACACTGGATTGATGCACGTGGTAAACACGCCGTTTGTGATTGTACTGGAGCCCGGGTCGAAGAAGTACTACCTCTCCGCCGGCGGAGGCGCCTGGTATGAAGCAGCTGAGGTCAAAGGTCCATGGGACGTGGCGGTTGACGTCCCCGCGTCCGTTGGTTCCCTGCTTGCCGCGGAAGATTCCCGGGGTGAGGAAGCAGGGGGAGCGGGGGATGATCCATCCGAACCTCCGCGCGTTCTCGTGAAATTTGAACCGACCGAGCTTATTGTCACGGACGGGGAACCCAAGATTGTTCCATTGCCCGGCGGAGAATTACTATATCTCAGCAACACGGAGAGCGACGTTCTTCTGGAACTGGAGACTCGGCGGGTTTTCGTCCTGTTGTCGGGACGCTGGTTTGCATCCCTTTCATTCGAGGGGCCGTGGGAGTACGTTGCCGCGGATACGCTGCCCCCGAGCTTCGCCGCCATTCCCGAAGACTCCGAGGTGGGGCACCTGCTGACCTGGGTTGCCGGTTCCGAGTTTGCCCGCGAAGCAGTGCTGGACGCGCACATTCCCCAAACCGCCGCCATCCCTCGCGACGGTACGATCGAGGTTACGTATGACGGGGATCCCGAGTTCGAGAGTATCGAGGGGACCGAACTTGCGTACGCGGTGAATACACAGTTCCAGGTGCTTCGCCTCGGGGAGGAATACTATTGCGTGGAGCAAGCCATATGGTACCGGGCCGAGGATCCAGGGGGGCCGTGGACGGTGGCTACTGAAGTGCCGGCGGAAGTCCAATCCATTCCGCCGAACAGTCCCGCCTACAACATGAAGTACGTGGAAATCTACAACTACACGACAAATGAAGTTCATGTCGGGTATTACCCCGGGTACACGCACGGATACATTTACCATGGATGCCTTGTGTACGGGACCGGTTGGCACTATCGCCCATGGTACCGGAGGCACTACTGTCCCCGCCACTCCACCTGGGGTTTTCATGTCCGTTACAACCCCTGGCACGGGTGGAGCTCCGGGTTCAGCTACTCGACGGGGCGTTTTACCTTCAGTGTCGGTCGCGGGGGATGGGGTGGCTACAGCCGGGGATGGTGGGGGCCATCCGGATACAATCGTTACCACCGGGGCTACAGCCGGGGATGGAACTCCGGCTACCGCCAGGGAGCCAGGGACGCCTCGCGCGCTGTGAGCGGTGGGTCGTTGTCCCAACAATCCCGGAATCTGTACCATTCCGGGCAAGGCGCGGGAGTGAGCACCTCGCCTGCGCAATCAACGGGCTCACGCCGGAATGCTGCCGCACCCGTGGCCGCGGCGGCCGGGGCCGTCGCATTGTCCAACAACGTATTTTCGGACAACAACGGCAACGTGTACCGTCTCGCAGACAACGGAACCTGGCAGAAACGCAACGGGGGGGAATGGAACGCCGTTGCCCGAAGTGAGGGCGGAATGACTACCCGCTCCGGATCCCCCACGCAGGGCGTCGAAAAGCGGCCCGCGGCATCCAGGGAAACTGCCAGCCGTCCGGCACCGTCTACGTACCAATCGCAACAACTGGATCGGGATCGCGTTTCCCGCGAGCGAGGGAATCAGCGAACGCAGAATTATCAGAAATCGCGATCTTCCTACAGCCGGTCATCCGGCCGTTCTTCCGGCGGTAGGCGGGGCGGTCGCGGTGGCGGTGGCGGGCGCCGGTAGGCTGAAGTGGGCATGAAGAGAGCAGGCGTTGAGCATTGCTCAACTCTCGCGCTCGCCACGATCATTCCAGGCGCAACTTCCCCTGGAGGAGGGTATCAACTTTCCGCTGATTCTTTACACCGACGTCTGTTGGAGGCAGTCTGGTTCTCCTGTCATTGCCGAGAAAAGGAAGAATCATGATTTTGATAACTGCTGAGAAACTCCATGACGTGATCAAGACCCTGCTGATTGCAGCGGGGGCGGCGGAGAAGCATGCCGAACTCGTAGCCGAGCATCTCGTGGCCTCCGAATTGGCGGGGGTGGAAACACACGGCATCCGACCGATCTGGCTCTACTTTAAGAATATTCGCGAAGGACAACTGCAGCCTGCCGCGGAGCCCGAGATTCTGGAGGAGTCCGCAACCAGCGCCTTGATTTCAGGCCGTTGGACCTTTGGGCACGTTGCGGCGCGGTACGGGATGGAAATGGCGATTAAAAAGGCTGCCTCGTCAAACATCGCAATTGTTTCGCTCGTGCAATTGCATCATATCGGACGGGTCGGGTACTACGGCGAAATGGCGGCGGACGCAGGGATGGTCGGAATCATTGTCGGCGCGGGATATTGCACGCCCGGCCACCGGGCCGCCCCCTATGGCGGTCGCGAAGGATTGATGGATACCAATCCGATCTCCATCGGAATTCCCAATCCGACGGAACCGGATCAGCGGACGATGCTGCTCGATTACGCTACCACCTACCGAGCCCAGGGCGCGCTTTTTCTGGCCAACATGCGCGGAGAGGAGGTGTCGCCGGATTTCGTGATCGACCGCGATGGGAACCCGAGCACCGATGCGGACATCCTTGCGCAGGGAGGGTCCTTGCTCCCGTTCGGGAAACACAAAGGATACGCCCTGATGATGGCCGCCGAATATATGGCGAGAATTGTCAGCGGATCGGATGAATACGTTGACCCGAACCGTGGCAGCGACATGTTCCGGCACCAGGGGGTCACCATGATCGTGTTCAAGGCGGACCTGTTTCGACCCATGGAAAAGTACGCCGAAAGCGCCTTCAATATGTCACAAAAGGCGCGAGCGATTGCCCCCGCTCCCGGATTTGACGAAGTCCTGGTACCTGGTGATCCGGAAGCGAATGCCCGTGCCAAACGCGGGAAAGAAGGAATCCCCATCGCGGACGATCTCTGGGAAATGCTATGTGAGAATGCGGATACGCTGGGGGTGAACATCCGGGACTGACCCGAACCTCCCGGAACGGGTTCCCACATCATACCCCGCTAGATGACCCGAAGGCAGTACGACATGGATTTCATGCATGTTGTCTTGTCAGTCGATTTCGAGAGCAACAATCGAAACATCATCCTGGGCCTGCCCATCCGCCCACGCTTCGACGGAATCAACGACCGAGGAGACGCCTTTTTCGAGGTCACGGTCTTGTAAGGACTGAATCGTATCGAAAAGGCGGCTGGATTCAAACTCGACGTCTTCCCGGTTTCTCGCCTGCAGAATTCCGTCGGAAATGACATAGAGCCGGTCTCCTTTCGCCAGGAGGTGCGTGTTGTCCTCGTAGGAGGAATCATCCACGATTCCAATCGCAGGCGAAATTTTCCCGAGAACTTCCGCCCGGCCTCCGGAGCCAAGAAGGAAGGGGGGAGGATGTCCCGCCGAGACGTACGTATATCTTCTATCCCGGCAGGACAGGATTCCATAGTGAAGGGTAAAGTACTGGCAGGTATCCGAATCAAAAGGGAACCGTTCATTCAATCGGCGCGCGACTTTGGCGGGAGATACAAGCTGCGGGCCGCCGGGACCGGTGATCCGGTCCCACAGAATGGATCCTTCTCCGGGTGCGGCGGTGAGCAGGTGACTCAATGCGGAGGAGAGCAGGGCGGCGGGAACGCCATGTCCGCTCACGTCCAGCAGATACATGCCGATGTGATCGTCACCAAGAGAAAAAATGTTGAGGATGTCGCCGCCGAGTTCTTCGCAAGGCTTATATGCATAGGCGAGCTTTATTCCTGCGAGATCGGGGAGTCTTTTTGGAAGCAGAGACTGCTGGATCCTCGCTGCGGATTGCAGCTCCTCTTTCATGCGGTGATTCGCGTTTTCCAGGGCCTCGGTGGTTTTCATCAGTCGGACCTGTGTCTTTACCCGGGCAAGCAGGATCTCGAAATCAATCGGCTTGATCACGTAGTCATTGGCTCCCAGGGTCAGCGCGCGGATTACATCGTCCCGGTCGTCCCTTGATGTCGCCATGACGACCGGCAGGGCCGTGGGGTCATGTCTCTCGCGAATTCTGCGCAAGACTTCGATTCCGTCGAGGTCCGGCATCATGATGTCCAGGATCACAACGTCGAACGGTTGGCCTTCCACGCGCTCGATGGCCGTGGCGCCATCCTCCGCGACGGTCACATCGTACCCGAGGGGCCGGAAACGCCTGGCAAGCACTTCGCGATTCATCGCCTGGTCGTCGACGATAAGCAGCCTGACCTGATTCGGATTCATCAGGTTTCCCGCATTTTGAATGTCTCATTCAGGGCTGCGTTCAACCGGTCAAACTTCTGCTGAAGATCTGACATCGCCTCCCCGCTCCCCGACATGTTGCCGGTCTTTCCCATGCGTTCCAATGCAAAGGCGGAGTGGGTCAACTCATCGGCGGAGAGTAGCGCGGCTGCGCCCTTGAGCGCGTGTGCCGCCGACTCCATGCGCTTCGCGTCTCCCCCCTGCTGCGCCTCGGAAATATCCCGCATCAGATTGGGAGACTCCTCTCTGAAGATCGCGACCAGATCGGAAAGGATTTCCCGGCTGTTACCGGCGCGGTCCAGGGCCATTGCGTGATCGAACGGCGCGTCCTGCGTTGATTCGATGCCCCGTTCCCGCTTCACGATCGAGGATCCCGGCTGAATTGTCTCGACCGCGTCGAAGAGCTCTTTTGGACGGTATGGCTTCGAAATGTATCCGTCCATTCCCGCTTCCATGCATCGTGCGCGATCTTCCATCCGGGCGTGAGCGGTCACGGCAACAATCGGTATACGGCGAGGGGAGCCCCGTTCACGTTTGCGAATTGCGGCCGTTGCCGCCAGGCCATCCATCACCGGCATCTGAATATCCATGAGGATCACGTCGAATCGACCGCTATCGTGCAGGGAGACGGCCTCCGCGCCGTTGTTGGCAATCGACACCACGTGACCCCGTTTTTCCAACAGGCGGGCGCCTACATTCTGATTCACCCGACCGTCCTCCGCGAGCAGGACGCGCCGGGCGACGAAATTGCCGGGCCGATCCGCCGTGATCGTGCTGACTGCCCCTTCCCGGGACGCGGCAATTCCCAGCACATCGGTAATCGCATGCAGAAGTCTCGATTGTTTCACGGGCTTCTGCAGCGTGCGGCCCACTCCCACGCTTTCCGCGCGGTGCATGTCCTCGGCGCGGCCGGCAGAGGAAAGCATGATCACGGGGATCTCTTTGAGCTGCTTCCTCTGCGCGATGAGGCTGATCAAATCGAAGCCGTCCATTTGGGGCATGGTCACGTCCAGCAGAACCAGCCGGAAGGGTTTTTCACTTGCGGAGGCATCCTCGAGCGTTTCGATTGCGGAGGCAACGCCGTCGACCAACGCTGGCTTCATTTTCCATCGGCTCAACATTTCCTTGAGAATAGTGCGATTGGTATTGTTGTCGTCCACCACCAGAACAGGTAGATCGCGCAGCGAGTCAAGATTGGGCAAGTCCGGTTCCCCACCTTCGCCAACCTGGAATACGGCCGTAACTCGAAATGTGCTTCCTGTGCCGGGTGTACTCTCCACCCGGATACTTCCCTCCATCAACTGCACCAGTTCGGATACGATCGCCAGTCCAAGACCCGTACCTTCGAATTCGCGCCGCGATGAAGGGTCCAGTTGCGTGAAATCCTCGAATATTTTTACCTGCTGTGCCTCTTCAATTCCGATCCCGGTGTCCTGCACTGCGAGGTGAAGGCGGACGGACTCATCGTTGATCCGGTCGGTACCGACATTCACTACGATTTCCCCCTTTTCGGTAAACTTGATTGCGTTACCGACAAGGTTGAGGAGAATCTGGCGCAAGCGGCCCGGATCGCCGACCAGGATTTCGGGCACGTCGCCGGACATGTCCAAGGCCAGTTCCAGATTCTTTTCGAACGCCCTTCTGGCCAGGGTGTGAAGAGTATCCCCGATCGTTTCCCATACGTCGAACGGCACTTCGTCCAGTTCAAGTTTTCCCGCTTCGATCTTCGAGAAATCCAGGATGTCGTTCAGCAGGGCAAGCAAGGCCTCGGCGGAGTTCTTCACCATGATCTGGTATTCATACTGTTGGGTCGTCAGCTGTGTATTGAGCAACAGTTCCGTCATTCCGATGATGCCGTTCATCGGGGTGCGAATCTCGTGGCTCATATTCGCCAGGAATTCGCTTTTGGCGCGATTGGCTGCCTCGGATATGTCCCGGGCGGAGCGCAGCGCCTGTTCAGTTTCCATGAGGGGTGTCAGATCCGAGTGCGCGCCCAGCATACGAATTGGTTTGCCGGACGCGTCCCGAATTGCGATTCCCCGGCAACGGACCCACACGGTTTTCCCGTCCCGATGCCGATATCGTACCACCTGGTCATACGGATGACTGGGATCCTTGCAGTGCTTCTGCAAGTTGTCGACGGCGAGCGGTAGATCTTCCGGGTGAATGTTTTCCTGCCACCACGCCGCGGTATTGGGGATCTCGTGAGTCTTGTAGCCGAAGAGTTCCTTGAAACGGGGGCTCATCCACTCTTCTTCGGGGTTTTCAATGTCCCAGTACCAGATGCCGTCCAGGGAGCCGGCCTGGAGGAAATCAAAGATATAGGTGTCCCGGCGTACAAGCTCGTAGAGTTCCTGCCTCAAGTAATTCTGTTCGTCATTGTGCATGACCGAATCCGAATAAGTTTCACTCTCCTGCGAGTACCATCAAAGATCGTGCCGGAAAATCACGCAGGTAACAAGTCAGCGCTTGCAGGGAATCGATCAAACGACTACCATGCCAAACATGCGGGTTCAACGATCGAGACAACACCTTGATGTCCAGGTGGAAAAGGAAGAGAATTTCTCTGTGGTGGCGCTCGAGGGGGCCATTGAGGCCGCTACCGTCAAGAAGTTTCGATCCGCCTTCGACGACCTCTGCCGGGAGCCCGGCTCCAGGATCATCCTGGATTGTGGTGAATTGACATACATGAACAGCGCCAGCCTGGGGATGCTGAACCGATTTCACCGGTCTTGTGAAGAGGGAGGAGGCCTCCTCGCCATCTGCAGATTGCCTCCTAAAATTCATGGATTGATCAAGTTGCTTGGGCTTGAATCCAAACTCCGAATTTTCGATACGAGAAGAGAAGCCCGGGCGGCGATGGAGAAAAACGAATAGGTTGCGGAATGACGGACACGGACGACGCCAGGCAGGTGCGATTGCATGTACCGGGTGACGCTTCATCCCTCGCCCTCGTCCGCGCGATTTCTGCCCACCTGGCTGCCGACGCGGGATTCGAACCGCCGGACCAGCATCGAATCGAAAATGCAGTCTACGAAGTGGTCGAGAATGTGCTGATGCACGCCTACGAATCGATCAGCCCCAAACCACCGATCGAGATCGTATTCACTTTCTGCGCCGAACAGTTTCAAATCGACGTGATCGACCGCGGGGACCCCTTCGACTTTCGTTGTTACATCATTCCCCGTTTTCCCGATCACTGGGAATCCGAAACCGAACACGGGCTCGGTCTCTTTGTGATCGAGCAGTGCATGGATGAGACGCACTATGAAGTTCTCCCGAATCGTACCAACCGGTTCCGTCTGACAAAAAGATTCACGGAAAAGGCTTAGCGTCGCGTAGCCACCGCCGAGCTTGCTCGGTGGAGCGCGGCTTATGATAATCCCGGACCCTATGTGCAGCAGTGCGGCTACTGGGGATCCTGTGGAATGAAGATTTCACTCGCACCCGGTCGTCCCGGGAATCATCCTTGATCCCAATAGAGAAGTGCGGTTCGAAATCGATTCAGAAATAAGGGAAAATTGCGCCATGAAACGGGTTATCGCCTTTGTTTTTCTCGGCATGCCGGTCCTGTCGCTCATTGCCGAACAATCTTCCACTGCCGAACGCGAGATTCCGGAGCCGCTCCAGGCCTGGGAGGAGTGGGCTACCTGGGATCACCGGCATCAGGATTGCCCAACACCGTACAATACGTCCGGACAGCCAATCTGCTTCTGGCCTGCCCGTTTGGCGATTACCGCGGACGAGACCTCGGGTTCATGGGATCTTGAAGTTTCGGTCTACGAGTCTACCTGGGTACCGCTGCCCGGAAGCCAGGAGATGTGGCCCGGCGCCGTGCTCGAAAACGGCGTTCCAAGCGTGGTAGTGGAGCGGGGCGGCCACCCTTCCACCCGATTGACAAACGGGACCTATCACGTCACCGGAGAGTTCAGGTGGGAGCAGATGCCCCAGAAGCTTCGTATTCCAAACCAGATCGGGGTGATTTCTTTGACCCTTGCCGGCCAAGAGGTGGAGATTCCGAATTGGGACGAATCCGGCCATTTGTGGTTGAAGAGGCAGCGCGTGGAGGCCACCGACGAGGACCAGCTTGCCGTTCAGGTTTATCGGGTGATTGAAGACGGGATTCCCTTGTGGCTGCGAACCGAAATCGAGCTGAAAGTCTCCGGCAAAAGCCGTGAAGAGGACCTGGGGTGGGTTCTGCCCGAGAGCTGGAAGCTGGCACGGGTGGAAAGCCCGATTCCGGTTGCGGTAGATGAGGATGGAAGGTTGAAGGCGCAGGTGCGCGCCGGGAAATGGAACATCCAACTTCATGCCTTTCACGTATCCGATCCCGATGAAATCGCTTTTTCGGGACAAGCGATGCCGATCACGGATCGCGAGCTGATCGGGTTCCAAGTGAATCCCGAGTTTCGCCTCGCCGAAATCGAGGGATTGCGGCCGGTGGAAGTCTCCCAGACGACCTTTCCGGACAGGTGGCGAAGCTTCCCGGTGTTTGAGTGGAAGACCGATTCCACGTTTCGGCTGGTGGAGAAGATGAGAGGAATGGGCCTGCAGCGTCCGCAGGGGCTGGCCATCAACCGCGAGTTCTGGCTGGATGAGACCGGTGACGGGCTGACGTTTCGCGATACGATCGCGGGTCGAATGCAGCAGGTGTGGCGTCTGGACATGTTGGACGGCCAGGAACTCGGCGCGGTGAGGGTGGATGGCAAGGGGCAGCTCATTACCGCCAATCCGGCAACCGGGGCTCACGGGGTAGAGCTGCGAACACGTAATCTCAACCTGGAAGCGATCGGGCGGATGGACTACGTGGCGAAGGTTTCGGCTGTTGGATGGCAGACCGATGTCGATTCGCTTGGTTTGAAGCTCAACCTGCCGCCGGGATGGCGGCTGTTCGCCCTGTTCGGAGCAGATTGGGTTACTGGCGACTGGCTGACCGCATGGTCACTGCTCGATCTCTTTCTCCTTCTGATATTCTCCATGGCGGTGCTCAAGCTCTGGGGTTGGAAAGCCGGCGTGGTTGCGTTCCTGGCATTCGGCCTGGCCTATCACGAGCCCGGGGCGCCCCGTTTCACCTGGCTCTTTCTTCTCATGCCCCTTGCCTTGCTTCGCGTGGTGGGAAGTGGAGCCGGCCGAAACTGGGTGATCGCCTGGAGATTCCTGGCCGTCGGCCTGCTGGTTCTCGTGCTGGCGCCGTTCGTGGTCTCACAGATCCAGGGCGTGATTTATCCGCAGTTGGAAAGCCGGGGACTGACCTATCGGCCTTCGGGCCTGTTCGGCACATTGGGCGCATCGCGCTCGCAACGGGATGCCGCAAATTTCGCGACTTTCAGCGATCAGTCGGCTCCCGCGCGAGGCAGGAAGCGACTCGAGATGGAAGAGACGAGAGCGGGCGCGGGGATGATTACCGCCCACTTGGGAGAGATGCGCGGTTCGAAATTCAAGTCTTCGAATATGTGGTACGACCCCAAAGTCCGGATCCAGACGGGACCTGCACAACCGGAGTGGACATGGAACTGGGTGCAATGCGGCTGGAACGGTCCGGTTTCCGGGGAGCAACGCATCCGTCCGATCTTTATCTCACTTCCCGTGCATCGGGTCTTGACGGTCGCGCGGGTGTTGCTGCTGGTTGCATTGACCGGAATCCTCCTCGGCATGAGACGCATGGGGAATCCGTTTTCGAAACGATCGGCGCTGGCCCCGATTGCTCTCCTGATGCTGATCCTGGGGATGCCCGGTCAGGCAACGGCGGAGCTTCCCGACGCGCAGATGATGGGGGTATTGCGTGACAGATTGTTGGAGCCTTCGGATGCATTTCCCCACGCAGCTGAAATCCCCGACGTGTCCCTGCGGATTGTAGAGGACCGGGTTTCAATGGATGTCGAAATCCACAGTGCGCTGAGGGCAGCGGTGCCGTTGCCGGGGCGGCTCCCCGCCTGGTCCCCGGTATCGGTTTCGGTGGACGGCGATCCGGGCGCCCTGCTTCGCCGCCACGATGGATATCTCTGGGTCGTGCTCGAGGAGGGCGTTCACCGGGTCCAGGTAGAAGGACTACTCCCCGGGGCGACGGAGTGGGCCTGGACATTCCTGCTGAAGCCGAAGCGAGTCTCGATCGATGCGCCGGGCTGGAATGTTACCGGGGTGCGCGACAACGGAATTCCGGAGCCTCAGGTGTTCTTTGGTCGGCAGCGGGAACTTGCCGATCAGGAGGCCACCTACGATCGAAAGGATTTCAACGTAATCGTGGCGCTCGACCGGCACCTGGAGGCCGGATTGATCTGGCAGGTTCGGACGGTGGTCTCACGACTGTCCTCCCCCGGAAGGCCGGTCTCCCTGCGAGTGCCGATATTGCCGGGCGAAAAGGTTCTTACCTCCGGCGTGGTGGTGGAGGACGGGTCCGTAGAGATCCGTCTCGGCGCCGGCGAAGAGGCGGTCGCCTGGGAGAGTGAGCTGCCGGTCGGAAAAGACATCCTCCTGGCGGCTCCGGACACCGACCGGTGGATTGAACGGTGGCACCTGGTTACATCGCCGGTGTGGAATGTGGCGTTGTCCGGCATCTCGCCGGTGTTCGAATCGGACGAGGAGAACCTGGTCCCGGTATGGCACGCCTGGCCGGGCGAAAGCGTGACACTTTCGTTCAGCAAGCCGGAGGCGGTGACAGGAGAGACCGTCACCACCCGCCGGGTCCGCCACGAAACCGTTCTCGGCAGTCGGCAACGGACGGTCCGATTGACCCTGGATGTGGAATGCAGCCTGGGCGATGATTTCGTTATTTCACTGGACCCGGAGGCGGAAGTTACCTCCTTGAGGCTGGACGGAACCGTGATCCCGGTGCGTCGTGACGGAGGAAACCTCGTGGTGCCGGTGCATCCGGGCAAACAGCAGCTGGAAGCGGACTGGCGCCTGGACCAGGCGATGTCAGCAACCGTTCGAGCCGGCACGGTTGGGCTTCCCGTAGAGGCTGCGAACATTACGACTGTAATCCGCGTGCCACAAAGCCGCTGGGTCTTGTGGTCGAACGGGCCCATGCGGGGTCCCGCGGTTCGTTTCTGGACGATCCTGGGGGTCGCGATTCTGGCCGCCTGGATCCTTGGAAGCCTCAAGATGTCTCCGATCGGCCGCATCCAATGGGTTCTGCTGGTGCTCGGGTTGACCCAGGTTCATCTCGTGCCGGCGTTGCTGGTGATCGGATGGTTCTTCCTTATGGCCTGGCGCGGGGAGCCGGGACGCTCCGGCATTCCGGGGTGGCGGTTCAACCTGCTGCAACTCTTTGTTCTGCTGGTTTCCGTCGTATCACTGATCGTACTGATTGTGGCGGTGGGTGAAGGCCTGCTGGGCAACCCGGAGATGTTCATCAGCGGCAACGGTTCCTCGCGTACGATCCTGCAGTGGTTTCAGCCCTCGGTAGAATCCGCCCTGCCGGAGCCGATGGTGGTCTCCATCTCGGTCTGGTTTTATCGACTGTTGATGTTGGCGTGGGCCCTGTGGCTGGCGACCGCGCTTCTCCGCTGGTTGAAGTGGGGCTGGAGTCAATTCAGTGACGGGGGTTGCTGGAAGCGGATGTGGAAGAAGAAGGAAAAGGCGCCACCGGCGATTCCGGATCATTCCGCATAGGAATGTTTTTTGAGATACAGGCAATAAAGTGGACGGAGAAAGAGCGGACGAAACACTACGTAGTGTGCTACGTAGTGTTTTCAAAAGACGTAATTCGCATCCCCCTCAATTCATTCGTAGTTCCAGCAACCTCGCGGAATAGGGTTGAGGCAACTCTACGGTCAGGAGCCCGTTGTTGAATTCCATGGGCGCCCGGGGCTGTGCGGGGTAGGCCTGATCGGCATTCGAGAGCGCCGACACTTCCGGCGGCAAGGGCAATTGCACCTGTTTTTCGCCGGTGTCGAGCCGCCACACTGCCAGCCAGGCGCTTTTCGTGTCGTCACGGTACAAGCCGAAGGCATTGAAGGTGTCGGTCTGTTCAATGGGGGGGCGTCCCAGCGGGTAGAATGGAACGGCGCGGGGAATATCGGCGCGAATTCTGTTCTTGTATAGAGTGATTGCTTCCCGAACCGCATCAGATTGTTCGTCGCTGATGGCCCAGATTTCGCCGGCCAGGTGAATTCGCATGAGGAGCGAGGTGATCATGTTGAAAATTGCCTCCTCCCGATCTCCGTTTTCCAGGGGATAGGACCACACCGCGAGTTGCTCGGGCAGGATCGCGGCTGCGCATCCGACCGCCACCGATGGATACCACTTGTAATTCACCTGGTCGGAAGAACTGCACAGCTGGGTCTTGGACAGGATTCCATAGTCGTTCCGCATGCCTCCCGAGGAGCAGTTCTCGAAAATGACGTTTGGATGCCGTGCGCGTACCGCATCGAACCACCGATAGTAGGCGCGCAGATGCTCCAGCGCTCCGTCTTCGGTGGAATCCGAGTTGCGATCGGTGCCGAGAATCGTTGTCCGGTTGTAGTCCAGTTTCATGTAGCCCAGGCCGTATTGTTTGATCACCCGGTCGAATGCCTCGTCGGCAAAGGCGCGCACGTCGGGATGGCGGAAATCCAGGTGATAGCAATCGTTGAAAAGATTGCGGACTCCGCGCACGGATAAGAACCAGTCGTCGGGCTTTTGCGCCAGTGGCACCGATTGCGCTGCGGATTCGATCTCCATCCACAGTCCGGGGATCATTCCGCGGTCTCGCACCACATCGAAGATTTCATTCAATCCGTTCGGATATTTCTGGCGATCTTCGTGCCAGTCCCCGATCTCCTGCCAACCCTCTTTGCCGTACCACCCCCCGTCGACCACGTAGATTTCGCAGCCGGCATCTGCCGCGAGGGGTACCAGGGGCAAGCTCTTCTCCCGGTTGGCGTAGCCCATCATGCAATTCATGTAATCGTTGAAAATCACCGGGCACCCGTCGTCAACCGGGTGGGGCGGTTTGCACGCGGTCCGCCGGTAGTCCACCATGGCCGCCAGGGCGGCCTCCGCCGATCCTTCGACACAGCCGGCCGCAATCGGCATGGAAACAAATGAGTCACCGGGTTCGAGCGTCCGGTACCAGTTCGTATGCTCCTCGCACAGCCCGCCGATGGCGAGATCGAGGAATTCTCGCTCGTTCCCCATCTGGCCCAGCTCCCACATCCAGCTTCCGGAATACTCGATCTGCCAGACCATCGTCCAATTCTCCAGCGTATCTTCAAGCATCGCCATGGGCAGGTATTCGCGAGAAGAACTGCTTCGTGCCGTGTAACGCACATACATGTCGCTATGGGCTTTCACCAGTCCGAGCGCGCTCAACGGATTGACCCGCCATTGGCCCTCGGTGTGGCACTTGTTGTGCGGCACGTGGAGAAGAAACTGCTTTCGATCGTCGGTCCAGGGGATCCGCCCGAGGTAGGCGGCGTAGAGGAGATCGATGGTGAGCGGCCTGGTGGAGGTATTCGAAAGGGTGACCCAGCGGCGCTGAATGGGAAGGTTTCCGACTTGTTGCGTGTGGTTGACGGCGCGCAACCCGGTTGCGTTGTCAAGGTAGGTGATCTCGCGAAGCGTGCCACGCGGAGTGTCGCGAGTGGATTCGTCGACCTGCTTCATCCGCTCGCCCGGTTCCCCCCGGGTGGTGCGGGGCTGCGGGCGGCCCGCGTAAGGTTCGGTGCGAATGTGGAGCTGGACCCGGGTGTCGTCGATTTCTGGTTTCATGAGAAAGAGTTATTTCAAAGGCGGCTTCAAAGGGAAAGGTGGAAAAAGGTGACCGGATTCAGAGCTTCGCTCCCGGGTAAGTCGGAACTGAAATATGGAGGGCGAAGCTTCAGCTGAGCCGCTCGGTTTGATTGAAGCAAACCCATGCAAGACAGCAGAGGAGCGACGTGCTGAAGGTTTTCGTGTGGGTTGACTCCAGCCACCGGCTCAGCTGAAGCTTCGCCCTCCAGCCGATGCTGATCTGTGCCGGTAATATTGCTGTACCGGCCCCCTACTTCAGTTCAACCGTCACGCTTGAGATTCTTCCCGAGAATTCGTTGTCCTGTTGCTTGTAGTCCTGGGTCACCGGGGTGGCGTTGTCCAAACCTACGTCCGCGGTTTCATCGGCGGAGAACAGGAAGGGAACTGTCTTTTCGATCCGGCCTTCGGCCACCTTCTTGCCGTTGACCGAGATCGTGCCCGTACCGCCCGAACCGGCATCGCCGCCGTCGTAGGCGAACTCGTAATGGATTGTCGCCTCGCCGGCGGGCAACGATTCCGGGGAGGAGATGGTGTAGTATTCCTTGTCCATCCAATTGTGGACGTAGGACACCTTGCCTTCCTTCATGTACAGGCTCCAGCCGGCAAACCGTCCGCCCTGGCACAGGATCACGCCTTCCCCTCCGCCTTGCGGGATCTCCACTTCGGCGGTGATGGTATGGGAGCGGTTCTTCACATTGATGAACGTGTTCTCCGTGATGCCGGCCATGCCTTCGTACAAGGTGAGCGACGTCCGGTCGCCCATCAGGTCCGGCCGGCCGGCGATCGCGGCGTTGAACCTTTCGAAGGTCCGGTCGTCCAGCGGCAGAACGTTGTGCTTGACCGCTTCTTTCAAGAAGACGTTTTGCAGTTTCTTCAGCTTGTCGGGATTCGCGGCGGCAAGGTCGTTTGCCTGGCTGAAATCCTCTTCGACATGGTACAGCTCCCACGTATCCTCTTCGAACGGTCCATCGGGGGCATCGGCCCAGGGAGTCCGGTGTTTGGTGGCGGCCACCCAGCCGTTGTGATAGATGGCTCGATTGCCGAACATCTCGAAGTATTGCGTGGTGTGGCGATCCTTGGCGGTCGGGTTGTCGAAGGAGTAAATCATGCTGACCCCCTCAAATGGCTTTTGCACGGCGCCATTCACCGATTTTGGGAATGGTAAGCCGGCAGCCTCCATTATGGTGGGGGCGATGTCCGTCACGTGATGCCACTGCTCGCGCACTTCGCCTTTTGCCTCAATGCCGTCGGGCCAATGAACGACCAGCGGATTTCGAGTTCCGCCGTAGTGCGAGGCGATTTGCTTGGTCCATTGAAACGGCGTGTTGCAGGCATGCGCCCAGCCTGCGTGAAAGTGGTTGTAGGAGGTAGGCCCGCCTAACTCATCCAGGCGTTTCAACTGGTCCTCGACGGAATCCGGTAGCGCATTCAGGACGATGGTTTCATTAAACGTCCCCGTCAGGCCACCTTCCGCGCTGGCCCCGTTGTCCCCGAAAATGTACATGAAGAGCGTGTTCTCCATCTCACCCACCTCCTCGATGGCGTCAGCCAACCGGCCGACTTCGTGGTCGGTGTGCTCCGCGAAGGCCGCGAAAACCTCCATCTGGCGGGAGTACAGTTTCCGCTCGTCTGCGGACAACGTGTCCCAATCCTTGATGTCGGCCGGTTTGGGCGCCAATTTCGTGCCCGGCGGCACGACACCCAGTTCGATTTGTTGAGCCAGTGTCTTCTCTCGGTATGCGTCCCAGCCGTCGTCGAACTGGCCTTTATATTTTGCAATCCATTCCTTGGGCACATGGTGCGGCGCGTGGGTGGCGCCGGTGGCGAAGTAGATGAAGAACGGTTTGTCCGGCGTGAGAGATTGCTGGAATCTCATCCAGGCGATGGCCTGGTTCGCCATATCGGTGGTGAAGTGGTAATCCGGGTCATCGGGCGGTTCCACGTGGGTGGTGCCGTCATGGATGATGGGTGTCCACTGGTTGGCTTCGCCACCGATGAAGCCATAGAACTTGTCAAATCCCGACCGGGTCGGCCAGCGATCGAACGGACCCGAGACGCTGATTTCCCAGGGTGCGGTCTCATGATACTTGCCGAAGGCTGCGGTACTGTACCCGTTCAGCCGGAGCATTTCGGTGACCGGTTCAACGCTCCGGGGACGGACCCCGTTGTTGCCGGGGAATCCAGTGGCTACCTCCATCACCGAGCCTGCGTTGGCGGAATGGTGGTTTCGACCAGTCAGCAGGGCCATTCGGGTGGGAGAACAGAGCGCCGTGGTATGGAACTGGTTGTAGCGCAGACCTTGCTTTCCCAGGCGGTCCAGGGTGGGTGTTCGGACTGCGCCTCCAAAACTCGATGCGGTACCGAAGCCGATATCGTCGATCAGAACGATCACCACGTTGGGAGAGTCCTTGGGCGCTTTGACCTCGAACGGGGGGGGCGCCTCCACGTTCCTGGCGTCGACCTCGGTTACCGCCTTGCGCTTTTGCGCCTGAATCGGGAGGTTCTTTCGATCGAGCTTATGCTGTCCCGACGCAACACCGACGGTACCGGCGATCAATCCGCCGGCAAGAATGGTCGTGGTGAACAAGCGCAGGCGCCGTGAAGTCATCATGCTGTCATTCAATTTCAGTCCTCCTTTTATCCTGAATTCTCGCGAGCACTCTACTTACGCAATCAACACAAGAATGCCAAGCTATCCTTTCGCCAACCCAAGCAAGAAAGGAAAAAATGGGGTCAGTGCGTTCAGATGTTCAGTCCGGGCTTTTCCGGAATGCGAGTGCCAGGCCCGTTGTCGGCACGCAGGCGGCGATTCTGTTTTCCCGCAGGCCGGTATTCTGATGGTGGCTCACCACGACGCGGCTCGGGGTTGAACGGCATGGCGGATGCAACTGGTATCTCAATGAGTGCCGAGTGAACCATTGAAGACGCTGCCTGAATGCCTGGGAGGCGGATCTCAAAGTGACGTACCCCTTGCAACTCTCAACAGTGCGATTCTGTTCAGACATTTTGCCGCGCGGTAACCATGAACGCGAAATGATTGTGCGAACTGGACATTCATCCCTAACGAAAATCCGGCAGGTTGGAATTCTGAGAGAAGCTCTGAACAAGCATGCGTAAGCGGTATCGGGAAACTGCGAACGGGAGTCCGAGTAATCCGGACCTTCTGAAGTTTTTCATGGCGAAGCGATCCCCACTGCTTGGCCCGTGATGTGCTTCTGACGCGATGAGCAGAATGTAGTCAAGACATGGAGCGACGCGGCACCACGCGCAATTCGGAGCACGAACACCTGGCAATATGTATTCATGGGCACGATCTACCCACGACGAAAAAATCCGAGGCCACATTGTGCCCGCTTCGACCGCAACCTGATCCGCGTTCCGGTTCTGCTCGCCATGCGATCAACTTCGGCTATCGCAGTGGGTTTTGTGGCATTGGTACTGGGAAGTCCCTGCCTTGGGGCGGACTACTACGCGGCAACGACGGGGGTAGACACAAACGTGGGGACGTTCGCCGCGCCGTTCCGGACCATCCAGAAGGCCGTTGACGTAGTCGGCCCGGGTGATCGTGTCCTGATTCGAGGAGGGACGTATCGCGAAACGGTCGAAGTCGACGTAAGCGGAACCGAGAGCAACTACGTGGAGATCCTGAGCTACTCCAACGAGACGCCCGTGGTGAAGGGTTCGGACATCGTTGTCGGTTGGACGCATCATTCGAACTCCATCTGGAAGGTGGAGAACTGGACAACCGGTTGCCAGCAAGTCTTTGTAGACGATGCCCTGCTCCAGCGGATCGGTTACCCGAATTCATTTTTCGCCACCAATATGAACCAGTATGTCGCGGTCGGATCAGACTCGTCAGAGATGATCCCCGGTTCCTTCTTCTGCGACACGAGCCAGAACGTTTTGTATGTCTGGCTTCCAGATAGCAGCGATCCCACCGGTCACCTCATCGAGGCCAGTGTCCGGCACGCACTCCTGTTGGTGAAGCCCGGACATCGTTACATCTACATCGATGGAATCAGATTCCGGCACAATAGCAGTCTCTCGTTCAGCAGCTTCTCCGGCGCCGGCGTAAGCCTTGGGGAGAACTGCGAGATGATAAATTGTCGAGTCGATTCATGTGACTTTACTGGAGTCAGACTCCGGAACAACGCCCGGCTCATTGACTGCGATGTGAGTCGCAACGGGAACACGGGTATCAACTGGACCGGGTCTTCAAACGTTCTGGTGAGTGGATGTACAGTCATGAGCAACAACGTGAGTCACTTCCAGCACAGTTGGCATGCTGGAGGGATGAAAATCATTCCGGACGGTAGCGGCATCGTCGAGGACTGTGAAGTCGCATGGAACTACGGCAATGGGATCTGGTTTGATACGTGTCGTTCCGGTCAACTGATTACGATCCGGAGGAACTATGTGCATGACAACGTGCCTGTGCCATGGGCCACGGAGAAGCCGGCTAACGGCATTGTTTTGGAACTCAGCAAGAATGCGTTCGTGCATGATAATCTCGTAACGAGCAATCAAGGAGGAGGGATCTTGATCGCCGAATCCGAGTTTGTCCGGGTGGTCAACAACACCATATCAGGGAACACGGGATTTGCAGCGTTGCGAGGCAGGACGACGCCGGTGTTGTTATCCTCAAACCCCGACGTCTGGGCCGAATTTGCGAACAATGCTGTCCACAACAACCTGATCGTCGACAACTATTGCATCTCTGACCTTGCCTTCCCCATCGATAGTTCGATCCCCACCAATTTGATTCACGGAAATACCAGTGACTACAACTGCGTGTTCAATTCGATAGGTTTTACTGCGTATAAACCGGTAGGGGCCCCCCAACGGTATTTTTCGCTGGCCACATGGACGGCCGCGACGGGATGGGACTCCAACTCCCTGCAGGCCGATCCTCTCCTGCAGGCCGGCGGGTTCGAACTGAGCCCGTTCTCGCCGTGCGCCGACTGGGGGAGGAACGAGCTTTGGATGGACACGGCGGTGGACTTCGGGGGCACCAATCGGATATTGAATCAGCGAGTAGATATGGGCTGTTACGAGGTGGACGTTGCAGACCCGATCATTGTTTCTATTACCAACAAGGTGCAAAGCGTTGCGCCGGGTGTGAGCGCCTATGCGCTGATGGGGACGAACAATCTCAATGTGATCGGTCCCATGGTGGTCAGAAATGTGACCCTGGGCCTGGAGCAGAGCTTTGCGCGTTCCGGGACCCAGTGGGAGGCTCCGGCGATGGGGCTGTGGGACGGGATGACAAATCGCCTCGAAGTTTTCGCGAGCAACTCGGCCGGTGTAGTCCGCCACGACTGGGTTGAGTTCAGCACCCCGAACCTCTCGACGCACTACGTCAGTCCGGGTGGATCCCACCAGTTCCCCTTTGCCGACTGGTCGACCGCCGCCACCGGCATCCAGGCCGCGGTGGACGCGGCCATGCCGGGCGACACGGTGCTGGTTGCCGACGGTCTCTACCAGACCGGTCAGCGCCTGGCCGACGGACGCTACACCCGGTTGGTGATCGATAGTGCCATCGAGGTCCGCAGCCTCAACGGGCCCGGAGCGGCCACGATCCAGGGGGCGACCGGCTCGGTGCGTTGTGCCTACCTGGGGGCGGGGGCGCAACTGGCGGGCTTCACCCTCAGCGATGGGTACGGCGGGGCCTACGTCGACGGCGGCTCCATCAGCAACTGCGTGGCATCGAATTGCAGCGACCCCGGCGGATGGGGCGCGGGCATCAATTCGCGATTTGGCACCGTCAGCGACTGCACGGTGGAATATGCCGATGGATTTCTCGGCGCCATCTACAGTCACGGCGGCCTGGTTGAGCGGTGCGAACTGCGCAACAACACGATGACCGGCCACGGTGGCGGGATCTTCGCGCTGGAAGGCGCGATCGTCCGAAACAGCCTGATCTACAGCAACCATAGCAACTATGGCGGAGCGTTGACGCTCTTCGACAGCGAAACTGACGCCTGCACGGTGGAGAACAACACCAAGAACGATCGAGTCTCCGGGATCCTGCTGCGTGATTCGACCGCCGCCAACTGCATCAGCTGGTCCGACGACAGCGGCCTGTTTGAGGGCTACACCGGGAGCTTCCTTTACTGCTGCCTTTCCGTACCCCCCGAGCCCGCCGCCGATGGAGGCGGCAACCTGAACGAGGACCCGCAGTTCGAATCCGGAGGCTACACGTTGCGGTACACTTTTCCGGATTCGCCCTGCGCAGACCAGGGACTGAACGCACCGTGGATGTCCGGCGCCCATGACCTGGCGGGGGAGAGCCGGATTGTTAACGGTACCGTGGACATGGGCTGTTTCGAAGTGTCCGAGCCCAATCTCCCTGCCGTTGTTATTACCAACAAGGTGCAAAGCGTTGCGCCGGGTGTGAGCACCTATGCGCTGATGGGGACAAACAATCTCAATGTGACCGGTTTCCTGTTGCTCAGCAACGCAACCCGGGGCCTGGACCAGGGTTTTGCGCGCTCCGGGACCCAGTGGGAAGCTCCGGCGATTGGGCTGTGGGACGGGATGACGACACGCCTGGAGATCTACGGGAGCAACTCGGCCGGTGTAGTCCGCCACGATTGGGTTGAGATCAGCACCCCGAACCTCTCGACGCACTACGTCAGTCCGGGTGGATCCCACCAGTTCCCCTTTGCCGACTGGGCGACCGCCGCCACCGGTATCCAGGCCGCGGTGGACGTGGCCATGCCGGGAGACACAGTGCTGGTTGCCGACGGTCTCTACGAGGGCGGTGTGCGCCTGGCCGAAGGACGCGACACCCGATTGGTGATCGATAAGGCCATCGAGGTCCGCAGCCTCAACGGGCCCGGAGCGGCCACGATCCAGGGGGCAGCCGGCTCGGTGCGCTGTGCTTACGTAGGGGCGGGAGCGCAGCTGGTGGGCTTCACTCTCAGCGATGGTTACGGCGGGGCCTACGTCGACGGCGGATCCATCAGCAACTGCGTGGCAACGAACTGCAGCGACCCCGGTGGATGGGGCGCGGGCATTAACTCGCGGTTTGGCACCGTCAGCGACTGCGCGGTGGAAAATGCCGATGGATTTCTCGGCGCCATCTACAGTCACGGCGGCCTGGTAGAGCGGTGCGAACTGCGCAACAACAACATGACCGGCCACGGCGGCGGGATCTTCGCGCTGGAAGGCGCGATCGTCCGAAGCAGTCTCATCTACAGCAACCAGAGCAACTATGGCGGAGCATTGACCCTCTTCGACAGCGAAGCCGACGCCTGCACGGTGGAGAACAACACCAAGAACGATCGAGTCTCCGGAATCCTCTTGCGCGATTCGACCGCAGACAACTGCATCAGCTGGTCCGACGACAGCGGCCTGTACGAAGGCTACACCGGCAGCTTCGTTCGCTGCTGCCTTTCCGTTCCGCCCGAACCCGCCGCCGATGGAGGCGGCAACCTGAACGAGGACCCGCAGTTCGAATCCGGGGGGTACACGTTGCGTTACACATATCCGGAATCGCCCTGTGCAGACCAGGGACTGAACGCGCCGTGGATGTCCGGCGCCCTGGACCTGGCGGGGGAGAGCCGGATCATTAATGGGATCGTGGACATGGGCTGTTACGAGATGTCCGAGCCCAATCTCCCGGTCGTCATCATCACCAACAAGGTGCAAAGCGTTGCGCCGGGTGTGAGCACGTATGCGCTGATGGGGACAAACAGTATCAACGTGACCGGTTCCCTGGTTCTCAGCAACGCAACCTTGGGTCTGGAACAGATCTTTGTGCGTTCGGGCACCGAGTGGGCGGCTCCGGCGATGGGGCTGTGGGACGGGATGACGACCCGCCTGGAAATTTTTGCGAGCAACACAGCCGGTGTGGTCCACCACGATTGGGTTGAGATCAGCACGCCGAACCTCTCGATGCACTACGTCAGCCCGGGTGGATCCCACCAGTTCCCCTTTGCCGACTGGGCGACCGCAGCCACCGGCATCCAGGCCGCGGTGGACGCGGCCATGCCGGGGGACACGGTGCTGGTCGCCGATGGTCTCTACCAGGCGGGTGAGAGCCTGGCGCAGGGACGCGACACCCGGTTGGTGATCGACAAAGCCATCGAGGTCCGCAGCCTCAACGGGCCCGGAGCGGCCACGATCCAGGGGGCGGCCGGCTCGGTGCGCTGCGCCTACGTGGGAGCGGGGGCGAAGCTGGCGGGTTTCACTCTCAGCGACGGTTACGGCGGGGCCTACGTCGACGGCGGATCCATCAGCAACTGCGTGGCAACGAACTGCAGCGACCCCGGCGGTTGGGGCGCAGGCATCAACTCCCAGAACGGCACCGTCAGTGAATGCGTAGTGGAATATGCCAACGGGTTTCACGGTGCGATTTATAGCGGCGGCGGCCTGGTGGAACGGTGCGAGTTGCGCCACAACACCATGACCGGCCACGGCGGCGGGATCTTCGCGCAACAAGGCGCAATCGTCCAAAGCAGTCTCATCTACAGTAATTACAGCAACTATGGCGGTGCGTTGACCCTCTTCGACAGCGAGGCTGACGCCTGTACGGTGGAGAACAACACAAGAATTGCCCGGGTCTCCGGAATCCTGTTGCGCAATTCGACGGTTGCCAACTGCATCAGCTGGTCTGACGACAGTAGCCTGTATGCGGGCTACACCGGCAGCTTTGTTTCCTGTTGTCTTTCCGCACTCCCCGAACCTGCCGCTAACGGCGGGGGAAACACGACGATCGACCCGAGCTTTGTCGCAAACGGATCTGGTCCCTACCGCCTGAAACCGGAATCCCACTGTATCGACGCGGGTACGATCGGTGGACAGTCGCCAGCCCTGGACGTAACCGGGACCCTACGCCCCCAGGACGGCGACATGGACGGAACCAACACGTTCGATATAGGCGCCTACGAATTCAATCCGGATGCAGCCGACAGCGACGGCGATTCGATCCCCGATGCTTGGGAGACCCAGTACGGGTTGAATCCGACCAATGCCCTCGACGCGCTGGAAGACGCAGATGGCGATAAACTGAGCAACCTCGGCGAGTACATTGCCGGCACGAATCCGCTCGATCCGTTTTCATATTTTGTTGTAGGGAACGCATTCACCACGAGCGCTGAACCGGGATTCACGTTCACGTGGTCCAGCATTAGCAACCGCCGGTACGCAGTGTATCGCGGATCCGAACTGATGACGGATTTCACCATCATCGAGACGGGAATCCCCACCACGCCGCCACTGAACGTATATACGGACACACCTCCGCCAAGTTCACACACCTGGTTGTATTGCGTAGGCGTCGAACTGGATCCGTAGTGTTGCTTCTCCGCCCGGATTTTGACGGTGATGGCGGGGACGCGGCGGACAGAATTCCGGCTCTGCACATGTGCTTGCCGCGCTACTGGGAACTTTCTCCCATTGATTACAAGTAGGGCGTCAACAGTCTCGCCAGTCCGTTTCGCAACTGGATGGGAAAGGAAAGGCCGGAGATCTCTTCGGTGGATACTCGATGACCGGCGGCCGCCTTCGCTTCCATCGCGCGTTCCAGTTTCCGGGCAAACTGGATGTCGTAGCACTCCACGTTGTATTCGAAGTTGAGTCTCAAGCTCCTCGGGTCCCAGTTGGTTGACCCGATCAGGGACCAGACCCCGTCCACGATCAAGAGCTTCGTGTGGTCGAAGGGGGGGGCGCTCAGGTAGATCCTGCACCCTTTCTCCAGAAACAGATCGTACTGCGCCGTGGATGCCCACTGGACAACCGCCAGGTTGTTTTCGGAAGGCAGCACAATGTTCACCTCGACGCCGCGCATCGCCGCGACGTTCATTGCGTGGATCAGTGGACTGTCGGGCAGGAAGTAGGGGGTGACGATCCAGACCCGGTCCCTCGCGGTAGAGAGCGCCCCGACCATCAAGTCCAGGAGCACTTCGAAATCCTCGTCCGGACCATCGGGAACTCCGCGCGCCCACGTCGTTCCCGCGGATTCGATTTCCGGAAACCAGGCGTCGCCATACAGCGACTCCCCGGTCGCGAAGGCCCAGTCTACCGCAAACGCTTCCTGGAGATGCGCGACCACGGGACCGCGCAAGTGAAAGTGAAGACATTGAACCGGGGAGGACGGCTCCATCGACAGCCAATGCCCCTCGCGAATATTCGTGCCGCCGGTGAATCCGTTGCACCCGTCCACCACAAGGATTTTTCGATGGTTTCGAAGATTAAAGTATTTGATCGTCATGGGCGCGCGGGTCGGTAGGAATGCCGCCACGTTGATCCCGGCTTTTCCGAGTTTTGTCACCATGGTCGGCCGGCTGTACCGGGAGCCCACATGATCAATAAGCACACGCACGTCAACGCCGCGCGCCTGCGCGGCCACGAGCGCTTCCTGGAACGCATCCCCGGCGCGGTCGTTGTCAAAGATGTAGCTGAGCAGCGCGACCGAATGTTTCGCCTCGCCGATCGCCTTAAGCATCAGCGGGTACGCTTCGTCACCGTTCACCAATGGCTCGACGAGGTTTCCCGGCAGAAGCTGCTTTTCCGTCAGCCTGCCGCCCAACGCTGCGAGGCCGCGCAAAGCGGGGTGCGCATCCGCGACTTTTCTCGCCTCCCGGTATTCCTCTTCCGATAATTGCACTTCGTGTTGATGTGACCACGCCTCCCCCACGTTCAGGGAGATCGCCTTTCGCCGGATGCGGTTGACCCCGAGACAGAAGTACGCAGCCGCACCCAGTATTGGTGCCAGCCAGATCAGGCCCACCCAGGCGATTACTGCGCCACTGTCGCGCCGCCGCATCACGGCATGAATCGTCGCTGCGATGTCGAGAATCAGTGTGACTGCAGCGAAGAGCAGGGGCCAGAACTTGGCGATCCAGGCCGTCATGGTTTCCTATGCCTCATGGTTGTATTCTATTGCCCTCTTTATCTTCTTAGGGCTAGCAATAAACGGATGCGGGCGAAGCTTCAAACATTAACGAACCCACTTTGTCATCCACACCGATCCTGTCGCGCTTGCTCTGCTGTTCGCGTACGCAATAACCTGTTCAACGTCATTTCGTGTGGGAACGGATCCCGGTGTACCCCCGGAGGGGGCCGGAACCCGAGTGTAGGTTGGTCTTCCAAGGCCGACCCGGAGCAAGAGGAGATCATGAATGGAGAATGCGATGAGCGTGCTCCACCCATTCGCTCCTTCATGATCTTTCCTTGCACTGCTCGGGCTTGGAAGCCCAAGCCACGGGGGACCCTGGGCTCTGCCACCGCACTCCAATATCTGCTATGGCTCGATGGCAATGCGGTAGGTTGCCCGGGGTTCCGTAACGCCGACGTGGTGGTATGTGTTGACGGGAGGGTCGGCGGATACCAGGTCGAGCAGCGCGAACGGCTCGCCGGGGGCCACCGCCATTTCCACGAGGTAGGTGCGGCCGGCTTCGCTCTGCCATTGGAGGACGATGGTCGCACCGCCCAGCGTCGACAGGGCTGTGAGGTCGGGGGAGAGCGGGAGCGGGAGTTCCACGAATTGATCAACTGCAATGGCGGAAAATGTTTCCATTCCTCCGCCCGGCCAGGTCACCTGCGCATCCACCGGACCGGTTTCCTGACCCAGTCCGAAGTGCAGAACCAGGTCATTCTGGTTTCCTTCCCCCGTGCCTGCTTCGACCTGGCGGGTGAGAATTTTTCCCCCGCCGAGGTCGATCCTCACCTGGGCCCCGATGGCCGAGGCATTTACGGTTGTGCGGTTGCCCCGGAGGCGAATTTTTAGCCAGTGATTCGCATTTCCCCGGTTCTCGTAAAGCCGCCCGCCGGTGGCAAGATCCAGGAATCCGTCGTTATTGTAATCCGCCCAGGCCGACTGGTAGGAAGTAGGTATCCCCGCCAGGCCCTCTGCGGTGGTTACGTCGCTGAAGTTCCAGTTGCCGTTGTTGCGCCACAGGCGGGCGTTGTCGCCGGAGTATACCGTGGTGTAATAGAGGTCCAGGTCCCCGTCGTTGTCGTAGTCCGCCAGGGAAGGCGATGCGTGGGATTCCTGCCAGGCGCCTCCTTCCAGCACCCACCGTTCGGTGAAGTCGTAGGCGGGGTCGCCGTTGTTTTCGTAGAACCGGGCACGGTCATGCCAGGCGTCGGCGTGACTGAAATTGCCGGCGAAGATATCGAAGTGCCCATCATTGTTCATGTCCCCGAAGCAGGACCCGATCGAGTGACCGTAGGACCAGCGCCAACCGTCAAACACGCCATGAACACCGGCACTCGGCGCCACGTCGGTCAGACCGCCCGAGCCGTCGTTGCGCCAGAGGTAATTGGCCTCAAGACGGTAGTTGGAGACGTAAATGTCGGTGTCGCCGTCTTCATCGTAATCGCAGGCAGTTACCCCTCGGCCCGGGAACGTAGTTTCATACAGTGCCGGCTCCGTCCATGCGTGCGTGAAGGATGTGCCTCCCTGGTTCATGAAGACTGCGTCCGGTTCATACCCAGGTGACTCATACGCGCCGACATAGAGATCCACGTAGGTATCGCCGTTCAGGTCTGCCCAACATGCCCCACGATTCACCGTGCCGGGAAAGGGTGGAAGGGGGATGACCGTGAAGTTTCCGGATCCGCCGATGTTTCGTAGAACACGGTCGGCCGTCAGGTCAAAAATGTCCGGGAATCCATCGTTGTCGATATCCGCCCAAACGCCCCACCCGTATCCCGGAAGCTTCGTGAAATTCGTGCCGCCGTCATTGCGATGCAGTGCGCTGCCGACATAGAGATCCGTAAATCCATCGTTGTTGAAGTCACACCAGGCGGTGTTTGAGTTGTCCATTCCCGGCACCAGTTGCGGAGCCCGGTCCGCGAAGGTCGGCAGATTGAGGGAGGGCAAATACAGAATGAGGTTGATATCGTCCCAAAACGAACCCGAACCGGGACCGGAACTGTTGCTGTTGCTGAATTGGAATCGATCGATCGTCTGGGGCGTTTCACCCGAATGGCCAAACCCGCCGCCGCCGTTGTCATGCAGCGTGCCGTTGACGTTGAGGGTGACAAAAGGCTGGTTGACGCCGTCGACCCGCGAGGAGATCGTAAGGGTGTTCCACTGGTTGAGAGGCACCGTAACTCCCGCATTGTTCCATCCCCCGGCACCCCCGTAAAAAACCGATCCGTTCTCGTCGAAGCGGAATTCAAAAACAAAACCGGGCCCGCCGGTTTCACCGGGGACTCCGCCTTCGTTCGCCCAGACCTCCACGAGTCGCTGGCCATCGTCCCCGTCATCGGAAGGAACGCTGTACACCGAAAAGGTCAAAACGGCCTCGGCGGGACCCGATCCGGCCAATTGTCCCGGATAGATCTGGTAGTGCTGGCAACACCCGGGAGCGTCGGCGCCGGACATCTTCAGGGCGTTGTTCCCCCTGAGGACCTGGGGATTGCCGCCCGGACTGGCATTCACGACGGTGTTGATGTCCACCACCTGGACCACCGCGGGATCCGATTCCGAAAATACGCCCTCCGATCCGGCAATCGTCGGCACCGGATCGAAGTCACCACCGGCATACTCAACTGCTGCCGGCGATTCTTCAAAGTCCTGCACATAAGGAATTGCGATGATCGTGGGCAAAACCAGGACGAAGCTGATGTCATCGAAAAACGAACCCGAACCGGGACCGGAACTGGAGTTGCTGCTGAATTGGAATCGATCAATCGCACCGGGCGTTTCGCTCATATCGCCGAACCCGTTGCCGCCGTTGTCATGTAGCGTGCCGTTGATGTCGAGGGTGACGAAGGGCCGGCTGACGCCGTCGACCCGCGACGAGATCGTGATGGTGTTCCACTGGTTGAGAGGCACCGTGATGCCTGCATCGTCCCATCCCCCCAGGCTGTCGTAAAAAACCGATCCGTTCTCGTCGAAACGGAACTCGAAAATAAAACCGGGCCCGCCGGTGACTCCGGGGGTTCCGCCCTCGTTGGCCCAGATCTCCACCAGCCGCTGCCCATCATTTCCATCGTTGGACGGCACTCCGTAAAACGAGAACGTCAAGGTCGCCTCGGTCGCGCCCGATCCGGACGTTGGACCCGGAATGATCTGATAGTGCTGGCAGCACGATGGAGCGTCGCTGGAAATCTTGAGGGCATTGTTCCCCCCGAGGACCCTGGGCGGACCCGCCGGGCTCCCATTCGGGACGGTGCCGCTATCCACCACCTGGACTGCCGCAGGATCTGATTCGAAAAATATCCCCTCAGACCCACCGGTCTGCGGCACCGGGTCGAAATCACCGCTGGCATACTCGACCGCAGCCGTCGAACCTTCGAAGTCCTGTGTGTACATGAGGACGGAGTGTGCGAGCGGTGCTGTCGACGCGAGTACAGAAGCGACCAGGGATGCCCCAACTGAAAATGGATTTCTCACCATGGACTGGACAATGTACCCTATTCAATTCTTCCCGACAATCCATGCTCGACATTGGCTACGAAATCGCTGGTGAAACGGCGCAATTGTGCATGGGTCACGGGAATGTGGACGGTCCGAAAATCAAGACCTGCCACGGCCGCTTTTACCCGGCTTGTTTACGGTCCAATGGTATAGGTTCAGGCGCCGTACCTCCTCCGCCCATCGATCACGGTATTTGATCGTAATCGCAATCCGAATCGATCGGGCTCTTAACAGCCCCCGAATCAGAATTCAGTAATGATCATAGCGATCTACTCTTCCGCGCCAATGGCGATCGGGCTCGCACCTTCAAATTCGACTCGCGGCTCTCTGGTCGCAGGCCGACACGCTACCGGATTCACTGGCGAGTCTCAATTTGCTAATTCGAGGGCTGACCCGAATGGCACTGACTTAAGCTGCCGCTCCGATGTGGTCATTTCATGACCCATCCATTCTCAATACGGCGGGGACCGCCGTCTCCATATTCGTATCTTCGTGCTTATCAATATGTTGTCTCATTCCTGGAGACGGCGGTCCCCGCCGTTCCCGAGAATGAATTGATCATGATAAGGCCTTAAGTCAGCGGCATTCAGGGCTGACCCCGATCCAAGCCAGGCGAGGGCTGACCCCGATCCAGGCCACGCGATCCATGCCATGCAGGCCCTGCACATTAAGTCCATTAAGGTTGCAGGACGCCGTAGACGCGCTGCGGATCGGTGGGGCTGACGGAGTTGGTGAACGTTAGGGCGCCGGTGCCGTCGAAGATGTTGGTTGCGATGGCGACCCAGTTGGTCACGGGGGCAGTCACGTTGGTTTCACTGAGCAGATGGAACTCGGCGTTTGGCGTTCCGCCCGTGACCGTCAGGGCGAAACTGGACGGCAGAACGGCATACGCATCGGTGATTACCGGCTGCGCGCCGCCGCCAACGGCGGCCACGGAGATCGTACCGTCCACATAGAGGTTGTCGCTGTTCCATATCAGGCCGGGATCGAGCGGCGGCAGCGTGACGCCCGCGAAGGTCCCCGTCGAGGTCGTGAACCCGAAGAGATCGAAGGATTCGCCGGCAACCGCGGAGCCGCCAAAGAGATTCGTCACGACGAGGTCGCCGCCGAAGGTCAGCGTTCCGTTGCAAACCACCTGCTCGGGCTCTGTGCCGCCGAATCCCAGGAGAGCCACGACGATCGTCGTGCTTCCCGCGGCGAGCGTGAGATCGTTGGAGAAGGTCAGCGTCGCCATGAACCCGGACGGCTGGAGTGTGCCGTTCATGGTGACATTGCCGGTAATGGGTCCGGAGCCACGTAGCGTCTGATCCGCTTCAATCGTGAAATTGCTCACGGCCGACACATCCAGTTTCCCCGATCCGCCTAAAAAGATCTCCGACGTGCCGGACAGGGCGGCTCCCGGTCCCAGCGCCAGCGGACCCGTGCTGATGCTCGTGGGGCCGTCGTAGGTCGATGCGGCGGTCAGGGTAAGCAGTCCCGATCCGGTCTTGTTGAAGCCGAAACCCGCGCCGCCGGCGATCGGTCCGGCAATGACCACGCCCGCGGGCGTATCGACGTTGATCGTGGGCTGGGGAAACGTGGTTGCAAGGGTCCACGGTCCCGTGAACTCGACGGGATTGGTGCCGCCGATCGTGACCGTGCGATTGAGGATTACCGCGTTCGTGATGGCAGTCGCTCCGGAGAGGTCGATCCCCCCGATCAGGGTCAGCGACGATCCCGACGTGGTCGGGCTGCCGAGGCTCAAGGTCCCTGTCCCAACGGCGCGCGAATGATCCAGGGTAACGGAACGGCTCTCGAGGGTGAATCCGCCCGAAAAGGTATTGTCGGCCGAGAGGGTGACCATTGAAGTACCGTCTCCGGTGCGCCTCAGCTGCCCCTCGCCGCTGATCGTCGAGCCGATGTCGAGAATGCCGCCCGTCGAGAACACGCCGGGCTGTGCATTTGAGGCCAGGTTGATGCTGTTGGTCCATTGAATCGGATCGGCGCCCTCATAGGCGAGGGAGGCCGTGGTATCCGGGCTCGTTACCGTTACGGGGCCGGTGCCCACGCCGCCGGAGGCGTTCCAGTTGAGCCGTCCGCCGGCGATGGTGACGCCGCCGCTGAAGGGGTGGTCATTCGTAAAGCTAAGCGCGCCTGTGCCGGTATTCACAATCGCGAGTGTGGATCCCGCACCGCTGTTCTGAATCACGCCGGCAAGTGTGTAGGTGTTGAAGTCGTCGCCCAGCGTCAGTACGGAAGCCGTTCCGGGCGCCGTGTTGTCGATCGTGCCGAGCGAACTCCCGAACCCGTTCGCCGCGGTCACGCCGCGGATGGTATCGTCGAATCCGTTCAGATCGAAGACCTGGCCTGTATCGCTCATGCGAAGCGCGCCGCCGGCGTCGGGGACGACATCGTCCGAAAGGAGGCGGATCGTGCCGTCATTGAAGGTGATCCCGCTGTTCAAGGAGGCGGTGATGGGTCCTCCGAATTCGAGGATGCCCGGACCGGACTTCGTGATGGAATTGCCATTGCTGATCACGCCCGTGAACCGAAGAATCCCGTTGCTTGCTACGTTGATCGTGCGGCTCCCGCCGTTAAGATTCACGTCTCCGGTGAACGTCAATTCGTTCGTGCTGTTGAAAGTCATGGTGCTCAGGATCCGGACGGGGTTGCCGAGGGTTTGATCGCCGTCATAGGCAAACAGTTCTGCCGACCCGCCCTGCCAATCGAACCGGTTCGTGCCCAGCGGTCCCGACACAATCGGGCTGCCGATCGAACTCGCGCCGATGCCGACTTTGACTCCGGCCGTGATGATCCGGACCGCGGACCCGATCCGAATGGTGTCGGGGCTGCCGAGCCGCAGAGTGCCCGAGGTGTTTCCTATTGTCACGAGTGCGTCGCGGCCGTCGATTGTGCCGTTGTACGTGACCGTGCGTCCCGTCGGGGCGGAGCGCAGCGTCGAAAAACTTGCGCCGCCGCAGTCGACGTCGCAGTCGAGTGTGAGGTCCGTCGTTCCGGTGCCGAAGATGATCGGGTTGTTGTTGTTCAGGGTTAGCGTGTGTCCCGCGCTGATGGTAACGTCGCCGCCCGGATCGTTAAATCTGATCTGGCTCCACTCGGTGTCGGCTCCGAGGGAGACCGTGATCGGGCCGGTGACTTCGTTGTCGAACCGACCCACGTCGGCGCTACCGGGCGCGAGGCCTCCGACCCAACTGTTGGTCAGGTTCAGATCATCCGCGTTGTCCGCCTTGTCGCGCGTAGCGGCCTCGAGGCTCACGGTGGCGCAGGCGAGTGCAGTGAGCGCGACACGTAGCGTCTTCAAGTTTTGCGTTTTCATGAATCCCTCTCGTCGAGCCACAGCATAAGCATATGTGCATAACCCGTTTGCGTTTTGGTTGCCAAATTTTACTCAACCCGCCGGCTGGTTTGCAAGGGCGAAAGAAGAGATCCGTAAGGGACTGACCACAGGAAGATAAGGGTCATTTCATGGGTTTCCTCTTCTCCCTGGACCGGGATTTACCATTCTTGATCCCTCGACCTGTTCTGCGACATTTTGCGTTTTCGTGGTGGGAATTGAACGAACGGCTGCAGATCAGCGAATCCGGCCCTGAAAATTCCGAAACACTCCTGCACAGGAATTTGGCGACGAGGCCATGACCCGCGACATGAAAATGCCGCTTGTTGAAGGCGCCGGTATCTGATCCCGTGGACGCGCACTGATGGACGACAGGTCTTGAATCCACACATCCTATGGGTGGCCAAACCGGGGACGATTGTGGTACCCGTTAACGCTTCATCGCACACAATCGGAAACCATCGGTGAGGCCATGCTCTTTTATGAAAATCTTGCGGAGTGCATCCGCCTCGAGACGGAAAAGCTTCAGAAACTGAAGACGTCCAACCTGCCCGATGTGGGCATCATCCTCGATGTCCTGGGACCCAACGAAAATCAGGACGTGAGCTCGAATCCGGGAGGGCATTCGGTGACTCAGCCGGTGGAGAAGCTTTCTGTCGACGCCCTTGGCATAGACGGGGACCGGCACCGGGGACTCACGAGATCGTCGACCGGCCGCGATGCCCCGCTATACAGGAGCAGGGGTGCGACCCTTGTGAACCGGAGGCAGATATTCGCCGTCTCCCCGTACGAATGTACCCGGCTGAGTGCGTGTCTCGGTGTGGAGATCACGCCGGAGTTGCTTGGGGCGAACCTGGTGATTGGACGCGAAGACGGCGCCGATTTTTCCATCTCCGACGTTCCGCTTACGACCTACCTCGTGGTGGCGGACCCGGATGCGGAGGAACCGTCGAGACCGCCCCTCGCCACGCTGATTCACTACATTCAGCAGAAGGGATGCAGCCGCACGGGCAAAGCGATAGCAAGAGAATACGACGACGAGTTGCTGATCAAGAAATTCGTCACCGCCGCCGAAAACCATCGTGGCATCCTGTGCAGCGTGGAGTATCCCGTCGACAAGCCAGTCGATCTGCAGCGGGGACAGAGAGTGTTTTTGAAGTATCCGATGGGCTCCTGCTATTGACGCAAATGGCCCGGCCCGCGGAAACTTTCTGAAAGAACATGTTGATGGCTGAAGGATGAAGAATCGGACCGGTTTCCCAGACTCTCATGATGCTTGCACGCCACCTGGATGACGAAAGCCCGCGCGTACGACACGGCATGAGAGGAGAGTGACGCGAAGGCGTGCAGCTGCCGGGCCGTTCTTGCGGGTGCCTTTCGAAGGGGAAGCGTCTTCATCGGCCTCGCGGCCTCCGAATTCTCAGTTTGCGCCAAGGTTCACTCCGTCCCCTTGGGTCCTTTCGCTTTCCGGTCGTGAGTCAGCTTCCGTTTGATGAGGAGAGGAATCAGGGCGGCGACCACCGCGACCAGGCTGATCGGCGGAATCCCGGCGTGCCATCCTTTCGGCTCCAGCCATCCCTTGTATCCGAGGGCAACGAGGTGGACTACGGCGAGGGCCAGGGCAATGTAGCCGGCCCGCTGGCTCCGCTTCCACCGCTTCCCTCCGATGGCCCTGGGCATCATCGGAAGCGTTGTCACGGCAGGCGCCAACAGGAATAGCAAGGCCACCACGCCCACGGACAACGCGATCTCGCCTTGCAGGTTGAGACGACCGCCGTCCTCGAAGTACTTGCCATAGTAGGCCGGTGAAAGCAGGCAAAGGGAAAAGAACGCGTGTGCGGCGGCCAGGAAGAATCCCATCAAGCCGCAGAACTTGATGACTACCAGGCGCAGGGCCTTGTCGTGGTCGTGCCAGCGGATCACTTTTCCGACCATATAGGAACTGGCCACGAGCAGCACGGCGGCCAGGGAGGTCGCCTTGTTGAGGATGAAGAGGGGAAAGTGACGCCAGGCGACGTCGCCGGCGAAATGGTATCTGATGATGGCGTACGCAATCGAAAACCCGAAGGTAGCCGCAAACCACTTCGCGGTTGTCGGTTGCCACAGTCGGTGTGGCGGCAGTCCTGAATGATCTTCGGTCATTGGGTACAGTGCCGAGTTTCGGTGCGTTCCGGCCTGGCCGGCAAAGGATTCATTTATAACCCGATCCGACTCCTGTCTGCAACTCTACACCGCATCCGGATCGTCCGGGCCGGGTGGCGGTGGACTATCCCCAGCGCATGTAGAATCCGGTTTTCGTGAGCGCCGTGTCCGGGCTTGACGTTGCGCGGAACAATCCTGCGAACCCACGTTCAGAAAAGCGTCATGATCGTCGGCGCTTCTATCAATGTTATTCGTCACTCTCCAGGTGGACTTCTCCCGTGGCCGCTCGGACCGGGATCAAGGACGATATCGCGTACGCCGGAATCACGGCGACGGCTACTGAAGCAGCGGCGAGGCGGCGAAGGCCTTGATCACCAGGGCGTTCACCAGGTCGATAAAGAAGGCGCCAATCAGGGGGATGACCAGGAACGCCTTTGGAGAGGCGCCATACTTCTCGGTTACCGCCTGCATGTTGGCAATCCCCACCGGCGTGGCGCCCAAACCCAGACCGGAGAAGCCGCCCGAGATGACGGCGGCATCATAGTCCCGACCCATGACGCGGAAGACGATGAAGACACTGAATAGGGTGATGACGGTGACCTGGGCGAGCAGGATCAGCAGAATCGGTCCCATGGCCTCGGCCAGGGTCCACAGCTTCATGCTCATCAGGCTCATGCTGAGAAAAAGCTGCAGGCAAAGCTGCCCGATCCGGTCGATTTCGGCGCCGGGAATCGACGCCCTCCTGAGGTCGGCCAGATTGGTGATCGCGATCCCGATCATCATCGCGGTTAGAAAACCGGGCAGCATCACCCCTTTGGAGAACAGGAGTCGGTTCACCAGGTCCCCCGTCCCCAGGCAAACGCCGAGGATCAGAAGCGCCCGGAGCGCGGTGGGAACGTCCGGTGCGGGAGCTCGACCGGCCTCCAATTCATCCACGGCGTCTTCCGCGTTTGCCCTGGACACCGGGGCCAGGTTGTTCTTTTTGACCAATCGTTCCGCGATGGGGCCGCCGATTAACCCGCCGGCAATGAGTCCGAAGGTAGCGCAGGCAAGTCCGATATCGGCTGCGCCGGTCAGCCCCGCCTCTTTGGCGACTTCGCCCCAGGCGATGGCGGTTCCGTGCCCGCCGGCGAAGGAAATGCTGCCCCCGAACAATCCGTAAGCCGGATGATACCCCATTGCCTTGACCAGGAGTACGCCGGTGAGGTCCTGCGCCACAAGGAAGGCCACTGCCACCGCCAACAGGATTGCCAACGCTTTTCCGCCTTCCTTCAGCAGCGAAAACTTTGCGGACAGTCCGATCGTGCTGAAAAAGATCATGAGGCAGAGATCTCGAATCCGCATGTCGAAGGAGATCTCCGGACCGCCGAAGGCATAAAGGAGCGCGACAACGATACTGCAGATCACCCCCCCCGTGACCGCAGGCGGAATGCTGTACTTCTTCAGAAAGCTCAATCGTCCGGTGAGCCAGGTTCCGAGGAACCATACCAGGATGCTCACCACGAGCACATCAACGCCGGTTACTTCGTACAAGTCACTTTGCCTTCCAGGTTTGCCGGTGGGGTGCCGCCGCCCCAAGGCCCGCTGAACCAAACCGTGGTTATATACATGTTCAATCTCCGGTAGTATTGAGCCACTGGTACTCGTTAAACACCCCGGCATCAAGGGTGAAGTCGAAGGGCCTGGTTTTCGTCATATCCGTCGCGAATTCATCTTCGAGTTCCAACAACCGAAGCCCCAGGACGTCCGTAGAGTGTTCGCGATCTGACGATCCATCAACCCAAACGTGGACTTCTTCGTGAACCGTAACGGCGATCGAAGAGATCGCAGGTCGCCGCGCGATGTCCGGCACCCAGAGGACCGGGCTTCGCGCGGAGCCTGCGCTTTCCATAAGGGCGCGGAGAGCCGCAATTCATTGCCTGCGTAGCGCCAGGGATAGTGCAAAGCCTGATGGAAAGCCGAAAAATGTGCGCAATGGAACTTGCGTCCGAATTAGTGAAAAGATATGCATACAATTTTTATTGATACAAAAACTCTCATCTTTGCAGCGGAAGCCGTTGCCGCCCGTCGAAGCCCTGTCAGCGGCAGCACAAAGTATTCGTGGACTCGAAGTGAATATTCTGATGAATGGACCGATCAAGGAGTCGACCGTTGCGTAAACAAAATTTTTCCGCCGGGATCAAGCTGCTATGCGCATCGCTCTTGTTGAGCGGGTGCGGCGGGACACAGGAAGAACCTTTCGCCGATTTCCCCCTCAGCGCCGTGGTGGCCCGCGCCGAGCGCAAGGCCGTCGAAGACCGCGTGGTCGTCGTCGCCACGCTCGAGTCGAAAGACGCCATCACGGTTCTGAGCGAACTCGACGCTACCGTGAAGGAGATCGGGTTTTCCGAAGGCCAGGCCGTGCAGAAAGGCGATACCCTCATCCTCCTCGACGATGTGCGAACCCGAGCCGAATTGAATGAAGCCGAGGCGGGATTCCGGTTGGCCGAACTTTCGTACAATCGAAACAAGGAGTTGCTGGAGAACCAGACGGTCTCCCAGCAGGAGTACGACCAGGCCGAGGCAAGTTTTTATGATCGCACGGCGACCCTCGAGTTGGCGAGGGACCTTCACGAAAACACGATCATCTCCGCGCCGTTCGACGGGAGAGTGGGGGAGCGTGCCGTAAGCGTCGGCCAGTTTGTGACACGGGGCGAGCAACTTACGCGGCTCATGAGCATGAATCCCCTCGAGATGGTGTTCGACGTTCCGGAGCGCCACGCCGGGAAGTTGAAAGCCGGGCTCGGGGTTACATTTACCGCCGACGCAATGCAGAATGAAAGTTTTTCCGGCCGGGTGACGTACATTGCGCCACAGGTAAGCCCGCGGACCCGATCCGTGCGCGTGAAAGCGGAGGTTTCCAATGATGACGGCCGGCTGAAACCGGGAATGTTCGGAGACCTGGCCCTGGTGCTCGCAAGTCGCGACGACGCCATTGTCATTCCGGAGTCCAGCATCAAGATGATGGGGGACGAGTCGATGGTCGTCATCGTGAACAGCGAAGGGAAGGCGGAGTTTCGGCCGGTTCGGATCGGACTGCGCGCGAGAGGAAGCGCTGAAATCATCGAAGGCATGACCGCGGGGGAATTGATCCTTGTGGAAGGACATCAAAAGGTCTTCGGACCCGGCATGGCCGTGGTTGCCGCCCCCGAATCCGAGGCGTACGGAGTCGACCCCGGTCCGCTGGCTCCTGCCGGACCCGAGCCCGGTTCGGACGGCGGCGCCGCGGGGGGAGATGATGCAGTTCTCTGAGGTCTTTATTCGTCGTCCCGTGACGACGATCATGCTCAACCTGGCCCTGGTGGTCTTCGGCATACTGGGCTTGATGCGCCTCCCGGTTCGTGAACTTCCCGACATCGATCCGTCGATCGTGAACGTGCTGACCGTCTATCCTTCGGCCAGTGCGGAGGTCGTGGAAACCGAGGTGACCGAGCGGCTGGAAGAAGCCATCAGCAGCGCCGACAGCATCAAGCTCATCACCAGCGAAAGTCGCGAGCAGGTGAGCAGTATCGCGGTGGAATTCATTCAGGGTCGTGACGTGGATCTCGCCGCGCAGGACGTTCGCGATCGCGTTGCCCGGGTGCGCGGCGAACTTCCCGAGGGTATTGATGAGCCGGTGATCTCCAAGCAGGATGCGGGCGCCCGTCCTATCATGTGGACCGCATTATTCAGCGACCGGCATTCGGTCGAGGAACTGACGCATATCGCGGACACCCGGATCAAGGATCGGCTGCAGACCGTCCCCGGGGTCAGTTCGGTCATTCTCGGGGGAGAAAAGAAACGCGCCATGCGCATCTGGTTGGATGCCCCGAGGATGGCGGCGCGGGGCGTCACGGTTCTGGATGTCGCTGACGCGTTGAGGGCGGAGAACGTCGACTTGCCGAGTGGGCGGGTGGAAAACCTGGACCGGGAATTCACGGTTCGTACCCTGGGGGAGTTGAAGACGGCCGAGGCCTTCAATCGCCTCTCCATTCGGCAGGACGACGACGGCATCGTGCGCCTCGAGGATATCGGATACGCAAAGATGGGGGTCGAGGATGAGCGTTCCCGTGCCCGCTTTACCAGCCGGCCCGCGATCGGACTGGGCATCGTACGCCAATCCCGCGCCAATACCCTGAGCGTGGCCCGCGGGGTGAAAGAGCGCATGGCCGAGATCGGCCCGTCGTTGCCGCAGGGGGTGCGCTTCGAGTATCCCTACGACGAATCCGTGTATGTCGGGCAAGCGGTCGCGGAGGTGTGGAGAACCCTGGGCATTGCCTTCGTTCTCGTGATTCTTACAATCTTTCTCTTCCTGCGCAGCATTCGCTCCACGTTCGTGCCCGCGATAGCAATTCCCGTATCCATCACTGCGAGTTTCGGGGTGATGTACCTGCTGGGGATCACGATCAACCTGTTTACACTCCTGGCCCTTGTGCTCGCCATCGGCCTGGTAGTAGACGACGCGATTATCGTGCTCGAGAATATCCATCGTCATATCGAGGCGGGAATGAAGCCACTCGATGCGGCGACCCGGGGCATTCGGGAAATTGCTTTTGCCGTCGTGGCGACGACTCTCTCCCTGGTGGCGGTGTTCCTTCCGCTTATGTTTATCGGCGGAATCACGGGACGTCTTCTGCTCGAGTTCGCGATTTCGCTCTCGGTGGCAGTCATCATTTCCAGCATCGTCGCGCTGACCCTCTCCCCGATGGCCAGCGCGCGTTTGCTCAAGCCGGTGACGGGAGAAAAACACGGGCGGGTGTTCACCTATCTCGAGCGCAAGTTCGATGCGTTGAACGCGCGATACGAGCGCACCCTGGGCTGGGCGCTGGAGCACCGCCCATCTGTCCTTGCCATCGCCCTGCTTTCTCTTGTGCTCGCCGTCGTCTTCTTCGTCAATCTCGACCGGGAATTTCTTCCCGGTGAGGACAAGGGGCGCCTGATGGGCATGGTGCTTACTCCGCAGGGTTCGTCGCCGGAGTACACGGACCGCATGATGCGGCAGGCGGAAGTGATTCTCCGGGAAGAGCCGGCGGTAAAGTCGTACTTTACGGCCGTCGCGTTGCCCTTCAATGGTCCCGGCGACGCCACGCTGGGGTTTGCTTTCGTGAGGCTTCACGACGGGGATCGGGCCAGTGCGGAGGACATTGTCAACGGCCCCACGGGGTTGGGGGCACGGTTTTTCGGCGAAGTGGAAGGAGCGTTTACCATCCCGATTCTTCCCAAGGCGGTGGATCTCAGTTTCAGTCAGCCGTTCTCGCTGGTGATCAAGCATTCGAACCTTACGGAGCTGGACGCATTTGTTCAGCAGTTAAACGGCCGGTTCATGCAGGAGGGATTCCTCATGAATGCGCGCTCCGCCTTCGAGATGAATAAGCCGGAGATCAGCATTGAGATTGATCGGGACCGCGCATCGTCACTTGGCGTCTCCGCCCGGGACATCTCGCGCACGCTTCAAATTCTTTTCGGCGGGGAGGACATCAGCGAAATCAAGATCGACGGGAAGCAATACGAAGTGATCGCCCAGCTGGAGCGGGAGAAGCGCCTGACGTCGTCGCACCTGGACCAGTTGTACGTCCGGGGGGGATCGGGGGATCTCGTTCAGCTGGCGAACCTCATCCACATCTCCGAGGGTGCGGGACCGACAGTGATCGAGCGCCACGCGCGGGAGCGGTCCGCCACCATCGAGGCAACCCCGGCGGCGGGTGTGACGCTGGGCGTGGCGGTAGAGCGCGCCGTGGACATCCTCGGAGAAATTCTTCCCCCCGGGTTTTCGTATGACTGGAAAGGCGAGGCGAAGGACCTGCAGGAGTCCTCGAGCGATATTTACGCGTTCATGTTTCTCGCGGTGATCGTCGTGTACATGGTCCTCGGGGCGCAGTTCGAAAGCTTTTTCAGTCCCCTGGTCGTGATGCTCGCCCTTCCGTTGGCCCTGATGGGGGCGTTCGGCCTGCTCTACCTGCTGAACGGAGTCAACACGCTGGGTACGATGCTGCACGGCTGGGCAACCTATGCGCCGGATCCGCCGTCCCTGGTGGTATTTCTCTCGAACATCGTTCCGCGGATCCCGGCGATGAATATGAATATTTTCAGCCAGGTCGGCCTGATTCTCCTTATCGGGTTGGTGACGAAGAACTCCATCCTCCTGGTTGAGTTCGCCAACCAGCAAATGGCCGCGGGACGAAGCGCGAAGGCAGCGATGTTGCAGGCGGGTTTGATCCGGTTGCGTCCGATCCTGATGACAAGCACGGCCACGATCGCCGGAATTCTGCCGATTGCAATTGGTTTCGGGGCGGCCGCCGACAGCCGTCGTCCCCTGGGCGTGGTCGCAGTGGGAGGGATGATCACCAGCACCCTTCTCACGCTCTATGTCATCCCCGTGATGTATTCATTGCTGGTGGATCTGGGAAATGCGTGGCGTTCCCGGGAGGTGGATTCGTGAGATTGTGTTCATCGTTCAACCTTCACTATCTGAGGCCGCTGTTGTTCGGCCGGGGATTTTTCCTGTTGCTCTTTGCGGTCGCGCTTCCGGCGTATATATCGGCATCCGCGGAGCCGGACGAGGGAGAGGACTGGCCGGTAATGCCGGTCCAACTGGGCGTCGAGACGGCGAAATCGCTGGCCCTCGAACACAACCCTTTGCTCAAGCAGGTAAAGGAGGGGTTGTATGTGCAGGACGGAGTGCTGCGTGAACTGCAATCCCTGCGCCGGCCTCAACTCAATATTGGAGCCGGATATGCGGTGTTCGACGAGGAGCGGCAGGGGAGTTTCGGATCCGGAATGGCGCCGGACAACGAACGTTGGGACGCCGATGCGGATGCGAGTATCACCGTATTCTCAGGCGGCCGGAACAAGCGCGCCGTCCTGGCGGAGGAGGGCCGCAAGGAAGCGGTGGCCGCCGATCTGGAGGCGGCCACGCAGGAACTGTTGACCCAGGTGTACGAGACCTACTATGACGCGCAGCTTGCGCAGGAAACCGTTCGGGTGCAGAAGAAATTCATTGAGTTGCTCCAGGAGCAGCTCAAGTACGCGCAACGGCGATTGGATGTCGGGGTCGGCGAGCGCTTCGATGTTGTCCAGGCCGAAGTATCGATCGCAAATGCGAGGCCGCCGCTCATTCGGGCGCAGAACGACTACCGCCGGAACGTCGACACGCTGCGGCGGATTCTGGGCCTGGTGTTCCCGCCGGGCAAGGATGCACAGGATATTGTTCTGGACGAGGCCGCGACCCCGGCGGAGATCGAACAGGATCCGGTTGCGGCGCTTCTTGTCGCAATGGAGAACCGCCCTGAGTTGGAGGCGGCGGACCACCTGCTCGAGGCAGCTCGCGAAGATGTGGAAGTGGTAAAGAGGCTTCGATCACCCCTTGTCGATTTGTTTGCCAACTACGGCGCCGAGAACGACCAGTTCGGCGATGTCGATTTGCTCCATGGATGGACGATCGGCGCCCGGGTACGGTGGGCCCTGTGGGATGGAGGAGAGTCCAAGGGACTGGTGATGCAGCGATCAGCGGAATTCCGGCGCCTCGAGGACGTAAAGACCGAACTCGAGCTGTCCATTGCCAGCGAAGTCAGGCAGGCATATTATGACTACGAGGAAGCCCAAAGCATTCTTGCTTCCTCGGAACGTGTCGTGGAGCAGGCCGACGAATCGGTGCGCCTCGCGCGCAACCGCTACCAGGCCGGGCGCGGCACCCAGCTCGATGTGCTTGAGTCGCAACTGCAGCTTACCCGGAGCCGGCTGGAGAAATCAACGGCATTGAATTCGTTGCAACGATCGGTGATTCGCATCCACCGGGCCATGGGGAATCCCTTGTAAGAGGGAGTTCTACGGCTTGATCAGGCGGTACATTCTTGCCGCCGCGCCCGTGGCCAGGGTTACGGGATTCGTGGAGCCGCTGGGCGCAAGGATCCACAATAGAGGCGGCGTAGTCGGAGCAACCTGCAACATCCACCCCGCTTCATCCGGCGTCCAGGATACGGTCACTGCGCCCGTCCCGTCGGGATGGATGGATAGAAGCGGGCGAAAGATAATCAGGTCCGCGGTCATCGCCACGTTGTCAAACGTGACGGAGGTGGGATCCGGGGTGCCGTTATTCTGCAAGGTGAACGTAAATGCGACGTCTTCGCTGTTGTAGTCCGTGGCCACGAGGAGGGTCGTGTTAAAATATGACTGGACATGAATTCCCGTCCGAATGACCCGCAGGGTGCCCGACGTGGCTGTCGTGCCCTGTTGGCCTTGCCACTCGCTTGGCGGGGAGGCAAATACGTGCACATTGTGACCCGCGATCCACTCATCGCTGCGAACCACGGACAATTCCTGTTCGCCGAAGGTAAGGTTTAATTGAACCTGGTTCCCCGGGTTGCCGCCAACCCGGTCAATCATGGCATCCCGAAAATCTATCCGGAGATCGAAATCCCCCCGCAGTCGATATCGGCTCTCCGCTCCCACGAACTGAAAAGTCTGCCCCCCGCCGAACGGCTTGCTGAACCGTACGTCTCCCGCCTGGTCGTTGATCAGGTACAGCGGGGAATTCCCGATAACGGTCCATCGTTCTGCCATCAGGCCACCGGAAAAATCCTCGTCGAATGTTGCCGCGGAAAGATCGTGTATCCCCGCGACCATCAGCCATACCGCCACGCCAAAGCGGGAAGTAGTAGGAATTGGCTTTTTCATGATGAAGGGTCCGAATGGACTTCGCTCAATTCACGGTAGTTTGCGCTTCCGGCGCGCGTACGGCAAGGAAGATAATTTGCTCTAAATCTCGAGATTGATGTTCAGGGACCGCCCGTTTGGAAAGCGTTTCCGCAAAAAGACCAAGGAACGCATGCCGGGACGGACCGGGTAGTAGATTAGCGGATCAAAGACTGGACTGCCTGCACAACTCGGACATGTTGACTTGGTCCACCCCCTGCGCAGCCGGTCGGGTATGTGGCGCCTCGGCGATCAGCCACTGCTGCAGCTCCTCAAACAGATTCTCTCGAACCTCGGGTTCCGAATCGGAGAGGTTGTCCAATTCACCGGGATCCTCGTCGAGATTGTAAAGCTCCCACGCAGGATATCCATCCAGGTAGATGAGTTTCCATGGACCCTTTCGGACGAAGTACTGCGGAAACTCGGAGTTGCCGAGTTCACCGATCACCACCCGGTCGTCCGGCGAGTCAGACGCGGATTGCAAGTTCAAGATTCCGCCCGCGAGTCGATCGTCATTGGGCTCTGCGCCAGCCTGCTTGAGAAGGGTCGGGAAGAGATCGAGGAGAGTCGCCGTTTCGCGTGTGACCCCCTGCGCCGTCCCGCCGCCCCCGTGATGCACGATGAGCGGGACTCTGGCGCAGCATTCGTACATCAGGTTCTTTCCCCAGATCCGGTGTTCGCCCAGCGTGTCGCCGTGATCCGAGGTGAGAAGAATCAGCGTGTTTTCGTAGAGGTCCTGCTCTTTCAGCGTGTCAACCAGCGCGCCGACCTCCCGGTCGATCAGGAAAACGTTGGCCAGGTAGTGGGCGATGTTCTTCTTCCAGATTTCGTCAGACACTTCCGCGCGCAGACTTTGCTCTCCAACGTGCAGGGCGCTCGGCTGAAGGGCCGCAGGCAGTGGGCGAAGTTTCATGTCTTTCCAATCGAACTGCGTATCGAACGGACGGGAGACGCAGTAGGGATCGTGGGGCGCGTAGAAGCTCGTCACCGCGAAGAAGGGCTTCTCATTCGTCTGATCCTTGAGGAATGCGCGCGCGCGGCCCCCCAGCCAGGGTGTCGTCTGTAGTTCTGCCGGAAGTTCTGACACATACGGGCAGAGCCGGTCCACCAGGCCGAACTCATCACGGATCGCGCCGGCGCCGCCCGTGCCGACGACATCCATTCGACCGAATCCGTCTTTGTGCAGATGCGCGTATCCCTTTGCTTTCAGAAAGAGGTAGTAATCGTCCTTCTCGAAGAGGTCGCGCCCGTAAAAGTCGCATTGCTCCATGACATCGAAGCCGTAGGAGCGATCACGGGGATGAAAGTGGTTCTTGCCCAGGTGGGCGGTAGTGTATCCACGGTCGCCGAGCAGGGTGGGGAGGGTAGGAACCTCCGGATCCAGAAACACGCCATCCACCTCGGTGGGACGATCCGTGTGATAGCGCCACGCCTGGTTCTTGATGTTTCCGGTTTCATGGCACAACTTGCCGCTCAGCAATTGTGAGCGCGCGGGCACACACAGCGGGCTGGTGGAGTAACACGTGTCGAACCGCAGACCGCGTTCCGCGAGGGCGTCGATGTGCGGAGTCACGCCGTGAGGATTCCCGTAACAACCGAGCGCATCCGCGCGCAGGCTGTCGGCGAGAATGAGGAGGATGTTGGGCGGAGGTTTCAGGTTTTGGTTTCCGGGTTGTTGGCGAGCATGCATGTATCCATGTTTCCAATTACTGTGAATTCTTCAATCTTAATCCCGATCCTGATCCCGATCAGAGTCGATTAAGATTGAGAATAGGATTGGGAGTAAGATTACTGCGGTACATGTATAGAGTGAGATGTGTCGATGGCCAGGCTTGTTTGAGAGGTCATTGAAATCGGTTGACGATAGAGGCGAGGATAGCGGACCACGAGGGGACGAAATCGCCCACCTCTATCGTCGCCGTCATCGTTATCCGATCTCTTATTCCAGCGAACATCAGAGGCCGGACTGAAA
>Ga0315336_1000967_pt1 | contig 63281 bp, 46 predicted proteins | sample ASW5metaG_FD_204512 | JGI IMG/M metagenome (GOLD analysis project Ga0315336, IMG submission 204512) | Ammonia-oxidizing marine archaeal communities from Monterey Bay, California, United States - ASW #5 | ecosystem: Environmental > Aquatic > Marine > Intertidal zone | place: USA: California... | reverse complement strand
CGGTCGCGTTATATCAGAAGCACCTTGTACCGCGGATCTTCGATATCGTTGACGTTGTGATGCCCGTAAGTGGGGCTACTGGAGAAGCATGCACGGACCGCGGGCTCCGGCCGGACAAACTGGCCGTGGTTCACAACGGTGTTCAACTCGACAGATTTAAAGCTCCAACCAGCCCAGCCGGAGCCCGCGATGGATCACCCATCCGAAGCGAGTTGCCCGATGGGGCCCTGTTACTGTGCTCGATCGGAAGGCAGGTTAAACGAAAAGGATTCGCGTGGTTTATCGAGAACGTTCTTCCAGATCTCCCTTCGCACATTCATTACTGGTTAGGAGGAGACGGACCGGAGGCAGAACACATTCAAACTGCGATAGATCGAGCGGGGCTACAATCACGTGTTAGGCTCCTGGGCCGGCTCGGCGACGAACAGCTCGAGGACCTTTATCAAAGTGCCGATCTTTTCGTGATGCCCAATATTCCGGTTGCGGGAGACATGGAAGGTTTTGGAATCGTGATGCTGGAAGCTGGGCTCTCGGGCTTACCCACGGTTGCCTCACGCCTCGAGGGGATCAAGGAAGTCATTGTCGAAGGAAGCAACGGCTACTTCGTGGAATCCGGAGATGCTGCAGGATACGCCCGTCGGATAAATTCTCTTGATGCCGATAGAGAAGCACTCGCTCAGTTGTCCTCCGACACCCGCACCCACGTGATAGAGCGGCATGGCTGGGATGCTGTCGCCAGCCAATACCTCATGTCAGTTCGCCAAGGTTAGCGGTCTTCCATAGATTGATCTTCCATCGATTGAAGCAGTGCGGGCAGAAATACGAGTGCTGCCATCAATGTTGCACCGATTCCCATCACGGCCAGTTGCCCGATCGACTCCAGTCCAGGATGAAAACTTAGTAGCAATCCTGCGAACCCTACCATGGTTGTGAGCGAACCCATCGCCACATGTTCACCCGTCGAGCGAAGCACTTTCATGATAGATCCCTTCCCCTCTTCCTGGTAGCGGTGCACCAGATGAACACCGGCGTCATTGCCAATTCCAAGAACGGCCGGTAGCACAATGAGGTTGTAAAAATTCAGGCGCGCGCCGAAGATTTCTACTAACAACAACATCCACAAAATTCCGACTAACAGGGGCAACAGGGCCAGGAGCGTCCACTTTACGGTATTGAAGTTGAGATACATCAAGGCCGCAACAATAAGGAGCGTCGCCAAGACCATCCATGGAGACTCGCTTCGCATGAGCTTCAGCATATCCGCTGCGACGAGGGAGGTCGATCCGGAATGATATTCCCGCCCGTCATCTGTGGTCACCGTTCCAACATCTTCTGAAAATTCGATAGAGCGGCGTCCATCAGAGAGCGAGTACATCGGATAGATGATTACGAAATTTCCGAGTTCGCCTGATTTGGATGTGAACTGTTTCCTCAGAAACTCCGGTACTTCCTCAAATTCCAGTACCCGCTCTGTCGAGGCGGCGCTTCGAAGCCGTTCCATGTCATCGGAATCATCTTGCTTCAAAAACTTGTCGTCAAGAAGATCACGAATGCCAGCTAGGCGCTCGAGACGCTCTTCTTGAAGCGCTGATGACATCGGGAATCGATCCTGAAGCGACTCGATTCGTTTGATCGTGGCAGAAAGCGTATCGGTTTCGATCAGATGGTTTAAGGCGTCGGTGATTGGTTGGATCTCATCGGGCGAATCGACAACGATGTAGGCCGGATTCCTCCTTCGGCTATCGGTAAATACTTTTCGGACGATTGCTCGCCGATCGTTGTATTCCTGATAGACGGGCTCGAGCTCCCCGAAACGATATTCGAATTCTACTCTCGGAAGGAAAGAAAGGGCGACGACGACTATAAGAACACTCAGACCGAGAACTGTGCGGGCTGCTGGAAAACGCCCCGATTCTTTGGCGACGACTTCTTGCTTTGCGCCTGCCTGAAGATTTAGCAGCTTAATACGCTCGAAAACTGTGAGTAGAGCCGGCATCACAACCAGCATCGCGAGAAGGGCGAAAAGAATACCCGTGCCTGCAATAAACCCGAATTGACTGAATCCCCTGAAATCCGCGATCACCAGGACATAAAGCGCAAGCGCCGTCGTCATGGCCCCGATCGTAACCGCCTGACCTGTACTTGCAAACGTTATCTCGATCGCATCGATCACGGATTTCCCCGATGCACGCTCTTCCGAATAACGCGCGTAGAAATGGATTCCGTAGTCGATCCCCAGACCAAACAACACCAATCCGAGGGTCGAAGTCATCAAGTTTAGTTGAGCGTACGTCAGATACGCCACTCCGAACGTCCAGGAGAGACTCATGAGCAAAGGCAATCCAATGACGGCCGCCATGATCGGCGTTCGGGCCAGTTCGGTCAAGAATATCTTCAGGCTGAATTTTCGACCGGCTCGGGCGGTGTAAGACTTATAGAAGAAGTACATCACAACCATCAGGAGCACGGCGAGAACTCCAGAGCCGAATGACCCAAGCACATCACTCTGGATGGTTTGAACCTCCACCATCTGCCGATACAAGCGTCCAGCTGGGGTGACGACCATATCGGGATGGAAGTTTGCCGGGTTAACACGTTCAATCACGTGCTCGATGTCGCGATACGCTCGCTCGATAAAGCGGATGTTTGAAGAGGATTCGGCCGGGAAAAACCGGAGGGCCATGGTCAGGCTGTCGTCCGATATCGGATATTCTTTGGAGACGATTTCATTGTAAATCGCACTCAGTTCGTCCGCTACCGAATCCGGCTCCGCATCTTCAAAATCGTCTTCCAGATCGAAAAACATCGGATTCGCATCGAGTCTAGCCTCATAAATCTTATCATCCAACCACGTTTCAACAAGATCGAGCTCTGCTGGAGTGGCGAAATAAAGTGCGTTAGCCTTTAGAAATTCCGTGTCTTTTCGGAATTCCACTCGCTGGAAATACGGCTCCGTGTATTCCTCGCCGACCATCGCGAGAATTTCTGGAATCAGCGCCTCAGCGAACGCTTTATTTGCTTCGAACGATGGACTCTCGATGGCGATTGCAGCCTCGGTTTCGCCACCCACCGTTTCTCGAAGTTTTTCAAGGGCCTGGGCGCTAGAATAATCCGGTGGAATAAGATTGGCCAGATCTGTATCAATGCTCAGTCGCATCGCGAGGCGAATGCCAACAACAGAAAAGATGGTCGCTAGGAGCAACACCCAGAGGGCGTTTCGTACGACACTGCGGATGAAAGGTCGAAGATGCTCGAAAGCACGATGCATCATACAATTATACTATATGGCTATGCGAGGTGGCTAAACAAAGTGGCTCCTTTACGTTTTCCAGGCGGTGTTCGAACCCTGCTTCAGGTATGAATGTTCACCCTCCCCTTGAAAAGGTAGATGCTGAATAGGGTAAAAACGGTTCCGCGCGATCGAAATCGATCGAAAACTTAGGTTTGAAGCGTAATACTCTTTTTATTCATGGGTTATATTATTCGTCAATAGCGGAATTCTCCGTAGTTTTGACGCATCAGTCCTTCCCAGACTCAATTATCTGGAGCTAAGCTCCGCACATACTACGAGCCCTTCATCGGCTCGTCCGATCAAACATCTGGCATGAGCTCCAATCCGAATACGTACGAATCGCTCGAAGTAGGTCAGTCATTTTCCGTAAACCGATTGCTCACCGCAGATGACGTTCAGCTTTTCGCCGATCTGACAGGAGACGACAATCCAATCCACATCGACGCTGAATTTGCTGAGACCACCAGGTTCGGGAAGCCCATCGTTCACGGTGTCTTTCTTCTGGGGATAATCTCCAAGGCACTTGGGCGTGATTTTCCAGGTCCCGGTTGTGTTGCGGTGAACATATCAGCCAAATTCCTGAGACCGGTTGCGGTTGGATCCGAAATTACGGTCGAGGTTCGAGTTGCCGAGAAGATCGAAAAGTACCGTCACGTCAAGATGCGTACGTACATCTATCTGGGGAAGAAAATGTGCGTCGCGGGAGATGCTACGCTAATCCCCCCGGGCGAAAACGACTAGATTCGGCTATCGAATTGTTTTGATGGTTCTTCCTGCGGCGATCTGCTGATTTACGTCCACCTGGTTTAAGATGGCCATCGACAATTGTGTGAGACCGGCTGGTAGGTTCGCTCCGATCAACGCGCTGAAAGAAATAGTCTGTCCAGTAGATGTCATCGCTATTCGGTCTGGTTGGGTCGCCAGAATTCGCGTGTCTGTTACGCGCCGAAACCCTGCCATCGTTCTAGAAAACTGGGTGGCATAGGTATCGTAGGAGGATTTGAGCGCCATCCCCGTGAATAAAAATACGCTACCCGAGTATTCAACAAACTGGTACCGAATGCGCAACACCTCTCCATCGGATGAGGTCGCATCTGCAATAACGTAGTGCATTGGCATGCCGCCAGCCTGGCCAATGCCACTTTCTGCAACTTGGATCCCCTCTTTGGCTTTGTACGCTTCCGCTGCATCACGCGCCCGCTGATGTTCAGAATCAATTTCGAAAAGAATCAACGCCTGTTGGTCTTCTGGGACCATCACGACACGGGTCGGCTGATTAATTACGTCGAAACTGGTGGGCACCGGAAAACTGAATGCCATTCCTGGATGATAAAACACGTTGTTTTCTACAAATCCTTGACGGGGGTCTTCGCCAAAAACCAGTCCATTTACATGCCTGAAGAGCGACGCTCTTCCCACCTTGTCCATCGTCAATTCGGTGGCCCATCTGGCTGAACGTTCATGCATATACGTCTCGCGATCTCCGGGGTCAGGGTGAGACGAGAGAAGTCCCGGAAGCTCTTGACCGGACTGCTCCCCAAGTCGCTTGAGCGAGCGGAAAAATGCCGCGGCCTGAGATGCGTCATACCCCGTCATCGCTGCATATTCGACGCCTAGCTGATCAGATTCAGATTCAGCACCACGACCATACTTCAAGAACAGAAGCTGAGTGGCAGTTCCGCCTATGTTTAGAATATTCTCGCCCGCATCTCCACCGAACACTGCCTGTCCACCTATCGCGCCGAGAAGCAACGCGCCTGTTCCAAACTGTTGACGCCACATAGCCTTGGAGCCGTGACGGCCGACGACATGCCCAATTTCGTGCCCCAGTACAACAGCAAGCTGTGCTTCATTTTCAAGGTGAGCCATCAAGCCCCGGGTCACGTAGATGTAGCCGCCGGGAAGTGCGAATGCATTTACAACCGGACTGTCTAGAACCCTGAAGTAGAACGCCATATTGCCAAATACGGGGTCGATTCCGGGACGTTTAAAGTGGCTTATACTGGCCAATTCCTGTCCGAGTGAATCGACATATGCCGCCACTTCCGGAGCATCGTAAAGACCGTACTGAGCAACGATCTGTGCATCAGCATTTCGGCCGATTTGAATTTCTTCCGATGGAGACCACGCGTAATTAAACGCTCTTCGACCGGAGATGGGGTTCGTCGAGGCTGCGCATCCAGAAAGGAAGACGACGAATATTAAAAGAGAGGATAACTGCAGGAGACTGGATTTCATTCGGTTCTGGCAGGTCGGTGCTATGGAGTGTGGATTAGTGCGGGACATCTCTATTCGTTTCGGGTCAGATTGCAACGTCTTCTTTCTCTGTTTCCTTCAATACGTCACTTGGGGCCTCTTCGGGTACAGCTTTAAGTTTAGATTTCTCTGCAAGATCGGGTTTCTCTGCAACCTGGGTTCTATCAACGACCTGATCCTGTTCAACCTCCCCACCTGGATTCACGATTATGGTCCGGCAGGTTGATGAGTCGAGATGATTGTGGACTATTTCTCTTCTCGCTGCTGTCGTGATATTCTGACCCATCTCTTCGGAACCCAGAATCTCCAAGAACGCCTCAATTCTGGCGGGGTCGAGATTGTCGAATACGTCATCCAGGAGAAGAATCGGTGCTTCTGGGGTCTGTTCTTTCAAGTAGTCGTATTGAGCAAGCTTCATGGCCATTCCAAACGTCCGATGCTGCCCTTGCGAAGCAAACCGGCGAACGGGTAATTCGTCGAGCGACATGTGAAGGTCGTGGCGATGCGGTCCGACGAGTGTTACACCACGCTCAATTTCTTGCGGCTGTCGACGGCTGAGTTGCGCGGCAAAAAGGTCGCGAACATTGTCTGACGTAGCGGTTTCTTCTGCGAATGGCGTGTAGGAGATTGTCGGCCTCTCAGCTACTTCGCTGATTTTCTGATGGGCATTTTCCAGGTGTGCCGCGAATGCATTTACGAATCGTACGCGGTCTGAGATTATGCTACTTCCGGTTTCGAGGAGCTCATTGGACCATGACTCCAGTAACATCGGATCGGGGTCACGACGCGTTCTTTTGGCCGAAAGCAACAGCTCATTGCGCTGCTTCAGGACTTTTCGGTACCGGAGCAAGTTGTCGAGATAAATGCTACTGGACTGCGAGATAATATTGTCCAGAAAACGTCGGCGATACTCCGGGCCTTCAGCGGTCAACCGCTGATCTTCTGGCGAAAAGACCACAATGGGAAATTGTCCCACCAAATCTGCCATTCTATCTATCGGCGCCCCACCCACAAAGACCTTCTTGCCTTCCTGAGGGACAAATGCAACGCGTACCTTCACCGAACCCCGCCTTTCTGACTCGAAGATTCCTTCGACCTGATAAAACGGACTGCCCTTTCGTAAGACGTACTGGTCACGACTCGTCAGGAAGCTGCGCGACAGGCAGAGAATGTGAATCGCTTCCAGAATATTAGTCTTTCCTGCGCCATTCGACCCGACAATAACATTAATGCCATCATCAAAATTTACGGTCGAGTCCACATGGGCCCGAATTCCTTCTAGATGTATCGATTTTATGACCAAAGAGCCACAAGAATGGGTTATTTTCAGTGCGGCCGAGAGCTCCGCTTCCGGCCGCGCTGGGTACGCTTTGAATTCCTATTCGTTCAAAACAGTACCTTTGCAGCCCGGAGTCAAACCACCAATTACGGCGAGCTCCATTTGATGTCACCAACGCGGCATAGCACTGTCCAGGAGATCAGTGTACGTTTTCTATGAGCAAATCAAAACCATCAGCACCGCCCCTGTTCTCCGAAATTCAGCGCCTGGCCACTGAACAGAGAAATCCCAGATCGATCGCCATCGATACAGCACCTGTCGAGGAGATCTTAGCGATCATCAACACTGAAGATCATCTCGTCGCAGAAGCCGTCAAGACGCAACTGCCATTCATTTCTGAAGCAGTGCACCTCATAGTTGCTGCTTTTCGAGAAGGTGGGCGTCTGTTCTACGCTGGGGCGGGCACGAGCGGACGTTTGGGAATCCTTGACGCCTCTGAATGTCCCCCTACATTTGGTACGGATCCTGATCTGGTTCAGGGCCTCATCGCAGGAGGATTACCAGCCGTATTTCAGGCGCAGGAGGGAGCGGAAGACCTAGAAGAAAATGGAGCCCAAGCCATTCGTGAATCAGGCGTTCGGGCTGGTGATGTCGTCTGTGGAATCGCAGCAAGTCGGCGCACACCCTACGTACTCGGAGCGGTCAACTATGCGAGAGAACTGGGCTGTAAAACACTTTTTATAACCTGTACACCCCGATCGGAATTTAATATCGATGTGGATGTGGCCATCTGTCCCGTAGTTGGACCTGAAGTCGTGATGGGATCGACTCGCTTGAAAAGCGGGACGGCTCAGAAACTGGTATTGAACATGTTGACGACGGCCAGTATGATTCGCATGGGAAAGGTATACGAAAACATGATGGTTGATCTTCAGATGACCAATGCCAAGCTCGTCGAACGCTCAAGAAGAACCGTGATGACCGTCACGGGCGCGGACTATGGCGAGGCGACCCAGATTCTTGAACGCGCGGATGGACATGTAAAGACCGCCCTCGTCATGAGCCTGGCGGACGTATCTGCCGAGGAAGCACTATCCCGTTTGAATAATGCTGACGGATTCGTCAAAGGGGCCATATCCAACACATCAAAGCCGTCTTGATGGTGGACCCGTATTCAAGATTTGAAGTAACAGCCCCCTCTCTCCGCTCTAGTCTTATTGATGTCGTCTTTCTGATGTTGTCTAGCGGAGATCGGGCCCTCACTCCATCCATTTATCCTGTCGTTCGAAAGCCGTGTCGCTCGAAGCCCTACATCATCAAATAACAACAGCGCCGTTTAGCGAGGAGCTGATCAGATGGTGTTCTAATCCACGCCATGAGGCATCTGCGGGAGAACATATTTCTATCCGTGGTGCCGCGGGGTCTCTTCCAGCATTTCTCACTGCATCAGTATTCAAAGAGACTAAACGCCCGCTAATCTGTCTTCTTCCAGATTCTGATAGCGCAGCTTTCTTCTGTTCTGACCTTCAGCAGATTTTGGCCTCTGATGAAGATGTGATTTTGCTACCTCAATCTGACAATCGGCCGTTCGATCCCGATCACGTCGCGGATCCTGCCCCGACGATTGCGCGTGGTGACGTTCTGCAACGATTGCAGAGCTCGTTCACGGGAATTTTGGTGTCCAGTATCGAGGCAATTCTGGAAAAAGTCCCACCCGCGAGTTCAGTCGAACAGGCAGCGATGGACATTGCTTCCGGACAAGAAATCGATCCAGAAGAGTTAATCGAACGGTTGGTTGGACAAGGCTTCGAGCGAACAGAGTTCGTCGAAGCCCCTGGTGATCTCGCGCTCCGCGGGGGGATCCTTGATGTCTTCCCGTTTATAGGCACCTATCCGATTAGGATCGAATTTTTTGGAGATGAAGTAGACTCTATTCGAGAATTTGACATCCACACACAGCGCTCAGTCAGCCGCAAAACCAGTGCTCGGATCGTACCGAATCTGGAAGCAGATTCCTCGGAGGCCGGCTCGCGCATAGCGATCACAGACTACTTCGCATCCAACGCGCTGATCGTATTTCAGGATAGCGCCGCCTTGTTCGAGTCGGCAGATTCCGTTTACGAGTTATGGAAAGATCAACGCGAACACGCGCTGTCTAAACTGGCTCAACGCGCGGACGAAGAAAATCCTCCCGACCCAAACACACTGCCTGGTCTTGGTGCACTTTACATGGATGAAGCCGCGCTTCGCGTGGCTACTTATTCCTATTCAGCCCTTCATTTTGGGACGTTTCAAGAGGGTGCTGATGAGCAGATTGTGGTTGATGCAATACCTCAGCCGACATTCAATTCCCGTATCGCACAATTGCGAAATAGGCTCCTGGAGAACGGAAAACGTGGATTTCACACAACAATATTGTGTGACAACCGTGGTCAAGAAAGCCGGTTGACTGAACTTCTCGAAGACGATATGCTGGCCGGGCGCGTTCGCCTAAAGGTAGAGTCGCTCCATCGTGGCTTTGAAATTTCGTCTCTGGACCTGGCTCTTTACACCGATCACGAAATCTTTAATCGGTACCATCGGCCTACCGCCCGCAAACAGAAGAAGCGATATGGCGGGCTGAGCCTCAGAGAGCTGCAGCAGCTCATGCCCGGCGATTTCGTCGTTCATATTGACTATGGAATTGGCAAGTTCGCCGGACTCGAACAGATCATTGTCCGGGACAAAAAGCAGGAAGCAGTTCGTCTCCTCTACATGAATGGCGATACGCTATTTGTCAACGTCAACGCGCTTCACAAGCTGCATAAATACAAGGGCAAGGACGGCCACCAACCGGGGCTGACCAAACTTGGATCAGGACAATGGGAGCGCGCGAAATCAAGGACCAAATCTCGTGTCAAAGACATCGCGAGAGACCTCATCCGGTTGTACGCGCAACGAAAAGCCTCGGAGGGTTACGCATTTTCGGAAGACTCCGTCTGGCAACAGGAGCTAGAAGCTTCGTTTCAATTCGAGGATACGCCAGATCAGGCTTCAACGAGCGAAGCGGTCAAAAGCGACATGCAAAAACCTCAGCCGATGGATCGGTTGGTCTGTGGGGATGTCGGTTTTGGCAAAACCGAGATTGCAATCCGTGCTGCTTTCAAGGCGGTCCAGGATGGCAAACAGGCCGCTGTGCTCGTTCCCACGACTGTCCTGGCGATGCAACACTTCCAAACTTTCTCCAAAAGGCTCGCAAACTACCCGGTTGAAATAGGAGTTCTGTCGAGATTTCGGTCCTCCGCCCAGATAAAGGAGACTGTCACGAAGTTGAAGGCTGGGCAGATCGATCTGGTAATCGGTACCCACCGATTAATATCCAAGGATGTCGAGTTTAAAGATCTAGGCTTGCTCATCGTCGATGAAGAGCAACGTTTCGGCGTCACGATGAAAGAAAAACTTCGGCGGCTTCGTGTCAATGTGGACACGCTAACACTCACCGCAACTCCTATCCCCCGCACCCTTCAGTTTTCACTCATGGGTGCGCGTGATCTTTCCATTATTGCGACCGCACCGGAAAACAGGCAGCCCATCAATACGGAGATTCACGCCTTCGACAAAGATCTGATCCGGGATGCACTACTCTATGAGATCAATCGTGGTGGGCAGGTGTTTTTCATTCATAACAGGGTTCAGTCGATAGATGAAATCTCGAGTATGCTGCGCATGCTCGTACCAGACATTCGGATCCAGACCGCTCACGGCCAGATGAAAGGTGACGCGCTAGAGCGCGTCATGATGGGATTTGTTGAGGGTTCGTTCGACGTGCTAGTTAGCACCAATATTATTGAGAATGGTCTCGATATTCCCAATTCCAACACGATCATTATTAATCGAGCCGATCATTTCGGCCTGTCTGAACTGCACCAGCTGCGAGGAAGAGTCGGTCGGTCAAACAGAAAAGCGTTCTGCTACCTGCTCGTTCCCTCTGTTCATGGTCTCACGAGAGATGCCAAGCAGCGGCTTCAAGCAGTTGAGGAATTCAGTGATCTCGGAAGTGGGTTCCACATTGCGATGAGAGACTTAGATATTCGCGGCGCGGGTAACATGCTCGGAGCTGAACAAAGTGGATTCATCGCAGATGTAGGTTTTGAAACCTATCACCGGATCCTTGACGAAGCAGTCGAAGAACTTCGTGCCGAAGAATTCGCTGAGCTCTTCGAAGAGAAGCCGCGTCCGCCGGCGGGTGAAACGACCGTCGACGTCGATGCGGATGCGCTGATACCCGAGACCTATCTCTCGAACAGAGTTGAGCGCTTGAATTTGTATCGTCGGATTTCAGACTGTTCTGAGGAGAGCGAGTTGCTTGTCATTCGGGATGAACTGACCGACAGATTTGGCCCGGCTCCCGTCGAGGTATCAAATCTTGTACTCGGAGTAGAAATGAAAATTCTGGGCCAGCAAATTCGAGTGTCCAAGGTTGTGTTTAAAAATGAACGGCTATTTTTAAGCATGCCATCGATGGAAGACGACCCCTGGTTTTTCGAAAATCGATTCCAACCCCTGCTTGAACAACTCTCGGGGCTTGAGAACGAATACGTTTTGAAAGAAAGTCGAAGTGGTAGGCTTCGCGCGATCGTCCAGAATGTGCCCGCCCTTTCCACCGCCAAAGATCTCCTAAAAGTCTTGTCTGACGCCTTCACAGATTGACCTTCGACCCGGCCTCTTGAAACATGGCGACTGAGATTCGACCCTGATTTTCTGAATATTCTCGTAACCTGTTGTGGCACAACGCGTAACAAGCGTTATTAAAATCGGCCGTTAGAAGAATACTTTATATTAGTAATTGGCTGCGATTTGCGTGGCTGCTTCAATGTGCGCTTTTGCCAATGACTCGGGCTCGAGCACCTTCACATCGGGCCCAAATCGAAGAAGCCAGGTTGAAAGATATTCCTGATTCTCAAACATGAACCTGACAATTGTCTTTTCTCCTTCTTCCCGCTCCTCTTCGATGCGAGCGGGAATACTGACGCGTGCTCTTTTATAAGAACCGCTTCCGAACGCCAGGACGATTTCGATTGGATTGGATCGCTGCCCGTCTTCTTCGAGATATCGCTGAAGATCAAAACCATCCGGCCGGTCAAACTTCTCGGTGAGGACAAACATTTCTTCGATTCGATCGAGTCTGAAGTTTCTTATCTCGTCCCGTAAATGATCGAACGCTATTAGATTCCAGTGATCGGTGTAATAGATGAGTCCAAGAGGGTCGACACGACGCTGGGTTAATTCCTGGCGGCTATCGACGAAGTACTCCATGATCACCTTGCGCGATCGCGCTACCGCTTCCGAAAGCTTGTACCATTTCCCGGACTCCTGCCCTTCTGAGCGGACGGCATGAACCCAGTAGGGATCTAGCACCGTGTTATCTGAAAGCTGATCAACGTACTCACGAATCTCCCTTGGCAACACTGCTCGAATTTTAAGGGAGACTGCGTCTGCATCTTCTCGAAGAGAAGCATCTGATTGAAGTTTCATAAACTCTGTTCCCACGAGCAACGTGGCAGCTTCTCTCGCGGTTAGCATGAGCGGAGGAAGCTGGTAGCCTTCGAGAATTTCATAGCCCCCTCCTTCCGAATAAGTCAAAGGAACACCGGAATCAGAAAGCGCACGAAGATCCCTGAATATGGTTCGACGGCTCACTCCGAAATGTTCGGCTAGGTCCCGGCTCGTCATACTGGGCCGCGTCTGCAACAGCAAAATAGCCGCAAACAGCCGTTCCGTTCGAGTGCCCTGTTTGTCGTTTTTGGGCATCAGATATTCGGTTTTTGAGTGACGTGAACGAGGAGCTTCGTATCAAAATACGAATCTGATATGTGCTTGTTTAATGATATCGTTTGCACGTCGCACTCTTGAAATCCACTCAGTAGGTCTGCAATTTCTAGTCGCAAATCTCCACCCTTTAAACAGACCAAGCCACGCTCCCAACAGTTATCCGGCGCGTTTTCTGAACTCTGACTTTGAGAATCTGTGGCGCGATCGTGCCAGCTCCAGAGATCTCGGAGAGGTGCGGTTGCCCGCGAAACCGAATAGTCTGCCTGGCCGCTCCAGTTCTCGGCGCGACCATGCCACGTACTACAGTTTTTTAGTCCGAGGCGACGACTAAATAGATCAATGGATCTTGTTTTCTTAGCATTCGAATCTATGGCGATCACAGTGACTTCCGGCCAAAGTATCGAGATGGGAATGGCCGGTAACCCGCCACCCGAGCCCCAATCCACAACGGTGCTACCTGCAGGAAATGACCTGAGTGCATACGCCAAACAGTGCCCAACGTGATGATCGCGTACCTGACTAATGTCCGATCGAGATATCAGATTAAATTGCTTATTGACCTGAAGAAGCATCCGTGCATACTCATCCAGTAGCTCCTCTTGCTCCGAAGTCAACGATATGTCTAAAAGAGGCTGCAAATGAATCAAATGGTCTTCAGGCGAAAATAGGTCCAGAAGTGTAAGTGGCCGCTATCGCGTGCCGGTCGCATTTTCGAGTGTTTCACGTGAAACACTATGCACCGCCTACACCTCGATGCGGGGAAACTTGCCAGACTTCAGGGAAATCATCATAACCGACACATCCGCCGGAGACACGCCTGAAATACGAGAAGCCTGCCCAAGGTTTTCTGGCCGAATCTTGGATAGCTTTTCGCGTGCCTCCATCGTGATGTTGGTTAGGGCATGATAATCTAATGTATCCGGAATCTGAAGGTTTTCGAGTTTATCCATCTTTTCGATTAACTCGTTTTCGCGATCGATATACCCTTGGTACTTCAGATCAATCTCCACCATGTCAACGATAGACTCAAGCCCTTCAACATTCATAACTAGAGATTCCTGGCTCGAGACTTCCAGTAGCTTCGATAGCTTGACTTCAGGACGTAGTGCAATCTTCGATATTCGCTCACTTTGCCCAATCGGCGCGCATTCTAGTGACGAGAGGTACCCGTTGACGACCTCGGGTTTCACGCTCGTCTTCCCAACGTTTTTAACTGTTTCCTGCCGCGCTGTGCGCCTGGAGCGCATGCGCTTCAGGCGCACTTCGTCAACAAGACCCATCTCGTATCCTAGCTCCGTCAGACGCTCATCCGCATTATCCTGCCGAAGCATCATACGGTGTTCTGCCCGAGACGTAAACATTCGGTAGGGTTCATCCGTGCCCTTTGCGACCAGATCATCGATCAACACACCGATGTACGCCTGGGAGCGTTTCAAAATCAAAGGCTCTTCGCCGTTTACATACCGAGCCGCGTTCAGGCCTGCAATCAGTCCTTGAGCTCCTGCTTCCTCATAACCAGTCGTGCCGTTGATTTGACCGGCGAAAAACAGACCTCGAACTTCTTTGGTTTCGAGAGAGTAGCGAAGCTGAAAAGGAGGGAAGTAGTCATACTCAATCGCGTAACCCGGGCGCAAGATGTGCGCGTTTTCCAAACCTGGAATCGCATGCATCGCTTCAGTCTGAACTTCCTCGGGAAGGCTCGTGGAAAAGCCGTTGACATAGACCTCGTGGGTAGTCCATCCCTCTGGCTCGAGAAAGAGTTGGTGGCGATCCTTTTCCGCAAACCGATCAATCTTGTCCTCAATCGACGGACAATATCGTGGTCCGGCGCCCTGTATACGCCCAACAAACATGGGACTCTGATCAAACCCCGTCCGAAGAATATCGTGCACTTGCTGGCTGGTGAACGTCAACCAGCACGATAGTTGCCTCTCAGGCAACTCATCGCTCATGTAGCTGAAGGGCATGGGCGTTTCGTCGCCTTTCTGCTCTTCGAGAACCGAATAATCTATGGTTCGCCCGTCAAGCCGGGGAGGCGTCCCCGTCTTCAGCCGCCCAGATTCGAATCCAAGTCGATGGAGCGCTCCGGTCAATCCAGTTGAGGCTCCTTCTCCCATTCGGCCACCACCGTAGGTCCGCGCTCCGATGTGAATCTGCCCATTCATGAACGTACCGCTCGTGAGGATGACAGATTTAGCGAAGATATCTACTCCCAACTGAGTCTTAACACCGCAAACACGATCACCATCGGTCAGGAGATCAACGGCCATGTCAGCCCTCATGAATAGATTATCCAGACCCTCAAGTTCACGCCTGACACCTGCCGCATACATAAAACGATCGCACTGGGCGCGTGGTGACCAAACAGCCGGGCCCTTGCTGAGGTTGAGCATGCGAAACTGTAGGCCGGATTCATCGGTAACCTTTCCCATGATGCCTCCAAGTGCATCAATCTCACGCGCAATCTGACCTTTCCCTATTCCACCAATGGCGGGATTGCAGGACATTCGCCCAATGGCCTCAAGGCTCATTGTGATAAGAAGGGTTCGGGCGCCCGTACGAGCTGCTGCTGCTGCTGCCTCGCTACCGGCGTGACCACCCCCTACTACTATTATATCGTATGCTGTTTTTTTCAACTAAATATATTCGTATTTCCTTGTGCGCCTTCGACTTACGACGTTTTAGTATTATTTTCCGATGCAAAATCTGGAAAATATCTGATCCAAGATGTCCTCGTTTGTGACCTCTCCCGTGATTGATCCTATCTCATTTACAATGAGCCTGACATCGGAAGAGAGCATATCACTCGATCCGCCCGAATCCAAGGTTTGCCGTGCACGCGACACCGCATTCGCGGCATTACGAACATGTGCTTGCTGGCGAGCGCTCGTCACTACCTGATGCTCCTCTGCTAGCACCTCAGACCCAACGGTCAGGCGGGCTACGTTTTTCATCAACAGCTCAACCTGCTCTGGCTTATTGCCGAGCGTTTCTGCAACCATTAAACCATCGTAGTCTTCTTCAACGACATTGGCTCGCTCAACAAGGTCAACTTTGTTGCCAATGCGTAGATGGGGGAGATCCGAGTCTAACTGAACTTGAGACTGGGGACCACGTTTTTCACGTGAAACAATGGTCGTCAAGTCAACTACCTCAATGACGAGATCTGCGCCTTCGAGTGCACTCAACGAACGCCTAACTCCTTCGGCTTCAATCATATCATCGGTAACGCGAAGTCCAGCCGTATCTACAAATTGGTATCGTACGCCCTCAAACTCGATCTCGCTTTCGATTTCGTCTCGCGTTGTCCCGGGTATATCGCTTACGATTACCCGATCATATCCTACGATTGCATTCAGTAGCGTCGACTTACCTGCGTTCGGCCTCCCATAGATCACGACGCGTATGCCATCGGTAACTGCGCGGCCGAGCCGAAAGGAGCTGGCTAAAATCTTGAGTCGTTCGTCTGCGCGGCTCAGAAGCTGGTTCAGTCGATCCTTATCAGCAAACGCGACATCTTCTTCACTGAAGTCCAGCTCCAGTTCAATCATTGCCAGCAATTCGACCAGGTCTGAACGAATGGAGGACAGTTCTTCCGAATAGCGACCGCGAATGTGTGCCATCGAAATTCGGGTGGCACGCGAAGATCGAGCATGAATAAGCTCAGCAATCGCTTCCGCTTGAGCGAGGTCCACCTTCCCATTCATGAACGAACGAAGTGTAAATTCTCCCGGTTCAGCATGACGGGCGCCACATTGCACCAACAAAGAGAGCAGCGCATCCGAAGTGACGTCTCCGCCATGACACGTGATCTCGACTACATCTTCACCCGTTGAGCTATTAGGAGCACGGAAGATGGTAACGACAACCTGATCAATCGTGCTATCTGCATCGCGAATGAAGCCGACATGCGCCGTGTGCGAATCTTGTTCGCTCAGATCACGACCCTCAAAAACTGAGGATGCAATCTGCACCGCCTTCGGCCCCGAGAGTCTTGTCACACTCAACGCAGACGCGCCCCGCGGAGTAGCGCGGGCGGCGATCGTATCTACATCTCCATATCCCGCGACAGTATTCATCTGCTAACAGGGACTAGCGACTGGGTCGCTTTTTCGGCTTGCCTGTAATGGTGCCTACGTTTTTGTTCTTTTTTCCCTTCTTGGACTTCGGAGCCCCTATTTCCTTCTTCTTTTTCGGCTTGAGTTCTTCCGGATGCTCGTGGATCTGTTTGTTGATGAGCTTCTGCTGCACCGCCGTAAGGACGTTGTAGCAGAGGTAGTAGAGATTCAGCCCTGCCGCCAGCTTGTTAAAGATGAAAAAGATCATCACAGGCATCACGTAGGTGAAAATCTTCGCCTGTGCATTCGACTGGGACGTCATGGAGACCTTCATCTGGAACACCATGGAGATGCCCATGAGCAAGGTGAACCCGGCAACAGCACTACCCAGGATCGGAATCTCGAAGGGTAGATTCAGAATCACGTCGGGGGAAGAAAGATCGGATGCCCAGAGAAACCCTTGCTGACGAAGCTCGATAGCTTGAGGTAAAAACTGCCATAAAGCGATGATAACCGGGTACTGCAAGAGCATAGGAAGACAGCCGCCGAGCGGGTTGACCCCCGTCTCCTTGTACATCTTCATCATCGCCTCCTGCTGCTTCTTCGGATCCTCCTTGTACTTTGCCTTGATCTCCTCCATGCGTGGCTGAAGCTCCTTCATCTTGCCCATATTCTTGAAGGAGGACTTCGTGAGCGGGAAAAGAATCAGCTTGATCAGGAAGGCCAGGATGATGATGACAACACCGTAGCTCGGAATAACCTGACTCAAATAGGTAAACGCGGGGATGAAAACGAATTGAGCTAAAGGACGGGTGACGATCTCGAAAAAATCCCATCCGAAGTCGACCATGTTGTATAGGTCCAGACTATAGTCATTGAGATTCGTATAGAGCATCGGACCCATATACATGGTAAATGTATCAGGCTGCGTACTCGCCGGAGGCATCATCAAACTCGTGAGATAATCGTGCCTCAGGTAGCTTTCGGACACATCTCCCACACGTTCAGCAATCAGTTCCGCTCCGCGCGTCGGGCTCTGCGGCATCATGACAACCGTGAAGTACTTGTTCTTGACCGAGACCCAATCGACGTCGCCTCGAAGCGACTGTTCTTCATAAGCGTCGGAAGTAAGAACGACAGATTCGACCTCGCCGCCACTGCGACCATACGCACCAGAACGTTGCGCTGAGGTTTCAATATTCGCCTCAGAGAACGGGACTCCGCCATTCCAGATTAACTCATACCCATCTCGTGTAGAGTAAGAAGCCGCACCATCTTGAATTACGTTCAGGCTTATCTCGTACGAATCCGGTAAGAACGTGTACTCTAGCGTGATGCTTCCTTCGCCAACCTGAGCGGTAAAGCTCAATGTGCCGGGAGAACTTCCTACGTTAAGTACTGAACGCTCCGTATCAGCCTGAAAGACAAATGAGCGGGAATCGTAATTTCGATTGCCGGGGGAGGTGAAGGCAATTCCTAGTGCGCCGCCTTTCGTAGTGTCAACAAGTTGAACAGCTCGTTCGCTCTCAGCTTTGTTGTACTCTTTCAGCTCAAACGAGGTAAACGTACCACCCTGGGTTGAAAGAATAGCGCTGTATAGATCGGTTTCGACCGTAATCTCGCGGACGGTGTTGTCGAGTCCACCAACAAATGTCGAATCGTCTGCTGCTAGCGCAGGTACTGCGCCGACTTCAGGTGCACCTTGCTCGATAAACTCCGGCGTGTCTTCAACCAGTGTCGAGTCAACAGACAGAGGATCTTGAGCCACTGGCGGTTCAGGCGCCAACCATGTCAACCAGACCACCATGATTATGGCGATCAATACTGTGGCTGTGAGGACGTTTCTATCCAAGGTTGGCCTCGCTCGGGGTGTGGGTTGGTTTCTTTATAACAGTGAGAGGATCTGCAGCTTTCGCGGTACGGAAGACTGCCCTTCCAGTTCCGTTATGACGCAATGGGATTCGGTCGGGGTGCGTTCGGGATTAAGTCAGGGTTGAGTCGCTCCTGCAGTTTAACCATAGCCTGGATCGTGTCCGCAGAAATAACAGCGCCCGTTTGGGTCGATCCCTGAAATAGTATCATGGCGGTCAATTCGCTTTCCAAGACCGCATCCTTCAACACGTGCTGGTTGAGCCTGACGCTCTCCCAGATCGTCCTCTTGATTCGATTTCGTCGAACCGCGTTTCCCCTGGACTTTCCGACGGCGACTCCAATCTGAAAAGGAGTATCGATAGATCCCTGCTCTAGCACCCGATAGACAATTCGGATAGAACCGCTTCTCACAGATCGCGTCGTGGAATCGCGACGATCGAAAAGAGGGTCAATAAAACGTTTTCGCTTAAGGTGGCGGGAGCGCGGAAACGTCAATCGCTCAGAATTAGAGCTGATTTTTATGCCGGAGCCAATCATGGCCGGATCTACTTGCCGCTTTTGGTATCGCTGACCGTAAGGTTCAATCTACCTTTTGAACGGCGTCTCGCGAGAACTCGGCGTCCATTTTTGGTTGCCATGCGGGAGCGGAAACCATGTTTGTTGGCGCGTTTGCGTCGACTTGGCTGATAAGTACGTTTCATTGTCTACCTAAATTGAACCTGACGTTCAAACGCGTCAGAAAACTATATTTTACGTACCCGATTAGGGCGCATATTTCGTAGTCCTTCCAAAAGCAAAACGGGTAATCGCCGCGAAAAGACACAGAAAGGTGAAGATACGACAAGAAGCAAGCATATCAACTCATCGCGTTGACATTCATTAAAAGTCAGCGTAATATTGCAGGCTCTGAAATAAGGCGTCTGCGCCCTATTTTCAGTTCGGCCTTTTTTGGATAGGGCGATTAGCTCAGTTGGTTAGAGCACCTGCCTTACAAGCAGGGGGTCACTGGTTCGAGTCCAGTATTGCCCACAGATACCCCAGGTAAGTCATTGGCTTGCTTGGGGTTTTGTTTTGTAGGTACATCAGTAGGTACAACAAACCAGTCTAAATTCGTCTCTGTTGGGCGATTTAGGGTCTGATTCCGAAGGCCGCCTTTTATCCTTGCATAGGTGCGGCGGCATTTAGTTGACCACTAAAATCGAAACGTCAAATTGCAATTGCAGTCGTGCGAGCCCGCGACATGCTCTTGAAATTTCTCGGTCCGCACTATACGACTCCATTTAAGGCCTCCATTTAAGATCGATCGGCCCAAACTGACATCGTTGCCTGTCAGGCGTTGGCCAGATTCACTGCCCCTGCGACTAGAAGTCCTGACAATTGATCGCCGAACGCCATGTCAGATCGTAACGTAAAACTCGCGACGACCTACCTAAACCCGATCTTCAGACCTCCCACAACAACGGACGGTATTTTAAGATCAAGAATATTTATGGCGATCTGGACTGTGATGGATGAAGAACCGTAATAGTATTCCTACAATACCGTTCCGACATCCTGCATATTGAATCGTATGAAAGTCTTGATTACAGGCGCGACTGGTTTTATCGGCTCGGCGGTCGTGAAACGACTTCTTCACGAAGAAAACCACGTAACAGCCCTGGTTAGAAATATTGAACGCGCGCGTGAACGCCTCGGCAACACCGTTCAGATTGAGCGTATCACCCAGACAAATGAACAGTTAGATTCGCTCATCTCAAGCGCCGATGGGGTGATCAATCTGGCCGGTGAACCTGTGATCGGCCAAAGATGGAGTTCAGAACGAAAAAAAAGTCTCAGACGAAGCAGGGTAGGCCTCACACGCAACCTGGTCGACTCCATCGGGCGGAGTGACTCAAAACCCCGTGTCCTGATATCGGCCAGCGCGGTTGGTTTCTACGGAGACGGAAAGAACAATAAACTGAATGAAAGTGCGCCTGCTGGTGAAGGGTTTCTGGCCAAACTGTCGAGGGATTGGGAAATGGAAGCACTGAAGGCCCGGCGACACGGAGTGAGGGTTGCCTGTCCCAGAATCGGCGTTGTGCTGGGAAACGACGGGGGTGCGCTCACAAAAATGTTGCCTCCATTCCGGTTGGGGTTGGGCGGGCCCGTCGGCACCGGACGCCAATTCGTGCCCTGGATTCATCTCGCAGATGTGGTCGGGATGATTGTGGTCGCTCTTTCAGATGAACAGTTCTATGGCCCGTTCAACGCCACCGCACCCGAACCCGTCACATTCAAGGAATTCGCAAATGCATTGGGCAAGCAGCTTAATCGACCAGCCATTCTTCCGGCTCCAGGTTTTGCACTGAAGCTCATGTACGGCGAAGCAGCCGAGGTTTTGTTGACCGGCCAGCGAGCCGTTCCGGATGCCGCGTCTAAAGCTGGTTACGAGTTTCGGTTCAATTCCCTACCAGAAGCCCTCAAAGATCTGCTAAACAGTTAATATCTCTCGGCACGAATTAGAGACTATAGAATACGAGGGCGGGCAGTTCACAGTGAACCCGGTATCCGTTTTCGATATGGAGTTTTTCTTTTTCGGGCTACCGTGTGCCAATTCTAGGGTCAAGTCTTGTAATATCACCCAAAACGCAGGAACTTGAGTATCGCACACCTCCTGATGCACAACCGGCTCATCTTGCCCCTATTTTGAACCTGGAATCTCGATTCCTCTTTTGAGTATCGCATTTTCCATTTTCAGGCATTCAGACTGCACGAAACTCTCTCAAGTGAACGCTCCAATTCTTCAGACTTCCAATGACAGTGGACAGCCAAGGCTCGTGGTCATTGGCGACTACAACATCGACGTGATCGTTGGTGAAGTAGAGAACCTGCCGAAGATCGGCTACGATTCAGCCTCATCGGACTATTCGATTGAGCCGGGTGGTAGTGCTGCCATCGTGGCCCTGGGACTTTCCAAGATCGGGTGGGAAACGACGCTTTTCGCCAACATTGGTAACGACCTTTTCGGGAGATATCTCTTAGAAACAGCTTCGGAATCAAGTCTACATCTTGTAAATGGAGCCGCAGCAGGCTCTGGTTCGACGGGATTAAGTGTGGCGTTTTCTCAGGATGGTGATAGAGGATTTATCAGTGTGCCCAATCCTGAGTCCCAATGGGACTGTTTGGATGCCTTGCTAGACGACGTCCCGACTCACATTCACGTCTCGTATCACCCTTACCTGCCGGGGCTTACCGAAAAGCTCGAGCAGATTATTCAGCCTCTTCGCCGAGCGGGCGCAACGGTTTCTCTTGATCCGGTCGGCCCCGGACCATCGCCAAAAAGCCCCATGGATGTTTTGGAGCGGTTGGGGCCCGTGGACTTCTTGATGATCAACTTTCAGGAGGCAAAAGACTTCCAATTATCGTATCCCTTTCCGGTCGGGCATTTCAAGACAATCGCTCAAACGAATATCATTAAGCGAGGCGAGCGTGGTGTGTCGTGCTATCAGCCTGATTTTGAGGTAGAAGTCCCCGTGCGAAAGGTGAATGCGATAGAAACGACAGGGGCCGGAGATAACTTCGCAGTCGGATTCATAACGTCGTGGCTCAAGACAAATGATCTCAAGAAAGCGCTTCTTGCCGGAAACCTGTTCGGGTCGGAATCAACCCTTTACAGAGGCGGTATCCGCGTTCAAGATGATTATGCTGAGTTGGTCGCCTCTGACGAAGATCTTTTCAGATAGTCTCACTTCGGTAGGGCGAAGAATTAATCCATGAACGCATTACTTCTAGGATCCACAGGACTCGTCGGCAGGCACTGCCTCGATTATTTACTGAACTCGCCCAACTTCGAGCTGGTCCTAGCCCCGGTTCGAACCAAGTCAGGTCTCAATCATTCGCACCTGACAGAAATTCCCCTCAATGATGGCGAATTCGCCATTCCCGGCCCGGCTGTAGAATTCTCTCACGTGTTTTGCGCCTTCGGAACGACCATCAAGAAGGCCGGAAGTCAGGAAATGATGCGCCACATTGATGTCGATATCCCACTTCGGGTAGCCAAGCGGTCACTCGAATTGGGCTCGAAACATTTTTCTCTCGTTTCATCGCTGGGCGCCAATTCGAGTTCGCGCATTTTCTACAATCGCATCAAGGGAGAATTAGAAGACTCGGTCTCCGGTATGGGATTCGAATCAGTTGACATTTTCCGCCCGTCTGTAATAGGCGGGGACCGGCGAAACGAGGAACGATTTATGGAAAAGCTCGGTCAACGCGCCATGTCCTTGTTGCCTTTAGCCTGGCGCACCATTCCGGCGTCCCGAATCGCAGCCGCTATGATTTCCCGCGGCTCCGATCCTCAGAGTGGCGTTCGGGTATTTGAGTCAAAAGAGATCTGGTCGGTCTAAGAAACAGCTCCGATTTGGCGTATTCGTATTCATTCGCCGGATGATTTTTCGTTCAGGAATCCGAAGGTGGGGGAGGCGGGGGTCGAGTCGCTGCAGGACGAGCACTACCAATGGATAAATCCGGTTCATCATTTTCATCCAGCCTGAACGTGATGGGGATACTCATTTTGACCGGTACACGCACTCCTCTTTGAACGCCTGGTACAAACAAGACAGATTCAATAGCGCGCAACGCTTCTTCGTCACATCCCGCTCCAATTCCCCTGGTGACCATGGGGTCACGCACCTTTCCAGTTTCATCTACTATGAACTGCAGATAGACGCGGCCTTCCACACCGGCGCGCTTCGCTATTTCCGGATATCTGAGATCCGCCTGAAGTCCCTTTAGACCGCCCAGCAGAATGGGGGACCGCTCGACAATCACAAATGGCTCTTGGTCGATAGACATGTTTGCTGAAGGTAGTTCCATCACCAGATCGTAAGCATCGTCCATAACGTCCGGTTCGGTTATGCCCGGCTCAATATCCATGCACCCCACCAACATCCCAATGCAGAGAAGCGCGGCTACACCAATGGATAGAAATCGAGTTTGGCTAAATGGAAGTAGTGTGGAAGTCTTCATGGCTTCAATTCGTTTTTTGAGTTGTGATGGGGAATGAACAAGCGCAAGAGTGTGTTCAGCAACGGACGAAACGGGCGCGTGACGCATGAGCATATTCGCATACGATTTTGACTCGAGATTAAATACGCGGATCATGTGCTGATCGCAGACTATTTCCGTGAGAAGCATGCAGCGCTTGTGCAGGGCATGAACCAACGGGTGAAAAAAGAACAGGGCTCGAGTGATTTGTGCGATCCAGGCGCGGATCACATCGCCGTTTTTATGATGACTGATTTCGTGAGCCAGGACCGTTCTCCTGTCTGAGGCGCCCATCGAAAAGGGCAAAACAACCCACTTCCTGATCAATCCAGCTGAGAACGGGACAGTGATTTGACGTGACTGCACTACCTGTACTTCCGGAAATCGAACGCCATCAATCGGGGTGGCACCGGAGAGCACCGCCGCCAATCTTCTTCCACCCGAAATCAGTCGAGACACGCCGACGAGAGAAAGAAGAAGCGCAACAAGCGTCATGATTCCGACGGCATGTGCCCAGCCAAATCCTGTTGTGACCACAGGAGAGTTGGTGAGATTCGGAAGGGTGGAGAGGGTGGTCCCGGGAATTGGAGACGCGATATAAATGACGGGGATCTGTGCTCCTGGGGAGAGGGCGATCACTGCCGATACCAGAATACCGAGTCCAAGAGCTCCTAGGCCAGCTAGGTTCAAATCGAGATGAATCTGAGGATAGCGCGTAGGAATAATCTTGAGAAGTGTCATTAACACAAGCATCACGCCGGTCCAGATTAAGGTCGGCGTCCAAACCCACGACCAAGCCCAGTTTCCGATGTCGGATAGGATTTCCATAATATTCTCCTCAGTCGAGGCCGTCGATAATGCGTTTAATATCCTTCAGCTCTTCTTCGGAGATCGCCTTGTCATCCACAAGCGTCTGCACCAGGGAAAGCGGAGAGCCACGAAAAGCTGCTGAGATCAAGTCTGCAAGCAGCCCCTTTCGAACATCTTTAGGACTGATCTTAGCGCGGTAGACATATCGCTTTTCTTGTTCGAAGAAGGACAAATATCCCTTGTCCGCCAGTTTCTTCATCGTCGTCATGACGGTGGTATAGGCGATTTCCTCCCGCTTAAGAAGAAGGGTGTGCACATCCGCAACGGAAGCTTCGTTTAGCTCCCAGACGGTGTTAAGAATCTGTAATTCCCGTTCGCCGAGTCTCTTGAATGATCGTTTTGCCATGTGACAACTAAGGTTTTGGTCAAAATCCACCTACTACTATAATAGTACGACTATGATAGTATCACTTAGTTGCCGTGCTGTCGAGAAAAACTTTTGTGGCCCGATTATCGCTCACTTGGCAACGAGCGTCCGCGCGTAATGACAATCCACTTTCCGGCTTCCATTGGTGCAAACCGTCCCGCGCCGCGGTCGGCATTGACACGCATGTAGCCCTTTTGAGGTAGGAACCACTTCTTCTAGCAGCGGCGTCACCAAATCAGCAAGCACGGTCGCGAGACCCACGCGGTCTGTTAGAACCGGCACGCGATAGAACTGCATCTCCCGCGCTTCGACTTCCGCTTTAAAGTCGATGTCTAGCTCCGAAAGTGTCTCGGACTGCTCGTGAACAAAACTGACGGGCTCAACAACGAGCCGTTTCGCCTCGACCTGGTTCAAGTGCTCCTCGTTGCCGGGCTCCGTCCATGCGATGCCTCGGTTGGTATGGTTTTGATAACCAATGGTGTATCGAACACCACCAAGGAGGTCCGCAATCTGCGCGCAGTGCTCTTCCACGTAGCCATCGTATCGACTCCCAAGTTCGAGGTACTTTACGGGCGTCCCGTGGGCTGAAAAATAGAGCAGGGTATCTGGGTCAAGCAGATCAACCTCATTTTCGGCCGCGAACTCCCGGATGTTTTCGGCGCGAAGTCGTACATAGGCCGGGTCATGATGCCAGGCAGCGAGCTCTTGAATCGGCACGGACCACTTCAAGTCTTTCACCGCTTTTTGGACTGCTTCGAGCGCCGCCACGTTCGTTGAGAACCCACATATAGGATAAATGGGCAAAGCGATGAGCGCATCGACTCCGTCATTCTTCGCCTTGACCACGATCTCGGGAATGGCCGGATCGGTAAACTGCATAGCCACATACGTCCGAGCGTTAAGACCGCGTTCTCGAAGCACGTTCTCCACGATATCCGCTTCTTCGCGAGCCTGTGCATTGAGTGGGCTGCCACCGATGCGGGCATAGTCAGCTATCAGGCCCGGGGCTCGACTTCGCGCCAGTTCCTGCGCACGCTTTCGCCGCGAATCATCATCAGGAAACCGCTCCAAGGGCGCGTTGCTGTAGAAAATGCGCTCCAAAAACGGTACAACCTCGTCCATGGTCGGACTTTCGGGCTCCCCGAAACTGAGCATTATGATTCCGACAGAATCTAGCATTGTGTATTCAGTGACTCCTGGAAGAGGCCGAAGCTGTCCTACGGTTGATTTATAAAGACTGGAATGCCTTGCGCACGGCTCGCCTGGTGACGTTGATTTCGTCATCGCCGTGGGCACTGCTCAAAAAGCATGCTTCAAATTGCGACGGAGGTAGGTACACGCCCTCCCGCAGCAATGCCTGGAAAAAGGCCGCAAATCGATCCAGGTCACACTGGACCACATCATCAAAATCCGTGATCGGCCGCTCAGAAAAATAGGTGCAAAACATGGTCCCGACCCTGTTCTGCTGAATTGGAATGTTGGCTGCTCGCGCTTCTTCTTTGATAGCCGTTTCTAGCTTCGCGGTTTGGTCAGCAATCGATTGCCAAACGCCTTCTTCTGCTAGTCGCTGAAGGGTGACGATGCCCGCGGTCATGGCCAAGGGATTGCCGGACAGCGTACCGGCCTGATACATCGGTCCGGACGGCGCAACCATTTTCATGATATCCCGCCTTCCTCCATACGCCCCAACAGGCAACCCGCCACCGATCACCTTGCCAAGTGACGTTATATCAGGGATCACATCATAGAGTGACTGCGCGCCACCGGGATGCACCCGAAATCCAGTCATGACCTCATCGAAGATGAGTAGCGACCCTTCGTCGTTCGTCAGATCACGGATTCCTTGCAAATACCTCTCGACCGGAGGTACAACACCCATATTTCCTGCAACGGGCTCCATAATCACAGCTGCAATGGTGCCGCGGTGCTTTTCGAAACAAGTTTGGACCGCTTCAAGGTCATTGTACGGAAGAACGATGGTGTCGGCGACCGTTGCTTTAGGAACGCCCGGCGAATTGGGAAGACCAAGTGTGGCGACTCCTGAACCCGCTTCCACGAGCAGCAGATCGGCATGGCCATGATAGTTGCCCTTAAACTTGACCACTTTGTCTCGGGAGGTGAACGCTCGGGCCAGTCTGATGGCGCTCATCGTCGCCTCTGTCCCCGAGTTCACGAACCGCATCATTTCGATAGCCGGCATGAAAGACATCACGAGCCGCGCAAGCTCACTTTCCAATCGGCTCGGAGCGCCGTAGCTCGTACCGCGCGTCGCGGCCTGCTGCAATGCCAGAGTCAGCTCAGGATCGGCGTGGCCCAGAATCATGGGCCCGAACGAGAGCACATAGTCGATAAACTCATTCCCGTCGGCATCGGTCATGCGTGCGCCGGAAGCCGAATCGATAAACACTGGCTGCCCCCCAACCGCGCCGAATGCTCGAGCCGGAGAATCGACTCCGCCCGGAAGCAATTCCTGCGCTTCGCGAAAAAGGTCGATCGAAGTTGAAATGTCGAGAGCGTTTGTCGTGGCCATAAATCCTTAGGAGCGCGCAGTATTACTCGCACTAAGATACTCGAAAACAGCCGAGGCGGTTTGTTCTGCAAGATGAATGCAGTCGGGAATACCCACGCCGCGATAGGCGGATCCGCACAGGTGCAGACCTGGCAAGTCCTGCAACACTTCGTCTATTCTCCGAAGACGATCCGGGTGCCCCATGGTATAGGCCGGTTGTGCTCGGAGCCACCTGCGAACTCTATAGAAAACAGGCTTCGTATCGATTCCGAGCATATAGCTGAGTTCGTCTCGGGCTGCTGCGAGTAGATCACTTTCTGACGCATCTAACCAAGGGTCCTCGGGAGAACGACCAAAAAACAACCGGATTAGCACACCGTCCGCTGGGGCTCGACCGAGAATCTTGGAGGAGCTCCAAGTAACGGCTCGAATCGGTTTACCCTCGATGGCTGGAATGAGATACCCATATCCATCCAGTGGGTGCGAGACGTCTTCCTTTTTGAAGGCAAGTGTCAATATGAGTGACGAGTTGTACGGAATCTCTTCCAGAACCCCTGCCAATTGCTCATTCGCGGATCGAACAACCTCCGCTGAGTGCCAAGCTGGTCCGGAGAGGACAACGGCGTCCGCTGACAGCTCGCTGCCATCCTTCGTGTGAACAGTCCAGTTCGCCCTGCCGGTATCTGCGGGGAAGCGTTCGATTCTAGTCGCACTGGTACCGGTTTTGAGGTCTGCATCCAGCACCTCCACTAGACGATGCGGCAGCGCAGCCAATCCGCCTTTTAGGGTGACAAACGCAGGTCCGGTTATTGCTTTTTGTTGGCGTTGCCTTCTAATCCCCCTAATCAGGCTTCCATGCTCGCGCTCAAGCTCATGAAATTGAGGGAATGTGGCTTGGAGGCTGATTTCATCAATATCGCCGCCGTAAATGCCGCTGAGCAGTGGATGGACCAGTCTTTCGTACGCGTTGCGGCCAATCCGTCTACGCACAAAAGCGCCAAGTGGCTCGTCGTCCGTTGAGCGTCGCGCACGAATAAAGCGTTCAAATGCCAAGCGAACTTTGCCTGCCCAGGAAAGAAGAGGTGTTTTTAAGAGCGGCCCCAGCTCGGTGGGTACTACGCCACTAAATCCAGGTGGAAGCGGATGCAGTTTCCCATTCTGCTGGATGTAACTGCCTTTGAGATTAGGGTTTGTCGGCTGAAGTTCATCTTCAAGACCCAGATCCCTGCAAAGGGTGAGGGCCCACGGTTTCTTTGCTAGAAATACGTCAGGACCATGCTCAATTGTGTAGCCTTCCACATTTTCCGTGAGCAGTTTGCCACCTACCGCCTCTGCTTGTTCGAGAATCGTAATTCGCACCGGCAATGCGGCAGCTTTTGCTTTTTCCTGCAAGCGCCAGGCCGTCGTGAGGCCTGATATTCCTGCCCCCACAACAATTAGATGTGGCTCGCTCTCCTGCATGCCTACCGTGCTGTTTGTTCGTGGACGTAGTCGACCAGCCGTCTCACGTTGTCTACCGGCGTTTCGGGAATGATTCCGTGCCCCACATTGAAAATGTGTCCGGGCCTGCCGTTGGCTCTGGAAAGTACATCGTCGACGTACTTCTTGAGCTCAGTCCAAGGAGCCAGCAGCGTAACAGGATCAAGATTACCCTGGATGGCTTTATCTGAGCCGATTTGCTCCCATGCCTCATCTAACGGAAGTCTGAAATCGATGCCAATCACGTCTCCGCCGGCAGACGCGACCACATCGAGGTGGCCAGCGGTCGCCGTGGAAAAATTGATTAGCGGAACACCTGTTGCTGCCACAGCATCGAGCACTCGTTTGGTGTATGGAAGGATGAACCGCTCGTAGTCCAAACTACCGACCGCGCCCGCCCAAGAGTCGAATAGCTGTAGCGCGTCGGCGCCCGCATGTGCCTGTTCTGTGAGGTAGTCGATTACAACATCACAAAGCTTTGACATGAGCGCATCCCAAGCCTGCGGATCGCTGTACATCAGGCCTTTCACGTGCGGATAACTCTTCGAACCGCCTCCTTCGATGGCATAACTCGCTAGCGTAAAAGGTGCACCTGAAAACCCAATAAGCGGTAATTTTTTGGGCTCAAGTTCTCGCTTGACCAGACGAATCGCTTCCAGGGTACCCGCCATGATTTCTGCCATGGGTGGGGTGGCAAGCCTGTCGATGTCTGCGCGGCTTCGTACCGGTGTATCCAGCCGCGGGCCAACGCCACCGACGAACTCAAGCGGCAGGCCCATACCCTTCAGGGGTGGCAAAATATCTGAAAAAATGATGGCTGCATCGAAATCAAATGCGTGAATCGGCTGCATGGTGATTTCCGCAGCGAGCTCTGGCGTGTGCACTCGTTCAAGCATCGTGGACGTTGAACGCAACGCTCGATATTCAGCCATGTAGCGGCCGGCCTGGCGCATGAGCCAGATGGGTGTTGCATCGGTTGATTCACGCCGGCAGGCTTTTAGAAAACGATCACTCATGCTCTGGGTACTTAACCCCGGGGTATTTAACCTCGGGGTATTTAACATTGTGCCACAGCTGCTGGCCGACAAAGAATGGTCCGAGCGAATCGATAAACTCAGATGTCTGTCTCGTCTTGCGCATGGCTTCGACCATTTTCGATAGTGGACCCAGCGCCTTCCCAACCAGCCCAATCGTGAAATCAGAATCCTTCTGATTCAGGCCGAAACTCGCTAGCCGGACGTCGTGCACGTGGTCCGCCCGGCCGTAGGCTCTGCCTAACCCGCCGTGCTCCATTAATAATGTGCGCTGTTCCTCGGCCGGAAGCATAGCAAAGGCGCCACTTCTACGCAGTGGATACCAAATTGCCCAAGGCCAATCCGCATTGCTGGCATTCCGAATGGGTCGTTTCAACAAAACGTCTTCGAGATCGCTCTCATATCCGATTGCATACGTTCGGCCCATCATTGTCATCTGCGCACAGGGCTCCAGGTTCGCGAATGCAGACGATGCTAGAAACGGGCGGAGAGTATCAACGAAATAGGCAGGATCCTCGCTATATGTAAGCAGCCCCACGCCGCGTGGGTTTGTGACATCCGCGTACAGCACGCAAGGTAGATCCGCTTCTTTCAGGGCCTGGATAAGTGGTGTAGTATCTGCTGCTTCCGTGAATACAAGAAGCTGCATATACAAACGACGGTCCAGGAATTTGGACGATCCATCTTCTGCGCGACCACGCTCGGCCAGGTTTAGGCCGCCCGTTTTATCAGATAGAGAATCAACCGGAATATTCAGGGCCATAGGTTATTTCTGCAGCCACCCGGCCACGTCTTTGGCGTGATAGGAAAATATGATGTCTGCGCCAGCGCGCTTGATGGAAGTAAGCGCCTCGAGCACGACCGGCCGTTCTTCAAGCCATCCTTTTTCAGCGGCTGCCTTTATCATCGCATACTCTCCGCTCACATTGTATGCCGCGATCGCCATCTCAGGATACCGCTCTCGAAGGGCGCGAATTACATCCAAATATGCTAACGCTGGTTTGACCATCAGGATGTCTGCTCCTTCGGACACATCTAGATCTGCTTCACGAAGCGCCTCGCGGGCGTTGGCAGGATTCATCTGATATGTCTTTTTGTCCTCGGGAACTCCGTCGAGCTTCCGGGGCGCAGAATCCAATGCTTCACGAAATGGGCCATAAAAAGAAGAGGCATATTTAGCCGTATACGATAGGATGCCAACGTCCGAGTGGCCACTAACGTCGAGAGCTCGGCGAATGGAAGCGACGCGGCCGTCCATCATGTCGGAAGGAGCGATCATATCCGCGCCGGCATCAGCGTGAACAACCGCCATATCAGCCAAAACCTTAAGCGTAGCGTCATTATCAATTACGCCACTGCGCACCAGACCGTCGTGGCCGTCTGAAGAGTAGGGGTCGAGCGCAACGTCTGTGATCACAACAAGGTCAGGCACAGCACTTTTTAAGGCTCTAACTGCTCTTGGGTACAGCCCATCTGGATTTAGCGCCTCAGACGCATCGCCGTCCTTGAGTGATGCATCGATGGCAGGAAAAAGCGCTACTCCTGGGATGCCGAGAGCGAATATTTCAGCAGCTTCGGATACAAGCTTGTCGACTGACCAGCGAAATTGCCCGGGCATCGCCCCGATCGCCTCCCGGCGATTTTCACCTTCCACTACAAATAGGGGCGCGATGAAATCATCGGCGCGCAGATGCGTTTCCTGGACCAGTCGGCGCAGGGCATCGTTCTTTCGCAGGCGTCGCGGGCGCTCTATCGGGCCGTCTTCGGGGAATGCTGGCGTTTCCATTATGCGCGATTAAAATAGGTTAGTAGTCCTTGAACGAGACCGGCGGCGGTGTGGGGGTCGGCTATTACGTGGGGATCCCATCCCAGATCCTGAGCCGCCTTCGCCGTCACGGGACCAATGCATGCGATTGCCGCGTCACGGCGCAAAGTATCTAGCTCGATATTGATCCCATCTGCCTGTCTCGCAAAGTCCTGCACGATTTCTGAAAAGTACGCAATCGTAGACGGGCTCGTGAACGTAATGGCGTCCACGCCACCTTGCAATTCCTTCGCAGCTTCTGTGCTGGGTTGGGCGGGCAGCGTTTGATATACCGAAACGGCATGCACATCCGCACCTTGAGCCTCAAGCTGCTCTTTCAGAAGCGGCCGCGCCAGATTTCCCTGAGGTAGAAGAATAGAACGGCCGTCTAAAGCAACATCTGAAGACTCGAAATATTGAGCAAGTTCACCACCTGTAAACTCCTCAGGCATCAAGTCTGCTGCGTATCCCAATTTCGCCAGCGCAGCATTTGTAGCTGAGCCAACGACTGCGATACGCACTGATTCAGGCAAGCGCTGCTGGCCGAGCCGTTCGAAAAAGAAGTGAACGCCATTCGAGCTTGTGAGCACGAGCCAGTCATGATCAGAAAGACGAGCGACGGCACTGTCAAACATCCGTGCATCTGGCATCGCTTCAAAAACTAGGGTCGGAAACAGAATACACTCGGCACCCACCGCCGAAAGCGCCGCTTCCAGCCCTGCGGATTGATCAGCCGCCCGGGTAATTACAACTCGTTTGCCCCAAAGCGGTTTACTATTCACTGGACATCAACTCCGCCGCACCTAGCTCGAGGGCTTGCTCAGCAAGCGTGTTTCCTAGGCTTTCCGCATCGCTCCCGCTCGCTTTCACTTCAACGACGCGTGATCCATCCAAGGCAGCAACCAGTCCACGCAGATGAACAACACCATCTGAAACTGTTGCAAAAGCACCGACGGGCGAAGAGCAACCCGCTTCGAGCCGGGCTAGAAAGGATCGTTCCGACGTTACAGCTGCCCTAACATTTGCTTCATCCAGGGCCCTCAATGCCAACAAGGTCCTTTCATCATCCGCTCGGCATTGGACTGCAAGTGCGCCTTGTCCCGGTGCCGGTAGTATCTGGTCAAATGAAAAATATTGGGAGATATCATCGATCATATCTAGTCGAGCAAGGCCCGCCACCGCCAGTACAGTGGCACTAAAGTCTCCCTCACGGACTTTTCTCACTCGCGTCTCGACATTCCCACGAATTGGCTGAATTTCCAGACCGGGATTCATCCGGCGCACTTGTGCTGCCCGGCGATTGCTACTCGTGCCCACTACTGCACCAGCAGGAAGATTATGGAGCGAAATCCCATCTTGCGAGACCAGGGCGTCGCGCACATCTGCCCGACTAAGAATGGCGCCAATTGTCAGGCCACTTTCATGCTCCGTTGGGAGATCTTTGAGCGAGTGCACGGCAATATCGATTCGCTTTTCAAGCAACCCTCTCTCGAGTTCAGCAGTGAACAGTCCCTTTCCACCAATGGCAGGTAAGGGCGTATCGAGCAGGCGGTCTCCCTTTGTTTCGAACGCAATCGACTTCACGACGAGCGACGCGTCTTGGCGCTTGAGGCCATTCAGAACATGATTCGTCTGCCAATGTGCCAAGCGCGAATTCCTCGTTCCCGCACGGATCATTCCGCAGATACCTCTTCTCTGGCTTTCAGTCGGAAAAGCTCGCTGATCGTTTCTGCAAATTCCTGGGCATCGCCCTCTATCGCTTTTTCGCGAATGTTGGTCGTCGGGTTGTGAAAGAGTTTTTGCACTAGAGACATCGAGAACCGCTCGACCTGTTCACGAAGCTCTGGAGGAAGATCCTGTGTCCGTTGAGAAAATCGTTCGACTTCCTCTCGCCGAATCGTATCTGCCTGCCGGCGAAGTTCTGCAATGAGAAATTGAACTTGGGACTGTTTCAACCACACTTCAAACCGCTCCACCTCGTTATGGAGGATTTCCTTCACCCTGGGAATTTCAGCGCGTCGTTTCTGAAGCGAGAGGTCAACTTCTTCTTGCAGCAGGTCAACATTAAATAGACGAACGCCTTCAATATCCGCCACATCTGAGCCAACATCTTGAGGTACAGCCATATCAAGCAGTACGAGAGGACGCTCCGGTCGCTCTTTCATGGCTCTTTGAACCTGTTCACTTCCTATTAAAGGTAGAGGGCAGCGGGTAGCTGCAAGAACGACATCGGCCTCTCGAAGCACAGTTTCTATTTCCATTATGGAATACGATTCTGCTATATCCGATACATCGTTGATCTGCTTCGCTTTCTCTTGCGCTCGACTGCTCGTGCGGTTTACCAATAGCAGCCTCCCAACCCCAGATCTGCGAAACACTTTAATGGCCAGCTGGCCGATCTCGCCTAGACCGACCACTCCTACGGTGCGTCCCTCTAACGAGCCAAGAATGCGCTCGGCGAGATGAACAGCTACCGAACTTACGCTCGTCGGATTATGGTTAATCTTCGTCTCGGCTCTTGCGCGCCTTCCCGCTTTCAAAGCAAACTGAAATAGGGCGTCGAGATGTGTGTCCGTCGTTCCGAGCTCTGACGCCTCCTGAAAAGCTTCGTTTATCTGGCCTAGAATCTGTGCTTCTCCGATAACGAGGGCATCTAGTCCCGCGGCGACATCGGCAAGATGTGCTGCAGCATCCACACCACGATATTCGTACAAATGATCTTCGAAACTTGAAAGATCAAACCCAGCTTCTGCGAAGACCCGCTTAATGCGATCAGCGCCTCCATCCAGATACGGACCCTGTAGAGATACATAGAGCTCAACCCGGTTGCACGTGCTGAGGAGTACGATTCCTTCGACTTCGGGGGCCCGGCGAAAGTGAGCAAAAAGCCGCTGTCGCTCGAGGCTTGTTAAGGCCAGTTTTTCTCGAATTTGAACCGGTGCTGTGCGGTGATTCATTCCGATACAGAAAACGTCGGTCGATTGGATCATTTCGAAGGACTATACTTCCCGAGGGAAACTGGTGGAAGAAAACGGTAAACCGCTGCCAAAGGGGCCGATATATACGCATTTCTTGGCATTAGTTCGCCTTGACGCGCCCAAATCCCGCGGTAGGATGCAATTTTTCATCACGATTTTCAGTCGGCCATTCTGCGCGTGGAGCATTACGTATATAGTTATGCCGTGCAGCATGGAAAACACCACCTAGCATTTCGAGAAGCACCCGAATGACGGAGCTGAAGTGACTCCCAACACCGTTCTGGCCGCATCAGCGCCCATTCCACCCCACATATTGATCATTCAAGAATGAAAAAGGGCGTTTTGAATGACCTTCTGGTAGATTTCTTGACCAATCATCGATTCTACTTAAGACCCCGCCAATGAAACGAGCGATACTAGCTGCTTTTATCAGTTTCCTTCTTCTGCCTGCCTCGGGGCAGGTTGTCTCAAAAATCTCCTTTCCCTCCTTCATCACCTTCGATGGAATTTACGCCGCTCCGGACGGATATATATATGCTGCCGGAGGCTACAACAAGGACTATGTCTATCAGATAAGTCCTGAGGGAGCGATTGCAGAGTTTGCGACTGGGTTTGACGGCCCAATACACATGGCCATGAATGCTGAGGGGAGACTGTTTGTGTCTTCGTTCAACAATCGCAAAATCTATGTTCTAGATGATGAAGGCGGCCACGAAGTGTTCTCCGACACAAATCCATACCCCACAGGAATGGTATTTGGACCGGATGGATCTCTGTATGTCGCTCATGCAGAGCCATCTTATGGCACAGGCGGGGTTTCGAAAATTGACGCTGAAGGCACCGCCGTGAGTTTTGCAAAAGGAGGTGGCATTGACCGACCCGTGGGAATCGCTGTCGACGACGATGGAAATGTCTACGCGGCCAATCTCTATGACACCGCGATCAACAAGATTACTCCGGCCGGGGAAATCTCGCTATTTTCGCGTTCATTTTCGCAACTCCACACGTTTACCATCGGCCACCTTGTCTATTCCGGCGGATATCTTTATGGAAGTGACATTGGGCACAATCAGGTGGTGCGCATCGACATGCAAGGAAACCTGGAAGTGTACGCCGGAAGCGGAGTCAAAGGAAGCGTAGACGGCTCGCTTGAATCGGCCAGCTTCTCGCAACCCAATGGACTCACCGTTTCCCCCGACGGCTCAACGCTCTACGTGCAGTCGATTTCAGCGCAGAATTTTATGCGCGTTGTATCGCTATCTCACGCGACAGCCAATGATGAATGGATCGAGCTCCCCGAAGACACCATGTTGGCGCAGAACTATCCGAATCCATTTAATCCAAGCACCAGCATTCAATTTGAACTTGACCGATCTGAACACGTCTTGTTGCAGGTTTTTGATTTGATGGGACGCGAAATCGCGACGTTGATCGACGGTATTCACTCGACAGGAGCACACAATGTTCAATTTAATGCCGAGGGACTGCCTGGCGGGACGTATGTGTATCGCCTCGCTGTAGGAGAGAGGACTAAAAGCCGGACGATGACACTGCTCAAGTAACCATCTATGGTATTCGAAATCGGTATGTTTGCCGGTTTTTGTGGAAATGCTCGCGCGCGTGTAGGTTGACGAATCATTCAACCTCCTCGCCCATGCGTCCGCTCCGCTTAATACTCTTCGCCGCTCTAATCTTCTTCGCTGGCTGTCGGTCAGAACAACCTCCGACCGAACCCATTCCGCAGGGCTGGGATGCACCAATGGATGTTGATGTCGTCGATCCGGACGATATTCCGCCAGCGCCAGTAATTTCAGCCGAAGAGGCGATCGAAGATTTTGAGATCGAAGACGGCTTCGAGATTCAGCTGGTGGCACGCGAGCCCGAGGTCGTGGATCCGGTGGCGTTGACATTCGACGAAGATGGCGCCATGTGGATCGTTGAGATGCGCGATTACATGTGGACGACCGAGGGCGACAAAACCGGTGATCCCGCCGGTCGAATTGTCATTCTGCGTGACACGGATGGCGATGGTTTCAATGAGACCTCGACGGTGTTTATGGACGGCCTTTTTCTGCCGCGCGCTATTTCCATCTACAACGGAGGCGTCCTTGTCGCGGTACCGCCCAACTTGTTGTTCGTCGAACGAACAGGTGAGGGTGGATACGAACCGGGCGATATTACCGTAGTGGATTCGGTCTATGCTGTCGGAATGAACGCGGAGCACCAGCCCAATGGGTTGATCGTTGCGATGGACAACTGGATCTACAACGCGAAGTCTGACCAGCGGTACAGATACCAAAATGGAGCATGGTTGAAAGAAAGCACTGAAACTCGCGGGCAGTGGGGAATATCTCAGGACGATTGGGGCCGCTTATTCTACAATGGTAACAGTACCACCTTGATTGCGGACGACTTCCCTCCCAATCTCATTTCAACCAACCCACACCGAGATGTTGGCGACAGGAGAGTGTACGGCGTCAGCAGAGCGTCGAACAGAACATGGCCACGCAGGGTTACTCCCGGCGTAAATCGAGGATACGCACCGGTTACCCTGGGTGACGACGGCAAGCTGGTCAACGTGACCTCGGCTGCCGGACCCGTCATTTACAGGGGAGATAACTTTCCCGAATCCTTCTATGGCAATGCTTTTGTAAGCGAGACAAGCGCCAACCTGGTAAAACGGGTAGTTGTGGAGGACATTGAGGGCGTGGTCGAAGGTCGATTGCCGTACGAAAACAGAGAATTCTGGACTTCAACCGATGAACGATTCCGGCCCGTGAATGGATACACAGCCCCTGACGGGAGCCTGTACATTCTGGATATGTATCGAGGCGTCATCCAGCACGTCACCTATCTGACCGACTACCTCAAGAAACAGATCGAGATGCGCGGTCTTGATACTCCGATTGGCCTGGGACGCATATACCGGGTGAAGTGGCAGGCAAATGATCTGGGGCCAACCCCCCGGCTAAGTGAGGCTACCAACCAACAACTTGTAATGCACCTCTCGCACGAAAATGGTTGGTGGCGCGACACAGCTCAACGACTTCTTGTTGAGCGAAATGCGACGGAAATGCGGACGGCCCTTGAAGTGCTTGCGGTTGGCGCGGAAGATCCTCGAACACGCATTCATGCGCTCTGGGCGCTTGAAGGAATCGATCAGCTGACATTCAGCACGCTTGAGCTGGCTTCAGAGAATCGACATCCCAAAGTCCAAGGAGCCATTTCAAGATTGGCAGCACAGATGGGAGGATCGCGCGCGCGCCAACTTCTTGTGTCGATGCTCAACGGTTCAAACAGAGAGGAGGCCCGCCACGTCGCAGCAGCCGCTGCAATCTTGGATCGGGACGCGTGGCCAATTCTCGTCGCTTCAGAAAAAGAGCATCCTGATTTTCCAGAACTGATCGACATCGTTTTGGGTGGCATTGAAGATCGGGAAGAAGAATTTCTCATCGTCGCCGAAGCTGAAAACGCGTCGGAGCGGCTACTGGGAGCGGCCAACCATGCCGCCGGAATGGCGCTCGTACAATCGCTGTCCGGAGTTCGCCTGCTACCAGCTTCATTCAGTGACTCGTTCGAGAGAGGAGAGGCCGTTTATTCCCAGTTCTGTTCCACATGCCATGGCCGAGAGGGGGAAGGGATGGCGGCGACTGCACCTCCGCTCCTCAGATCGCAGTGGGTTTTGCAGGACCCGGATCGCTTGATTCGTTTGACGCTGGACGGAATCGAAGGTCCGGTTGAAGTGGACGGAAAGCTGTATCAGTCCCCCGATGTTGTCGACCATATGCCAGGCCTTCGGGATATGCCGTTTTCTGATCAAGAAATTGCAGATGCCCTGACATTTGTACGAAACTCGTGGGAGAATCAGGCAACAGGAATTAGCGAAGAACAGGTTGCCCGGGTTCGCAGCTCATCTCAACCCAGGACCTATTCAGCTCAAACCCTGATTGATTCCGAAACAGGCTGGACTCCACTCTTGAGCGGGAATGACACCGCTGGTTGGACCGTACTCAATGGGAACGCAACGTATCAAGTGGAAAACGGAGTTGTGACCGGAACGACCGCACTAAACACGCCAAATACCTTTCTAACATCGGACAAACATTACAGCGATTTCATTCTCGAATACGAATTTCTGGTCGATCCTGAGATCAACTCGGGTGTCCAAATCCGCAGTAATAGCCTGCCCGAATACAACAACGGTCGGGTGCACGGATACCAGATCGAAATCGATCCGTCGGAGCGGGCCTGGACGGCGGGGATCTATGACGAAAGTCGCCGCGGATGGATCAATGACCTTCAGCGTAACCCTAAGGCGCGTAATGCCTTCTGGCAAAACGAGTGGAATCATGTGCGCGTTGAAGCGCGCGGAGACCACCTTCGAACTTGGCTGAACGGTGTACTCGCTGCAGATTTACTCGATTCTATGACCGCCTCAGGATTCATTGGTCTTCAAGTCCATGGTATCGGAAAGAATGAAGACAGGGAAGGCAAAACCGTTCAGTGGCGAACCATCAGAATCAAAGAGCTTGATTAAGCTGAGCTCTCTACCCGTCTCATCAAAGCGGCGGCAACGAGAAAAGACACTCCGCCAGTGAGCAAGACAAAGATCGATTCGCCACCATAAAGGCCGTCAAGCAATCCACCGTAAATGGTCGAGGCCATGATTTGCGGCAGAACGATAAAAAAGTTGAAGATCCCCATGTAGATTCCAAACTTGCCTGAAGGCAACGCATCTGTAAGGATGGCATAAGGCATTGCGAGAATGCTCGCCCAGGCCATCCCGATTCCAACCATCGATACTAATAGCATCATCGGATCCGAGATCAGATAGATACTCATGAGTCCGAGCCCCCCAGCAATCAATCCAATAACATGCGTTGTTGACTGCCCATATCGGCGCGCCAGTCCGGGAAGCGCGAAGGCGAAGATTGCAGCCACCCCGTTGTACGCTCCAAAAAGCACGCCCACCCAGTCGGCACCGTCGTTATAAATCTGAGATGTTGTATCTGCCGTCCCGTATACATGGCTTGTGATGGCAGGCGTCATGTAGATGAACATAGAAAAGAGTCCAAACCACGAGAAAAACTGTACTAGAGCCAGTTTTCGCATCGTTTCGGGCATCTGCATGAGGTCTGAGAACACTTCAACGAATCCGCCCGTGTCGCCAGACCGTGTTTTTGAAGCCACCATCCACAGAAGAAGAGCGAATGCTATGAGGCCCACTCCCAGGATATACATCTCTTTTTGTAGGCCATCCAACAGGTACACCAACGCGGTGATAACCGCGCCAGCAGCCAGCCAGCGTGGAGCTGCGGATGCGTAACCCGAGGCAGGGAATAGATCGTGGGGAGGAGGGGCGGTCTGAGATTCGCTCTCTTCGAATGACGCCATTTCTTCCGGCGAGTATTCCTTGACCCTAAAGACTGTCCACGCCACCGCAGACAAGAACACGACCCCGCCCACGTAGAACGCGTACATGACCGACGGTGGAATTTCTCCTTCAGGAGCCGTGTTCGAAACGCCGAGCCAGTTGGTCAACATCCACGGGAAAAGAGAGGCCACAACAGATCCAAAACCGATAAAAAAGCTCTGCATAGCAAAGCCCCTCGTTCGCTGCTCACTCGGTAGCATGTCCCCTACGAACGCCCGAAAGGGTTCCATGGAGACGTTTATCGAGGCATCAAGAATCCATAGCATTCCGGCTGCCATCCAGAGCGCCCCGGAATTGGGCATCACAATGAGAGATAGCGAGGCGACGATGGCGCCCCACAAGAAGTAGGGTCGCCGCCGGCCCAGATTTCCCCACGTCCGATCGCTCATATGGCCGATGATCGGCTGAACGATGAGTCCTGTAACGGGAGCTGCAATCCAGAGGATCGCAATGCTGTCGACTTCAGCCCCGAGCGTCTGGAAGATGCGGCTCAAGTTGGCTAGCTGTAATCCCCAACCAAATTGAATTCCAAGAAATCCGAAGCTAATATTCCAGATCTGCCAGAACGAAAGACGGGGTTTGGTTGCCATATCGAGGATTGTTTGATGGATCGAGCCTGAATATCGGGGCTGGCGGGAAACAGATACCAATTATGACGACAAAAATCGCCAACGAGCTAGCAAGGCCGTACAACCTAACAGATGAAGCCATCTCATTTTACCGTAAGAATGCTTTCATCAAGCTCAAACACGTTTTGTCGGCAGAGGCAATCACGCATTTCGATCGAATAATTACAGAGCAGGTTATAGCCCACAACACGCAGGGTAAACCCATCGAAGAGCGCGATACCTACGGTAAAGCATTTCTGCAGGTGATGAACCTCTGGACCCATTCTGATGCGGTCAAAGATCTCGTGTTCAGCCCGCGGCTCGCGCGAATAGCGGCACATTTGATGGAGGTCAATTCCGTCCGGCTCTATCACGACCAGGCATTATATAAAGAAGCGGGAGGAGGCTATACGCCGTGGCATGCAGACCAATATTACTGGCCCGTCGACTCTCCGAATACTGTCACTGCGTGGATTCCACTTCAGGAGACCTCGTTGGAAATGGGCGCCCTCGAGTTTTCAGCAGGTAGTCACCAACTAAATATCGGTCGTGATAAACCGATTAGCGATGAGAGTGAAGCGCTGATAAATATTGCTTTGGAAAAATCTTCGTGCAAGCACGTCGTCGAACCGTTCGATCTCGGAGAAGTCAGTTTTCATGCGGGATGGTCATTTCACCGGGCGGCTCCAAACAGCTCGGACTCCCCTCGTCGTGTGATGTGCATAATTTATCTCGACGAACAAGCCCGGCTCAAACAACCCGGCAATCCCAACCAGCAGCTGGATTGGGACACCTGGTGTCCAGGAGTGAGGGTGGGCGAGCTCATTGATTCGGAGCTGAACCCTGTCATTGCGTTCTAGGTAAAGGCCTAAATCGGGCCTCGATAAGCTTCAGATGAGGCCATGCTAATATTTTCACACTTTCCTGTAACCTTTATGCACACCCTGCGCATACTGCTAAATAATTAGCACGAATTCTTTAGCATAATCCCTCCGACAATGAAAAATTTATTGATGAGCCTGCTCCTGCTCTGCACGCTCGCAACCACACTGCAGGCTCAAGATCGAGTACGAGAAGACGATCTCGTTGGAACAACCTGGAAAATGGTGTTCGAACTAGAGGAAGAAGCGGATAATGTTTTTGAACGAATCGTTCTCAATGCTGTCGATGGCATTATGGACGAGATCGACATTTATTTCGAGTTCTATGAAGACAACGAAATGACGGTATCCGCTCGTGCGTTCGGCGAAGATGATGATGACGAAGACGAGTCGGAATGGTATATCAACGGACGGGGTCAGTTGATTATAGAGGGCTCTGACCACCGCCATGATCGAAATGACAGAAGTGATCGTAAAATCCGGAACAACCGGGATGACGACGATACTGTTTGGATGCGCGAGGGAAAACGTTTGATTCCTTACGAACTAGAACGCGGACGCCTCGTACGTCAGGATGAGTTCCATCTCATCCGTGTGAGGCGATGAACGGGATTACTTCTCGTTCGAGGTCTTGGAACTCTTATCGCGCGATCTTTGCGATGGACTGGCAGCGCGATCGCCATTGCGTTCCAACATATTGCGTTCCAAAGCCTTGCTTTCCACAGTACTGCCCTCCGAAACCTGGTCGGCTTTGCTGGCGTGGCAGGGGAAGCTCACTTTGAAAATGCTACCTGCTCCAACTTTACTGCGCACCTCTACGGCTCCGCCCATCTTGTTAATCAAGCGGGATGTAATCGCCATACCGAGTCCTGAGCCTTCGTGAGGCCTGTCTGCGTCCATGTATTCCTGTCGAAACTCGTCGAAAAGATGAGGAAGAAAGTTCTCGGAGATTCCTGACCCCGTGTCCTGTACCTCTAGAATGGCCACATTTTCAAACAAGGAAACGGAAACGGTGACGCCGCCGTTTTCCGTGAACTTAATCGCATTCCCAACAATGTTATTTACTATCGCCTCGAGGGCATTTCTATCAAGTCGAACCGGCACCTCGTGCCCGGTTACCACGTCAAGCGTTAAGTTTTTTCGCTCTGCCAGAGGAATAAGCAGACGTACTGAGTCCGAGACTACCTGGGATGCATCTAGGACCTGATAGTCAAACGATTCCTTATTGGCCTCGAGCTTTGAGAGATCCAGAACCGAATTGATTGTCAGCAACAACCGCTGTGCTGATTCCTGAATCAATCCTGTAAATTCGCGCTGTTCCTCAGGCATCTCATCGTGGAGCACTTGGGCAAACCCGATTATCCCACTCAATGGCGTCCGGATTTCGTGTGTCATGTTGGTCAGAAACGCCGTTTTGAGGCGCGCCATTTCTTCAGCTCGGTCGCGCTCTGAAATAAGCTCAAGCTCGTACCGGTTTCGTTCCTCCTTGTGGAGATTCTGACGAAACGCAATCGAGAGAAGATCGGCAACATCGCGAATTACTTTTAGGTCATACTCGGAGAACGCCCCTTTTCTGTCAGACCCAACATTCAGCGCGCCTACAACCTTTTCATCAGCCGTGAGGGACATTCTGCAATAACTCCGCATGCCTTCCTTGAGCATGGTTTCTTCGGAAGGTGCCTTCTCGGGGAGCTTGGATAGATCCTGCGTAACAAACAAACCGCGCTTGAAAGTTCGGAATTGATCAATCGGTATTTCCTTTGGGGCGTCGAGTGATTGTACCTCTACGCCAACTCGAACCAAAACACTGGCCGTCGAGCCATCTTGCTCGATGCGAACGACGGATGCTCGCGGCATATTGAGCAATCCTTGAAGCTCCTCGAGTGCGTGTTGAGTCACATCCTCCAGCGATGACTCTTCAACCAATTTCCCCTCAATGCTGTTCAGGACGCTAAGTCTTTCAGCATATAGCTTCAACGACCGTTGCGCCACTGTTTTCTCTTCTACTTCGACTTCCAATTCTTGCTTCTGCTTCTCTAGATCTTTGAACGCGGACTGCATTGTGGATTCGAGAAGGCTCTTGTAGCGCTGTTCGCTCTGAATAAGTTTAGATGCCTTCTCTTCCTGCTCGGACACTTTCGACTCAAGCGATCCCATTTCCGATGCGAGTTCGATTCTTGATTTTCGAAGGCGCACGATGTGTTTTTCAGCTCCATTAAAACGTCTTGCAAAGAGCACTAGAACCAGCACCAATACAAACAGAATCGATCCCGCAACTTCCAGTAAACGCTTATTCGATCTGGCGAATCTCGGATCAAGTTGCTCCGACATACCCAGATATAAGATCCCTTCAGACAGCGAATCAACTGGAACAGGAAATGATGATCGTAAGACTCCGGAATTAGATGCGGAAAGGTCGACCGTTGCAGGAAAATTGTATCCCCATCGTATGGCTCCCGGTTCGTTGATACTGGCCAGGACGTGACCTTTCTCGTCAACTAACATGAGATAGGCAAGGTCTTCGTACAACCTGGCCGATTCTATGAGCCATGCCGTCTGATCTTCATCACCATTCAGCAAACGAAGCGAATTTCCCAGGTAAGTTGCCAGATACTCGGTTCGTTTTTCCGTTTTCAGATTCTGAGCTTCCTGCAAATGATCTTGTGACGAAAACATCAAAACGCTGGCCACCGCAATCAGGATTGCAGTTACCAGCATCAAGAGCCACGTATGACCATAAATTCTCGGCATTGAGAGATCTTCTAGAACACAATTGTGAATAATTCGACGCTTTCGTTATCGGCGTAATTTTGCGTTCCCTAAGCCTGCATTCGCTGTTTTTCGGGTGCTATATTCCGGTCACTAAACCATATGACATTGAGCGACAAACGCTGGAAAATACGAGCTCTAGAAAATGAGCAGCTAGTTGCCAAGCTCAGCCATTCGCTGAACGATATCCCCGTTTCTCTTGCACGAGCACTTCTCTTGCGTGGCGTAAACACGTTCGATGAAGCTCGAGAGTACTTCCGATCCGGTACAGATCAGCTTCATGATCCGTTCTTGATGACGGATATGGAGCAGGCAGTGGAACGCGTAATCGACGCGATAAACCGCGATGAAAAGATCGTCGTCTACGGCGATTATGATGTTGACGGAACCACGTCAACCGCCTTATTGACGCACTACCTGGGCAAAATGGGGGCGAGTGTCGGGTTTTTTGTGCCCGATCGCTTCAAACACGGATATGGCCTAAGCCAAGAGGGTCTGGACGAGGTGCGGGCAGATGACGCTGAAGTCGTGATTGCGTTGGATTGTGGTGTGACGGCTGTCGCCGAAGCGGTGTATGCACGATCACTTGGAATGGATCTAATAATCTGCGACCATCATACGCCGAAGGAGAACCTACCGGACGCCGTTGCAGTCCTTGATTCCAAACGAGATGATTGCTGCTACCCTTTCAAAGAACTTTGTGGGTGCGGCGTAACGTTAAAGTTTGCGCAGGCCATTCACCAAAAACTTGGGCATGATCCTCTTGAGTTAAACCACTATTTGGACCTGGTGGCTGTAGCTACGGCGAGCGATATGGTGTCCCTCAAAGGTGAGAATCGAATTCTCCTACGAGAAGGGTTGCAGTCGTTGAGGGAACACCCGCGCATGGGACTCAAAATGCTGGCCGAGCAAGCCGGCATTCGGTTGAGCGACTGTTCTACTCGTTCCATCGTGTTTTCCTTGGGGCCCAGAATAAATGCGGCAGGCAGATTAGGTGATGCGGCTCGCGCTGTTACGCTTTTGCTCGCCGAAGATGAACTCGAGGCTGTAGCTCGGGCACGACAGCTAGAGCGGTTAAATGATGAGCGCCGGTTGCTTGATCGCAAAACGCAGGAGGAAGCTTTCGCGAAGGCGGATCTGGTCCTAGCCGCAGGCCAGCGCCATGCTCTCGTATTGCACGATGCTTCGTGGCATCTCGGAGTAATCGGAATTGTTGCGAGCAGACTTGTGGAGCGGCACTATCGCCCTGCCATCATGCTATCCACGAGCGGCTCAGTCATAAAAGGAAGTGCTCGTTCTATCAACGGAATTAACATATACCGAGCGCTGGAGCAGTGCCAGGATCTACTTGAGGAGTTCGGGGGACACGACTTTGCGGCTGGTCTGTCCTTGAAAGAGGAAAACCTGGCAGAGTTTACCCGGCGTTTTGAAGAAGCAGTGGCCGCTTCCGTGACAGAAGACATTCTTGATCCCGTCGTGGACGTAGATGCGGAAATGAGTCTTTCCGAATTGGATGGTCGTTTTTGGGCCATTCTAAAGCAATTTGAGCCGTTTGGACAGGACAATCCGTCTCCAGTTTTTATTGCTCGTAATCTGGATGTGGTAGGCCCGGTCGCCACCGTCGGAAAAACAAGAACCCACCTGAAGTTCTCTGTGCGTGAGCGAAAAGGGACTCATCCCGTCCGAAAAGTGATTGGATTTGGTCTGGGAAAACACCTTGATCTTGTTTCTCAGACTCAGGCAGAAGGCACGTCGCTTGACATGGTTTTTTCCATTGAAGAGAACACGTGGAATGGCCGAACCAGCCTGCAACTTCAGCTCAAAGACCTCTGTTCATCTCAATAGCGTTACATTGAGGAGCAGAAATGCAAATTATGTTGAATCGGAACACTTGTGATGACAAGTAAGTACAAGACTAAATATAACACCTCACCCCAATGATCGACTTTCTCTCGCAACCCTGGCCCTGGTATGTAGCCGGGCCTCTGATTGGAATCGTTGTCCCTGCTCTCTTCTTAATTGGTGGAAAGCAATTCGGCCTTTCTGAAAACTTGCGTCATGCGTGTGCCATTCTTCCCGGAAAGGCTGAATTCTTTCAGTACAACTGGAAAAAGGGTACATGGAATATGACCATGATTCTTGGAATCATGATTGGAGGTTGGATTGGCGCTTCCTTTTTGGCGAATCCTGACCCAATCGCGATTTCAGATGCGACTAAAGCTGACCTTGCCCTTCTTGGCGTTTCCAGCTTCGACGGACTGTTTCCCACTAACATCTTTTCGTGGGGCAGCCTCGCAAGTTTGCGTGGTTTTTTCTTGATAATCGTCGGTGGTTTTCTGGTCGGATTCGGTTCTCGCTGGGCCGGAGGATGCACCTCAGGACATGCAATTTCTGGATTGGGAGATCTTCAGTTGCCCTCTCTCATTGCTGTGATGGGATTTTTCGCGGGTGGCCTCATCGCCACTTTCTTAATCCTCCCCATCATCCTGTAGGTGCGAAACATGACTGACACGAATCAAACAGCTGAAAAGGGAAGCGGCGTAAGTCGCCTTCTGCCCTACTTACTGGTAGGAATCTACTTCGGGATCATATTTACAAAATCGGAAGTCATTTCCTGGTATCGAATACAGGAGATGTTCCGATTTCAATCCTTCCATATGTATGGAATTATTGGAAGCGCCGTCCTCGTTTCGATCATCTCCATTCAAGTGATCAAGAGGTATGGTCTTAAAACACTGGATGGATCAAACATCGAAATCCCACCTAAAGAAATGGGTGGCGGGACTAGATATTGGGCCGGTGGTACGGTATTTGGCTTAGGCTGGGCGCTAACGGGCGCATGCCCTGGACCACTCTTCGCGTTGATTGGGAGTGGAGCAATGATAATGCTCGTTACCATCTTGGCCGCTGTCGCTGGTACCTATGCCTACGGTGTTTTAAGACCGAGATTACCACACTAACGACACCTCCATTCCCTGAATCGAGCCGCCTAAATATTTTGAGTAAACAAACCACAATCGAACGCTAAACACCATGCTTTTCAGACAAATATGGGATCCCAAACTTGCCCAGTATGCCTATCTCATCGGTTGTCAGGCGACGGGAGAAGCCATTATTGTTGATCCAGAACGCGACATTGACGTGTACCTGGAACTCGCAGAAAAAGAAGGACTCAAAATTACGGCTGTCGCGGATACGCACATCCACGCAGACTATCTCTCGGGCTTGCGAGAGTTCGCAGAACGCGGAGTTCGTGTCTATGCCTCTGACGAAGGAGATAAGGACTGGAAATACGAGTGGCTTATTGGGTCGTCGTACAACTACACCTTATTGAAGAATAAGGACGAATTCAGCATTGGAAATATCAAGCTGACGACGGTGCACTCGCCTGGTCACACGCCGGAGCATGTGGCATTTCTAGTGACGGACCTTGGCGGCGGCGCAGATCGCCCGATTGGGATGCTGTCAGGAGATTTTGTTTTCGTAGGCGACCTTGGTCGTCCAGATCTTCTCGAGTCAGCTGCCGGAATGCAAGGCGCAATGGAGCCATCAGCAAGAACGCTCTACAATTCCGTTCAGGAATTTCTTGCGCTGGATGACTTTATCCAAGTTTGGCCCGCGCATGGCGCTGGAAGTGCATGTGGCAAGGCTCTCGGGGCGGTCCCCATGTCAACCGTTGGATATGAGCGCGCTTTTAACGGAGCAATCGGAGCTGCGATGCGAACGGAAGACGAATTCGTCGAGGCCATTCTGGAGGGACAACCTGAGCCTCCGATGTACTTCGCCCGCATGAAACGCGACAATAAGATTGGTCCTAAGGTGTTGGGAAGCGTTCCTCAGCCGAAGCAACTATTTGCCGAAGACTTACACAAATTGACTGACACCGAGAACCCAGATTTCGACAACTTGGTCATTCTGGACACGCGTCTCGACCGCTCCGCTTTTATGGCACGCCATCTTCCTGGCTCCCTGTATGCGGGATTTAACAAGTCGTTCAATACAGCCGCTGGATCAATCATCGAGGAGGATGCGCAAATCCATCTCATCATCGATGAAGAGCATGTGGACGAAGCTGTTCGGGACCTAATCCGAATCGGTCTCGACAACATCGTAGGATTTGCAACACCCGCGACGCTCGGAGCTTATGCTGACCAAGGCGGCCAGACGACCAGTATTCCAGAGATTCAAATGGAGTCGATTTCCGAGGTATTGGCACAAGATCCAACCGCAATTGTGCTCGATGTCCGCAATAACAGTGAACACACGCCATCTCACGTTCGGGGCTCGGTGAACATTGCCTATACGAGACTCTGGGTGCGACGAGACGAAGTGCCTGCAGGAAAGAAAATTGTCCACTGTGTATCGGGTGGTAGGGCCGCGGTCTCTGCAGCTCTTCTCGCCAATCTTGGCCACGATGTCATCTTCGCCAATGGCGGATGGGAGGAGTGGGCGGCCAACAACCAAAGTGATATTGAGAACGGCGAAATTAAAAACGGTGAAGCCGTCGCTTCGTAACGCATGCTGACTAAGTTAATTCCAGCAACGGGCTGGCTTCGTAATTACCCCCGCGAACACCTTTCGGGTGATTTGAATGCGGGAGTGACAGTTGGCATAATGTTGATTCCACAGGGCCTGGCGTATGCCCTAATTGCGGGACTCCCTCCGATATATGGCCTATATGCAGCCCTCGTCCCGCTGCTTATCTATGCCCTATTCGGGACTTCGGGCCAGTTGGCCGTGGGCCCTGTTGCCATGGTGTCCCTACTTGTCGCCTCTGGAGTGTCGGCTTTGGCCCCATCGAACAGCGCTGAATACATACAGATGGCCATTCTGCTGGCGTTTCTGGTAGGCACTATTCAATTTTTGCTGGGCGTATTCCGATTTGGGTTCATAACCAACTTTCTCTCTCACCCGGTGCTGAGTGGATTTACAAGTGCGGCAGCCTTGATCATCGGATTGAATCAACTGAAGCACCTGGTTGGACTTCCGATTCCTCGTTCGAATAATGTGTTCGAAATAGTTGGATATGTGGGCTCCAACTTCGCCGATATTCAACCTCAGACGCTTCTTATCGGGCTCTCAGGAATTTTTCTAATTCTTCTGGTGCGCATGTTTTCGAAGCGCATTCCTGGAGCATTGATCGCTGTCGTGGCAGGCACGGTGGCGGTCTGGATGATGGACCTTGATAGCGTTGGGGTTGCCATTGTAGGGACCGTGCCCGCGGGACTTCCAGTTCCTTCCATTTCGTTCATCTCCATTGACATGGCGCGAGAACTGCTCCCCATCGCACTCGCCATTTCACTAGTTGGGTACATGGAGTCGATCGCAGTGGCGAAGGCTTTTGCCTCCAAAAATAAGACGTCTATAAATCCAAGCCAGGAATTGACAGCTCTCGGTTTGGCGAACGTTGTGGGTGCAATATTTCAGTCCTATCCGACGACTGGTGGATTTTCGCGGTCTGCAGTCAATGATCAGGCAGGAGCTAAGACGCCGCTTGCCAGCTTAGTCAGTGCCGCTATCGTTGGCTTGACGCTCCTCTTTTTGACGCCGTTGTTTCACTTTCTACCTAAAGCTCTCCTAGCCAGCATCGTGATGGTGGCGGTCGTCGGACTGATCGACTTCGCAGAAGTACGGTTTTTGTGGCGGGCAAATCGAACAGACTTCGCTCTTCTCTTACTCACGTTTGCTTCAACCTTAGCCTTCGGAATCGAAGAGGGGATCCTGATTGGCGTTTCCTTTTCAATGCTTTCGTTCGTCTACCAGGCCTCGCGGCCTCACGTCGCGCGCCTCGGTCGACTCGAGGGAGAGGATGTCTATCGAAACATAGAGCGGTATCCCGATGCGGTAGTGGATGATGACATCGCCGTTTTCAGAATTGACGCTTCTCTCTTCTTCGGAAACGTAGCGTTCGTTCGTGACCGGCTTTACACCCTGCTCAATGACGAAAAAGATATCCGGGTCCTCATCCTGGATCTGTACCCGGTGAACCGAATTGACTCTTCGGCGCTACATGCGCTTTTCGAGTTGAACGAATTGCTCGCAGAGCGAAAGGTATACCTGCTCTTTTCAGGAGTAAAAGGCCCCGTGCGAGACGCATTCAAAGCGGGGGGGCTGTTGCGCGTAGTCGGAGAAGACGCACTATTTCCCAAGATTCACTTGGCGTGCGCAAAAGCCCGCACACTGGCGAATGCCTATCTTGAGGAAGGAAATGAAGAATAATATTGATGCCCATGAGCGCTTCTGGCTCACAAATACCATTTTTGCCTGAGTGGTTACGAGACTATGATCGGTCCCGATTTTCCGGCGATCTAATCGCGGGAATCACGGTTGGCGTGGTACTCGTGCCTCAAGGAATGGCCTATGCCCTCTTGGCTGGTGTTCCTCCCGTATACGGTCTTTACGCGTCGCTTATTCCGCTTCTGATCTATGCCCTCTTCGGGTCTTCCCGGCACCTTGCGGTAGGAATCGTTGCCATCGATTCGCTCATAGTCGCAGCTGGAATTGCAGCGATGGCCCCGGACACACCTGCTGAGATTCTCGCACTCACGTTTTCTCTGGCCTTAATGGTCGGCCTGATTCAGATCTTGATGGGACTGTTGCGATTTGGGTTCGTAGTTAACATTCTATCTCGCCCTGTCATAACTGGTTTCACGAGTGCCGCTGCAATTGTTATTGGCCTGTCTCAGTTAAAACACCTTCTCGGCGTGAATTTGGGTCGGAATCTGAATGTGTTCTCACTCCTCGGAGAGGCGGTGGAAAAGTTCGGCGAGGTCCATATTCCAACCTTCGTAATTGGACTGCTAGGTATGGGGATCTTGATCCTCTGCCGCAAACGATATCCCAGCGTTCCTGGTCCGCTCTTGGCGGTGGTCCTTTCAACAGTCGCGGTTATCCTTCTGCAGCTTGATGAAGGTGGAGTCGCTGTTGTCGGCGCGATCTCTTCGGGGCTTCCCGACCTGAGCGCTCCCGCGTTTTCTCTCGAAAGCATGAAAGCTCTCCTCCCGACTGCGCTGACGCTTAGCCTTGTTCAGTTCATGGGAGTTATCTCATTGGGTAAGGTCTTCGCAGCGCGGCATGGATATCAAATTCAGCCAAATCGAGAGTTGATGGTATTGGGTACGATGAACGCTGTTGGCTCGTTCTTTCAAAGCATCCCGGTATCGGGCAGTTATTCGAGGAGCGCAGTAAATGTTCACTCAGGCGCACAAACGTCGTTCTCAAACGCCATCGCTGCCATACTCGTCGGGCTTGTGCTGCTCTTCCTGACGCCACTGTTTAGCTCGCTTCCAATTCCCATCTTCGCATCCATCATTATGGTCTCAGCCTTCGGCTTGATCGATGTAAAAGAAGTGCGGTACCTGCTCAAAACGAAGGCTATTGATGGCGTGATTGCACTGGTGACATTTGCTGCGACGCTCTCTCTGGGAATTCATCAAGGTGTTCTGGTAGGTGTCGGAATGTCAGTGATCGCGGTGATGTATCGCATTAGTCGTCCGAATGTGGCTGTATTGGGGCACTTGCCCAACACGCGCTCCTTCCGCGACGTGGAGAATCACGCCATGGCTCGTGAATTTGAAGGCGTCTTGATATTGCGAATCGACGCCTCGTTCTCTTTTGCCAACGCAGACCGGCTCCGTTACGTTATTACGACCGGAGTCCAGGAGCGAAATGCCCGCGCTATTATTATTGACGCCTCTACTGTCAACGATTTGGATTCGACGGCATTGGCGGTCTTGTCCGATACGAATAAGTCCCTTCGTGCGAATGGCGCCGAATTATTTTTTGCTGGTGCCCGGCAGCCCGTCCTTGAGGTGCTAAATGCTTCGGGCGTTTCGGCAGAAATTGGCGGCGACCATTTCTTTCTGAGTCCGCACCGTGCTCTCTTACATATTCTGGCATCATGGGGAAGAGAAGCGGAATATCGAGCGATAATGCCTCAGGGATAATCATCCCGAGCCACGGGCAGAAGCGTGCCTCGAAATGCAGTAGTTTTGCCGGCGCGAATCAGCTCCAATCTGCCAATGCAGATGCTCCCCTGAGCCGGTCCGTCACTTTTCTTGACTTGGTCAGTTTAGCCGCCCACGCCTTAGCCCAATGCGCTTCGCCCTTTCGTTGTTCTCGCTTCCATACCTCGTCCATGTGTTGCGTCTCTGCGTCGAAGAAATCACACACGTCGGACAACGCATCATATTGGCCGGCAGATCTCAACATTCCTTCGACCAATCTCGCGCGCGAGCCGAAGCCTGTGGGCAGGCGAAGCGAGCGCGCGACAACGGCCAGTCTCGTCTTTGATACGTGTAATCCACTCTCGGGGGTTGTAGCCAGAAACCGCCCAATGTCGGCAAGCCCAGATCGATCATTGTCCAGATCAAGGGATTCGGTAGGAAGAGGTGGATAGGTGTAGCTGATGCGCTCAGAAGATTGCTCGGTGGCGATTTCATTCGGAATCCCAGTCACGATCGCCACTTTCGAGACCGTCTTTTCTAGCGCTTGTTCGATCTGCTCAAAATACGACGATTCCGAGCGCCTTAGCCCGTATCTCAAAATTGGAAGCCACGAAGAAAGGTGGCGAATATAGAACTCATCTGCTTTCAATAGCAGTTCATTACGGACGAGAAAACCGAGAAAGCGCAGTTCGTTTGACAAATGATCGGCAGCGTACGAGGACGTTTCAGGCCTGAACCCGCTTGCGTCCATCATTGCCCATACTTGCTCTGAAACTTGGCCGCCGAGCATACCATCTGGCTCCAGAAATGCTGACGCTACGGGCATCATGTCGTGGGTCAAAACCCGGTAGTGTTCTGCAGCCAGCGCGTCCGCGGATTCGCGCTCCAAGACAGAAGCGTCCAGGCCAAGACGCAACAGTCCTTCTGCATCCGCCGGCGGCTTCTCGATCAGAGAGGCGAGCAATTCAAATTGTTCGGAAAGGTGGGCCATTCTAGATCATCTGAAGGGAATTGCTCAGGCGCGCCCTTTCAACATGCCACTCCAGTAAAGAATCGGAAGAACTTTGGTTTTAAGATAGTACATCGATCGGCGTTCTTTCGCCATGTTGAATGGAAATGATGGGTCCGGATTGTTGTCATAATCGAACTCAGCGAGAATGAGCTTTCCGTAGCCTGTGACTAGAGGGCAGGAAGAATAACCATTGTAGACCTTGGTGCTCGTAATCTTTCCTTGCTTGATCATTTCCATGAGATTTGTAGAAACAACCGGGGCCTGCTTACGCACTGCGGCGCCCGTCTTCGCTTTGGTTGTGCCGGACACGTCGCCCAGCGAGAAAATGTTGGGGTAGCGATTGTGCTGTAGCGAACCGTTGTCGACGTCTACCCATCCTTCTTCGTCTACCAGTGTGCTGTTCTTGACAAAATCGGGAGCGGATTGCGGCGGAACGACATGAATCATGTCATATCGTTCGTTCTGAATCTCCATGTTGCCGTTTTTGTCTGTTACCTCAAACACGGCTATGTTTTCTTTTCCTTTAATCTCAATCAAGTTCTTTCGGTAGTTGAACATTATTCCATATCGCTCGATAACCTTGAGAAGTGCGAGGCGAAATTTTTCAACCCCGAACACTGTTTCTCCAGGTGACATGAACTGAATGTCAACGTCATTTAGCTTTCCTTGACGACGCAGATGATCTGCCGTCAGGTACATGATTTTCTGAGGAGCACCACCGCATTTTACCGGCGTGTTTGGCTGCGTAAAGAGGGCCCGGCCGTTCTTCAAATTGCTTAGCACCTCCCACGTGTATTCAGCGTTTTCGTACCCGTAGTTAGAGCAGACTCCTCCTTTGCCCAATGCCTCTGGCAGGCCCTTCACCTTTTCCCAATCGATCTGGATGCCCGGAGCCACGACCATGAAGTCATATTCAACCGCTTCACCTTCGTCGGTGACCACAGTGTTATTTTCGGGTTGGAATGACGCGACGCGAGTCTTTATCCAGGTCACTCCCGCCGGGATGTAATCCGCGGTATTGCGTCGAGATCTCTCCTTTTTGAATTCTCCGCCACCCACCAGCGTCCAGATAGGCTGGTAATAATGGAATTCGGACGGTTCGATGATAGCTATATCAAGACTGCGATCTTTTTTTTGGAGTTGGGCAGCAACTGTAATTCCAGCTGTCCCACCGCCAACGATCACAACTTTATGATGCCGTTTCATATCAATACCCCAAGCTTTATTTGGTCTATCCGGGCGTCTATTGCCTTCAAATCATCCCTTGTCCGAGCGATTTGTATACCAAACATACAATAGGTACTTACATGTAATAACAAGTTGGTTTGAATTTGTATTCAACCTACGATGAAGCCCAATTGAAATCCTATCTCCCAAACGGTTCTGTAGGAAGTTTATACGCTTCTTTCACTGGCTTGAGTGGTCGTTTGAACCACCATGGCCTGCGTAGGCCATCCGGAGAATGATCAACCGCCGATCGAGATAGTGCAACCCACTCGTGGTAGTTCTCCATCGACGCTTTTGTATCCACATACACATCGCCGTGTTGGTCTTCCGCGCGAGCCGGTTCGACATTGTAAGCCTTCTGCAACCAGCAATGATGCCCGGAAACCGGATCTGGGTGGACAGCATGGGTCAGGTTCTGATGGACACCCACGTCCTCCCACCAAATTCTTGACGTGTCTGGGTCGAAAGACTCCCAGGCACCAGCGCCGTGTACGACTCGCAACTTGCCGCCTTCTTCCACACTTTCAGAAATCGTCACCAGATTTGACGCCCCCCGGCTCAGCCCTTCTTCTTCCTTGAGTCGCCATCGCCCCAGGTGGTGACTCATCGCTATTACGCCCGGTTTTATACCCTCTGTAACCCAGACCTTGTCTACGAAATACCCGATCCTCGTCGTCACTCGTATCAAGGCGCCCGTTTCGACACCAAGCCGCCGAGCATCCTGCGGATGCATCCACACAGGGTTCTTATGGCTCAGTTCGTAAAGCCACTTGGCATTGGCGCTTCGAGTATGAATCAGTGTTGGTAATCTAAAATTCGGTAGCAAGAGCATCTCGCCCTTGTCCCTGTCAATGTTGTCTGGATGGACGTGCGACTTAAGCGTCCAGGGCAGTGTGTACTCCTTCTCTGGCCACCCCCACGCATTCATTGTGGGAGAGAAAAACTCCATTTTCTTGCTCGGAGTTGCAAAGCCAGATTTAGCTTCTCCGTCAATCATTACCCCTACAACGCTACCATCTTTGACCAATCGGCCTTGCTCATCTTCATTCGCGCCGGGCGAATTTACCGCTGCCTCATAAGGAACGTAGCGATCCTTGCTCACCTCAAATGCCGCATACTTGCGCATGTATTCGAGGGGCTTGAGCCCTTCAGCGGCAGCAGCCTCTGGGAGCCCGGGCACACTGTTCTCGAAGATCCATCGGTAGTACTCGTCCACCGTAATGATCTCGCCATCACGATATGGACTCATAAAATGTTCGCGGATGCCGAGCGAGCCATCTGGATCCATTTTTACCGAAAGGTCAATCCAGAACTCGTTTTCTTCCCACACCTCCCCGGGATTGGCTTGCCAGGTGTACTGAACAGGTTGTCCGAGGCGCTCCATAGCTACTCTTCTGACGGGCTGTCGGAACGCAATCCATTGTCCGGCATGCGTTTCCTGGCTCATGAGGTCATGGCGTTCCCCCGCATGACCCATGGGCAACACATAATCTGCAAACCACGCTGACTCATTCCATGTGGGCGTGAGAGCCACGTGACATTTCATTTTTTCCTCATCCTGCAGCGCCCGCATCCACATGAACCCATCAGGGTTGATCCACAACGGATTGTACACCCGAGTGAAATACACATCGATGTCCCCGCGACCTTCTTCCAGAAAGTGGGGTAGGAGAAAACTCATCTCATACATGGCCATCGGCCACTCATGCGGAATGTGTAGCTCGTTCCATGCGTTAAAGGGCTCGGGCTGATCGAATGGCTTGGGGACAAATTTATTCCAGCTGTTTCCAGAAGTCCCGCCTACGTTTCCGATGCTACCGGTAAGCACGTTCAGGAATAGAAGACAACGTGCAACCTGCCACCCTCCCAGGTTACCAATTGAGGCCGCCCTCCAGGTGTGAGTTGAGAGCCTTCCCTGACAATTGGCCACAGCCTCTGCTGCTTCGATGATGCGCTCGATGGGCACCTGAGATTCTTCAGCTGCACGCTCGAACGTGAATTCCGAATAGAGCGTCTTCAGCAGAGAGTCGAACACATCGAACGCTTCACGGTCGGAATCGAGATCGAACTCTCCACTCGCCATAATGGACTTGAGGTGTTCCCATACATTGTCCCCCGGAAGATCGAATTCAACATCATCGTAGGGCTTGTCTTTAAAATGTTCGAGCGTCTCCCGCCAATTCACCCATCGCCGCACGAACTCCTTGTCGTAAAGATCATTTTGTATCAGGTGATTCGCTATTGCAAGCAACACGACCTGCTCCGATCCTGGCCAAGTCGGTAGCCACGTATCTGATTTGGAGGCCGTATTGGACAGCCGCGGATCCATCGTGATCAGCTTGGCGCCGTTCATTTTTGCTTCCATGATCCGTTGGGCATGCGGATTGAAGTAGTGCCCCGTCTCCAGGTGGCTCGAGATCAGCAAGATCACGTTTGAGTTTGCATAGTCCGGACTAGGTCTGTCGAATCCGGCCCAGACATTGTACCCGGCCCGAGCGCCGCCAGAACAAATATTCGTGTGCGAATTGTGACCGTCTACACCCCAGGACTGAATACATCGATTTGTAAAACCATCTTCTCCCGGACGACCCACATGGTACATGATTCCGTCACGGCGCTTCTTGCGTGACGCGTTCATCTTTTCACCGATCTCGCTCACGGCTTCCTCCCACGTGATGCGCTTCCATTTTCCTTCCCCTCTTTTTCCAACACGCTTTAAGGGATATAGAATTCGCTCGGGATCATACACCTGGTTTATGGTGGCCGGGCCTTTGGCACAATTGCGCCCGCGACTTCCTGGATGTTTAGGGTTGCCCTCAAACTTCTTGATATCGAGCGTCTCGCGATCTACGTATGCCAGTAGTCCACATGCACTTTCGCAGTTGAAGCAAACAGTGGGCACAAGTGTGTAGTGACGCGCCACCTTCTTAGGCCAGTGTTTGCCGTCCCACTCGACCCAGTCGTCCCACATTTCTACTGGTGGATATTGACTCATCCTGCCATCAGGATGCTCGACTGTAGTCATGTCGATCTTCTTCGGTTTCCGATTTGTCGTCGAAAACTTCGGTAGCCCAAACGCTTCACCGTCTCCTTGCGAGTCCTGCTTTTTATTCTCTTTCTTTCCCATGACTCAACTGTTTGGTATTTCTTGAGGCGCGTTCACAAAAACACGCTCATATAGATAGAGGCCAACCAGCACCAGGACGGCCGGTACCCAATCCGCGGCGGTCCAGTAAGCGAGAGGAATCAAATGACCGATGAGCACGCTGCCAATCCAGAAGGACTTCGCATAACGCCCTTTGGTGATCATGTGCGCCGCCTTAGCAGCAGCTTCCGAGGCGTGAGGCATTCCGAATTCGCCGAGTAGCGTTACGGCAAGGTCAAGCGCCACCGAAGCAAGAAATACGGTGCGAGCGAGAGAAGAAAGCTCAGAGCCGAGCTCGAAAAGCGAACCCATAATCAGAAGCATTGCGCTTCCGGCCATGAACGACTGAACGATCAAATGGATGGGGAGCAATGGACTTTGCCACAGGTCCCGCCCTTCCGCCTGACCGAAAAGAAACGCAGTGTAAATGGCGGTTCCGATGGCAAGTGGCATCCCCGCCCACATTAAGACCGGTCGCCACGTTTCGAAATCTTCGGGTGCCATCCAGTTCATCCAGACCGCCAGTTCGCCCGCATACCACAAGGTGACTAACCCACTAAAACCAATCAATAAGAACGCACCACGAACCAGCCAGCTCTTCCACTGAGGGCGAAGGACAATCCAGAGGAATCGTTCGGGACGCTCTAGATCCATGACCAATAACCCCGTCGTCACGATCAGAAAGAATAGAGAAACGAAGGCAGATGCTTGAAACGAATAACTCTCAACCGGGACGCCCCCGAAAAGAAATCCTATGGCAAGAATCATAAACAGGCCGGCCGCGATTCCTTTGGTTACCAAGTAGGCTGGCACCGGCCAATGCCAGGGGATTTTGTGTTGAGCATTCCAGACCACCTGGGTCATCTGCTCCGCCATCCGGCCTTCTCCGATTTGAATAGGGCCACCCGCCGGGTCTCCTTGAGGACCACTTTGCCGCAATGTCGCGCCACTTGCCGAAGTTTTCTTGCTCGTCGTTGTTGAGCTGCTTCCATTCTGTAGTCCGCTGTTGCGAGAGCCTCCGCCGTCACCACTATGAGGCGAAAGAACATCTGCCCAGGCGAAGGTTTCGGGATTGCGCTCGACTGCCGTCGGGTGCATTGCCACATCTTCTCCGCCGATGTAGAATAGCTTGGGTGCTGTGCCCTGCTCGGGCTTGCGGACCGTAACTTTGTTTCGGGCAAGTTCTCTGGCGATTTCCGTAGTTGGGTCATCGAGATCTCCAGCCAAGATCGCGTGCTCGGGGCATACGACTACACAGGCTGGTTCCAATCCGAGGTCGACCTTGTGGGCGCAGTAGTGACATTTGGCCGCAGTTCCTGAAGAGGGGTCGATGTAGATGGCGTCGTAGGGACAAGCCTGCATACACGCCTTGCACCCGATACAGCTATCAGGGTCGAATTCAACGATTCCGTCGTCGCGCTGATACATTGCCGTGACGGGGCAGATGCGGACGCACGGTGGGTTTGCACAATGATTGCAACGGGTGACCTGAAAGCTTCGCGCTACATTGGGATACAGCCCCGTCTCAACGCTTTTCACCCAGGTCCGCTGCACTCCCAGTGGAACTTCGTTCTCACTCTTACAAGCGGTCGAACACGCGTGGCATCCGATGCAGGAGTCATTGTTAATCAGAAAGCCGTAATTCATAGGTCGGTTTAAGAAAAAGGCCGTTCAGTTCGGGCTTTACGAGGGGTAGATTATTTAGGAGAATGACTCGTAGAAGAGCAACACGTTTCAGGTATGTTATTAACCGCGCTGATCGCTATCGATATCTGTTGGTCTATTCACGTTGATCAGCTCCTTATCAGGTAATTCAATTACGTTCACCGAGAGCTGGTCCAGAAAGCCCATCACCGAGCGGCTTCCTAGGTCAATGTACTGACGAAGTTGGCCAAGAACCGATTGGTGCCAGATTCCGCAGAGGGGCTGAGCTTTACCGGAGTTGATGCCTTTCGCAATTGTAAGGGGCGCGTTCGCTCCAGCGAGGGATGCCGCGATCATCCGCTCGCAGCTCTCGCGACTAACGTAGGGCAGATCCACAGCCATTACAAAAATACGTTGTGTTTTGCAGATCTGGAGTGCGGATGCGATGCCGGCCAGCGGGCCGCAATCGCTCCACTCGTCAACCACGTATTGGACGGAAGTGGAATGTGCTTCGATTGGGTAAGTCCGGCCTACTTCGTTTATCGAAATGAGTATTGGAGAGGTAACAGCTCGTAGTGTGTCGAACGTGTGCTCGATCAACGAACGTCCATCTTCCAGCCTGGAAACCGCCTTGTCCGATCCAAAACGTCGACTTGATCCCCCGATCAGTAGAACTCCGGAAATGTGTTCGTCGGGACGTTTCATCAAAACAGGCTCGTCGTTTTTGCGCCGCGTGAAGGGGCGATGTCATGAAGAGGGAAAGATGGCGGCAGAATGGTTCGGCGGCTATCTTACCTCTACCGCCGGCCTGCCCCTGATTCCTGCTTGCCTTTGGATCGGAATAAGCACGCCTGCAATATAGCTTGATCCTGTGGCTCCGTCCCACTCGCAACCCTTCGAAATGCTTTATTTCTACGTCGAAACCGAAGAAAACGTCCTAAAAGGGATTGCTGCGGAAGAGTATGACGAAAGCCGACTATATCGAAGCCTCGAACTGGCACGTAAGGATAAACGTGGTAAAGTATTCGTCGTAGACGGTAGGAAAACTCCCGCCAATTTGAGCGGTGATGTCAAGCGTATACCGAAGAAGGCGTTTGTCAATAACAACCCGTACAAGAAACCGGAAGAGGTGTCGGCCGGTGGAGGTATCCTAACCAAGCAGGGAAAGAAGCGCCTCAAGGTGTTATTAATCTTTCGCAAGGGTTTGTGGGATATCCCCAAGGGAAAATTGGACCCAGGGGAAACGATCAAACAATGCGCAAAGCGCGAGGTCAAAGAAGAACTCGGCATCAATCAGGTTAAGGTGCTCGATCTTCTCGACACCACGACGCATGGGTACGTGGCAGGAAAAGGGCGCTCTTATGTTGTAAAAACGACCTTCTGGTATCACATGAAGACCCAGGAGACGAGTTTCACTCCACAGAAGGCGGAGAAGATTACCGATGTGAAGTGGTATTCTCTAAAAAAGGCACGCAAGATTCTAGGCCACGAAACACTTATTCGCCTGCTAAATAGGGTAGAGCATAAACTTCACCACGCCTATACTCCGAAATAGCTCGGCCACAGAGAAAGTGCATATTGTTACACAAAAAGGGCGGGCGTTCATATATTCGGCCCCTCGCCGGACTTCTTTTAGTTCTGAAGTTGTCCTCGGCGCCAACCAGCATAATGACCATCGAATATGGCTGAAGTAAATCTGGATTCGAAATTGGCTAAACGAGCCGAGCGTACTGCGAGCACACGCAAACGCCGCTCTCAGAAAAAGCGTGGGCTCCCCGCCTGGGTTGTTTTCTGGTTGGTCGCGCCAATCGGTGCAGCCGGAGTTGCCACTCCCGTGATTTTGGAAGTCGAGTGGGTTGCGTTGACCGGATTCGCCATCCTGCTTCAGATCGGCATGCTCCTGATTAACGACCGCAAGGGATTCATTCGATCACGCGAAATGCGACGAGCCTACGAAGCGCGAAGGCATTTCTCCATCCTGGAGACGATCGTGCTTTTCTTACTCATCATGGCGGACATGCTCGCAGCAGCTTATTCTCTGTTGATGGCCGCGGCACCGTAAGCTTAATGCCCACTGTTGGCGAGCGCACCTCGTGGGTTATTGACCGACCATAAACACTGCGTTTGCGAACAGCATGTGGCCGGAGCGCCAAAATCCCCTGAAAAGCGGATTGTCCATTAGGTAAACGACACTTCCTCGTCCCATTTGCTGAACGCCAAATGCGAGTGAGCCTTCTGTTCGTTCTTCCGCCTTGTATCCCGTGTGACCACTCACGCGTCCACCTTCTTCAATTACCCCCACGTTCCAGTCGCTGCCACCGGTCATAATCTGCGGGTGGTCGCCGCGGCTTCGCAGCACGAACGAATCGTCTGCAAATCCAAACCCTAACGGATGGGAATTATCAATCGACACCCGATAAATAGCTCCTGGGTTGTTCGAGGGTGATCTATCTCGCTGAGAATCCGCATATCGTTTACTGCGAGCTGTCGCGGTAGCTGTGCTGTCAGCGGGCTTATCCCTTTCCTTCATTTTTAGTGAGAACCCTGGCTTTCCTGCCAACCACGAAGCGGCACTTGCCATGGCAACAACCCGTCCTCCACCTCGAATCCAATCACTCAGCCTGGTGAGTTGTTTTTCATTTAACATGGAGGAGTACGAAGAGGATGGCAGGACCAAAACATCGTAGTCATCCAAATCGAGAGACGAAAAGCGGGCGGTAGAAAAGCGCGTGACTGGATAGTCAAAGACCTGATCGAACATATGCCACGCTTCGCCTATTCCGGACGAGCTGACTGGACTCCCGTAAGGCATTGCAATTCTAGGGGCCTTTATGAACCGGACATTTGAGGAGCCCAGGTCCGATCCTGAATCCACAAAGCCTGTCGCAAGGCCGGTGGCGGCTTGGCCAAATTCAGCTGCAATGGCCGCGACTGCGGAATGAAAATCAGAGCCGAAGCGCTCGTTGTTCCTTCGCGTGATAATCAGAGATCCCGCTGCGAAGGTCGTGCCGTGTATAGCAAATTCCTTTCCGCTATAGCGTACCACAAATTTCTGCTTCAGCAGAGCGGATAAAAATGACGCGTCTCCTGCATCGTCCCATCTAAATACGTATGCGTATGGATCGTCCGAGTGGTTTTCCCCCTCAGATGAAATTGAATTCCAGTCTCCGAACTCGACCGCTTCAGTCGATGCGACAGCATCCAGATCGTACGCATAGGGAAGGGCCCACGCGGTGATATCATAGGTCAGCGAATCGCTCATCACCACTTCGGGATCGAAGAGTACACGCGTCAGAACGGCGCGTGGCTGGGAGGCTGGTATCACGAGATCGCCGGCTGAAACGTTTTGCCTACCACTGCTGGCCGAGCGGTAATTGAGTCCGCTCACTCTCAGATCCGCCGATGCGGACCCGTACTCAATACCCAATTTGTCTAGGTGAGCTGTTAACTCCTGTAACCGGTTTCCTGGCGACGAGGTTTTCACGACATAGGATTCATACTGGCCCGGAGGGTTTGAAATCGCTCGGTCAAAGTATTTGGCAAATTCCTCTGTGACTCGGGTCCGATGAGTAGATGCCATTTCGACGGTCGAAAGCCCGGTTGTGGTATGATGGGTGAGCCGGTCTAGCAATGAAAGCGTGTCGCCAATGGCGGTCTGAATGCCAAGTCCTGCTCCTCCACCGCCTGCTTGTTCATATGTCATTCCGATAGCGCCGTTGAACATTGGAAACGAGTCTCCGTAGCCGGGATACAGAATATCAAAGGACTGTTTCGTGAAATAGAGCCATCCCTCTTTGTCGAAATACTTGGCGTGGTTTCTGCCGATAATCTCCTCGAACTCACGCTGCCACGAGGTGACCTCCTCGTGAACCGGCTCGGCGGCTGGCGCGAAATAGTACGGAGAATTGTAGCCCTGTTCATGAAAATCGACATGCACATGAGGCATCCACTCTTTGTAGAGCTTCATGCGTTGCTGCGACTCCA
>Ga0315336_1000966_pt1 | contig 63290 bp, 55 predicted proteins | sample ASW5metaG_FD_204512 | JGI IMG/M metagenome (GOLD analysis project Ga0315336, IMG submission 204512) | Ammonia-oxidizing marine archaeal communities from Monterey Bay, California, United States - ASW #5 | ecosystem: Environmental > Aquatic > Marine > Intertidal zone | place: USA: California... | reverse complement strand
TTTGGATTAGCAGCTCTGGCGATAATTTTTATTTTGTTTTTTATTAGAGATCTCGATGACCGTGTTGGCGGCGTAAATTCAGCTGTAACCTCCCTTGAAGAAAAAATGGCGCCTATTAAAAAGGAAGTTAAAGACACCTTAGATAAAGTTAACGCTGATATTACCGGCCTAAAAGCAAAAATAGATGATAGTGAAAGTAGGCTTGCGGTTATGGAACTTAAGCGAGCTTTGGTAGCGATCAAAGATATGGAGGTGAGTAATAATCCTGAAGTAAAGGCCAAGTCAACTCAGTTAATAACAAGCATTGAATCGTTGATAGGAGAATTTGATGCTAGTAAGTTCGATAGTCCCCCCGCGGTCGAGCAAGCTCCAGCAGGAAAAGTCATGGTTGAAGAAGCTCCGGTTATAGAACTACCTGTTGTAGAACCTATGGCTGAAGAACATGCTCCTACCGTTGAAGAAAACCTGGTTGAACCTAATACGGGACCGACTTTAGAAACAGAGCCTACATCCGTAACTGAAGAGACCTTAGAGGAAACTGAAAGCAACGAAGATGGAGAGGAAGAGGGTGGTGAATCTGAATCTGAATCTGAAGACGAAGAGGATGAGGGTGGTGAATCTGAATCTGAAGACGAAGAGGAAGAGGGTGGTGAATCTGAAGACGAAGAGGATGAAGCTGGTAAAAGTGAGGACGAATAGAACAAATAAATTTTCCTACGGCATTTTTTACCTTTAATTTGAAATCAGAATGCCAACCCTAAAGTATATTTTTTTTATCCTTATTATCATTTTAGTTTCTTTGTTTGCCTCGAAGAATATGCACACGGTAGAGATTCATTTCTTTGATGGCTATTCTGCCGACACTATTAAAGTTCCGGCTATGGTTCTTATTTCAGGATCTTTTGGCTTAGGATTTATTATTGTTTGGTTTTTTGAATTACTTTCCCGCCTTAAGCTTAAAGCTCAACTCCATATGAGAGATCGTAAAATAAAGTTACTTGAGGGAGAACTGACACAATTAAAACAATCACACGAATTAGCTTCACGGTCTAAGGACTCAACTTCTTTCTTAGATGCCTAAATTTTGATGAGATGATTACTTATTCCAACTCATTTTAAAGCATGAATGAGATTTCGAGACTTAATGAGCAGGCTGCTGTTGAGTTATGCAGTGTAGACCACCTTGCCCTTTTATGAGTATGCGTGAATCTATGCGCACTATTTTTCTACCTGGAAAACACTTTCTTAAAATATTCTCAGCAGCTTCATCATTTGGGTCGTTAAAGGCGGGGACCAAGACAACGTGGTTACCAATATAAAAATTGACATAGCTAGCTGGAAGTTGAAAATTTTCATGCCTTATAACACGGGGCATGGGCAACGGAATTAATTTAAACGGATTGCCATCCTGATTTATAGCCTTTTTAAGTGGTTCGACGATTGATTTTAAATTTAAATAATTCACATCATTTTTATTTTCTTCGGATGCATACACAATGGTTGTTGGGTTGACGAATCTAGCTAGATTATCTACGTGTCCGTCTGTGTCATCTCCTTGAAGAACTCCGTTTAACCAGATAATATTATCAACACCTAAATAATCTTTTAAATATTTCTCCATTTTGTTCAACGATGGACCACCATTACGGTTAGAATTTAATAGGCATGATGTTGTGGTCAAACAAGAACCTTTGCCGTTTACATCAATAGCCCCACCCTCAAGGATAATTCCAGGGTCGAACCAAGGTAACTTTACTTTGCGCACTATTTCGTGTTCGGCGCTATCATCCTTTTCCCATGGATACTTTTCTCCCCAAGAATTGAACCTCCATCTGGTTACCGCTATTTGACGTCCACTAGGTGTTTCTCTTACTAAAAAATTTGGACCAAAATCTCTAACCCAAGCGTCTTCAGTTGGAATTTTATGAAGCCGAACAGAATCAATATCGAGTTTATGGCGATGAAATAAAGTGATAATTTTATTTTGATAGTGGTCGTCATTTATTAGAATATTAATGCGTTCACCTTTTATAAGATTACAGATTATTTTTATATAAATACTTTCAATATCATGAAGGTCATTTTTACTCCAGGTGTCCAAATTACGTGGCCATGCCAGCCATGTGTCAGAGTGCGGTTCCCATTCAGCGGGCATAAAATAACCCAATGATGCTGGGGTTGATTTTTCAAGTAGATGAGTCGTCATATATTTTTGTCAGTTTCTGATAGGCATCAGTTCTTCTGTCCCTTAGAAAAGGCCAGTCGTGACGAATCTTATCAATTTTTGATATATCACATTCTACGATTAGGTTTTCTGAATTATTATTGCTTGCTTGGGCGATTATTTCACCAAATGGATCACATACGAATGAACGGCCCCAGAATGTGAGGGCATTTTCTCGCCCTACTCGATTAACAGGTGCTATAAAAATGCCATTAGATATAGCATGAGCCTTTTGTACTGTTTCCCATGCAGCGGCCTGTTTTTTTAGCTCTGGTTCGTCCTTGTCCTGATAACCAATAGCTGTAGGGTAAAAAAGAATCTCTGCCCCTGATAAGGCTATTAGCCTTGCTGCTTCTGGAAACCACTGATCCCAACAAATTAGAACACCTATACGCCCATAATGCGTTTGGAAGCTTTTGAAACCAGTGTCTCCTGGCGTAAAATAAAACTTTTCATAAAAATAGGGATCATCTGGCACATGCATTTTTCGATAATAGCCCGCCATGGATCCGTCTGCATCGATAATAACAGCAGTATTGTGATAAATTCCTTGGGCCCTCTTTTCGAACAGCGGTAGAATAATAACAATTTTAAGTTCTTCAGCCAGTTTGGATAAAACTTTGGTAGAGGGACCTGGAATCGTTTCGGCTAGATTAAATTTATTTGGTTCTTTAGTCTGACAAAAATATTGGCTGCGAAATAGTTCTTGCAGGCAAATAATTTGTGCGCCTTCTTTAGTAGCGTTTCGGACTGCTTTTATCGTTGATTCAATGTTTTGGTCTATGTCTTGCCCCCGTGTTTGTTGAATGAGACCCAGGGTTCTAATATTACTTTTGTTCATTACAATATTCCCGTTACTTAGTAATCAAATCATTGAAGTATAGAGCAAGCAGAGTGTTTACTATAATTGAATTTATGTTTGCATGCATTAGGCAAAGGCATTGTATACCTTTTTTTTTATGCTAAAATAATCAATAAAATTATTTAGAAAATTTTTTTTAAAAGTTCGTGCCTTTAAATCGAAAGATTTTTCTATCATAGAATATCTAATATTCTTAACTAAACCAACCGTCAAAGAGATAGTGTCATTGTGTGGATCAAAAATGCGTTTCGAGACTATTATAAGCCGAAATTACGTCGCGAATTGCAACGCGACCCAGCTCAACACGAGATGGACCGGCGCTTTGAAGAAATCTATAAACGAAGTAATAGTATTTTACTGGTCGGAATCAACGAAGGGGTAGCAATTCAATTTTATGAGATTGCTAGGTTTACAAAAGTGGAAGTTGATAGTTTTCGTTTCGATCCTGAAAAATACTTGTTTAATAGGTTTGGTGGAGGATGGTTTAAGCTTAATTTTTATGAAGGTCCGACCTTTATTGTTTGTGTTAACTTTAAACCTAAAGGCGAGCCAAAATGGAAACATTTGGTGACCGCGAAATCTGATGGTCCGCCTCCTTCCTAAACTTTTATTTAATGAAGCATCCCCTTGTATTTGATCAAGTTACACCCATCTCCTTTGACGCGGGAGTTCAGGAAGTAACAAAACAACTAGAACTTAATTATTCAACAATAAAATTAGAAGGACTAATAGGTTCTTCCCGGTCATTATTTCTTGCCCGTTTGGTTCAATCTACAAGGCGACAAATAGTTGTATTAACACCTGACCAAAATACAGGTGAGAAGCTAATTGGTGACTTAAAATATTTTCATTATTTCAACAATATAAAAAAAGAATTCCGTTTTTTCCCGACATGGGAACTTCTTCCCTATGAGAACTTATCTCCGCTGGCAGAAATATCGGGAGAACGTTTGGAGATACTTAATTCACTTCAGCGGAATGAGGCTTTACTTACAGTTATTCCAGTTGAAGCAATTATGCAATGCGTTATGCCGCGGGCAGAGTTAAGTAAGCTTACATTCTCTGTTAACAAGGGGGACACTCTAGAACGAGAATATTTAGAAATCTGTTTATTTGATAATGGTTACGCGCGAGTACCTATAGTGGAAAACCGTGGTGAATTTAGTGTGCGCGGAGATATAGTTGACTTTTTTCCTCTCGCATCAGACGACCCTATAAGATTAGAGTTTTTTGACGATTTGGTTGAATCCATTCGTGAATTTGATAGTAGTAGTCAGATTTCGTTAAAAGAATTTATGAAAGTGGAAATCCTTCCAGTTAGAGAAGTATTCCTCACTAAGGGCCAAAAAGAAGCTGGAATTTATAAAATAACCCAATCGGCTAAGGAACAGGGTGTCGACTCGGCTGTTTTGAAAGAGCTGCTTGATAAAATTCAACACTTAGAGAATTTTTCTGGCATTGAACATCTGGCGCCTTTCTTTTATCCACAGCGTGAGACTTTATTTGATTACCTTTCTAAAGATGTCATTTTCGTATTAGATGAAGAAGACGATGTGCGCTCCAAGATAAAAAAATATCACAAGCTAATATGTAAAGAATATAATTCTGCCATTGATCGTGGTGAAATTGTCGCTCCTTCTAGTTCGTTTTATTTAGATTCAGATGAAATCAATAATAAGTTGGCTGAAAAGAAAACTATATCAATTAACTCCTTAAACATTGAGCAAAATGGTGAAACGAATACCATTAGGTTTATTATTAAACCAAATCCATTTTTACAGGGCGAGTTTAAGGTTTTCGTTGACAGTGTAATAGAATGGGAAAAGGAAGGTCGAAGAACAATTGTTGTTGCGGCGACCAAGGGACAGGTGAAAAGGATTCACGAATTATTGAGTGAGTATGAATTAAAGATTGATGTGGATAGAGGGTATATCAGCAATGGATTCTACTGCCCTGACTTGAACTTGACGTTTGTGGCGGAACACGAGATTTTTGGGCAAACTCACAAGCACCGTTACCGTAGGAAACCTAAGTCTCAAAGTTTTCAACGAGGTTTTAAAGATTTAAAGCCAGGGGATTATCTTGTTCATATTGATTATGGGATAGGTAGATATATGGGAACCCGTGATTTAGAGACTGGGGCTGACGGTGGAGAATTTTTAAATATAATTTATGCGGATGATGAGAAGCTTTATATCCCGATGGATGGCCTAGCTAATATTCAGAAATATATTGGTTCGGGAGAAATCCCTCCACCGTTAAATAAATTGGGTGGTGTCAGTTGGAAACGGCAGAAAAATAAAATTAAAGAATCGATTCGTGAAATGGCAGAAGATCTACTAAAACTTTATGCCTCCAGAGAAATATCTGTTGGCACTAGTTATTCGGCTAATCCAGTACTCATGCAAGAATTAGCAGACTCCTTTGAGTTTGAGGAAACTGAGGATCAGTTGAGAGCAATTAATGAAACGATGGAAGATTTAGAAAGTAGTAAGTCGATGGATCGACTAATTTGTGGTGACGTTGGATACGGCAAAACGGAAGTAGCAATGAGGGCTGCATTTAAAGTTGTTCTGGATAAAAGACAGGTAGCAGTTTTAGTACCCACCACTATTTTGGCTCAACAACATCTTGTTACCTTTAATGAGCGTTTTCGAAGCTACCCCATTAATATTAGTATGGTGAATCGATTTAAAAGCTCTCGCGAGCAAAAGCAGATTCTAGCAAAAGTTCAATCAGGGGAAGTAGACATTATCATTGGAACGCATAGGCTATTATCCAAGGACGTGAAATTCTACCAATTGGGATTAATAATTGTTGATGAAGAACAACGTTTTGGAGTTAGACATAAAGAAGCTTTAAAGAAACTTCGGAATAAAGTCGATATTCTTACATTAACGGCGACACCTATTCCCAGAACATTACATTTCTCACTTATGGGAGTTCGTGATTTGAGTGTAATCGAGACACCACCTGTTGATCGTTTGGCGATCAAAACTTTTGTACGCAAATTTGACGAAAAATTCATCCGTGAACCGATATTAAGAGAATTAGACCGTGGGGGACAGGTATACTTTGTACATAATAAAGTTAAAAGCATACATTCGGTCAAAGAAATGATCCAAAAAATTGTACCGGAAGCTCGTATTGGAATTGGGCACGGACAATTGCCGGAGCATCAGCTGGAAGAAGTAATGCGCAAGTTTGTCAATAAACAGATTGATATGCTCCTTTGTACAACAATTGTTGAGTCTGGTCTCGACATCCCTTCTGCTAATACAATAATAATTAACAGGGCAGATCAGTTCGGACTCGCGCAATTATATCAATTACGAGGAAGGGTAGGTAGATACAAGCACCAAGCTTATGCTTACTTGCTAATACCAGGAACGCTTGCTATCAGTTCTGATGCTAGGCATAGATTGGTTGCAATTGAAGAACTTAGTGAATTAGGAGCTGGGTTTCAGTTAGCGGCTCGAGATATGGAAATTAGAGGCGTAGGGAATATGCTTGGGCACAATCAATCAGGGCATATTGCTTCGATTGGATTTGATATGTACTCCAAATTAATTGAAGAAACCGTAAAAGAATTAAAAGGTGAAGCGATACAAAATAATTCTATCGAGCCAGAAATTAGTTTGCAGATCAAAGGCTATATCCCGACGGATTATATCCCTGACCTTAATCAAAGATTAGAAGTTTACCGCCGTATTCAGCTATTCGATTCCCTGAAAGAGTGTGCCGTCCTAGAAAATGAATTGAACGATCGTTATGGAAAATTTCCCGAACCGGTCGCGAAGTTATTGTCGCTTATTGTGATTAAAATTCTTTGCAGAAAAACTCATATCAAAAAAGCTTATATGGTCGGTCGTGAAGCACGTTTTGATATCCAGTTGACAACCCCAATCGACCCAGGAAAAATAGCTATTATTGCTGATAAACGCTTTACATTTTTATCAGAGTTTTGTATTGGAATTAAATTAAATCGTAAAAGCTGGAAAAAGGATATGAAAACCATAATTGATTATTTAAATAGAGTATCAGGTGCAGTTTGTGATCTATAAAATGGATAAATTGATATCATATAAGCCTCGTTGGTTTTTCGTTAGTGCTACATTACTAATACTAGCTTGCTCTCAGGGGAATTTAGTAGAAACTATTAGAGATGATACTGTAGTGGCTGAGATCAATGGAGATACTATTACAGGTAAGGAACTTAGAGATGAAGTTAATTTGTTAATGAAGCAATTCAGAGTTAATGACCTCGAGGATCTTTCCGAGGAGGAAAAGCACGTTTTAAAAATAAATGGACTCAATCGAATTATAAAGAATATTCTTTTGAACATGGAAGCAGTGCATAGTCGTGTTGTCGTTACTCGAAAAGAATATAAAAATGCTTTAAATGCTGTGAAAAATGAATATCAAGGGGATTCCTTCAATAAGTATTTAGAGGTGGAGGGTATTCCACTTGATGCCTGGGAAAATAAATTTAAAAATAATATGTTAATAAAAAAGTTGATTAGAGAAACTGTTAATAATAAAGCTTTGGTTAGTGATGATTTAATAAAAAGTTACTATGAAAACCACCAAGCAGAGTTTCAAAGGGGCGAACGGGTTAGATCTTTACATATAATGGTGGAGTCAGAGGGTGAAATTAGGAACATTCTTAAATTACTAGAATCGGAAAAAAAAGATTTTTCCGTTTTAGCACAAATTCATTCACTTGGTCCGGAGGGTTCAATGGGAGGTGACCTTGGATATTTTGAGGCAGGCCAAATGCCAGAAGAGTTTGATGGGGTTTTTAAACTGAAAATTGGTCAGGTCAGTGATACTATAAAAACTCCATATGGACATCACCTTTTTAAGGTGATCGATAAGAAACCAGCTATTCAAATGACTTTTGCTGAATCAAAAAATATTATTTACAACAAATTATTGCGAGAAAAACAGTCTAAGGCATTCGAGGGATGGATGCTTAAATTAAAAAATAAATCTGATATAAAAATTAAATATGATGTGTTGGCTAAAATTTATTAATAGATCGGTTTTAATTTTTTCAGTGTTACTTTTATTTTTTATCATAAGTAACTCTTTATATGCTGCTACGGTGGATAGAGTTGTGGCCAAGGTTAATAGTGAAATTATAACCCTAAGTTCGGTTCATAGTAGGTTTAGGGTTATTTCTGAACAAGTTAATGCTTCAGATAGTCAGAATCAATTAATGGAAAGAGCCCTTAATAGTATTATTGAGGAGAGATTGCAAGTTCAGGAAGCCAAGAAAAGTGGACTCGAAGTCAGCGAGGAAAGTATTAATAAAGCTTTTGCTGAGATAAAGAAAAATAATAATATTGATGACCAACAATTTTTAATCATGCTTCAGAGTGAAGGAAGAAGTTTGGAGGCTTATAAAAATATTATCCGTGATCAGATCCTCGTTTCAAAAATTATTCGCATGCACATGGGACAAAGCTTCGTAGTAACAAAGAGACAGATTAAAAAATACTATGATCAACACCAAAAAGAATATTGGGAACAACCTAAAGCTAAGGCACGTCATATTCTTTTTATTATTGATAAAGATACACCAAAAAAAGATGTACGGTTAAAAACAATAAAGGCGCAAGAAATTCTGGATCGTATTCGCGCTGGAGAGGATTTTTCTGAATTAGCTAAAAAATACTCTGAAGATGTTTCAGCTCACCTAGGTGGTGACATTGGAGTTGTTGAAAAGGGAATGATGGTTCGTGAGTTTGAAGAAGCAGTTTTTCGACTTAAGGCGACAGAAGTTAGTAACATTGTGACTACAAGGTATGGTCTCCATATAATCAAGTGCGATGAGGCTGTCCCTGGTTTTTTTAAAACGTTGAATAATGTTAAAGATGAAATTAGAAACCTCTTGAGAATTCAAAATCAACAAAAAGTTCATCAAAAATGGATTTCGAAATTGAAAAAAAATGCTTATATCGAAGTATCTTTGTTTGATGACCATTCGGAGCATAGAGACCCTCGTAGTAGTTTTTCTGACAGTGAGGACCCTGAACCGAAATCACCTAGTCTTAGTGGGGATAAAATTTATGTTGATGGTGAATCGAGGATAGCCGCAACATCGAAAGTCCCATTAAGTGTCAGAAAATATCCATTAAGACAAAAGGGGTTTGGAAATATCGATTCACTAGATTACAAATTAATTATGAAAAAGTTGAAGTACTTTAAGATGATGAGGAATAATAATAAAATATCTGAGTCTGAATATAGAAACAAGAAACATAAATTGCTGAAAAACTTTTAGTTTTTATTTTTGCGTCCTGTCCTCAAAATGTTGTTTCTTCTCTATTAGTTTTTAAAATTCCTTGATTTTATAGAAAATCCTTCGCAAGTTTTCTATGCATATTGTTGAAAAAAAAATTAAAAAATCGTTAATGCAGATGGTTTCTTCTGGCGATCGTATTCTTGCTGCTGTTTCAGGCGGGCTTGACTCTGTTTCTATGCTCCAACTTCTTAATAAGTTTAAGTCTAAATCCTCGAATTTCTCACTAGCGATTGCTCATCTTAATCACCTTGCTCGTGGAGAAGACTCAAACAGAGACGCAGAATTTGTTTTGCAACTCGGTAAAACTTTAGGCGTTAAAACTTTTATTGAAGAAATTGATGTAACATCGTTACGCCGTAATACAAACACCTCCTTTCAAGAAACAGCAAGAAATACCAGGTATAGTTTTCTCCATCGAACATTAAATGAATGGGGAGGTAATTTAATTTCTCTTGGCCATAACGCAGATGACCTTGCAGAAACTTTACTGATTAATATGCTGCGAGGAAGTGGCTTGCTAGGTTTGACCGGGACCCCACCAAAAATAGATGTTTTTATACGTCCGCTCCATGATTGTTTTCGCACTGAAATTGAAAGTTATGCAAAGATGTTTGATTTAGAATATTGTTCTGACTTGACCAACCAGAAAAAGCATTATCTCAGAAATAGAATTCGATTAGAGCTTATTCCTTTTTTGGAGTCGTATAACCCCCAAATAAAACCTTCTCTTATAGAAACTTCCTTACTACTATCAGACGATGAAGACTATTTGAAAAAACAAGTTGACAAGATCATGTCTCAAGCCATTGATACTGGACAAAAGTCAAGTTTTCCCACACTAAATATTAATTTTATAAAAAATCAACACCCCGCTTTGCAGAAGCGGTTGATCAGACAAGTCATTTTATTAGCAAAAGGTGACTTGCGATCAATCTCCTCGCGCCATATATTTAAGATTCTTCAATTGATCAACTGTTCGGTAAAAACAAGAGAAATACACCTTCCAGGAAACCTCACCGCAATTTACGCTGGTGAAAAATTATTATTTTGTAAAACTCAGCAGAATAAAGTAAGAATAACGACTCATACAGAGGACAGGTTTGTGCCAATTGACATCAATATTCCTGGTTGGACCGATGTTGGAATTCATGGTCTAAGAATTAATGCGAAGCTAATTCCTATCAGAAATACTAAAGATTTTTTAACAAACCTTAATCGTGCTTATCTGGATTATGATAAAACTGGCTCCCAGATTAAGATGAGGTTTTTCCGTTCAGGCGACCGTTTCGTACCTCTGGGAATGAAGGGGAGTAAAAAACTAAAATCTTTTTTTATTGATGAAAAAATACCAAAAAATGAAAGAAATTCAGTGCCCATATTGACTTCAAAAGACGATGATATTATATGGATTTATGAGAAAAGAATTGGAGAAAACTATCGAGTTACCGATAAGACTCGCAAGGTCCTCATACTGGAAGGTGAGTGGAGTTAAGCCCACATTGAGAATAATTTGACATTTAGATAAACATAATTTTAGTATATAACTATTGAGGCTATCATTCTGGACGTTTTTTTCTCTATTTTTAAGGAGATTTTCGTTGAATCAGTTCTATAAAAACTTGGCGCTTTGGCTCGTAATCGGCATGATCCTGATTGCTCTATTTAACATTTTTCAGCAACCGTCAAATAAGCAGTCGGAAATTATATTCAGCGAATTCATGAACCAGGTGGAAGGTGGTCAAATCACTGAGGTCGTGATTCAAGGAGATCGTATAAGCGGTAAATATATTGATGGCCGTATTTTTGAGACCATGACGCCGCCTAAAGACCCCGACCTTGTGCGTATTCTTCGTGAAAAAGGGGTACGCATCATAGTGATGCCGCCAGAACAGACTAGCTGGTATATGAATATTCTTATTTCTTGGTTTCCAATGATTCTGCTTCTTGGTATCTGGATATTTTTTATGCGGCAAATGCAAGCAGGAGGTGGTAAAGCTTTATCTTTTGGTAAATCCAAAGCCAGACTTATGAACGAGGCTAAAAATAAGACTACATTCAAAGATGTTGCTGGTGTGGACGAAGCCAAAGAAGAGCTGCATGAAATCATTGAATTTTTAAAAGAGCCGCAAAAATTTAATAAATTAGGGGGAAAAATTCCCAAAGGCGTACTACTTGTTGGCCCTCCAGGTACGGGGAAAACTTTGTTAGCAAAAGCTATAGCAGGTGAAGCAAATGTCCCGTTTTTTAGCATTAGTGGATCGGACTTTGTTGAAATGTTTGTCGGAGTAGGTGCCTCCCGCGTTCGTGACCTGTTTGAGCAGGGTAAAAAGAATAGCCCTTGTATTATATTTATTGATGAAATTGACGCCGTTGGCCGACACCGTGGTGCAGGTTTAGGTGGCGGGCATGATGAAAGAGAGCAAACTCTTAATCAACTTCTCGTTGAGATGGATGGATTTGAAAATAATGAAGGAGTTATTCTGATAGCCGCTACTAATAGGCCTGACGTTTTAGATCCAGCATTACTCAGACCTGGGCGATTTGATCGACAGGTCGTTGTTAGCCGACCTGATGTAAAAGGGCGTGAAGGAGTTCTCAAAGTTCATACAGCAACGGTCCCTCTGACAGAAAATGTTGATCTTAAAATTATAGCCAGAGGAACTCCTGGGTTTACTGGGGCGGACTTGGCGAATCTCGTTAATGAGGCTGCATTACTAGCTGCACGGGATGATAAAAAATGCGTCGGAAACGATGACTTTGAAAACGCTAAGGATAAGGTTTTGATGGGCGTGGAGAGAAGAAGCTTAGTGATCTCTGAGAAAGAAAAGCGCACCACGGCCTATCATGAAGCTGGACATGCCCTAGTTGCTCTAAAGATTCCTGGAACGGATCCACTTCATAAGGTCACTATCATTCCACGGGGAAGGGCTTTGGGCGTTACCATGCAGTTACCCGAAGATGAAAAACACACCTATCCTAAAAGTTACCTTTATAATAACCTAGCTATTTTTATGGGAGGTCGCGTAGCTGAAGAAATATGCTTGGGCCAGATGACCACTGGGGCAGGTAACGACATTGAACGTGCCACTGAAACCGCACGTAAAATGGTATGTGAATGGGGAATGAGTGAAAAAATGGGGCCACTAACGTACGGAACTAAAGAGGAACAGGTGTTTCTGGGGAGAGACTTTTCCCAGCAGACAAATTTTAGTGATCAAACAGCTAAGCTTATTGATCAGGAAGTAAAGGCACTGGTCATGGGTGGATATGATAGAGCTCATGAAATATTAACCGAGCATCGAGATATTCTTGAAAGGCTGGCACTGGCCCTTTTAGATAGAGAAACTCTTACCGCAGTAGAAGTAAAAGCTATTAATGAGGGGAAGGTGCTTCCTGTTGATAAAGAGAATAAAAACCCCCCAGCGGGAGCGGGTAAAACGATTAAGGCTGAACCTAAATCCAATGATGATACAGATGGAATTATGGATGATGGCCTGCCTGACCCTCATCCTGCCTGAGTTTTTTTAGACTGTAGACATTTTAAAACTATTAATTTAGCTTCAGGTTTGGATCTTATATGTCCTACCTGAGGCTTTTTTTGTTTGCTTTTAAAAATAATAGTTCTCATCTCTAATTAATAAAACAATATGGCATTTTCTTTTGATTTGCTAACCGGTTCTAATTGTGTTGCTGTAATGGGAATTCTTAACTTATCTCCTGATTCGTTTTACTCAGGGAGTTATCGTTCCAATGTTAAAGAGGTGTTGCGAACAGCAGAGAAGATGATTGAGGAAGGAGCCAATATTCTGGATGTAGGGGCAGAGAGTACAAGGCCCGGGTCAACAGGAGTTTCCATTGAGCTACAGTTAGAACGCCTTCTTCCAGTTATATCAAAACTTTCAAATTCGTTTGATATTCCCATTTCTGTGGACACCTACAAGCCAGAAGTTGGTTCTGCTGTTTTAGACCAAGGGGCACTTGTCATCAATGATGTATCGGGTCTGCAATGGGGAAATGATATGGCCCTTATTGTGGCAAAGTATGGTGCTGGATTAGTGTTAATGCATATGCAGGGTAAGCCTAGAACAATGCAAGAAAACCCAATTTATAAAGATGTTGTAGCGGAGGTTTTGAGTTTTTTAGATCAAAGTGTCAAAACAGCTGAAATGGCCGGGGTAAGACCAGAAAGTATTGCGATTGATCCAGGAATTGGATTTGGTAAAACCCTTGATCATAATTTAGAGTTGATTGCAAAAATAAATCAACTAAAAGCTTTGAATAAGCAAATTCTCCTTGGTGTCTCGAGGAAGTCATTCATCGGGCAGATTCTAAAACTGGAAGTGGAAGATCGCCTAGAAGGATCTCTAGCTGCAGGCGTAGCGGGAGTTATCAATGGAGCAAATATCCTCAGAGTGCATGATGTAGCAGCTACAGTCCGAGCTATTCGGATTGCACAGAATATAAGAGAGGCAAATAATCGCGAATGATTAGACTTTATGTGAACGTAGATCATGTTGCAACGGTACGTGAAGCAAGAAAAACTTATGAACCAGACCCTCTACAGGCAGCAATTCTTGCACAAAAGGCGGGGGCGTATGGAATAACAGCTCATTTGAGAGAGGACCGCAGACATATGCAAGACTATGATATTACACGTTTGAAAGAAAATATCAGCTCTCCTCTCAACCTGGAAATGGCGGCAATAGATGAAATGGTTAAAATAGCTATTAACACAAGACCTTTACAAGTATCAATTGTTCCAGAAAATCGGCAGGAGATCACTACTGAAGGTGGTTTAAATGTTTTGGTTCAGGAGAAACATCTTCTTGCAGTTGGAAATCAAATGAAACAAAAAGAAATCTTATTTAGCCTGTTTATCGACCCTGAGCTAAGCCAAGTGGAAGCAGCTAAACGGGTAGGGGCAGACAGTATTGAATTGAATACCGGACCATATTCAGAGGCTTCGGGCCTTGAGGGAAAAACTGAGCATTTAATCCAAATGGGAAAAGCGGCTGCACAGGCACAAAAACTTGGACTCCGTGTGTTTGCTGGGCATGGCTTGAACAATGATAACGTTCAGGCGATTGTGGCCATACCAGAAGTTGAGGAGCTTAATATCGGGCATCATATTATTTCGAGATCGATTTATATTGGAATGGAACAATCTGTCAAAGAAATGCTCAGTTCGATTAAAACTGGCTTTAAATCAAGGTATTAATAACATGTATTTAAATATATAATTTTAAACACTTTAATGATAATATTTATTTATTGGCACAAAAATTGCCTTATAATTGAATAATATAAACTAATGCCAATTTCTTGACAAGGTCCACGCGATGAGTGAATTTATTAAAAATACAAGGATAGCTCATGAAAATTCAGCCGCACGTGAACGCGGCGAATCTATTGCGCGAGAATACGAGCGCGTTGTGAATACTTTTAATCGAGTGCTAGTATGCAAGGAAAAAGTTCGTTTAACCCTTGAAAACCATGTCATTGATTTGCAAGACCAGGTAAATGGTAATACTGAAAAACTATCTACCCTGAACAGAAATGTTGAAATTTATGATACCAATGTGGGCAAAATAGCCACTAATCTTGAAGAAATGCTGACTGAGGAGTCGCGGATTAAAGACAAATATAATAGGCTTCTCCGGGGAGCCTCTATGGAAGTGGTGGGTGTTAATGTTGAAGATGATGCTTTATCTGGAGCAAGTTCCAGTGAAGATGAAACATCGACGGAAAATCTCATGCAAAAAAGGAATCATTATCTTGATGGCTTGAGTTCATCCTTTCATAAGTTAGATGATGAGTTGCAATCAATTAGTTGTCTAAGAACAGAAATGCTCAACGCTAGGTCCGAAATATTCAAGAAAAAGGAACAAGCTCTCGAAAAAAAAGCCAGATTTGAAGAAAATGAACGCTATTTGAAGGGAGAACTTAATAAGGTTAAGGATGACCTTGAGATTTCAGTTAAAGAAGAAGAGGTGCTTACTCTTGAATACGCTCAATTATTACATAAAGTAGAAAATTGTATCATTATCAGTGATGATATTGATCAGGTATTATTTTCCTCCCTGACAGTAGCTAATGAGATCATAAAGTAATATCTACCTCTCGTGATATAATATCTCTTCTATCTTGCCAAGGTTATTATTGACTTGGGTTTTCAATTTTTGCATAATCATTTTTAACTGGGACAGGAACTTTTTGTTTTTCTGTCCCTTTGTTTATTGGTCTTTTTGTCAATCTTTTCTGCACCAAACTTTGAGGTTAATTAAGGCCTCTAGTCATTTTTGTATCCATTTTTAAAACATAATTTTTAATATTTGCGGTATCACGGATTATTTTTCGTCGGACCGTAATATGTGGGGGTTTATTTATGCCTGCCAAGGTGGCGATAAACGGATTTGGAAGAATTGGAAGAAATGTCTTTAAGTGTATTCTTGAAGATAATCAATGCGCTTCTTTATTAGAAGTTGTTGCGATCAATGATCTAACTGATCCTAAAACGCTGGCTCATTTATTTAAATATGATTCTATCCAGGGAACAAGTTCAGCTGATATAAAAATTTCAGCCAACGGATTCATAGTTAACACGAAAATGGTTCAAATTATAGCTGAACGCGATCCCATTAAATTGCCATGGAAAGAATTAGGAGTTGACATTGTTGTCGAATCTACCGGTCTATTTACAAAACGTCTTGCGGCAGAAAAACACTTAAAAGCGGGAGCTAAAAAGGTTGTTATTTCAGCTCCTGCAACTGATCCGGATGTCACCTTAGTGCTTGGTGTTAATGAAAATACATATAAGGCAAAATCTGACCGGATAATTTCCAACGCTTCATGCACAACTAATTGCCTAGCGCCAATTACAAAAGTTCTCCATGAGTACCTAGGTATCGAAAGGGGGGTAATGACGACAATTCATTCTTACACCAATGACCAACAGGTTCTAGACTTACCCCATAAAGACTTGCGACGGGCTAGGGCGGCTTCTTTATCAATGATACCTACAACTACTGGAGCTGCTAAAGCCGTTACTTTAGTTATGCCCGAGCTGAGAGGTAAGCTAGATGGTATGGCAATTCGCGTGCCCACACCAAATGTTTCCATTGTTGACTTTGTTGCTGACGTTAATAAAGACACATCAGTGGAAGATGTTAATGAAATTTTTAAAAGTGCTTCAAAAGGAGACTTAAAAGGTATTCTTAGTTACGAAGATGCACCACTGGTATCGGTGGATTACAATGGAAACTCTTGTTCTTCAATTATAGACGGATTGGCAACAAAGGTAATTGATAAGAGACTTGTAAAGGTATTGGCATGGTATGATAACGAATGGGGATATTCTTCGCGGGTGCGTGACTTGTTAAAGTTGATCGTGAATAAAGGCGTGTAGAATACTATGAGACGCCCCATTATAGTTGGCAACTGGAAAATGAATATGCTTATTTCCTCTGCCGATAAATGGATGATAGGATTACTTGACAAGTCACACATTACTGATCAGGCTGATATTGTTATCGCCCCACCATTTACTGCTCTGGCGGTTTTACGTGAACGAATAAAGGGTAGCAAGGTTCAGTTGGCAGGACAGAACATGGGATCGGAACCAGTTGGTTCGCTAACTGGGGAGATTTCAGCAGCCATGCTTAAAGACGCTGGTTGTAATTATGTAATATTGGGACATTCCGAAAGACGACAATACTGCGCTGAAACTAACGCACTCCTACGCAGAAAGATAAGCGTTGCCTATGAACAAGGATTAAATATTATATTTTGTATTGGAGAATCCCTTGACGACCGAAATAATGGTCGAACCCATGATGTAATTAAAACCCAGTTATCTAGTGGCTTAGAGGGTTTAGGTATTTCGCGCCTTGGTCAACTAGCTTTAGCTTATGAACCTATTTGGGCTATAGGGACAGGACACACAGCTAGGCCGGAACAAGTTCAAGATGTTCATCTCTTTATCCGCTCCTGGATTAAAGAATTATTTGGAGCAAAATGCGCAGAGTATACCCGTATACTATATGGAGGAAGTGTGACACCCGAAACTAGTACAACGCTAATAAACCAATCAGATGTGGACGGCCTTTTGGTTGGTGGGGCTAGCCTAAAGCCTAACTCTTTTTATGATATTATCAACTCATTGGTTTAATGTTTAAAAGGGAGACGAACTCCTATGCACACAGTAATTATTATTTTACATGTAATTTGCACTCTATTTCTAATTCTTGTTATTCTTTTGCAAACTGGAAAAGGTGCGGCAATGGGTTCCGGTCTTGGAGCCGGAAGTAGTCAAACCATGTTTGGTAGTTCTGGCGCGGGAAACTTTTTAACCAAATTGACAACGGCTATCGCGACGTTATTTATGATCACCTCGCTTACTTTAGCAACAATGTCCTCGAAAGAGAAATCTCATTCGATTATGCCGGAAGGAGAAAAACCTACCACTACAAATATACCCCGGCAAATACCTGAATCTGGAGATAATAAACCAGAATAATTTAAAGTGCCGATGTGGTGGAACTGGTAGACACGTGCGCTTGAGGGGCGTATGGAGCGATCCGTGGGAGTTCGAATCTCCCCATCGGCACCACTAAATTTCAATTAAATCGGTTTTTCCCTTACTATTTGTATAATATTGCAGAAATTGAATAAAAAAATAATTTGAAGTTATGCATGCTACGACTTTAGCTGGACTTTTTGTGGATCCTAGCTTCATTTTTGTAATGCTTACCATCCTTGCTATGATCGCCAATATTCTTGTTGGCGTTAGCATAATCCCCCAGGACAAAAGAAAAAAAGGCTACAAAATTCACCGTATAATTTATTATACCGTCGTGGTCTGTTATTGCATGTTTTTATGGATAACATACAGTTTCGATAAAAATGGATGGTTAAACTATGCCGTTTTATTATATTTTTTATTTGCCATTCCGATAACCCGCAGGATCAATATAACCCTGCATGCAGTTATAGCTTCGGTAGGACTGGTTCTTCTCATTGCGGTTGCTACATTAAGCGTTTTATAATTCTTAGATTGCGATAACTTTTTATAACTGGACCAATCACAAAAGAAATTACTATTAGATGGAAACATTCGACATTGTAGTTATAGGGGCTGGTCCTGCCGGTGTTTCAGCAGCTTTGCGTGCCGCTGATCAAGGGGCGCAAGTCTGTATTGTTGAGAAAGATCGAATTGGTGGTTCGTGTTTTCGTAAAGGTTTATACCCTTTAAAAGCAGCACTTGCTAAAATAACTGGTCCCGTTACGGAAGTTACTACGAATGGATTTGTAGATATTGGAAAATTGTCAAGATCTGTAGAGAACACCATTACATCTATTTTAGAAAAATGGGAAGAAAGTCTTACACAGCTTGGGGTGAAAATTCATCTGGGTAATGGCACTCCTCTTTCCCCTACAATTGTCCAAATACAAACGGGAGAAAAAACCTCTGAAATTTCTACAAAAAAAATTATCCTTGCTACAGGCTCTTATCCAGTTTCGTTACCAACACTCCCCTTTGAAAAAGATATTATTATTTCTTCGGATGAAGTGTTTCAAAGCAATACAATTCCTAAATCTGTACTCATTATGGGAAGTGGTGGTAATGGATGTGAGGTAGCAAATTTATACCAACAATTAGGCAGTAAGGTGTTTTTGAGTAATGTTGAGTCACGCCTGATATCTAATCAGGATCCGGATATTATTGATGCAGTGGAAAATTCTCTTAAAAAACTCAAGATCAAACTGCTGCTAAACAAGAAACTATCATCCTACTTTAAAAGTAATCGGCAGCTTGACATAACTTTGAGTGGAGGAGTTAAGTTTCAAGTTGAACAAATCGTGCAGAACATGGATCGAGAGGGTAGTTCCTTAAATCTAGGGTGTGAGAAGCTGGGAATCAGGTTGGGTGAGCGTAAAGAGATTCTTGTGAATGAACGTCTTGAAACAAGTACAGTAGGAATTTTTGCTGCAGGCAGTGTTACTGGTCGAAAAACGACCTCAGGTATTTCTGAAGAGGAAGGTAAAATTGCAACGGATAATGCAATGGGGAAAAACAGAGCTCTTAATTCTGACTGGTCTCCATTTATAGTTTATACTAAGCCGGAAATAGCATGTGTTGGATGTTTTGCTGAGGAGGCCCATTACAAGGGATTTCGTGCAGTCGAGGGTAAAGTGGCATCTGAAAATCTTGATTTTTCATCGCTTAGCGATGATACTGACGGTTTTTTTAAAATCTCTGCCGACACAAGAAGTGGAGCAGTTATTGGTGGTCAAATAGTATCTCCGAATGCTTCTCATTTGATTTCACTGATCTTATTAGCAATTAAAAAAGGAATTAAGGTGAGTGCTTTGGCATCCTTAGCCTGTGATAAATCCAGTGAAATTCAAGGAATAAAAGAAGCGGCTAGTGCTTGTAGCAGGGCATTAAAGATGCAGCAGAGGTCACTGTAAATATAATAAATATCTTAATCTTGACTGGTTTTTCCTTTTGTGTTAAAAACCAATTTTCCTAGATTTGGCTGTCTTTCCAGATACTAGAAATCTAAACAGTTCTCTAGATTTCAAGACTTTGAAATTTTGGAGTTTTTTTATGGCTGAAGCCAGTGTAGATTTAAAAAAAGAACCAGCAAAACCTGCTGGAAAAAAATCTGGAAAAAAGGAAGAACCTAAGGATACTATTTGGTCTCGAAGAGACTTTTTTTCTCTTGCTGGATGGGCTGGTTTCACCGCGACACTGGGATTTTCAACTTTGTTTTTTACGCGTCTTCTTTTTCCTCGTGTTCTTTTTGAACCCTCTCCTATTTTCACAGCGGGTCGTCCTAGTGATTATACTGTGGGTGAAGTTAGTACAAAATATGTCAATGATCAGAGAGTATGGATTGTCAGGGACTTGGAGGGTATTTTTGTCGTTTATGCACTCTGTACCCACTTGGGATGTACCCCACGTTGGTTTAAAACAGATTCCAAATATAAATGTCCCTGTCACGGAAGTGGATTTACCAAAGAAGGAATTAACTTTGAAGGACCCGCGCCAAGACCATTAGAGCACCTTAAAATAGAGCTTGGTCCTGACGGGCAGATCATTATAGATAAAAGTAAAAAGTTTCTTTATGAGAAGGGTGAATGGGGAAACCCTGGTTCGAAGCTGTATATATAGAGGTTTTGGTTATGTTGTGATTTCCCTATAATCACAGTTTTTTTTGTTTTGGAGGGCTTGCATCTTGCCAGCTAATAAACCGGAAATTCCGAGCTTGGCCGATTTGGTAGAAAAGGTTAAAAGCGGAGAATTTTTCGACGAAATACAAAAGGTAATTTTAGATTCGCAGATCTGGAAATCTTCGTTTCGGCATGGGTATGCGGATACTCCAAGAAATCGTGTACTGCAGATTGCCAGTAACGTTTGGCTCCATCTCCACCCTGTAAAAATTCATCGACATGCACTACGAATTAAATTTACCTGGTGCATGGGAGGAATCACTTTTCTTCTATTTTTATCGACGGTTGTGACAGGCGTTATTCTGATGTTTTATTATCGTCCGGTAGGGGAATACGCCTACTTTGATATGAAATATCTTCAGTATGACGTACCCTTCGGAATGTTGATGCGCAATATGCACCGGTGGGCCGCGCATGCCATGGTTATTACGGTATGGCTCCATATGTTCAGGGTTTTTCTTACAGGATCCTACAAACCTCCACGGGAATTCAACTGGGTGATTGGCGTGTTTCTAGTTACGTTCACTTTGTTACTTAGTTTCACTGGTTATCTCTTACCGTGGGACCAGTTGGCTATGTGGGCGGTAACCGTCGGAACGAATATGGCTCGCGCGACGCCGTTTCTCGGGCATGAAGGTCCTTTCCAGGAATATGTTTTTGGTGTCAGTCCCAGGTACGATGCAAGGTCCTTGCTTATCGGTGGGAGCTTGGTAGGACCTCCTGCTTTGCTTCGATTTTACGTTTTACACTGTATCTTCATTCCGCTAGTAGCGGGTGCTTTAATGATTGTGCATTTCTGGCGGATTAGAAAAGATGGGGGCATTTCCGGTCCTCTTTAGAATTCTAATCTGTGATATTTGGGAAGGAAGGTTTGTATGGCGGCAGAAGCCCCAAAAAATAAAGTAGGGGATCTACCCGAAAAAGTTCATGTTTGGCCCTATCTGGTGAGACTTGAGTTCCTATGCGCGCTTTTTGTCGCAATTGCTCTTACGGTATGGTCGATTGTTGTTGACGCGCCGCTGGAAGAAGCTGCTAATCCTACTAAAACTCCTAACCCTTCTAAGGCTCCCTGGTATTTTCTCGGGTTGCAGGACATTCTCGTTTATTTTGACCCTTGGTTTGCAGGTGTTATAGCTCCTGTTCTCATCATTGTGGGGCTCATGCTGATTCCTTACCTTGATATAAACCCAAAAGGCAATGGTTATTACACATATAGTGAGCGGAAGGTCGCTATTTGGGTTTATAGTTTTGGTTTTATAGTTCTTTGGATTGCGCTCATTATCATGGGTGTTTTCCTGCGTGGACCGGGATGGAACCTGTTCATGCCCTGGCAGTACTGGGATCCACATAAGGTCGTGGCTCTGGTCAACGTGGACTTACCCTACGCGCTGGGTGTGCGCACCTATAATATGGCCATGTTGGTTGGAGGGATGATTGTTAGCGGTTATTTTGCATTGGGGACAGCGGCGTATTTTTTTATGGAACGAAAAGCCATAAAAAGCGTGGGTTTTTTACGTATGTTTATAAAAATTCAGCTGTATCTCATTATGCTGGGCATGGTGATCAAGATCGTTTTGAGGATTGGGTTTAATATTAAATATATAATGGTTACGCCCTGGATTAATATATGATATTTTATTTAATATTCAATACTTATTGATCATTTTCTGAGAAAATACATTGAGTGTGCCTGAAGATTCAAAAACTGAAGAGAGTACCCCCGAAGATTCAAAATCCGAAGAGATATCCGAGAACGAAGAAAAACCGTTCGTAGATGAGGAAACTTCATTCAGTTTCCTTTTCTTTGCCACATCCGGCGCTCTTCTGTTTGTTACCTTGTGGTCCTTTTGGGATGACGAGTATAGTCGCCGGGGATACAAGCAATATCAGACTGAATACTTCGAAGCACAATATGCCCGGGCTGAAGCCAAGTGGAAAGAGGTTGACAAGAATATCGCTTCCAAGGAAGAGGAGCTGAAAAACAGCCTGAGTCGGGTGGACAGTCAACTGGATAATTCAGATGAATATCAGCTCTTGCTTGACGTAGTTTTAGAAGCGGAAATCAAACTTGCCGAGGTAAAGGAACAAAAAAAATTCGCTGGAAGTAAGCTTGATGAAGCTTACTATTATTACAAAAAGGCCATGCACGAAGGTGAAAACTTTGACGTGCAAAAGGCGAAAGTCCAGCACATGGAACAAGAAGTTAATAGTTGGAACCCCCTAATCGATGATAAAGCAAGAATCTTAAAGGCAGCCGAAGATAAAATTCTTCTGCAAAAAGCAAAACAGGACGGGCTTGAAAAAGAATTGAAAAACCTCGTCCGCGATCGTTCGGACACGGAACGGACAATGGATTTTTATAAACCATTTCCGTTTATCTGGCGTCCTGCAGCGGTGGAACAGACGGTCATCCCCGGGTATGGTTTAAATAACTTTTCTGAAATAACATACAAGGTTGATCGGTGCCAGACTTGCCACATCTCCTACCAGGATACCTACTACGATAAGCATGTACATCCCCTTAAGACACATCCCAATCTGGATATCCTGATTAAAAAACATCCACCGGAGCGTACAGGTTGTACTTGGTGTCATCTCGGGCAAGGGACGGCTACCGCACCGGCCGAGGACGCTCATGGCTCACACCATGAAATGGACCAGACCACTGGACTTAATGAACCGATGAGCCATGGTATTTTCATGCAGGCGACCTGTCGCAATTGTCATGCTGGAGTGATCAATCTTGATGGTGCACCGATTTTATCTAAAGGGAAAAGGCTGTTTCTAAAACTGGGTTGTCACGGCTGTCATCTTGCTGACGGATATGCTGATGAGCCTAAAGTTGGGCCGCGATTGACGCGTATCTCTGCTAAGGCGGATCCCAGCTGGCTATATCGCTGGGTTAAAAACCCGAAAGAATACCTGCCTAAAACTAGAATGCCTAATTTTGGTTTCAATGACAAAGATGCCTTTGCCGTGGCCGCTTATCTAATATCATCCTCTGATAAAGACTATAAACTTTCAAAAACGTTTGAATTTGGGGACACGGATAAAGGTGAAAAGCTTTTTAAAACTGTGGGCTGTCTTGCATGCCATGAAATTGATGGACAAGGGGAAGTATTTGGGCCTAACTTAAGCCGTATTGGTGAAAAAATCAACCCCGACTGGCTAATTACCTGGCTTAGTGATCCCAAAAGCTATAATCATAAAAGTTTGATGCCAAATCTCAGGCTGTCTAAAGATGAGGCTAAGGATATCACTTCATATCTCTTACTACATGGAGAAAAGAAACATATTCCCGGAATTGAAAAATCACTTAGTAATCAACTGTTGATTGATCACGGCAAGAAGGTTGTCAGGAATCGAGGTTGTTTCGCCTGCCATGATATCAATGGCATGGAAAAAGAGGGAAGAATCGCTCCTGAACTTTCAGCGTTCGGGCGAAAAATGATCAGTGAATTAGAATTTGGAGACGCCCACATTCCACATACATGGGAATCATGGGCACGTACAAAGTTAAGAAAACCAGATTCATTCCGTACGGAGCGTGTGTTGGATAGAATGCCAAATTTCCAGCTAAAAGATGACGAAATTGATGCATTGGTTGTATTGCTAAAAGGCTTCAATGGGACGAAAATTCCTGAAAGATATCGAAAAAATTTATCTGAAAAAGAGCAAATTCTTGAAACCGGACGCCGCCTGATAACAAAATATAATTGTAAGGGATGCCACCATGTGGAGGGTGAGGGGGGCTTAATCCAAAAATACATTAAAGGGAAGGCTTTATATCCGCCTCCGCTTGAACTGGGAAATTACCATGTGGGTGAAAGAATCAAAGGTTCGTGGCTTTTTTCTTTCTTGAAAAACCCGACAAAAGTCAGGACCTGGGTCAAAGTGCGCATGCCTACCTTCGCATTCACTGATAAGGAAATTCGAGACCTGACAGCATATTTTGAGGCCTTGTCTCCTAGGGAGATCAAATATGAAGCTGGTGTCAATACTCAGAGGGCCAAAAATCAAATTGAAACCGGTGTCAAGGCTGTTAACTATATGGACTGCGGAAACTGTCATGATGATGGCGCTAAGGGGATCGACTTTTCCATCGCAAGTGAAAGATTAAGGCAGGAATGGATTCCAAAATGGTTAAAAAACACTCGTGAACTAATCCCTTGGACCAAAATGCCTTCACATTGGGATAAAAAGGGAGAGGAATTTGTTGTCAAAAGAAAATTCAAAGAGCTTAAAACCGTTGGCTCCGTTGATTTTCAAGTTAATTCTATTAAGGATTTTCTGGTTTCCTATAATACCGCTGACTATGACGATTCATTAATGCTTGGTGGTGGAGGTGATGATGAGGAGGATGAAGATGAAGAAGATGAAGAGGATGAAGATGAAGAGGATGAAGATGAAGAGGAATAGTCAGGACATATATTTCAAGTTTATTACTGCAATTAATCTAAATTCGAGCTAGTCTATTTAATATTTAGCTAATTTTTTTCTGGGAAGGTACAAATGGAACCTACGGCCTTAGAGAATTTTCTTCTTATCGCATTCAAACCAGATAATATGCCCATTGGAGCAATGCTTCCTATTGTCGGCTTTGTTTTCTGGGTTGCTATTCGGCAGATGATCAAGCACGACCGCCTGATCAAAAGCGGCAAGAAAGAAAAAATATGGGATGAAATGATAAAATAGTGGGACTTCTCCTAATAACTGGTGTTGCTTTTTTAGTAGGAATTATTTTAATAGTGCTACTTAAAAATACATCACCACCTCCTCCCCAGGACCAGCTCCGTTTTGATACTCCTGATGATGTTCCCCCCTTCCTAAAAATCCAGGAAGCCTTTGAAGAAAAGTGTGTTGAGTTTCTATCCAAGTTTAATCTTGAACACAAGCATTCCATCTGGGCAAACAATAGTGAACTTGAAATAGCAATGCATGATGAGACACCTGTGGTGGGTGGAATTTATCTGGCGCTTTGCATAATTGATCCACCTAATCAAACGGTTGATGCTCTTAAGGTAAAGGGATTTCTTGATACAGTGAAAGGTGAAGGAGCTTCCAGGGGAATCTTGATTACCACTGGGTATTTTGAAGACAAAGCGATCAATTTGATCGATGAAGAACCAGTGGAATTGGTAAATGTCGTCGATTTTGTTTCCTACCTTAAAAAATTTGGAATTTATGATTGATTTGTTCCTTCCTGCTTTTAAGCCCCATTAAACTCTAGTCAATTAACTCCTACGTTAAACTCTTTAATTCAAATGCCTTATGTTAATATTGATTTATGAAGATAAGTGATATTCTCAATCAGGTTCGGCCCGCGTTTTCATTTGAGTTTTTTCCCCCTAAAGAAATTAATGGATTTGACTCACTGTTTAAAACAATAGATCAACTAAGAACCTGGAACCCAGCATTTGTATCTGTAACTTATGGTGCTGGGGGAAGTACTCGCTCTAAAACAATTGATCTAGTGGGAAGAATCAAAAATGAAATTGGGCTTGAAAGCATGGCCCACCTAACTTGCGTAGGGCATAGTTCTGGTGAAATCCGTTTAGTTCTGGAAAGTTTGCAAAAACATGGCATTGATAATGTGTTGGCTCTTCGAGGGGACCCACCTAAAGGAGAAACAGGTTTTGTTAAACCAAGTAACGGGTTCGAGTTTGCTTCCGAATTGGTTGAGTTTACTAGTCAGCAATTCCCTTTTTGTATAGGTGTTGCAGGTTACCCTGAAGGGCATCCAGAATGTCCAGATCTTAGTCAGGATCTACTGCATCTTAAAAAGAAAATTTTTTCAGGTGCTAGTTTTATAGTTACTCAACTATTTTTTGATAATAAGTTTTATTTTAATTATGTTGATAGGTTGCGTGACATTGGAGTTGAAGTTCCTGTTATTCCAGGAATAATGCCAATACTTAATTTGAATCAAATTAAGAGGTTTACAAAAATGTGTGGGGCTACTGTTCCAGTAGACTTGCTAACTCGCTTAGAATCGGTTCAGGATAACTCTGACGCTGTTCGCGATATTGGAATAGACCATGCAACAGCTCAATGTGAAAACCTCTTATCGCATGGCGCTCCAGGCATCCATTTCTATACTCTTAACCGATCGCGAGCAACATTATCCGTGCTTAAACGTTTAAAAAGTAACAATACAGTGACCTAAGACTTACCAACCATATCATGCGTATTCTACTTTGTTTTATTTTTATATTTATTAAACTATTAATCATTAATGTTGTTCATGCCAAAGATTTTGAGGCGGCAAGTTTGACTGCTGACATGGTTCTTATTCCCGCAGGAAAGTTTAAAATGGGATGCAATCAATTTGGGTCAATGCATGGTTCCCCTGAGCATATTGTTTATTTGAATTCATTTATGATTGACATATATGAAATGACTAATCAACGATATGAGAAAATTGTTCCAGAACATAAATTACGCCGAAGTATTCTTTCTAAATGTGATAAATGTCCAGTTTCGAGAGTAAGTTGGTATGATGCTGCAGATTATTGTTACCTTACAGGGAAGAGCCTCCCAACTGAAGCCCAGTGGGAAAGAGCTGCAGGGTACAATGATGGATGCGCCTTTCCATGGGGTTATGGGTTTGATAAAAACAGTAATCAAGTTCGTGGTGGTTTAAAGTTGCGCGATAATACTAAACCTGTGGGAAGTTATTTGCCTAATAAAAATGGAATCTATGATATGGCAGGAAATGTTTGGGAGTGGGTTAGTGATTGGTTTTCTACTTCTTATCACTTTCCTGAATCTATAATTAATCCTAAAGGACCAGAAAACGGAATGATGAAAGTTAGGCGAGGTGGCTCCTACTCTGATAGTGTAGTAGCTCTGTCCACGGGATACCGTGACTGGAGCCACCCAACTTCGCGTGATTTCAGTGACATCGGGTTTCGATGTGTGATTAATATTAAACCGGGTTAACCTGATGGCCTCCCAATTCAAAATTGATTACATAAACAAGCTTATTGATGCTTCCCTTTTAGAGGGTTGTGACACTATTGAACTGAAGGGAAAATTTATTGGTGATGAAGGTGTGGAAGCACTTGTTCTATCTGAAAAACTTGGCGAGATTGAGGACCTGGATTTATCCCAGAACTCAATCACCTGGAGAGGAGCGGCACAACTATTTAAATGCGAAAGTTTTAAAATTCTAAAACGTCTTTACTTAAGGGATAACAATATTGCTGATAAAGGTGTTAATGCATTAGTCGATGCTCCATTCCTAGATTCAATATCAGTATTGGACATTTGTTTTAATAATATTAATGTTTCTGGGGGATTAACTATAGCGAATTGTCAGCGTTTTTCGCAGCTGCAGGTTTTAAATTTACAAGAAAACCAGGTTGGTGATGAAACACTAATAGCCCTTGCTAAAAATCCAAAGTTTGGAAATTTGAGAAAATTAAATTTTTATCGAACTGGTATTTCCTATCAAGGAATTAAGGTTTTGACAAAGTCAAAGGTGTTTAAAAAAATAAAACACCTCAATATTGGTCGTAATTATCTGCATCCCGATTCTGCGAAAGCCCTAGCAGAAACCAAAACACTTATTAATATTGAAACTTTGCTCATGATTGAAAATTATCTCGGTGATGAAGGGGTGAAGATGATAATGGAATCAAAATCATTCACTAAATTAAAAAATTTTCGGGTTCTTTGAATAAGATTTTAATATGGTACATCCCATCCTAGAACCACTTATTGTCCAAGTTCCAGTTACTGCGTTGTCTCGTAAATTGATAGAAGAAGGTAGAGTGTATAAAGATATTGTTGAGCAATTAACCCAGGAACAGCAATGGCTACATAATCCTCATTCAATTTACGATAAAAATCGAAAGGGCACCTATTTATTAGAAGAAAATGGGTATGCGGAGTGGCTTAAGGATGCTGAGGAAGACGATTTTATCAGAATGGTCGGTGTGCTACAGCTAATTTTGGAAACTTTTTCCGCTTTGCAAGAAGATCTAGATGAAGATGGTTAAAAATGCTGACTGCCAGATTATGGTTCTGGCAGTACTGAAGTATTTGCTTTTTTAGAAATCATTTTCGTATTATTATTGAATTTAAACTTCGCTACTCCACTTACTTCTCCCAAGATTAAAACTACCGAGTAATTTCTTCTGTAAGTTTCTTCATTTTCTGGTTAATTCCTAATATTAAAATCTAGACAAAATCTCTGTTTTTTTTCTGGGAGATGTTTTGGAATTCTTTTCTCAATTACTGGATTAGATATTTACTAGAATCTAAATATCTAGTTTTACAAATGGATTTTCTGTGGCAAGAAATCCAAAATAGGCAAAAACCTTTATTAATTAAAACCGTCAATCCATCTTATTAATATTTAACCTTAATATAGTATACGTAAATCTAATTAAATAAATATAAAAACATTATTTTTTTGGATATTTTGTACCGCCTTTTTTGAATTGCACCATAGTTACATTTTTATTAAAGAAATAAAATTTTTATTTACAGCATATAACTAGTCATCCAAATAGTGCCAATATTAGCGTTAAGTCGATATCTGCAAAAACCGTTAAGCCAATAGAAACAAATGAACAAAATGAGAAATTTATATCTATGAGTCTTAATATTTTAAGCTTTAATTGGCACGAACCTTACCTTTGTCTCCTTTCTGAAATTGGGCATAATTTTTTAATTGTTGAGCCTCAGATTAGCGAAGGTAATTATAGGCGGTGGAACACAAATATGCGTCCAATACCGGACAATGTAAGGCTTCTTTCTGAAAATGAGGCTGTAGACCATTTGGATAAAGGTGAAGTGGATATCCTTATAGCACATAATATTAAGGATCTTATTAGATTGGAATCCTATGTTCTTCCAAAAATACTTGTATTCCACAATAAACTAAGCACTGAAATTGCATTAGGAAATAATAAAATCAACTACAAAGACTACCTTAGTAAGGTTGGTCCCCTCTTAACTGATGTGAAAAAAGTTTTTATTTCTGAGGGTAAACGTAGTGACTGGGGCATGGATGGTGACGTTATCCTTCCAGGATTAGATGTAGATGAATATGGAGGTTATCTAGGGGAAAATCGCTCTATTTTGCGAGTTGGTAACCTTTTACAGGAGCGTGACCTTATGATGGGTTTCTCCAAAGGAGAAGATATATTAGCTGGGTTTAATTCCGTTACTCTAGGAATGAATCCAAATATAGACAAATCAAGGTTGTCTGATGGGTTTGATGACCTAATATCTAATTATCGTTCTCAGCGCCTATATCTTAACACGACGGTAGAAAAATACGAGGATGGTTATAATTTGTCTTTATTGGAGGCTATGGCTGTGGGCATGCCAGTTATATCCACGGCAAATAAAACCTCACCAATTAAAAATGGGGTCAATGGATATATCTCTGAGGATAAGAACTATCTAATTCAATGCACAGCCAGATTACTTAATGACTTGAATTTAGCCAAAACCCTAGGAGAAAAAGCCAGGGAAACAGTTAAGAATATTTATCCAAAATCGACTTTTATTAAACTTTGGAATAAGTGTATTTATGACGCAATACGCGAATTTCTGGAAAGTTCTGGAATATCTATGCAGGAGGAGACTAAAAATTATCAGGAGAAACAGAAAAAAAATATATTGATGGATTTCGTTTCATATCCTGCAACCACTGCTTTTTATTTAGAAAGATCCTTCAGGAAAAAACATAATGTAATTACTTGCGGTGCTCAAATTAATGATGAACTTATAGAAGAATGGAACCTTGAAAACCTAAATTGGCCCGTAAAACCGCAGGATATTTTCAGGGCGACTTCAGCATCTTTATCTGAAACGCTTGACCAGCTGCCAAAAAATTGGATACCAGACTTTTATTTATGGGTTGATACTGGATTGAGCGATGTACCTTATGACTTAAAAAATCATAGTATTCCTAAGGCCTGTTACCTAATTGACACACACATAAACCTTGAAAAGCATAAAGAAATTGGGCTTCAATTTGACTTTGTTTTTGTTGCTCAAAAAATATATGTCGATATTCTAGAAAAATCAGGCTGTAAGAATGTTACTTGGTTACCATTAGCCTGTGATCCAGAAATACATGGACAAAAGGAAACTGAAAAAAAATATCAAATTGGGTTTGTCGGAACAGTTGGACATGAAAAATCAAGGCGTAAATATCTTTTAAATATAATTTCTGAAAATTTTGAGTTGCAATGTGAACGTCGATTTATGGACGAAATGGCAGACCTGTTCTCCGCGTCTAAAATCGTGTTTAACAACGCCGTTAATAATGACCTCAATATGCGGGTATTTGAGGCTTTGTGTAGTGGAAGCTTACTACTAACTGACCAAGCTGATGGTAGTGGACTAGAATGGTTTTTTGATGATGGTAAACATTTGGCTATTTATAGTGATGACAAACTAGTAGAAAGTATCCGTTTTTATCTAGATAGACCAGATCTTATGAAGTCAATAGGTGCTGCTGGAAGAAAAGAGGTTCTTCAGAACCATACTTATGACCATCGGACTTCGACAATGATTGAATTGATAGGTAAATATTTATCTAATATAGACAATCCTAAAAGTTCATTATCCAGCTATTTTACTAATATTCGTTATGATATTTTGCCACTTGTTCCACAAAATGCGACTTATATTCTTGATGTAGGTTGTGCAGCGGGCATGACTGGCAAGGAATTAAAAAAAAGGCCTGAAGTTTTTGTTGCAGGAATTGAAATGGACCCTGCAGCAGCCAATATGGCAAGCAAAATACTTGACGATGTGGTTCAAGGAAATATTGAATCCATCGACCTACCATATGAAGAAAATAGTTTTGATTGTATTTTATTTGCTGATGTACTGGAGCACCTTGTTGACCCCCTAGCGGTCTTGAAGAGGACTAGAAAACTTTTAAAATCTGGCGGTACAATTGTTGCTAGTCTTCCTAATGTTCAGTATTTCGGATTGATCCATCATTTGGTCGAAGGGAACTGGACCTATCAAGATGAAGGAATATTAGACCGAACCCATTTAAGGTTTTTTACTTACCGTGAAATAGTAAAACTATTTAATGCCGCAGGTTATGAAATCCTTCAGGTTGAAGAAACTATTGATCCACAATATGAAAAATCAAACAATTCAAAATCAATTATTAATGCTGGGCGTTTAAGTATTAATGATCTAACGCCTGAAGAATTTAAAAGGTTTTTTGTGTTTCAATATAAAATTTCTGCAAAACTAAAAAGTAATAATTTGAATGAGAAAAATTATCAAAAAGCCAAGGAGGTTTATGTGACTTCTATTCTCGAAAAAGGAAAAACCTTGGAGAACGAAAAACGTTATGAAGAGGCAGTTAAAACATATCAAGCAGTCGATGACACTTGTGTTGATTATTCTGAAGTCTTGGCACGTACGGGTAATTGTTATATGCGACTACAGGACTTACAGAGCGCAGAAAAGTATTATCGTCAAAGCCTTGAACTATTGCCAGAATGTATCACTGCAGGGGTTGGACTTGGATTACTTCAAGTTCAAATAAATGAATGTGATAATGCTATAACTCAATTTTCCAATATGATCAAACATAACCCTGCAAGCGATAAAGCATGGTCTGGTCTCGGGATTGCTTATCGGATGACGGAAAGGATAATGGAGGCTATGGATGCCTTTGGTCGAGCTTTGGAGATAAATTTAGAAAATGAACCGGCAATGAACAATCTACTTGAACTATCTTATCATCATAATCGGTTCGATCAAATTGAATGTTTTATGAAACGATATTTAAAACTTCACCCGGATAATATAAATATTTTATTTGGATTGGCAGGTATTCAGTACAAATTAAAGAATAATAATGCTGCTCAGAAAAACCTATCTAAAATTTTATCTATTAATCCAGAACATGTTGATGCTAAAAAGATGCTCGATATCATCAATATTGATTTAGAAAAGATTGCCGAACATATTTAAATGGAAAAATTGTGAGTTTGTTTAATAAAAACCTGGCATTATTGAAGTCTACGCAACCTTCTTTAGCAAAGAGAGTTGAGAAAGAACCTAAGTATGGTTCAGTTCGAGTAACATTGGCTAAAGATGGAAATCCAATACCACAAATTGGTAGTATTTCTCTTCACAGTAATTACTATCCACTAAAGGAAGCTTCTCAATGCATATCCGGATTTGAGGTAAACGAAAGACAAAGTCCTGTAGTCTATGGCCTCGGTTTTGGCTATCATATTTTAGAAATTCTTAATAAATATCCCGAAAAAGAAATTTTAGTTATTGAACCTTTGATGCCATTGTTCAGGGTTTTTATGGAAACGATGGATATAAAGCTGTTTCTTCCAAAAACAAAGTTTATCATTGATGAGTTTCCACCAAAAATTCTTGCTTGTTATCAATCAAAAAACTGGAATATATATTTACATTTAGCCTCGAAACAAATCTCAAATGATTATTATGAGTGCATGGATAAATCACGAGAGGCCGCTGAGCTTATTCTTTCCAATAGCTTAAAAATTCTTGTAGTTAACCCCTATTATGGTGGTTCTTTGCCAACTGCTCAATATTGCGTGCAGGCTTTAAAAAGTATGGGACACCATGCAGAACCTGTCGAATGCGATAAATTTGCCGAAACATATTTATCACTTGATAAAATAACGGCTAACATAAATAACACTAAATTATTATCACAACAATTTAACAGTTTTATGGGTCAGGTCATAGCGGCTAAGGCGGCTGACTTTCAGCCTGACATGGTACTTGCACTTGCACAGGCCCCTTTATCGCCTAATGCTATTAAAAATCTACAATCATTAAAGGTTCCTATTGCATTCTGGTTTGTAGAGGATTTTAAAACCCTTACATATTGGAAAGATATTGCTTCTAGTTATGATTACTTTTTTACAATTCAGCGGGGAGAAATTTTTGAAGAGTTAAAATCTTTGGGTTTAAATAATTATTACTATCTTCCTCAAGCATGTCTACCAGATCTACATAGAACTATCCCTTTATCTCCTAAAGAAAAAAGGCAATTCTCTGCGAATATCTCGTTTATGGGTGCTGGTTATTACAATAGAACTCAGTCCTTTCCGCGTTTGCTCCAACATGACTTTAAAATATGGGGTACTGAATGGAACTTAGAGTCCCCGCTTGGGTCAAGAGTCCAAAATAAAAATAAACGCATTTCATCTGAGACAATTGTAAAAATTTATAATGCCGGAAAAATTAATATAAATCTTCACTCCTCTACCTATCATTTGGGAGTAAATCCAAAAGGTGATTTCGTGAATCCAAGAACTTTTGAAATTGCTGCGTGTGGAGGATTTCAGTTGGTTGATGATCGTACTGAATTAGTCGAATTAATGATTCCAGGTAGTGAGGTGGCAACATTTTGCTCTATTGATGAGCTTTGTGAAAAGGTTGATTACTATTTAAAGAATGAGGATGAGGCTAAATCTATTGCTACCATGGGGAAAATACGCGTTTTAAAAGAACATACATTTCAACATCGTATGCGTGAAATGTTAATCCATATTTTCAGAAATAGTTTATCCAAATTAAAAGAACGAATAGATGATAAATTTAGAGATCCAGTTAATTACTGTATTGACCAAGCGGGAGCTTCAAGTAACTTGGGAAAATATCTGGAGCAATATCGTGGAAAAACAAATTTTTCTATCGATACCATGATAGATAATATTGAAAATGGTAAGGGTGATTTAAATAAAGAAGAATTACTCATTCTTATGGTAGATCAACTTGTAAAACCTGAATCAAGATAATGATTAGAAATATCTTAATTCTTAATATGACCCGGATGGGAGATTTAATTCAGTCTACTCCCGCCATATCCGGACTAAGAAAGCAGTATCCAAGTTCCCATATCACTCTTCTAGTTACAAGTGTATTTTCGGACTTTTCCAAACGGATTCCATATATTGATGAAATAGTGACTTTCGATATTGATCAATTTGAAGATAAGGATCAACTAAATGGAATTTTTTGGATACGACTTTACAAGTATATAGAGACCCTTTTAAATTCACTAAAGGTCCAAAAATATGACTTACTAATTAATCTTAGTCACTCTAAATTGAGTGCTTTGATGATTTCTTATTTAAAAATTATTAATATACGCGGATTCAGTTGTAATGCTACTGGTGATCGTGTAACTCAAGACCCATGGATGCAATACTTCGGGATAGAACCGTTTAATAGAGTTGTTAATCCTTTTAATCTTGTGGAAATTTTCACTAGGAGTACTGGCTCCTCACCCGAAGATAATCCGATAACTATACGTCAAGATTGTGGCGCTAATGATTCTATTACTGAAATTATTAGTCAACATAATATTGAGGATGAAGACTTTCTTATCGGTATACAAGCAGGTTCCAGCATCAAAGGCAGACGTTGGTCTACTAGAGCCTTTGCTGAACTTGCTGATGGCCTAGTAGAAAATCATTGTGCAAAAATTATCTTGTTTGGTGTTGCTTCAGAAAAAGCGTTAGCAGAAGAAATTATATCATTCGCACGATATAAAGATAAATTAATTGACCTTACTGGTAAAACAAGTATTGGGCAATTATTAACATTGGTTAAAAGGTGTAATTATTTGGTTACTAATGATACAGGAACAATGCATATAGCTGCAGTAGTAGGTACTCCTATTATCGGGTTGTTCTTTGCACATGCCCATCCATTTGAAACAGGTCCCTACAGCCCAGGACATCTAATATTTCAGGCACGTATTTCCTGTGCACCATGCAGCTATGGTGTCGAATGTAACGATACTGTTTGTGTCCGTAAAGTTCTTCCGGATCATTTGTTATCAATGATTAGAATCCACGAGAAAGATGGAAAATGGACATTACCTGAATCAATGTTAGGATTGGATGAAGTTAATATTTATAACACGCATGTAGGTGAGGACCGTCGTTTGCGTCTTCGCCCATTAATAAAATATCCTTTGGGTATCAATGATATTTTTAGAGAAATCTATGCTGATCATTGGCTTGATTCGTTAGGAGTAATAAAGTTATACGATTCGATTCCTTTTAATACATTGAAAAATTTTTTAAATGACTACGATTGCCGCGATGTGAATAATCTATCACAACTAATTACCGAAAGAATATCAAAGCTTATAGATCTAAAAAACTTAGCAAACCAGGGAATTTTTACTGTAAAAGAAATTATTCAACTATGTTCTGATAAAAAGTTGACAGAAATAGTAAGGTTAAAGGTTCTTGCTGAGAAAGTACAACTAGTGGATGAAAAGATTACTCTAATTGGTCTTACTTATCTTGAACTGAAACCTATTACAGATATGTTCAATAAAAGAAAAGAAAATTTCCAGGGAAACGATCCAGCAAGGTTAGCTATTGATACAAGAAAATGCTATGAGCACTTATTAAAAGAGGGTGAGGGATTAAGTAGAAGGTTGATGTTGGTTTTAGAAACGTTAAAGACGATAGAAAATGGTAACTATCAGGCAGCTGTTAACTCCTTTAGCGTGGAAGTCCCAGGTAAGTAAGAAGCCAAGTCGCCATTCCCTTCACCTTTTAAAAACTTTTCAAGAAATTCAAGAGACGCTCCTCCACCCGTAGAGACGAAAAAGTTGGAAGATAAATAATTCCATAATACGTAACAATCATCGACTGGAAACTCCAGATTAATTAAGTCATGATTTAATGGTTTGGCTAGCTGTTTTTCAATACAATGACCTATAAGGCCCTTTAATTGATTAGCCTCAATTTTATTAAGGATTGCCGAGGAGTCACCGCCTCCAATCACCACAGAAAAATTTTGGTTGGTTAAAGCTTCACTAAATAAGATTTTTGCTAATTCTAAAGATCCTTCTGCGTAGTTTTGATTCGTTGGATGGTCATATGCACCAAGAGGCCCATTCCAAAAAACATTTTTAATCTTACCAGACAGTACAATTTTTCTGAGACTTTCGATAGTTTTTGGGCCAAGATCAAGTTGCATTTCTTTATTAAAATCTGGTTTTGTTTTAATAAAAAAAGTTGAGGCTTTGAAATCATTGACACACTTATAGTCATCGGGGAAAATAAAACTTACTCCTTTATCATTGGCCAAATCAAATATTTCCCCTGCTAAGCCGACATCATTGACTAAAATTTCATTATTTTCTTTAGTTGCGCTAAGTAAAGTGGTTGGTATATTATCAAGATCGAAGGTCTTATTTTCAGACTTTGCTTTTTTCGCAAGGAGAAACGGGTTTACCATTTTGCCGCCGATAAAAATTATCTTTACGCCTGTATGAACAAATTGTTTTAGTGTGTCTATTTTATCGGAAATTTTAGCTCCTCCGGCAATGACCATAGTTTTATCAGGTTGGCTATTTACCCTTTGCCCAAAGTTCCCTAGACTTTTGATTTCTTGATGTAAAAGGACGCCTGCCACCACTAGCTTTTTTTGTGTTTTCATTAGTTGAGGCAGCATTTTTATACTTTTTGTTGTTCGGTGACTGCATCCAAAAGCACAGTTTATATATACGTCCGATACATTTGCTAATTCCCCAATAAATTCTTTTCTATAGGTATCCAGATTTGAAGGATCAAGCAAGTACCTTAAATTGGGAAGAAATTTTATACCTCCAGGGGGCGTACGTTTGTGTGAAACAACTTCTAGTGAGTGCTCGAAATGCGAGTCTATAATTTCTGGTGGAAAGATTGTATACGTGTCTCCATAAAGTTTTCGGATTAATGTGTCGAAGTGGGAACTGACGTACTGTATGTTAAATATTCCATCCCAACCCATTTGCCCTTTTTGTTTGTGGGGTCGGCCAAGATGCGAGCCTATAATAATTCTACAATCTCCTTCGGTAAGCTCATGAATTTTTTTGAAGGTTGTATCAAGAAAGCGTCGAATTCGAGAGTCATCCGCAACTCGGTAATATCCTTTTTCAGTTGCTATCAGAGGAACGTTAAAGTCACACCGGATGAATATAGTTTTACCACGAAGATGGTCGGAATTTAATGTATCCAGTGAAACCATGCCAATTTGTTCTTCCATATAATCTGCCTCGATACTATGAAGGTTAAGCTATATTCATATTTGCAAAAAGTCATTGATTTTGCAACTGCTATTATGTGTATTTTGCATTGGTAAAATAAGATGTTTAAACTCGCTCGTTTGGAGACAATCTGAGTTAATGTGTGATTCGAACAGTTCTAATATAAACGGATGTTTTTTTGTTAGATTTTTTGAGTTGCTTGTATAACTTTATACACAATTAGGTATAAAAACAGCTCTTATCCAAAAATCAAGCTAATCTTTTTAAATTTTTACTTGTTTTATTCCATTTATATCTAGTTACATGATAAATAGAGTTTAATTAAGGTATTATCAAACTTAGTTATGTTGGAATTACAATTTTTGCTCTTTAACCTTTTAGGCTTATGAGTAGTCCTTGGATATAAATCGTTTAAAATTAATATTTTAAGACTTTCAACAAGTTTTGAATTTCTTCAAAGTTTAGTTTATGATTAATTGGGTTACGCAGGTTTCTATTAATTTGAAGCCTAATTAAAAAGAAAGGTGGTCATGGCTAAAAAACTATCAATGATGATTAATGCAAATCATCCAGAAATGTGCCGTGCAGTTATTTTGGAAGATGGCAGAGTAAATGATTATATAGTCGAAAATGTGTCTCAAGAGAAAATTAAAGGTAATGTTTATTTAGGGGTAATTAATCGGATTGAACCTGCTATAGAGGCCGCTTTTGTGGATATTGGTGGTAATAAGTATGGTTTTTTGTCTTTTAAAGATGTTCTCAAGGAATCCTATGTAATTACAGGTGAAAAAAAGGCGAGAGTCCGCATTCAGGATGTTTTGGTACGTGGACAAGAAATAATTGTTCAGGTTGCTAAGGAGAGTCGCGATGCAAAGGGCCCCTCCCTGACGAACAATATCTCTATTCCGGGACGATTTCTAGTGTTGATGTCTGGATCGCATTCTAGCGCTGTTTCTAGAAAAATTGAAGATGAAGATGAGCGCAAAAAGCTTAAAACACTTGTTGCAGATTTTAAGTTGCCGGAAAATTTGGGACTTATAATCAGAACTGCCGGAGTGGGTAGAACGAAAAATGAGCTCCAAAAAGATCTTCAAAGACTCTTAATGGTATGGGATAACCTCAGATCATCACGTGCAAAAGGTATCCAACAACCTCCGTTCCTTATTTATCAAGAAGCTGATATGGTGGTACGCCTTGTTAGGGACCATTTTACAACAGATACAACGGAAGTTCTTGTCGATAATGCCGAGTCTTACAATGCTGTAAAGAATTTTATGACAATTATTATGCCCCGAATGGTGAACAGGGTAAAACTTTACCAGGATACCCGGCCTATTTTTTCACGCCACAACATTGAGGAACAAATTGAATCTTTATATCAGCGTAAAGTCCTCTTACCATCTGGAGGATCGATTGTTTTTGATACGGGCGAGGCGATGGTAAGTATAGATGTAAATTCTGGCAAGACAACTAGTGCGAGTCAATTGGAGGAAACGGCCCTAAAAACGAATCTTGAAGCCGCACACGAAATTGGACGTCAATTGCGCTTGCGTGACCTTGGTGGATTGGTAGTAATTGATTTTATTGATATGTATCACAAGAAAAATCAAACACTTGTTGAGAAAGAAATAAAGAAGGTTTGTAAGCTTGACAAAGCACGAGTTAACACATCTCGAATTTCTAAATTTGGGCTTCTAGAAATGTCTCGACAGAGGTTAGCCCCACCGGTTCAACAGGGGGCTTTTGAGCCTTGTACTTCTTGCCATGGGAGAGGATCAGTGCGATCTCTCAATTACATAGTTATGCATGTATTACGTAAGATAAGCGAGAATCTAGCAAGTGGTAAAGTGAAAGAATTAAAAATTAAAGTATCCCCTGAAATTACAGAGTATTTACTAAATAATAAGGCTGAATATTTGCTTAATCTCCAAGAAAAGCATCAGTTTAAACTAGAGTTCGAGAGTATTGGTGGTACTACTTGGGAAGACTTCAAATATAGCGTATCTGAAAAAACATTGGAGGAGATAGCAAACCAGGAGTCTAAAGGTAAAGATATCCAGGACGAAAAGAAAAAAGTGGATGAAGAAGGGAGTAGATTAAAATATCAAAGTAAAGGGCGAACTACGAAAGGTAAGCGGAGTCGTCCAACACAAAGAAAACGATATACACGTCGAAGTTCTTACGGGCAGCGGTCTAAGTTAAAAGGTATTCAAGGTGAAACAATAGTTTCAAATGCGTCATCTTCAGAGTTACCCTCTAGTCAAAGTAGTATAGTTGCGAAAACTCGCCAGATACAAGTCGACTTGGATACTACTCAAAAAATAAACTTGGGAAAATTATCTAGTGAAAATGACCCTGTTGGCAACATTTCTAAACTCTCTCAAAGAGACACAGAAACGCGAATAAATCCTGAGCCTTCAATTCTGGCGCCTGTAAAGGTAAATACAAAGTCTAGCGAAGAAAAGAAAGATTTTTTTAAACGTGTAGCAGGCTTGTTTGGTAAAACTGAAGGAATAAAAGAATCACCTCCGTCAGGAACAGAGTCTTAAAATATTTTAAGGTGTTTTAGCGCAACGAAATCCTGTATCCCAAAAACGGTCAGCAGGTGGAGCAAAATTTCGATAGGGCAGCATTGTAAATTCTTTCATAAAGCCATGCTCCATTTTGTGAAATGAGCCTCCACGTAATACTTTGACATTTTTACCAAATAGCGGATCTTTAAATTTAGAATTTGTATAAGGTTTATACCAGTTTGCAGTCCACTCAGATACGTTCCCATTCATATCTGCTAAGCCATAAATACTTCTATCCTTTTTATTTAACCCGACTGGTTGCACCTGTTTTCCAAAATTTGCATAATTACGGTCAAACTCTGAACCCCATACGAATAATCTTTCATCTGTTCCCCGTGCTGCTTTTTCCCATTCAATTTCTGTAGGTAGGCGTTTTCCCTGCGAAAGGCAATAGGCATCGGCTTCATACCAGCTCACCCCGCGGATAGGTTCCTTAGAATCATTTACTTTATACTCTAAGTTTGGTTTAAAACTGAGGAAGGCATTGTAGGTTATTTCATGCTTATCAATAAAAAATGCATCAAGATAAATTTTTTGTGCTGGCTGAGCATTGAGTGACAAGGTTAAATCTGACATGAATTTGGTTATTTTTTCATCAGGGGGCATGCCTAAAGTGAACTCGCCTGCTGAAATAAAAACCATTTCAGGTTGGGTATTTTTACATGAAATAAATATGACTAAGGACGTAAATGTAAGGATAAAATATTTCAATTACCGATTCCTATTTCTATTGGATCCGGTTGGGCGACTACAGGGATTGGAAACCGTCTTCCACTATCTGTGGGAAGAACGTATTCTATGGAATAGCAGGCAGCTTCCTGGCGGAGGCACATTATTGTTCTGCATTCAGATTCATCACGACTGCAATAATAATTAAGAATTCGCATTTTTAAGTATCCACCTTCAGCCATTCGTAATACATAAACATTTTTTTGGGATTCTATATTATGTGTTCTAGTACGATAAAGGTACCAATCGGCGATTGCCTTATTAATGATTTTCCCATAAGATTTTGCATCTTGTATATACCCAGTGTCAGGGACATTGGCTAATGAATCAAAATCAATTGGGCCCATATTTTTAAGGCCGACCATACCTTCTGGATTTGTCAGGCCGCCGTTAGTTATAATTTTAGTCCGCTGAAATCCAATATCCCATGGAAAGCTTTTTAATTTAGTTTTTTCTTTTTCAAGATCCTTAATTATGTAGGTCTTCTTAGTAGAAAAGTCGACAAGGGTCCACTTGCTTCGGGAGGTTGCCTCTATTCTAAGCGTAGGATTTTTTGTGGTTAGAGTCATTTGCTTTGGTTGGGGCAGGGGGACTGACTCAAAATCTTCAATATTACTTGCCATATAGTTAATGATCGTGAGAAACACGATGGATCCTATAATAAGGCCCCCAAATATGTTTAAAGTATTGTTCATGAATTGGATTAATAGCCGTTATCGAATTGATAGGTCTAAGGATCAAAAGTTCCTTTAAACCAATAGTAACAAAACCTTAAATAAAATTAACCCTTTTAGATATAATTACAATAAAGTATAGTAACATAGTGTTAGTGGTGGATTTTACAACGTTTTTCATAAATTGAAAATGAAGAATAATAGGAGTTTTGATCATAAAAAAGCTCAAATAGAGCACTACGTCAAAGCAGAATACACAAAAAAATTTCGTAGAAATGCGCGAATTTCAATACGAAAACGTCAAAGATTTATGGAAGATATGACGCGCAAGGTTAGTAAAAAATTCGGTAAAGATGTTTTATGTTTAGTTGATTTTACTAAGGGTGGTTTTACTACTCTCGTATCGCCTGCACATACCGTGTCTACCAACCTTGGCCGATTATATAATTCATTCACCCATCCACAGATTTCTTACACCTCTCATTGTTTAGAACGTTTCAGCGAGCGCGCTGAAAGTGATAAAAACTGCATTATCTTAATGGACGCCTATATGGACGACGCCCTTTTGACATACGGAGAAAATGAAGGTTATTTGGCTTGCCCTTCAGGGGTATTTGCTTATGAGGTCGATAGCGGTGGAATGATCATTAAAACCTACATTAATTTTAACCTCCTTTCTGAAGATCAAATTTTTAAGTTCTATGGTTCAGGGACAGTTACGCGGTTATCTGAAGAATTCTTAGCAGAGGATGAAAACCAGACTGATTTTATACTGTCAGAAGAATACACTGACCCTCCAGGTAAACAATAATTCTGACCTGCCTCATCATTTAAATCTATACCACGCTATAGCTTGTTTAGATCTTATCAAGATAATTCCGAACATTAAAACTTTTTCCAATGATTCAGGTATTTAATTTATATAAAACGTATGAGGGGAATTCTCCTGCACTTTCAAATATTTCGTTCACAGTCCATGATGGCGAATTTATTTTTTTAACTGGACAAAGCGGCGCTGGAAAAACTACATTATTCAAAATTCTTTTTGGCTGGGAGAATATTGACCGTGGGCAGGTTCTTGTTGGGGGAATTAACGTTGGAAAACTTAATAAAAACAACTTATATATTCTACGCCGAAAAATTGGAATTGTTTTTCAAGATTACAAACTTCTGAATGGAAAAACTGTTTTCGAAAATGTTGCTTTTGCACAACAAATCCTAGGCTCCAATAGAAAAAATATTCGATTTAAAACCTGGGATGCTCTTAAAAAAGTGGGACTAACCAAGAAGAAAGAAGCCTATCCAAATCAACTTTCAGGTGGCGAACAACAACGGGTCGCAATAGCTAGAGCCGTGGTAAATGGTCCTCAGCTTATTCTGGCGGATGAGCCCACCGGCAACCTTGATCCAGATATATCTATAGAAATTCTTGAACTTTTTGAACAATTAAATAAGCAGGGATTAACTGTAGTCTTCGCAACACATAGTACAGAAATCTTACGTTCAAAGAAACATCGTCTTTTAACTCTCAATCGTGGCAAACTAGTTTAATTGTTGAAGAAATGATTATATTTATCCAAAATATGTTGGAGACTTTATTTCTTAATATCAAAGCTAACAAACAGGTGTTTTTAATGTCTGTTTCCACAACAGTTACTGCCTTTTCTATCCTGGGTTTGTTTTTTCTAGTATTTACTAATTTAAATACCCTTCTGCTGACATGGGATAAACAGGTTCAGCTTATTGTTTATCTGGAGGATAAAATTTCTAAAAGGCAATCAGTTAAACTTGAGAGCTCATTTAAATCACATAAGGAAATTGATTCTTTTTCGTTTGTTTCTAGAAAAGATGCATGGAAAAAATTTAAAAACACTTTTTCTGAAAAATCTAAATTTATTGATGTTTTAGGTTTTAATCCACTCCCTGCATCTTATATCCTTAAATTTAAAGACAGTCCCGATCGATTAAAAAACATTCGTACGGTTGCAGAAAAAATAAAGAATCAAGAAGGAATTGAGGCATTAGAGTATGGAGAAAAGTGGCTTTCTCGTTTTGAAAGATTCATGATCTTTCTTAGGATATTCATACTGTGTGTCGGTGGGATGCTGTGTACAGGATTAATTATAATTATATCTAATACCATAAAGTTATCAATTTATTCTCGACAAGAAGAAATTGATTTAATGCTTCTCCTTGGAGCTACTCACCGTTCTATCAAAGCACCCATCTTATTGGAAGGATTAATTCAAGGTCTAATTGGCGTTATTATAGCTTTGGGTATAGTTAAGTTGATGCACGTTTATGTTAGATATCAGTTTCAAGGATCTATAGAATCGGTATTTCGTGGTGTTGACATACAGTTTATATCTAATTCCTTTTTTTGGGCAATGATAATTTCAAGTATTTTTGTTGGTTGTATAGGTAGTTTGATATCAATTAATCAGTTTCTAAACGCTAGAAATAGAAAATGATTTTACAAACAGTACGATTATTGTTTTTTGCGCTATGTGCTTTGTGTTGCTTGACCATACTACCATCTTGGGCGATAGTTCAGAGTACTGATGAAGTTCATGAATTACTCAAAAAGGAAAAGTCTGAACTTGAAAAACTAAAGACAAAAATAAAAAAACAAACTAAAGCTCTTTCTAAAATGGGAAAACAAAAGTATTCCATACTGAAAAGGCAAAGAATTTTAGATGATCAATTAAAATCTAGAGAAAGAGAGGTTAAAATTTATAATTGGAACTTAAATATCAACAAAAAAAAAATAGAGAATTTAACAATAAATATTAAAAAAAATCAAAGAAAACTTAATGCACAACGCATGTCAATGATAAGTCGTCTGCGCTCTATGTATAAAGAAGGTAGTCTGTATCCTGTCAAAATACTATTTTCATCCGATGATTTTGCAGATTTATTAATGCGGGTTGAATATATAGAACGCGTTGCTGTTAATGATAGTGAGCTGTTTAATAATTTCAATACCCAACTAAATATTTTAAATCATGAAAAAGAAGCATTGCTTCATGCAAAAAGTAGACTTCTTCAGTTTAAAAAATCTGCTAATATAAAAAAGGATGAAATTGGTGCCGAGAAGCTTAAAAAGAAAATATTTTTGACGCAACTAAGCAAAGAAAAAAAACTTAATGAACGGCTTAAAGATGAGTTGGTGCGATCGTCTGTAAACCTTAATCGATTAATCGCTCGATTAGAAAAAAAGCAAGTTCTAGGTCAAGGCCTGGATATAAGTGATAAAAAGGGGCGACTATTACCACCAGTTAAAGGAAAGTTTCTGAATAAATTTGGTCGTAAAAGAGATAAACAATTTGACACCTATATCGTTTATAATGGGATTAACATTTCTAGTCCTAAAGGTGCTCCAGTCCGGGCCATTTTTGAAGGTCAAACTCTTTATACTGGCACGCTTGAAGGGTACGGTAACCTTATAATTATTGGCCATGGGAAAGAATATCACTCTCTTTATGGCCACTTGGATGAGATTATTACTCAGGTAGGCAAATCGGTTCGCATTGGCCAGATTATAGGGCGAACGGGTGATACTGGTTCCATTATGGGTGAAACTCTCTATTTTGAAATAAGGTATAAAGGTAAACCTATTGAACCCATTGCGTGGCTGAATAAAAAATAAAAATAGTAATTTTTCTAAAGATAGGTTATTCGTTTAATATTACAAATTTGGAGGATCTCCTTTTGATGTTTTTTGTAAACAAAACCCCAAATAACTCAGTAATACGGCTTAATATATCCATGCTTTTATTTGCTTGTTTTATCTTGTCTATTTTTATGTGCTCGATTATTCAAGCAGAAGCTAAAGAATCTAGTAGTTTTGCAACTGAGAGTAACAACACCTATGAAAAACTAAAAATTTTTTCTGAAGTACTTTCGTTGATTGAATCAAGTTATGTTGAAAAAATTGATAGCAAAACACTTATTGAGGGCGCAATTAAAGGATTGGTCAAGACACTGGACCCACACACAACTTATCTGCCTCCAGATGCATATCAAGAAATGCAGGTTCAAACCTCTGGGAAATTTGGTGGATTAGGTATTGAAATTAGCATGCGAGATGGAGTTTTAACTGTCATTTCGCCAATTGAAGATACACCCGCTTTTAATGCTGGAATCCAGACTGGCGATAAAATTATTAAAATAGAAGATGAATCAACTTTAGATATGACACTTACGGATGCTGTGTCGCGCCTTCGTGGAGAAATAGGATCTGCAGTAAATATAACTGTGTTTAGAAAAGGTTTGCAAGCTCCATTATTAGTTAAAATTGTACGAGATATTATCAACGTACAAAGCGTCAAAAAGAAGGTCTACAACGATACTGTTGGCTATATAAAAATTAGAAGTTTTGCTAAGACAACATCAAAGGACCTTGATGCCGCACTTGCTTATCTTGAAGGTAAGGGTATTACTAAATTGATACTGGATGTACGCAATAACCCAGGAGGGCTTCTTAATCAAGCTGTGGAGGTCACTGACCGATTTTTGGAGAATGAAAATCTTATAGTATACACAAAGGGACGGACCGAAGATCAGAATATGCGATTTACAACACACGATAAAGTCAAACTTGTCAAATACCCAATGGTTATTTTAGTTAATGGTGGAAGTGCAAGCGCATCTGAAATAGTTGCTGGCGCGCTGCAAGACCTTGGTCGCGCAATAATATTAGGTACATCTACTTTTGGCAAGGGGTCGGTCCAAACAATCATACCTCTAAGTGATGGTTCGGCACTTCGTTTGACGACAGCCCGATATTACACACCTAGTGGAAAAGTAATTCAAGAAAATGGAATAATCCCAGATATTCTTGTCGCTAATAAAACTTTAGCTAAATTGGAAAAAAACGATAAGAGTACTGATGATAAAGAATCGACTGAAAAGGAAAGAATGCGTCGTTTTCTTAGAGAACGTGATCTCAAAAAACACCTAAAAGGTAAATCTAGTATTGAAGGAAAAGATAATGATGATATTAAGAGTTCTATTATCTTAAAAGAAAAAAAGGATATGGCTATACTTAAAGAGGACTTGGAAAAAGATTCTCAACTACGTCATGCTGTATCTCTGCTTTCTGGTTGGGATATTATGGTTAAATCTTTCAACAATAATCAATCTGAAGATGGCTCTACCCATCTTACTCTTGGAGAAAGTCAATAAGTAGTTTAGAGCTATAAATTATGTTGGTGCTAGGTATAGAAAGTTCCTGTGATGAAACGGCAGCCGCTGTTCTGAAAGACGGTTCAGAAGTTTTATCCAGTATAATATCAGATCAAATTAACATTCATTCGAAATATGGTGGGGTGGTTCCTGAACTTGCTGGTCGATGTCACGCTGAAGCCATTCACTTGGTTATTGAGGAAGCGCTTGATAAAGCAGGAGTGATTCTTGAGCAAATCGATCTAATTGCAGTGACTAAAGGGCCAGGACTAGTCACAAGTTTGTTGGTTGGTTTAAATACCGCTAAAGCGATGGCCTATGCGCTTAAAAAACCCCTTATTGACGTAAACCACCTCGAAGGTCATCTACTGGCCATATTTTTACAGGAAAATGTTAAGTTTTCATTTATTGCACTAACCGTTTCAGGAGGGCATACAGAATTATATCGCGTTGACGATTTCGGAAAGTATAAAATTTTAGGTCAGACTCGAGATGATGCCGCAGGGGAATGTTTTGATAAAGTAGCAAAAATGCTTAAATTAGGTTATCCAGGTGGGCCGGTTATTGAGAAAAAAGCTCAGCTCGGAAACCCTTCTGCGTATCGATTTCCTCGTGCCTTTTTGGAAAAAGGTTCTCTCGATTTCAGTTTTAGTGGACTAAAAACATCTGTTCGTAATATTATTGCGAAGCGAGAAGATAAAAACGGGCCTAATTTAACTGATGAGGATATTTCCGCCAGCTTCCAAGAATCAGTCATAGAGGTTCTTACCACCAAACTCATCATAGCTACTAAAAAAGAAGATTTGAAACGTGTTGTTGTTACAGGAGGAGTAGCTGCTAATAAGGCTTTGAGGGAAAGGGTAATCATAGAATGCAAGAAGCATGGATTGGAAGCCTCATTCCCTAAACCTGTTTATTGCACTGATAATGCCGCAATGATTGCTTGTGCTGGGTATTACAAGTACCGTAAAAATCACCCTTCATTTACAAATACGTTAAATTTGGATGCTAGCTCCATGTTAAGACTTTGATATAAATATAAGTAAAATATTATGGCCAGAGAATTTATCTAATAAGGTGATAGCATGACTTCAGTTAATGAAATAGATGTTCAGAAAGTCAAAGAACTGGAAGAAAATAAATCAGCGACTATTATCGATATTCGTGATTCAAAATCTTATGAATCTGGCCATATTCCGAACTCTATACATTTGAACGATGATACTATCGAACTATTTATATCCAACAATGACAAGGAAAAACCTATGGTTATTTATTGTTATCATGGTATATCAAGTCAAGGTGCTGCGGCTTATTTTTTGGAACAAGGGTTTAAGAATGTCTCAAGCATGGCTGGAGGGTTTGAAGTTTGGCGGACTATTTTTCCTGGCTCTATCGAGAAGGTATAAAAATAAATTTAATAATAATGCCATACTCATAGTCAAACTATGAATGGGATGTTCTAGGATTGACTTAAATCATTTTTCAGTTACTGCGTTTATCTTTCTTTCCTATTATTACCTCAAGTTTTTTTCTTAATTGTCATGAATATCTTAATTATTGGAGGAGGAGGGTTTCTGGGGAGTTACCTTGCGAGTAGTTTGCTTGGACGTGGTCATAAAGTTACCGTCTTGGGTAGAAACTCATATCCTAAACTTACGATCTCTATCCAATGTATTAAAGCTGATATAAGAAATCGCTCCGCTTTAATGTTAGCATTAAAAGATAAAGAAGTGGTTTTTCATACAGCATCAGTACCAGGAATCTGGGGTAACTATAATGAGTATTACAGTATTGATGTTCAGGGAACAGAAAATATAATATTCGCCTGTTATGAAAACAATGTAAAAAAGCTTGTCTACACAAGCTCTCCGAGTGTCGTATTTGGCAAGTCAGATATGAAAAACGCTGATGAGAAAACGCCATACCCAGATAAATATCTTTGTCATTACTCAAAAACAAAAGCAAAGGCAGAAAAATTAGTTATGGCCGCTAATGGAATTAGAGGTTTAGCAACTGTCTGTATACGACCGCATTTGATATGGGGACCAGGCGACCCTCATCTTTTACCACGAATCATTGAACGTGCTATGAAAAGAAAACTGTTTCGGGTAGGAAACGGAAAAAACTTAGTTGATATGATATATATCGATAATGCCGTTGAAGCCCATCTTAAAGCTTGTGAAAAATTGAGTCTTACCAGTCCCATTGCCGGAAAATGTTATTTTGTAAGTGATGGTAATCCAGTAGTGCTATGGGAGTGGATTGAAAGTATTTTAAAAACTTTAAAATTACCAGCACTGACAAAATCTGTATCATATCCATATGCAGCAATCCTAGGGTTGATATTAGAGAGTATATATAAAATACTTGGAATTAAAAAGGAACCACCAATGACTCGATTTTTGGCAGCACAGTTGGCTAAATCACATTATTTTAATATATCTCAAGCAAAAAATGATTTTGGTTATGAACCGATTATATCTAAAGAGGAAGGCATGAAACGTATGTTTAATTATTATCATTCTCACCAAGCAGATTAATCCTATGTGCGATGCACCCTGCTCCAAATCCATTATCTATATTTACTGTTGCGACACCTGTGGCACAGCTGTTTAACATTGTAAGTAACGCGGATATTCCACCAAAAGACGCTCCATAACCTATGCTCGTAGGAACAGCTATAATGGGACAACCTACTAATCCGCCTATCACTCCAGCTAGCGCTCCATCCATACCAGCTACCACAATTATTACGCGGGCTTTTCGTAACTCATTAACTTTATCCAAAGTTCGGTGAATACCAGCGATCCCAATATCAAAAATTGTTTCTACATTACTTCCATGGAGTTCAGCCGTAACTTGCGCTTCTTCAGCGATAGGAATGTCTGATGTTCCAGCTGTTACAATAGTTATTTGGCCAATTTTTTTTTTATTACTCATTTTTGAAATAACCAAGGTAGAAGAAACCTTGTTATAAGTAGATTTAGGGGGTAACTCTCGCTTTATTTTTTCATACATTTCAGGAGTGAGTTTGGTGGCAAGAATATCACTTTCTGTTTTATATAAAGACTTTATGATTGATATTAATTGACCATCAGTTTTTCCTTGGCTATATATAACTTCTGGAAACCCGCTCCTAAGGGAGCGGTGGTGATCAATTTTAGCAAAATCAAGATTCTCATATGGAAGGATAGAAAGTCGTTCGGCAGCTTCTTTAGGCTCAATTTTGCCTTCATATAAATCACTTAGAAGCTTTTGCAATGTATTTATATTCATAATAAATATTTAATAGACTTAGACACTATCGAATTCAGAAGTAACTTGGACCCGCATTAATTCTTCAACAGCATGCTGAGGAGATTTTGATTCATATAAAATTTTATATGTTTCTTCTATAATTGATGCTTGAATATTATATTTTGATTTAAGATCATAAGCGGATTTGACCGTAAGAATACCTTCTGCAATATTATTCATGTTTTTTATAATTTTGTCGATATTTTCACCCTGGCCAATACGCAAGCCTACTTTACGATTACGGCTTAAGTCACTAGTACATGTAAGAACTAAATCACCAAGGCCAGAAAGACCTGAAAAAGTCTCTGATCTAGCCCCTAAAGCAATTCCAATACGAGTCATTTCTACTAATCCACGAGTGATTAATGCAGCGCGGGCATTATTCCCAATTTTCAACCCATCAGAAATTCCAGTAGCAATCGCTATAACGTTTTTTAACGCTCCTCCAAGCTCAACACCAATAGGGTCAGTATTTGTGAATACCTTAAAATAAGAACACGAAAAAATTTTCTTAACACGTTCAGCCTGTATATTTTCTGTTGCGGCAGCTACGACGGTAGAGGGAGTTTCGCGTGCAACTTCAAGGGCAAATGAAGGGCCTGATAATGTTACAAAGTGACATGTATTTGGGAGTGTTTGCTTGAGTATCTGTCCAATTGTAGATAATGAATTATTTTCTATACCCTTTCCTGCATTTATTACCAGGCTATTCTTATTCAATAAAGAAGCCATATCGGTAGCTATCTTTCTAACAACATGAGTTGGAACAACAAGTAGGACAATTTTATTATTTCCGATTGCATCTTTAAGAATATTTATCGGGCGAATTGATTTGGGTATTTTGAAACCAGGAAGAAATATCGTATTTTCTCTAGTTTCATTTATTTGATTGCATAACTCCTTTTCATAGACCCATAGGTCAATTTCGTAACCATTTTTTGCTAAAAGTAGAGATAAAGAAGTTCCCCAACTTCCTGCCCCTATAACACTTATGCGGTTATTTTTCATTTATTAGCAGCTCCGTGCATTTCCTGTTAAGTCAACGCTAAACTATTTATTAATCGTATTACAACAAAAAATTATATTAAAATAGACGCAAAACATGAGTATTATTATGTAGATGGAATTGGCTTGTATGGATGTTTGATTTAATAATATAATGCATTTAATCAATTATGACTATTTGTTTAGTGTCCATTGCAAGTTTATAACAGAGAGTAAAAAATTATGGCGAAAGGTACTAAATTTAAACGCAAAGAACTCAATCAACCAGACCAGTTTATTTCAACTACTGACGTAGTATTGGCTTACTTCTCGAAACATAAAACGGGCTTGACTTCGGTTATAACTGTTTTGGTTCTTATAGTTCTTTTTGGAATATGGTTTAGATACAATCAAAACCTAAAAAGTCTTAAGATGGAATCGCTATATTTTAAAATTGAACAAATCAAAACCAAAAAAGGGTTTAAACAGAACGAAATAGTAGAAAAAATAGAAAGTCTTTTAAGTAAGTTCAGTGAAGGCCCTCAAAAACAAAGAGCTATGATGACTTTAGCTGATCAATATTATATAAATCAAGCATATGATCGTTCCATTGCTTTATATCAAGGTGTTCTAAATACAGAATCGCCAGGAACACTTCCATATCAACTTGCCAATGCAGGCGTAGCATACTCTCTTGAAGGAAAAAAAGATTATAAAGGTGCAATTATTGCTTATAAAACTATTATTGAAAGTCATAATAAATATCCACTTTTTTATATTTATTTAAGTTTGGCTCGTTGCTATGAATATGATAAAAATCAAAATGGCGCATTGCTAACTTTACGTGAAATGAATACCAAGTTTTATAATCATCCTAAAATTGAACTAGTTGAACTTCAAATTAATAAACTTGAAAAACTGGCTTGATGTTGTTGTCAGACTCTTTGCGCCATGTATTCTCATCGTTTTAATATCAAGACTCTCCATTTTATAATTACCTTTTTAGTCCTCCATACCATTTTAGTTTGTACCGCATATTCTGTTCCTTTCATATCAAAAGAAACAGAGCTAAGCATGGGTCAATCTGCCGACAAAGAAGTTATCCACCAATTTGGTATTTATCAAAATAAGGTTTTACAAGTATATGTTAATAAGGTTGGACAAAATCTTGTATCTAAACTGGTCAACAAAGAGTTTTCAAAATTCTTTTTTAAGGTAGTTGATAGTTCAGAAATTAACGCGTTTGCTCTTCCAGGTGGCTATGTTTATGTAACAATAGGATTGCTGGCGTCTATTAATAGTGAAGGAGAATTAGCATCCGTTTTAGGTCACGAGATCGGTCATGTCACTATGCATCATGGAGCCAAAATGATGGTTAGGTCTATAGGCTCCCAAATTTTGAGTGTTGGCGGAGCCATAGTCAGTCCAAAATATGCGAGGCAGTGGTTGACTGTCAGCGCAGCTATATTCCAACAGATCAACTTAGGATATGGTCGTGAAGCAGAACTTGATGCAGATGCTCAGGGAATGATGAATGCGACGGATGCTGGTTACCAACCAGAAGGAATGGTTAAATTTTTAAAAAACCTAAGAAAACAGGAAATTATGAGTGGTCAGTCATATCATGGGTTTCAGGCAAGCCACCCGGATACAAAGGAACGCATTATAAAATCTGGATTAATTGCATCATCTCTATCGCGAAAATATAATAACCGTAACGTGAATCAAGGTTTCTATCTTCATTATTTACAAGGGTTGATTTATGGCGGTAAAAAAAATATAAAAGATAAACGTAAGTATAAACCTAGATATCTTGATATTTATACAGTCAAAAAAGGAGATACACTGGAAGGAATAGCTATTAAAGAACTTGGTGATAAGCGGTATGCTCTCGAAATCGCTGTTATTAACGGTAGAAAAGAGACCACAAAGTTGGATCCAGGGGTGATGCTTAAAATTGTCAAAGATGGCATATACATTAAAGATAAACCTTTTAACTTATCTCGAGATCCAAATATTTAATTTGCTTATTCTATTGGAAAAATTTTTAATTCTAGAAAAATCCCATCGTGTTTATTTGAAACCAGAAGGCGAGACCTGTAACTACCTCAAGTTAGGTAGCAAAATATGCATAATTAAAAGGAAAGGCAAGTGGACGCATATTAGTTGGAGAAATGGCAAAAAAAAGGGTTGGGTTAAACTATTTTCTAATGTTAAATAATACATAGCTTAAAAAGAAACCCAAATTCTAAAATGAACTTGGGTTTCTTTATGCTGGCTGGTAAAAATTATTTTAACTCTATTTTTGTGATCCTACATAATTCAACGCTGAACCATGGTAAAACCACTGAATTTCTTTTTCATTAAGTGTATGGTCGACAGTAATATTGTCACTACCACCCCCATCATGTTTGAGAGTAACAGTTAAAGGTTTGCCTTGGGCCAACTGCTCAAGTCCAGATATGGTGATCTGATCTTTTTCTTGTATTTTCTCATAGTCGTCTTTGTTGGTAAAAATTAGCGGTAGCACGCCTTGCTTTTTAAGGTTGGCCTCAAAGATACGAGCGTATGACTTTGCAATAAATGCCCGCCCCCCCATATGCCTGGGTTCCATAGCCGCATGCTCTCGACTGGAACCTTCCCCTATATTTTCATCACCAACTGCTATCCAGCCAAGTCCTTGTTCCTTAAGATTTCGTGCAATTTTATTGATCTCAATATCCTTTTCACCAGATACTGGATTATTGCCTGTACCTGTACCTCCAGTAAAAGCGTTAGTGGCACCCAGGAACATATTGTTGCTGATATTATCAAGGTGGCCCCTGAACTTTAACCATGGGCCAGCTTGCGAAATATGGTCTGTAGTACACTTTCCCTGAGCTTTCACTAATAGGGGTAAATCCTGGTAATCCTTGATTGGTTCCTGTTTAGTAAAGGGTTCAAGTAAGGCAAGCCGCTCACTTGATGGATTAATTACAACCTCGCCTGATTTAGTTGGTTCCTCATAGCCGTTATCTTTGGATGAATATCCATTCGAAGGAAGCACATCACCCGTTGGTGGTTTGAATTTGAAATCATTTCCATCTTTATCGGCCAAGGTATCAGTGAGCGGATTGAATTTCATTGATCCGCTAAATGCCATAGCTACAACCAGTTCCGGACTACTGATAAATCCAAGTGTTTCTGGATTACCATCGTTTCGTTTAGCAAAGTTTCTGTTATATGAGGTTAGGATACTATTGGCTTCTCCCTTCTTTTTATCTTCTCTTTTCCACTGACCGATACATGGGCCACAGGCATTAGCTAAAACCGTTGCTCCCACCTCTTCAAATTCACCTAAAATTCCATCTTGTTTAATGGTCTCATATATTTGCTCTGACCCTGGAGTAACAAGAAAATTTGTTTTTACCTTAATTCCAGCCTCTTTAGCCTGTCTAACTAGACTGACAGACCTGGTCATATCCTCATAACTCGAATTTGTACAGGAACCAATAAGGGCTGCTGAAATCTCTGAAGGATATTTTTTCTCATCCACTTCCATAGACATAGCTGAAATAGAGCGACCTAAATCAGGAGTATGTGGACCAACAATATGAGGTTCTAATTGATCTAGATCAATCTCGTAATACTCGTCGTAATACTTGTCAGGATCACTCTCGATTTCTGGATCGGATTGCAAATGAGGAGCGTATTTTTTACAAAGATCTGCAATGGGAGCACGATCTGTTGCACGAAGATAAGGATCCATTTGTTCATCATATCCGAAGGTTGAAGTGGTAGCTCCAATTTCCGCACCCATGTTAGTGACTGTACCCTTGCCGGTTGCGCTCAATGCGCGTGCACCTTCACCAAAGTATTCAAGAATTTTACCGGTTCCGCCCTTCACGGTTAACATTGTGGCTACCTTAAGAATGATGTCTTTAGACGCAGTCCAGCCACTTAGTTTACCTTTAAGATGTATTCCAACAAGTTTAGGCATTTTAGTGGTGAAACCCTGGCCCGTCATCGCATCAACTGCATCTGCTCCTCCTACCCCAATGGCAACCACACCCAATCCCCCAGCGTTTGGTGTGTGAGAATCCGTTCCAATCATCATTGTTCCAGGAACAGCATAGTTTTCATAGACGACCTGATGAATAATTCCGGATCCCGGTCTCCAAAATCCCATATTATATTTCATAGATGCAGATCGAAGAAAATCATATACTTCTTTATTAAGATCTTCCGCCGCAAGGAGATCCTTATCCGCCCCCACATAGGCTTGTATCAAGTGGTCACAGTGAACTGTACTTGGCACTGCTACCTCAGGGATTTGAGCAGACATGAATTGTAAAATAGCCATTTGTGCTGTTGCGTCTTGCATTGCTACTCGGTCCGGTTGAAGAACTATATCAGATGTTCCGCGGTCCAACTTTGAATAGTCTATGTTTCCCATATGGCTATAAAGTATTTTTTCAACGACAGTCAGAGAACGACCAAGGTTCTTGCGGGCTTTTTCATGAATCATTTCTAATGTCTTAAATAGTTTTTCGATTGGTGCGCTTTCAAGTAACATATTGCCTCCTTAACTTATAGAAGAAAGCGGAATTCCGCATATTAGACTGAAGATTTTACAAATTTATAGTTCCAGATAAAAGCATGGTTTTAGGCGGAGCATCTTTTCACGTTTGATGGAAAATTTCAACGATTTTCATTCTAGAAAACGCATGTTTTTGATATATTTTTATTTGTTATAATACAAGTATTTACGATAACCATAAGAAGTATTTTTGTGATGTCAATTTTTGATTCCAAAGAATTTAACCAAAATTTATTTTTTCCAAGAGCTGATTATAGTGATAATTCTATGTTGGTGGATGAAATATTCGTGGAAGTAGAGCCAGGCTGTAAAATTCATATACGCCGTCATACTAACAGAGAAGCCAAGTTTACTCTTTTATTCTTTCATGGGAATGGAGAAATTGTTTCTGATTATGATGGATTGGCAGCATATTTCACTTCACTCGGCTGTGAGTTAGTTGTATGTGATTTTAGAGGCTACGGAAAAAGTGGTGGCACGCCAACACTGCGTAATGTAATAAAAGATTCTGTTAAGATATATAGTTTTCTTAAAGATAACAAAAAATTACAACCTTGTGTTTGTGTAATGGGTCGTTCTCTTGGTAGCGCTCCTGCAATTGAGCTCTGTGTTCAGTTTTCTGATATTTCTTGTTGTATTCTTGAAAGTGGATTTGCAGATCCTATACCACTTGTAGAAAGACGTGGTTTGCATATCGAAAAAGTAACACCCGAGGAAAATAAATTATTTAATAATAGTGAAAAAATACGTTCGATTACGTGCCCGGTTCTTATAATGCATGGGGAAGACGATTTTCTTATCACCATTCAGGAAGCTCATTTAAATTACCAAAATGCAGGATCCAAACACAAGATAATCAATATTTTAGAAGGGGTAGGGCATAACGATATGATGATGGCAAATGATAACTCTTATTTTAAATGCTTAAATAGTTTTTTTAGTAGTGTTTTATCTTAAACTAAAAATTAGCGCTGGGTTTAGAGTGAACCTAACTATAATTAAAAATAATTATAGTATGAATAATTAGGGAGTGATTAATGGCAACAAAGAAGAGATATTATAATATTGAAGGAACGATCCGTAGTGGTTTTAAATTAAGCGGTGATTATGAAACTCTTGATTTTAGTTTTACAAAATTGAGTGATGATGGTGTTAATGCGCTTGTTGCCTCTCGTTCTATAAAACAATTAAAAAGATTGACCATCAGTAATAACAAATTAACTCATGAAAGCGCAGTTGCCATTGCAGGCTCTAAATATCTAGAAAATCTACAGTCGTTAAAAATGTACCGAAATAAAATTGGTGATGAGGGCATTCTAGCTCTTTCACAATCGGAGAACCTGCCAAACTTAAAATCACTTCGACTTGCCCATAATAATATTGGTCCAAAGGGCGCTCATTATGTTGCAGAGTCGCCTAATTTACATACACTTACATCACTTATTCTATCTGAAAATAAACTGGGAGATGAGGGGATTAAATATTTGGCTGGTTCAAAGAATTTGAAAGCATTAGAAATTCTCGACTTACGTAATAATGGAATCACCGATGAAGGGGTTGTTGAGTTTGCCAAAAGTCCCAACTATCCTAATGTTCAGAAGGTTGAACTTTCAGATAATAACCTATCAACCCTAGGAAAGGACGCATTAAAAGGCTTTCTAATACTTAATTTAATTCGTAAACGAACTAAAAAGACTGCTGATGGATTAGTTTGCGATTTAAGTAATTTGGGGATAGGTGACTTTGAATGCGGATTTATAGCAAATCACGATGGATTAGATAATATAGCCCATTTATACCTAGAACTTAATAAAATTACCGAGATTGGAATATCGAAGCTGGCGGAATCAAAAATCATGGATTCACTAACCCTGCTATCTTTAGACCGAAACAAAATAGGAAATAAAGGGATCGAATATATTATTAAATCAGATAAATTTAAAAACTTGACTCATCTAATGATCGAATATAACAATATTAGTGATGATGGAATAAAAGCAATTGCTGAATCAGAAAACATGAGTAATTTGCTAAGGATTTATCTAGATGGGAATCCATACACTGAGGACGGATTCAATGTTCTGGGAGAATCAGAATTTTTAGAACAGTTAGAATACCCAGAATTTGAACGTGAAGAAGCTATGGAAGAATTAATAGAAGAAGAAGAAGAATTTGAGGAGGTAGAAATAGACGACGTGGAAGAGGAAGAAGACCTCGATGATGATTAATTAAAAACTGGTTCAAATTATTTTTTTAAGTTTAAGTGTTCATAACAAAATAAATGATTTTGAAAGCTGGCCAGTCTGACTTAGTACTCTACCTTTTAGAGGATAAGCCTTGATGGCATTTATATTTTCGAAATAATATTTTAATTCTTTATCACCATGAATCGATCCACATTTGTTTAGTGGATTTCATTTTGAAAATCTCAGCGACTTTTTGATTGAACGTATCCTGATCGAATGTTTTTGTATACTGGTCACCCTTTCCGCGAAAGGGGTTCCAAGACATAACCATTCTTTCAATTAAAAGTTCATCCATTTTTACTCGAGTAATTTTTTTTATAATATGGCTATCCGAATCAACCAAAATTGCCCCCATTTCATGCTCATCTTTTGCATATAGAGATTCGCAATAACCCGGTGTTTCACTTTCCTGTTGTGTGGGATTACATGGGGCCTCTAAAATCCAATTTTCACTGCCTATGGCAAACAAGGGTATTGCTGGGAACTCGGATTCTGTGAATAGTTTAGTTCGCCACTTTCCACCCCAAGCTTCCATATGTTCTTGTTTTATATTTTCTACGTTGGCTATCAATAACATGTCACCAGCTGGAGAGAACGAGAGCCCACCGCCTGTCCCCGCAATTTGTACAGGACATTCTTTGCCTTCTTCAAATTGAATCGCAGGATTTTCCATTTTTTTATTATTTCCTTAAAATCGAAATTTTAATTATGTTTTTATTTTGTTTAACTGTTTATATATTGTCAACAGGCAAATAATAATACGGTACAAGTAAAAGAACTTGAGAATATTGTTCTGTTCGGTTACTCTTTCGGCGTTTCCCTCATGACTTTTCAAAAAAATGATTAAAACTACTCTTATCGGGCATGCTAGCATGCTAATTCAATCAAAAGAAACTACCATTTTAACCGATCCCGTGTGGTTTGATTATCTTTGGGAAGAGATTAACGTTTTATGCCCTAGTATAGATTTGGATAAAAATAAAATTCCAGAGGTTGATATCCTTAATATTTCGCACCGACATCAGGACCATTGTGATGTCCGAACCCTTGCGTATTTAATAAAAAATCAATCAATTATAAAAGCAGATACTACAGTGCTTGTTCCAAAAGACGATATTTTAATCGAAGTGGTGAAAGAACTAGAATATAAAAACATTCATGTTGTGGCAGACTTTGAACCTATCGAATTTAATGATATTACACTTACTCCTACACCATCATTGAACGAAGGCGATAATTTTCCCGAACACGGTCTCCTTGTGAATGATGGAGAAGTCACAATATGGAACCAGGTCGACACAATAGTAAACCCAGAAATAATTTCCTATATCCATAAGTTATATGAACAAATAGATTTTGCGCATTCCAGATTTCTCCCACTATTAGAAGGAAGTTTTACTCATCATAAAACTGTAAGCCTGCCTTTTGAGGAGTATAGTTCATATCTTAAAGTAATAGGCGCACTTCGGCCAAAATTTGTTGTGCCAGGATCAGCAGCGTTTCGTTATCGAGATGAATTGGCATTTATGAATCGCTATTCCTTTCCAACGACACAAGAACAGTACCTGGCTGATCTGGCTGATTTTTGTCCCGATATTAAATCTAGTACATTTTTCTCTGGAGATGTAGCTTATATATCAAAGAGTGGAGTGAATATAGAGAGGCAGGCATCACAGTTTGTTCGTGTTATGGAAGACGATAGCAATAAAATAGTATTTAAACCGGTAATGGAGGTTTCATCAATTCATTCTCTGACCAGTGACTTGGATCAACACGAAAAGGAGATGAATACAATAGAAGAATATATTAAAAATAAGTTCATTAGTAAAATTAATTCCTGTGGCATGTTGGATGGTTGGAGATATTGGCAAACACTATATCAATTAGAAGTATTTGGACCAAATGGAAGTTCAGATATTTGGAGTATTGACTTTAGGGATCAGGATCTCCAAATTATTAAGGATAGCCTCAAAAAGATCAATCTTTACGAAGGTATTGCCGCTTCTGATTTAGTAAGTTTAATAGAAGGCAAAACCTCATGGGATTTTGTTGGTATTAGTGGGAATTACAGAACTTTCGGTAATATTTATCGGGTGGGCCTTGGTACGTTTGAGTTTTTTCCAAATGAAAAGAATTTTCCCTTACCACTTTTGCATGTATTCCCGAGTAATCATGAAATGGATCGTGGTAAATATATGAGAGAAGTTCATCGTTGGAAGGATCACTTTTTAAGACGGATGAAAGATTTTAATTATTAATTGCTAAGATATTTCAGTTGCGATATTATTTTTATTGATTTTATGAATAAGGCGGTGTAGCTCAGCTGGTTAGAGCTTACGGCTCATATCCGTAGTGTCCGGGGTTCAAGTCCCTGCACCGCCACCAAATACATCCAGGGCTTGCAGTATCAAACTGTGGGCCCTTTTTTTATTAGTCGCTTATTATGGCAAAAATAATTTCTGATTCAAAGATTACCTTTATTTTTTAATTTCAAGTTATAATTAATTAATTTAATCAGGTTTTAAATTTATTATGAATAAAAAGCGCGTTTTATTTTTTGACTGTTTTTCTGGTATTAGCGGGGATATGATTCTTGGTGCCCTTGTTGACTTGGGTGTAAACCTAGACTCTATTAGAAAAGGACTTGAGGGATTAAATGTCAAAGGATATGCAATAAAGTCTCGTAAAGTAAAACGAAATGGTATTACTGGAACCAAAATTGATATAGTTTTAAAACCTTCATCTCGTAAACATGACCAACGATCATTTAAGGATATTAAAAACCTTCTCGATAAGTCAAAACTACCCAAGAAAGTAAAGTCTGATTCAATTGAAATTTTTCATCGAATTGGAAAAGCAGAAGCGCAAGTTCATTCTACAACCCTTAATAAAATTCATTTTCACGAGCTTGGCTGTATTGACTCAATAGTTGATATCGTCGGCGGAACTTTGGGTATGAGCTTATTAAAAACTCATAAAGTATTCTCATCGCCTTTAAATACAGGGGAAGGAACAGTAAAATGTGAGCATGGAACGCTCCCGGTTCCAGCTCCAGCTACACTCAAGTTACTAAAGGGGATTCCTTGTTACTCGAATGGCATTAAAAAAGAATTGACGACACCAACTGGTGCTGCATTGATCGGATATTTTGCAGAAGAGTTCAGGTCGATGCCAAGCATGCATATATTGGATGCTGGGTATGGGGTAGGAGGTCATAACATAAAAGAAATTCCAAATCTCCTTCGTGTCGTAATCGGCGAATTAAAGGAAATTTCTAAACCTTCTTCGATGAAAGTAATAGAAACAAATATTGATGATATGAACCCTGAATTTTACGAATATGTTATGGACGAATTATTTAAAACTGGAGCAGCCGATGTTTTTTTTACTCCTATCTATATGAAAAAAAACCGTCCTGGAATGCTTCTATCTATATTAACTACTTGTGAGAATTTTGATTCTGCAGTTAGCGTCATATTGCAGGAAACATCAACTTTTGGCATAAGATACTATGATGTAGACCGAATCGTATTGGATAGAGAAGAAAAGCTAATAAAAACATCTTTTGGAAAAGTACGAGTAAAGATTGGCTTCCTAAATGGATCGATTCTTCGTGTTTCCCCTGAATACGAGGATTGTAGAAAAATTGCTGTTAGAAAAAAAATACCGTTGAAATTAATATATAAAGAAGCAATTCAGCTAGCAGAAAGTTTTATAGAGCAAGTTTAAAAGGGGTAATTCGAGATGTTAAAGGCCATTCTTAGATAAATACTCTTCATAATGTTTGTTGTAAAGAATTTCCCATTCGTCAGTACCCTCGCGTAATTTTCGTGAATATGAGGCACATATTTTCCGCGCGTTTTCATCCGCTTGGTCTTCAATTTTAAGAAAACTCTTCATAACTTTGGCTATTCCAAGCCGAACATCATTAAGATCTGTTTTGTAATCAAAGTCGTCTCTTTTTTCAAGATCATTAACTATTAGCTTGCTAATATGATTAACCTTATCGTTGCTAATTCTCATCCTGAATCTCAGTTTAAAAAATTAATCCACGTTCTCTGGCAAGTTTAGACTTTACCACCTGAAAAACTCTTCCATAATCCATCATACTGCGCTCGTATTCCTCTGTTCTTGACTCTAATAACTGTTTGACTTCATCATTCAGGTGATCTTCTACCATCAAATCGTCAACGATTAAATTATTAATGATTGTCTCTAATTTTTCAGGCTTACCTTCCCAAATAATCAAATCTTCAGCGTTCAAAGATTCAACAATTTTCTTGGACATTTTTTCAACGAATTCTTTTTTAAGCCTCATGAGATTTGACTAAATGTATGTATATTGTATCTCGGAAAACATAAGTAAAAGAGAAATGCCCTGATGGATTGACTGGGATTATAACTCATAAAAAAGTAACTATTCCTAATTATCCGTTTTCTCCTTAATAATTTATTACTTTATTTTTTCGCCAAGAATAAGGATGAGATTATCTCCAGTCGTTTGGATATCAAGTATTTTTATGTTTTGCTCATGAATTTCTTGAATGGCTTTATTAACCATTTTTTCAATGGATGCAGCATTTTCTTCGATTATATTTATAGCCTTAACACCTGTAATAATATGGCCGTCTAATTGCATGATGTTTCATTTAAAATAGTGTTTTACGGATTAAATAGGCTGCATATTCTTTAACCAACAACCTTATTAAAATTACATTATGTATTATTTAATTTAGCTATTCAACGCATTATTCTCCCATAAGTTGATTAATACTACAATTTGATCAAGTTAATTGATTATTGTATTTAGCAATTATTTTGAGTAATATGACATCATATTTTTGAATAACTTATTAAGAATTATAAGTTTTTGATCCAATGCCAAAAACTTTTATTCGTAGTCGCGTCGAGGCCATTTCGGCGCGATTTTTTGTTTTAGGGATACATAGTGGTTAAAAACGTAAATTTCACTGAAAAAATACCAATTAGCCATCATTTGGTCGAAATACGAGATCGGATTGTATTGGTAAGTATTGTTGTGGGCCTGTTTTTTGGTTTGTGTTTTTATTTTATAGATTTTTTTCTTCTTTGGTTACAGGACCCTCTTCCATCTAAATATCGCGATGAATTAATATATATTGCGCCTACAGAAGTTTTCTTTACCCATATGAAGGTTGCCTTCATGGGTTCTATGTTTATATCTATGCCTTTTATTCTGTACCACATTTGGTTTTTTATAGCTCCAGGACTTAAGGTCAAAGAGAAAAAAATTACCGCAATGTTCGTTCTTGCAGGGACGTTCTTCTTTTTATTTGGGGGTATTTTTTGTTATTTTTTAGTTTTACCACT
>Ga0315336_1000965_pt1 | contig 63355 bp, 50 predicted proteins | sample ASW5metaG_FD_204512 | JGI IMG/M metagenome (GOLD analysis project Ga0315336, IMG submission 204512) | Ammonia-oxidizing marine archaeal communities from Monterey Bay, California, United States - ASW #5 | ecosystem: Environmental > Aquatic > Marine > Intertidal zone | place: USA: California... | reverse complement strand
CATCAGTCGTCCTGCAGCTGCTGGCGAAGTCGCTCGTTTTCCTGCTTCAGTTCAATCTGCCGACGCAGGTGAGTGTTCTCATCTTCCAAGTTGTTCGCTTGGTCTTGCTTCTGATCTTCCGCATTGCCGAGCAGCGCACCAGCGCCAGCGCCGATCAAGCCGCCAGCAAGCGCGCCGCCGCTGCCGCCTGTTGCTGCGCCGATACCCGCGCCAAGCAAGCCGCCGCCAAGCGCTCCGGATTCAGCATTCGTTTGGCAACCGGTCAGCGAAAGGCCGCCAATAAGGACAAGCGTGGTCACGATAGATTTATGCATGGAAATTTCCTCCAAGGGTGAGTATCTATCGCCCACTGTGCGCAGTCAATAGCTGTCGTGTGATGGATTCCACAGTCTTTACTCGCCTCAGTCCTGACAGGTGCTACTCTCGAGGCCTGGAGAGTCCTATGCGCAAGCTCAGTGCAACATGTGTCCTGCTCGTTACGACCGGCCTTGGTGCTGCCGTGTTTCAGGTTGACCCTGCATCCACGCTCACGATGCAAGGTGTACTGAACCTGCAACTCAACGGCACGTTGATCGGCGACTGGGAGGAAGAAACCAATCCTGACGGCACGCAGACCCGGCCGGGGCTCTGGGGCGGAAGCGGCAATCAGCCCATTGACCTTGAAATCGGACTGGCCTTTCCGATCGATCTCAGTGGCAGTGTCAATGGCAGTATGGACTTCTCGCTGGGCGAAGTACCCGGCACGTGTACGCTCAACGACGTGTACTGGACGCTGGGCTCAGATGATGCCGGTGGCGAAGTGCTGGCATCGCTGCTCTACGAGACCTTTCGCTCGATCACCCCAGACTCGTTGTATATCGGCGGCTTCCCGATTGAGTTTCCTATCGGCGCCCGCGTGATCACCGATGCGTACTTCGAACAACAACTTCCCGGCGGTGGCACCGCCATTGAAGTTCTGGATAGCCCTGGTCTTTACGACATCCTGGCGACGGCACCGGGCACCATGTTCATGACCATCGAACTGTTCGGCACGCCGATGCCCGCCTCGTTTCCCATGGCGATTGTCCTGCAAGGCACTTACGAAACCACACCCGACGGCGATATCCTGCACCTGATGGCTGAGATGTCATCGGAAGATCAGTTGGACCTCCCGGATGTACCGTTGCCACCTTTGCCATTTGAGCTGCCCACCATCGTTCCGCCGGGTGAGTTCGCTGGTGTGATGTTAAATCTCACACCGGCCACCGCAGCATGGTCCGCAACGCTAATGGCAGACATTTCAGGCCAAACTGATGCCACTGCCGTGCCCGGTGATGCGGACGGCGACGGCGTGGTCAACACCAACGACATACTGGCGATCCTCTCCGCCTGGGGCCAATGCAAAGGCTGCCCGGAAGATCTCAACGTAGATGGTCTGGTCGGCGTTGACGACATTCTGCTGGTCATTGCACACTGGGGCTGACCGACGCGCCAGTGCGTTCGTGACCGACGAGAGCGTGTCAGCTCTGGCAGGGACCAAGATTGGTCAGCAAGTTCAGTAGATCCGAGACATCGACTATGCCATCTCCCGTGAGATCCTCTAGACAGTCAACGGGATCATCGCCATCGGGTTCTGGACAGGCACCCCAGGCATTGAGCAACACCAGAATGTCCGAGCCACCGACGAAACCGTCCAGATCAAGGTCGGCATGACACCAGATATCGCCGCTCTCAGGCCTGATGCCCAGATCAATGTCCGCTTCGCCCGGCCACAACGACACACGCAGCACTTCAATCGGCATGTCCAATGTGCCATCGACAGCGCCAAATGTCACTGACTGCAGAGCCGGCAGCATGGCGTAATGCGTGCCCTGCATGCGGGCTGGCTCTGTTCGACGCCCGCCGGAAACACAATCCAGTCCCACCCCACCAGTCTCGACACTGATCCGAAGGCGCACGGTGTCAAGCCGTGCCGGCCGCAGTCCATAGTTTGTCACCAGTACGGTCTCTTCACCACCAGTCGCTCGAAGCACGAGTTCGAAACGGCCATACAACAGGTCCGCCACTACCTGCAGGTGCGAGCCATCTTCCAATGCCAGGCTCACCAGTGGGGGCCGCGAGAATCGATCGCCCAGCCCGCGGTCCACACCCATTTCGGGGACGGCAAGATCCAACTCCAATGTCCACGGCGGTGCCGTCGTGGGAAGGTCCAGTGAGACGCGCTCTGCCGGACGCTCGGCAATTGACTCCGACGAAGGCCAGGGCGGCGCGGCGCCAACGGTCAGACTGTCGAGTGTGATCAGAAAGTCCGTCGGCGGAGAAGGGCCATTCGCCGGAAGCGAAAGGTCCAGTGTTGGAAAGGCGCCTGCTGTGGGATCGTCGAGTTCCGTAATCAAGTCAAACGGCACCCACTGCCGTTCCGACGCCACCGCAACACGGTGCCGAGGATCAATCGGGCCAAGATCAAAGTGTGCCTGCGGACGCAGCATACCTGCCGTGAGATTGGCAATCCAGAGTTGCGCCCACATCGAACCTTCCTGCCAACCCGCTTCAGGCGCCGGCAACACAATGGTGGCGAGATCCGCCTCGCCGGGCATGTCGCGTTGAATGTGCCAAACTGGACCGATGCCTGGTGCAGATGCTGCCAGTTCGGCAAGGTCGTCCGAGCCACCTCTTGCTATCTCCGACACTGTGGCGCCACCGTCTGCCCCGATGTCCAACGTGCCAATAAGGTCATCGCGATACAACTCATTGACAGATGCCGGACCAATGCACAAGGGCCGATGCACGGAGACCGAGGGAAGAGGCATCTGATACAAGCCGTAGTCCACAGAAGACCCCAAGGGTGTCGTCAACATGCTGCCACCAAAGAGGGCCATCGGCGCCAACTTTGATCCTGAGATCCGAAGCCCGGCAGTCGTGGCGAAGTTCCGGCAATCTTCGGACACCAACAGACGCCCTTCGTAGACCTGCGACATGGGCGACTCTAGATAGAAGCGTGCCAACAATGGCCCCGCCGACTCTGGCTTGAGGCGGTGCATCAATGAACAAGTGCACTGTGCATTCCCGGCATCGCCGATGTCTGCTGGCTGCACGCCCCAGAGCCGCTCAAAGCGCACGCCTTGAGCGGGATCTTCCGGAATCGTCGTACGCAAGATCGCACCAGACACGTTGTCGCCCCCGCAGATCAGCGTATTGGGTTCGTCTCCCGGAGCCACGGACCAGAACTGATTGGCGCCCACATCACCGCCATCACCATCGGCCAAAGGAGCGCCATGCACGTCATGGTGCATGGTCCACTGCGTTGGATCAGTCCAGACACCAGGCCCGTCATGCACCAACAATGCCACTTCAGAGTCGATCCCGTCCCCAATAGAGAGCAAGACACCATTGGGCGTCCATCCCGCTGCGTGCGAATGCCGTTTCGTTCCCCCATTGAACTCGTGCAGCAGCACTGGACCCTCAAAGGACCATCGCGTGGTGCCTACCTCAGAGCGACGAGCCCGAAGCAACATGCACTGCCCCGCAGAGGCTGGTTCGGGTGTATGCACCAGATAGTCAACAAACGGAATCCAAGCATCGACCAATCGCCCATCGACGACACCATCGGTCGCTGGAAAATAGTTTGTCATGGACGACGAGTACACCCGTGTACGTCCACGTTGGCTGTCATCTCCGCCAATTGGGGCGACATCACCTACGAGGCGCCAACTCCACTGCCCTCGCGCATGGTCCAACGCCACCACACTCACACCTTCCGCAAGCCACTGTTCACCATCAACTGGGTCATCCACACGAACGGATCGTTGGCACAGAAAGAGCACACATCCTGGCAACACGGTGCCGGCACGAGGGCGATACGCATGATCAGGTCGCTGGGCAAGCGTGCCTGCCAGCAAGTCCACAACGCCGACGCCATCTTCATACCGCCACATGGACTTGGTCAGCTCCGGACCGGAAGCCAAACGTGCGCCGACAAATACATTCACCACCATCTGATTGCCGTTGATTACCGCCAGCATTGGTGTGCTGTCATCGCTGTCGTAACCCGACAGCAAGACAGTGACATTTGATGACTCGCCCCAGACACGTGTCCAGCCACCAAACGCATCCGCCGTGGCATGGGGCCGCCCCCATCGAGGCTCATTGGGGGGCACGATGCTGCCGTCACGTTGCAATGCCACAGCGGGCCGGTCTACAACGACCGCTGGCAACTCCCCTTCTTGAGCAGCATCAAATCTCGCATGCAATCCCCCTTGCGAGGAGGCCAACAGCGATATCAACATGACAGCAGCGACGCTCATCATGTTCAGAATAGCTCGATTGTGGACAATTCCAAGCGTCAGTGTTGATGAAGCACTGTCACCTGCATCACCGGTGTGGAATCCACCTTGCGATGCCCGGAGTCCGCATTGAGGTCAACCCCGCCAAGACGGCAGGCTGCCAGCAAGAGCACGAGTTCCAGAATGTGGCGGGCAGTAGGTCGCATGGCAAGGGGCTCCGAAGTGCCCAACAGGGCCTTCACATTCCTCTATGGCCACCTATGCCGGTTGTGAGACCCATACACTCTATTTGTGCTGCTTTTCTTCCCGCTGCTGCTCTCCCTCACCTGCGCCGGAACCACTGCTAGCCCTGTGCCTGCGGATCTTGCGGCCTCATGGCACCTAGACCCCATGTACACCCAGCATCGCGATGTCCAAGGCCTACCGATCATCGCCAGTGCAAAGGTGCACCCCATGGCCCTCGACGAAGCCGCATTCCTGATTGAACACATGATCGGACACCGGCCGGATGTGCTCCGAGCAATGGCTGACCATCGCACCAGATACGTGATCATGGCGTGCTCGGAGTTCACAACCGACATTCCCGAACACCGCGACCTGTACCCCCAAAGCTGGTGGGACGTGCGTGCTCGAGGACTTGGGGCAACCAATACTCGACCCGCGGTGTCCTGCGGCGAAGAGAACCTGCTTGCATTGGAAGGCGACCCCTACTCCACCGAAAACATTCTGATCCACGAGTTCGCCCACGCCATTCATCAAATGGGACTCGTTGACACCGACCCGACGTTCGATGGCAAACTGAAGCAGGCGTTTGCCAACGCCCTCGCAACCGATCGTTGGGCCGGAACCTACGCTGCGACCAACCGCTTTGAATACTGGGCCGAAGGCGTGCAGTCCTGGTTCGACACCAACCGCGAGAACGACGACCTGCACAATGCCGTCAATACGCGAGCCGAGTTAAAAGCCTACGACCCCCCGCTTGCCGACCTCTGCGCCCTTGTATTCGGCGACAGTGACTGGCGCTATGTGAATCCACGCAGCCGACTGCCCGGCAGCGATGGCACCACACATCTGGCCAACTTTGAACGCGCCACGGCTCGTCGCTTCGTACGCGATCCAGGCCGACAACAGGTGTACGACAGGGAAAATGCCCGCCGCATGGCCACGAAACGTCGAACTGGTGAGTCTACCGCAAACTGGCTCAACCGCCGCATCACAGCGGGATGCTACGACGCCATGGTCGACCTCAGCCGCCGGTATCGCGATGGGGATGAACTGCCTCGAAGCCACGCCTTGGCGGCCGAAGTGCTTGGGCCGGCGGTGGAGGCTGGATATCCACCTGCATTGGATCATCTGGGCTGGCTGTTGTGGCGCGGTGACGCAGCACTACGCAATCTCGACCGCGCTCGAGCGTTGTTCGAACGTGCCGCAGGTGGCGGTCATGTGCGGGCCATGCTCAATCTTGGCGAGTTCGACCCCGCTCGAGCAGATGTATGGTGGAACATGGCGGCCGCGCACGGTCACCCTGAAGCCATTGAGAGGCTGGAAGCAGCCAACCCGCCCGTGCCCACGCCTGATGCGTCTTGACGCGAGGAACCTGACTCCATGTTGTCCCTGACAGTGCTGACCACCGTGTTACTCGCCGCCCCTGCATCGCGCATCCAGTTGACGGGGAACCACGGGCCGTTCATCTCGGCGAGCATACCGATGCATCTGAAGCACACACTGGAAACACCCGGCGGCACGATCGTGCTCATGGACCACGATGGACGGTCACTGGCAGGCCCGGTCGCGCTGGTCCCCGGCGTCAACGTGACGCTCCTAGACGCCATGCCGATCATCCGCACGCTCGATGAAGCGGCCTACTTGCAACTGATCGGCGCCGATGGCAAAGCCGTCAACACCTCACTCGTCATAGAGCCGGCCCTGTCAAGACGTACCCCTGTGGTTGAAGAAGTCGAAACGCCCGAACGAGGCACATGGACCAAGATCGTGGGTTGGCAGGACGAAGGCGCCATCGACAACGATGCGTTACCTGAGGGCGCCGGCCGCATCAACCATGCTGCTCTGGATGCACCCGTACCCCGAGACGACGCCGTCGTACGCAGCGGCTGGTGGGTCTACCCAGAACGCGATGTACGCCTGTACACCGATCACGGCGAGATCTGGATCGACCTGCGAGAAGATGTCGCGCCAAATACCGTGCGAAACTTCCGCGCCCTAGCGGGCATGGGCTTCTACAACGGCACGGTCTGCCATCGAATTATCAATGAAGGCCGCAACGGGCGACCGTTCGTCATTCAAGGTGGTGACCCGACAGGCACCGGCGAAGGTGGTCCCGGCTGGTGGCTTCCTTTGGAGCCCAGCCATCTGCCCCATGACTACGGCGTGATTTCGATGGCTCGTGGCGACGACCAAGACTCCGCGGGCTCGCAGTGGTTCATTGCCCTGGACCGTCGAGAGACGGCGAGGCTAGATGGCCAGTACTGCACCTTCGGCGAGGTCGTCAACGGCGCTGACACGATCGAGTCCATGCGACATGTCGAACTCAGTGACGCTGAGTACCTCAGTTCGCGTCCTGTGAATCCCCCGACGGTGCAGATAGCACGCATCGTTCCGGCACCTGCGAGAACACCGGGCACCGGCCGCTTCGACAGTCGCGTGGTCAGGCCCACGGTGCCGGGCGATCGTTGACCTCTGATTGAACACACTGGAAGCAGAACGCCCCGGCCATGAGACCGGGGCGTTCGTGCAATCGGATTCCGTTGGGTATCACGTGCAGCCGTAGTTGGCCAGCACGATCAGAACATCCTCGACATTGACGATGTAATCACCGTTGACGTCTGCCGGGCAGTCATCAGCACAGTTCCAGTCAGCGATCACCGCCAGCAGGTCAACGACATCGACATCACCATCGCCATCAACGTCTCCCTGGCAGTTCGGATCGTCATTGCAGTCGGGAACGACAATGGCAATGGCATCAACACCGGCCTCGACGACTGAACCGGAGTCCGCGCCGTCAGAAGTCGTGAACCGCAGCCTGAAGGCAGCAGTGGCCTGGTAGCCGGGCAGGGTCTCCAGCAGGACTTCCCGCTCGTACCAGCCGCCAGAGACCTCCGGACCGTCGGGGCCGACGGTTTCGACCGTCGTCCAGTTCGCGCCACCGTTGAACGAGGCCTGGACGATGAGAGAGTCGGTATACGGTGCGGCACCGAAGTCATTGGAAAACCAACGAGCGTATCGCACGCTGGCACCGCCCATACTGGCGTCCATGTTCGGAGACTCGAGCACCGCCGTGCCACTGTCTACATCGCTGTTGCACTCGTCGGCGGCACTGTTGTCGGTCAGGGCGCAGCGATTGTTGCCGTCGAAGTCCGTTGGCGGATCGCCTCGCTGGCAATCCACCGGGACGCCGAAGTCCCATAGGCCATCCGATGCGGAGCCGCTGCTTGACCAGCCGTCGTTCGTGGCAAAGTCCTCTTCGAACAACACGATCGGCGGGCCGTCGGCATGTTGTCGGTTCCAAGCGTCTGACTGGCCGTTGCTGGGCAGAGATACAGTCGTTCCGGATGTCGTCGTCGCGCTAAAGTAGAAACTGGTCGAGTCGCCGCACAGGTCGGCTGGTACCAGCGCCTCAAACAGGCCATTCCCGATGTCGTTCATGGCCACGGTCGTCCAAGAGCCGTCATGGTTGTGATACAGGCGAGCCGTTCCGGACTGATACGTACCACTCAGGTTCTCAATGGACAGCTGCATGACATGCCCTGCACTACCGGTCGGCAGGTAGTCCGGCAGGCCATTGGGCAGGCTCAAAGACAGCAGTTCCAACTCGGGCGTGTCAATGTTGTGCACGTTGAACGCGGAGGCAATGGCGGACCAGTTGGGCGTGCCGTTGCCGATGTTGCCATCGTTGTCGTCCATCGTCAGGTAGTCGATGGCGATGTCCGCTGCGATCGATGTACCCGAGTGCAGCGGCATAGAATTGATCGAGACACCTCGAACCACATCCATGCCCGCGGCATTGCCGAAGCCGCCCATGTTTTCCATGAAGTCCCAGACCACGCCGGAAATCAACTGCCCGCAGGCATGAATCTCACTGCCGCAACTGGAGCAGCCGCTGGCGGCATACTGGCAGTTGTTATCCGCATCACGAATGCCGTTGTTGCAGTCGTTGGCGTAGAAGCCCCGGGCGAGTTTGGAGTCGCCGGTCAAAATCACGCCCCAGACATCACCATAGCCTTCGCCGTATTCACCCTGACCAGAACCTGCACAGCTCACGCCATGGTGGCCGTATTCGTGATGCACGACCACAGAAAATGCCGTGTTATTGCAACTGCCGCCGGCTGCGTAGAAGTTGATCGACGAGTAGTCGTAGTACGCGTTGCAGGTGGAACCGAGGTTCACGTTCACCGGGAAGTTGTTCTGGTTCGCGATCACCGGGAAGTTGGGGCTGTACTGCAGCACTAGATCCCGCATCAGATTTGCTTCAAGATAGGCATTGACCTGGGCAGTGACGTACTCGGTCGGCGAGGGGTTGTATGTGATCGTCACGTCATCGCCGGATGCGCCGTTGGCCGATGCACTGGTCTCGCCACCCTGATCGTTGTTGATGTTGAAGTACAAGCCGTCGATCGTGCCGCCAAAACTGGTGGAGCCACCGTCATAGGGGTGGGCGAAGTTGCCGTTGACATCGGTGTAGACCGTGGACCCGCCACCAGTGACGGCGGCATAAGGAAGCCCCTGATAGATCTCGTTGCTGCACTCGGCTGCTGCCGAATCACCAGTCGTATAGGCGCGAACAGAGCCGGTCACATCGCTGACCAGTGCTGACGCCAGCACGGCAGTCGCCGGGCCATGCACGCAGTTGAGAATCTGGTTTTCGTCGTGCAGCACGGCGCCCGTCTGCGCATCGACGACAAGTTGCCATCGCGCATGGGTATCGGGGTCTGCAGGAGTGCCTGCTTCCGCAATGAAGTCAATTGCCATTGCCGGCTGGCTTGGATCGTTGTCATAGCCTGCGAAGACCACGACGCGGGGCGTTCCGACAACCCGTGCCGCCGGACCGACCAGGCTTCGGGCAAGATCTGCAATACGTGCATCGCTGACCAGGTGTGCCGCGGGCGCCTGCGGCGTGAAACGGCTGAGGTCCCGAAGGTCTGCTGCCGCGAGCACGACAGGATTGCCCGGCGTATTCGATGTGAGCAATGTCAGCCGACCGCCGAAGACTGGGAAGCCGCCGAGCTGCTGGTTGAAGTAGACCGCGTTGAATTTTGCACTGCCGTCTTCACGCACCATCAGTGGGAGTACGATGTCACCCGAGGGCAACACGCCGCCTTCAACAAGATCGTTCGCTTGGACATTCCAGATTCCGACCCAGGCGTCAACCCAACCGTTGGCGCTGGCCAAGGGTGTGGGCGCGAATCCGACCGGCACGCCATAGACGCGCTTGATGCGGCCGTCCCGGGCGGACCAGGTGCGAATCCCCTGATGCTGGTTGGACAATCGCTGCAGCACGTCGCTGGGCGTCGTGCTGTTCTCGTCAGGTTGCTCGAATGAGCCAGGGCCGGACTGGGCCATGACGGCGGTCATGAGTGCTGCTGCACCCATCCATGCACAGATGTTCTTCATCGGCGACGTGCTCCTCCAAACCCCGACTCCACTGCGGCTGCCTCATTGTGCGGCCACACGCTCTGTAATACGTCAGCATGGCCTAGAACGGTTCCGAATGCCAGCCTAGATGTCTGGATTAGGGGCAGGGAAGTGCCCGCTTGCCACACCAGCCCTCTCCGAGAACCACCAACAGCCACCCTGGCATCAATGGCCCAACGCGGAAAGCCGCCCTTCCCTGCCCTTTTACACGCCACATCCCAACGCAGTAGCATCGCCGCTCTGAAAGAGGGCGGCGGTATTCTGCTGTTCCTTTAAGAAAGGGCCCCATGGCAAAAACGCTCAGCGATCAGGTTCTCGAGACACTCAAATCAGTCGGCGTTCGGCACATCTTCGGCATTCCCGGCGACACCATCGACACGCTGATGGAGAGTATTCGGGTCGATGACGAAGTCGAGTTCGTCGTGTGCCGCCACGAGGAGAACGCCGCGTTCATGGCCTCGGGTCATGCACGCATCACCGGCAAGCTCGCGGTGTGCGTCGCTTGCCAGGGCCCAGGCGCCAATAACCTGCTCAATGGCCTGGCAGATGCCGCCAGCGACCGCATTCCGGTGTTGTCCATCACCGGCCAGGTCCCCAGCGATCGCATCGGCTCGGGCATGCCGCAGGAGTCCAGCCAGATCAAGTTGTTCGATGAGATCGCTGTGTTCAATGCCGAAGCGCGTACGCCCGCCAATCTAATGGAGATGCTGCACATCGCCATCAACGCTGCACTCGCACACCGCGGCGTGGCGCACATTTCCGTGCCCTCCGACGTCATGCAGCAGAACGCCATTCACTTCCCGCTGCCGCATCCTGTCACAGACCACGATGCGCAGATCGTGCCCGGCGACAGCACACTCGATGAAGCCGCCGCCGCGATCGCCGCCTCGAAGCACCCCGTCATTCTGTACGGCGAAGGCGCTCGTACGGCTGCCGCCGAGGTCGTGGCGCTCTCCGAAAAACTCCAGTCGCCGCTCATTCATACGACGCGATCCAAGGACATCATCGACAACCACCATCCCAACGTGCTCGGCGGGATCGGCATCATGGGTGCCCATCCATCGAATCACGCGTTGCATCAGGGCGATCTGTTGATCATCGTCGGGTGCAACTTCGCCTGGCGGGAGTTCTATCCCGCGGGCGTGCCGATCGTGAAAATCGATTCGTGCCCGCAGCACCTGGCCACGCATATCCCGGTGACGCACCCCATCCACGGTTCAGCACAGCCATCCGTGCAGGGCCTGCTGGATCGTCTTGACGCTCGCACCGACGACGCCTTCCTGGTGAAGTCGCGCAAGCCGTACGTCAAGATGATCGATGACTACACGTTCAAGGCGAAGAAGACCAAGCCCGGGAAACCGGTGCACCCCGCCGCCGTCGTCAACGCGATCGTGGATTGCATGGACGACGACTCGATCGTCTGCGGCGACTCCGGATCCACGACCATCTGGTTCAACAACGCCGTTCGACTGACACCGCCACAGCGCTTCATCTGGAGCGCGAACCTGGCCACGCTCGGTGGGGGCATGCCGCAGGCGATCGGCGCTGCGTTCGCTGCGCCGGACCGCCAGATCATCATGATCGGCGGCGATGGCGGCTTCCAGATGTCGATTCAGGACCTCGTGACGGCCGCCATGTACGACCGCCACATCAAGTGCTTCGTGTTGAACAACGGGTGCTACAAGTTTATTGAATTCGAAGAAGCCAGCCACGACGGGAATGTCGCTTCTGGCACTCGATTCCTGAACCCGGACTATGCGGCGCTGGCCGAGGCGTGCCACTGCAAGGGCATTTCGGTGACCGAATACGCCGACCTGCTTCCGGCGGTCAAGGAAGCGTTGGCCCATGACGGTCCAGTCGTGGTGGATTGCAACGTCGATCCCGAAGCACTCATGATTCCCCCGGCAGTGACACCGCACATGGCGGCGAACTACGTCAAGAGCGAGATCAAGAGTTGGTTCGCGCCGCCCTCGGCGGAAGTGCTGCACCTTGCTGAACTGGCCGAAAGAGAACAGGCCTCGCACGGGCAGTAGTCCAACGGGTCAGGTGACCCATGGGTGCGTCATTTCTTCTGCTCGATCTTGAACGATCGGAACGTTGGATTCTCGATCTTCAGTGGCTTGTCCACAGTCACGGCGACTGGCCCCACGATCTGGACTTTGGCGACTGTTGCTTGGTTCAGGCTTGTTGTTGCAAGCAAGCCGCCCAAGATGAGCATGCCTGTAGTTGCAAGAAGCAATCGCTTCAGCAGGCAAACTTGGGATTCCAGAATTGCGACACGTTCATTTAGTTGCATGGTGCATCCTCCACTGAACGTGATACCACATTTGCTTGTCATTCCCAAGGACGCCGACTGCCGATTGGTGTCCAGCAGCCATAAAGCGTGGATGAGAGCCGATCACATGTCGAATCGGCGCGCAAGACGTTTTTTTAGGGGTAACGCCGAGTGGATATTGGAACGTCTGACCCCAGAAAAGAGCACCGTGCGACTTGAGCTTGATCGGTACAGGCACCTTCGTTAGCGCCTTCGAGACTGACTCAGCAAGGTCCCCAAGCCCCGATCACGGCAAGGATGTCATCGACATCCGTCGCTCCGTCACCGGTCGCATCGCCGCCATCGCCCGTTCCCCAACTGTCAAGCACGGCGAGGATGTCATCGACGCCGACCATGCCGTCGCCGGACACGTCTGCCGGACACTGGTCCAGCAGGTCCAACGCTCCGGGCCCGGACACCAGGATCTGTTTGGCGTCGGGGTCGGAGAAAATCGGATTGGCGAGCACCAGTTGCCCCAGTTCCAGTGGGACACTGAGCGTGATGAGGTGCGTGGGCTGATCGAGCGGTGGGACATAGGCGAAGTCCATCGTGAAGGCCAGCACCATGTCATCTTGCACGTAGACGGACCACTTGAGTGCCTCCACCTCACCCCCTCCGGCAGAAATGAAGGTGCCGTCGAGACACTCGAACTGGAAGCCGGCCATGGACTGGTCGCTCTGCCACAGGAGTTTCGCGTGGGCCACGTCGCCCTCGACGGTGAGATCACCCCAGGACAGCACCCCGTCCGCTGTCGCCGTCGCGGACAGGAAGATCACCAGACTCAGACTTGTTGTGGTGCGATACATCATGCTTGGATGGTGCTGCACACCCGCTGCAGTGTCAAGCCTGAACCAGCACATAACCCCCCACTGCCCTGCTACGCTGCGTCGGACCCCCCTAGGAGCGTCCGGTCCAGATGAAACTCGGTATTCCCCGTGAGGTACACCCCGAGGAACACCGCGTCGCCGTGGTGCCGGTGACGCTGGCGCGCCTGATCAAGGCTGGGTTCGAAGTCATCGTCGAAACCAAGGCCGGCGACCGTGCCGACGCCCACGACGCCAAGTATGTCGAGATGGGTGCCACCATTGCACCGGACGCCGCGGCCGTCTGGTCCCAGGCCGACATTGTGCTGAAAGTGTTGCCTCCAACCACTGCGGAAATCGCACAACTGCGGCCCGGCACGACGCTGATCTCCTTCATTCAACCTGCGGATGACGGCGATCGCGTGCAGGCCCTCGCCGCGACCGGCGCCAGTGTGATTGGACTCGACCAGGTGCCGCGCATCAGCCGTGCCCAGAAACTCGACGCCCTGAGCGCCATGGCAAACATCGCCGGGTATCGAGCGGTAATCGAAGCTGCACATCACTTCGGACGCTTCTTCGCCGGCCAGATGACCGCCGCCGGCAAAGTGCCGCCAGCAAAGGTGCTTGTCATCGGCGGAGGCGTGGCGGGACTGGCGGCGATCGCAGCTGCCAAAGGACTCGGTGCGATTGTCCGCGCCTTCGACACGCGATTGGCAGTCAAGGAACAGGTCGAGAGCCTTGGAGCCGAGTTTCTCGTGCTCAACTTTGATGAGTCCGGCGAAGGTGACGGCGGCTACGCCAAGGTCATGTCGGACACGTTCCTAGATGCCGAACGAAAACTGTTCGCCGAGCAGGCGATCGATGTGGACATCATCGTCACCACAGCGAACATTCCCGGCCGCGAAGCGCCAAAACTCATTACGTCGGGCATGGTCGAGAGCATGAGCGAAGGCTCGGTCATCGTTGACCTGGCTGCAGAGCGCGGCGGCAACTGCCAAATGACCAAGCCCGGCGAGATCATTCGCCACCACGGCGTCACGATCATCGGCATCACCGACATGCCCGCACGCATGCCGGCGCTGTCAAGCCGGCTGCTGGGCAATGTGCACGCGGCCATGCTTGATGAAATGGGCGGTGGCGAACAGTTCACGATCGACCTTGATAACGAAGTCGTCCGCGGGGCCCTGATCACGCACGGTGGCACGGTCATGTGGCCTGCCCCAACACCAAAGGCGCCCTCGACCGAAAAGAGCTACGCCAAAGACTTTGGCGAGCGTCCGAAGTCGCAGATCGCAGCGTCCGAGGCAACAGCAATGCCAGGCCAGAAGCCCGGAGGCAACGGCCTGATGTTCGCGTGCCTGGTCGCCATGGTGGCATTGCTGCTGTGCATCGGTCTTTGGGCCCCCCCATCGTTTGTCGGCCACTTCACGGTCTTCGTGCTGGCGTGCTTCGTGGGTTGGCAACTGGTGTGGAATGTCACGCCGGCGCTGCACACACCCTTGATGAGTATCACCAACGCGGTCAGCGGCATCATCATTCTCGGTGGCATGCTGCACTTGACCTCCGGTGACTCGACGGCAGCCGACATCGGATCCACGCATACCACCGCGGTCATTCTCGGCGCGGTCGCTGTGTTCTTCGCCACGATCAACATCACGGGCGGCTTTCTGGTGACACGCCGGATGCTCGCCATGTTCAGGAAGTAGCCGGTGCCTCCGACACTCGCCACCATCGTGTATCTCGTGGCCGCCGTGCTGTTCATTCTCAGCCTCGGCGGATTGTCGCGACAGGAGACGGCTCGACGCGGCACGTGGTGCGGCATCGTTGGCATTCTGCTGGCATTGGCCACGAGCATCGCCAGTGATGGCGTCACGCTGTACGGCACCGTCGTGCTGGCCATGGTTCCCGCCGCGATCATCGGCGCTGCGCTTGCATCTCGCGTGCAGATGACCGGCATGCCGCAACTGGTCGCCCTGCTGCACTCCTTCGTGGGCGCTGCAGCTGTGCTGGTGGGATTCGCGTCCTATCTCGTGCCGCACGCCGGCGACACAATGACAGCCGCCGAGTTGATAGTGCACCACATCGAGGTCTATGTGGGTGTCGGTGTCGGTGCGATCACGTTCACCGGTTCGATCATCGCCTGCCTCAAATTGCATGGCACGATGTCCGGCAAGCCACTGTTGCTGCCCGCTCGACACCTGTTGAATCTCGTCACGGTCATCGTGACGATCGTGTTGGGCGTGTGGCTGGTACAAACGGACGATGTCGCCACCGGCGTCATGCTGCTGTGCGTTGCCACTGTGCTGACCGGCTTGTTGGGCGTCCACATGGTCGTGGCGATCGGCGGCGCGGACATGCCCGTGGTCGTGTCCATGCTCAACTCATACTCTGGCTGGGCAGCCACGGCGGCGGGCTTCATGCTCGGCAACGACCTGCTCATCATCACCGGCGCTTTGGTGGGCAGCAGTGGCGCGATTCTCTCCATGATCATGTGCCGCGGCATGAACCGCTCGCTGGCCAATGTGATCTTCGGCGGCTTCGGCACCGCCGATGGCGGTGGCGGCGGCATGAGCGACGAACCGCAGGGCGAAGTCATCGCCCTTGAAGCCGACGTCGCGGCTCAACTTCTACACGACGCCCGCAGCGTGGTCATCGTGCCCGGCTACGGCATGGCGGTCGCCCAGGCCCAGCATGCCCTTGCCGAAGTCACGCGAATCCTGCGCAAGAACGACGTCAACGTCCGCTTCGCCATTCACCCGGTCGCAGGCCGACTGCCCGGCCACATGAATGTCCTGCTCGCAGAAGCGGACATCCCCTATGACATTGTGCTGGAGATGGACGAGATCAACAGTGACTTGCCCGACACCGATGTCGTACTTGTGATCGGGGCCAACGACATTGTCAATCCAAGCGCCGAGAACGACCCCGCCAGCCCCATCGCCGGCATGCCGGTGCTGCAGGTCTGGAAGAGCGACATGGTGATCGTGATGAAACGCAGTATGGGCACTGGCTACGCGGGCGTGGGCAACCCGCTGTTCTTCAACGAGAACACCCGCATGCTCTTCGGGGACGCCCGCGACAACACCGACGCCATGCTCCGCACTTTGCGGCCCTGAGTACAACGAGACGATCCCCGAAACGCAAAGAGAACAAAACCAAAACACCCCCGAGTGAACTCGGGGGTGTTTGTTCGTTCGTTCGAATGTGGAGCCGATCGGGCTTGAACCGACGACCTCCTGCATGCCATGCAGGCGCTCTCCCAACTGAGCTACGGCCCCGTGAAATCGTTTCGATGTCTCTGTTTGGGGAGGCAGTGTAGCAGCCTCCGCCGCATGGCCAAAACCCCTGATCAAGTCACAGCAGTTCGTCAATGGCGGCTGCGTACTCTTCCTTGGTCAGAATGCCCACGTACTTCTTCACGACCTCGCCCTTGTTGAACAGCAACACGGTCGGAATCGACATGATCTGGTGCTGCGTGGCCACGTTGCGATGGTCGTCGATGTTCATCTTGCCGACCTTGGCGCGACCAGCGAAGTCGTCGGCGAGTGCTTCGATGGTCGGTGTAAGCATCTTGCAGGGGCCACACCATTCGGCCCAGAAGTCCACAAGCACGGGCTGATCGCTCTGCAACACTTCGGTGTCGAAGGCGTCATCGGTAAAGGTCATTGTGGCGTCGCTTGCCATTGGAATGCGTCTCCTGAAAGGCCGGCCTCATGCCGACTGGAACGGGGTATTCTAGCAGGCCGGGAGATCCGAGACAGCCGTAAAGGCTCCAAGCTGATGCAGCGCCGCATCATGTGGCTCTATGGCGTGCACCCTGAACAGCCGCAGACCGAGCATGTATTGCATGACCGTCACCGTCGCGGAAGCGGCGTCCAGTTCCGCCGGGGGCCCTCCCCCAGCCACGGCCCCGATGAAAGACTTGCGGCTGGCCGCCGCCAGCACCGGTCGACCGGTTGCCACAAAGCGGCCGGACGCCGCAATCAACGCCCAGTTCTGCGCCACAGTCTTTCCAAAGCCCAGGCCAGGGTCAATGCAAATGGCCTGACGGTCTACCCCTGCCGCCTCGGCGGCCAAGGCCCGCTGCTCTAGCCAGTCGATGACTGTAGTGACGACATCACCTTGCATTGGGGCCTGCTCGTAGCTCGTGCTGTAGCGATCTTGACTCGGGAGGCAGTGACGGTGCATCAAGATCAAGCCGCACTCTCGCTGGGCGGCCAACGCGAACATGGCCTCGTCTTCCGTGCCCGCGGCGACATCATTGATGGCATCAGCGCCTGCATCAAGGGCCGCCTCGGCTACCTTGGCGAGCGTCGTATCCACAGTGATCAACTGCTGGCTCTGTCGACGAATCCCCTCAATGACGGGAATCACCCGCTCGATTTGCAGTTGCGCATCCACCCGCGTGCTGCCCGGCCGCGTGGATTCTCCACCCACATCCACACCAACCCCGCCGCAGAGCATTTCAAGTGCACCATCGACAGCATGCTGCGCATCGCGCCAGCGCCCTCCATCGCTGAAGGAGTCCGGCGTGCAATTGACGATACCCAGCAGACAGGGTTCCCCCAGATCCAGCGGACGACCGACCTTCCAAGTCCGTGCTTGCTGGCTCACTCCACCGTGACCGACTTGGCCAGATTGCGGGGCTTGTCGACATCGTGGCCACGCAACACGGCTGCGTGATAGGCCAACAACTGCAGCGGCACGATCGTCAACAACGGCTGGAGTTGTTCGGGGACGTCAGGCACCGTGAAGACCGCTTCGCACAGGCTGGCGGCTTCGTCGTCGCCTTCAGTGACAACGCCGATCACATGGCCACCGCGGGCGCGGACCTCTTCGATATTCGACAGCACCTTGCGGTACTGACTGTTGCGCGTGGCGACCACGACAACAGGCATGCCGTCGTCGATCAGCGCAATGGGCCCGTGCTTCATCTCCGCCGCGGGCATGCCTTCGGCGTGGATGTACGAGATTTCCTTGAGCTTCAGTGCGCCTTCGAGTGCCACCGGGTAGTTGTAGCCACGGCCCAGGAACAGCCAGTTATCGCGTGCCACGAAGCGCTCCGCCACGGATCGAGCATGATCGCCCTCCCCGACCACATGCTCGAGATGCTCCGGAATGCCGTCCAGTGCATTGAGCAGTTCAGAAGCCTGCACTTCACTCATCACCCGCCGACGGCCCAGATAGATCGCCAGCAGCGTTGCAGCCGTGACCTGACCGAGAAACGCCTTGGTCGATGCCACGCCGATTTCCGGGCCCACCCGCAGATACACACCGGCATCGGTCGTACGTGCGATGGATGATCCCACGACGTTCACCAGGCCGAGCGCGGTTGCGCCACGTTGCTGCGCTTCTTGCACGGCCGCAAGTGTGTCGGCTGTTTCGCCGGATTGACTGACAGCCACAACAATCGTGCCGTCTTCAATGATGGGGTTGCGATATCTGAACTCGCTGGCGTACTCCGCGCTCGAGGGCATCTTGGCGAGGTCTTCGACGAGGGAGGCACCAATCATTCCTGCATGCAAGGCTGTTCCTTGACCCAGGAAGATCAGTCGCCGTGCGCGCACCATGCTTCTGGCGTGGTCAATCACGCCGCCAAGCACGACGCGGCCTTCATTCACTTTGATGCGACCGCGCAGACACCGTGCAACAGAGACGGGTTGCTCCTCAATCTCCTTGCTCATGTAATGCTCATGATCGCCCAACTCGATCTGCTCAAGCGTCATCTCGAGTTCCTGCAGCCGCGGCGTGACCGGCGCGTTGTCCAGGTCTGCCGTCACAAAGCCTTCAAGGGTGATGCGCGCAACCACGTCGTTGTCGAGCGCGGCGACTTGCTGGGCATGCGTTACCAAGGCCTGTGTGTCCGATGCGACGAAGTAGCCGTCGGCGCCCACGCCAATCATCAGCGGTGAGCCGCGTCGGGCAGCTACCAGCACGCCGTGTTCCTTGGCGCAGATCACAGCAATGGCATACGCGCCTTCAACACGACGCAACGCCGCACGAACTGCCGCAGCGAGGTCGTCTTCGTACAGCTCTCCGATCAGGTGTGCGAGTACCTCCGTATCCGTCTCGCTGCGGAACTCGTGGCCCTGCTGCTTGAGCCAGGTCTTCAGGGCGGCGTGGTTTTCGATGATGCCGTTGTGGACCAGCGCAATGCCATGGCCACGCGTGTCGTCGTCAAGGTGCGGGTGCGCGTTGGCTTCGGTCACACCGCCATGCGTGGCCCATCGGGTGTGGGCAATGCCCATGGTGGCGTCGAAGCGGTCGTCTCCGTCGATGGACTGTTCCAGAATGCGAACCCGCCCCACAGCCCGTGCCACCTGCAGCCCCTGTCCATCCAACACCGCGATGCCCGCGGAGTCATAGCCGCGGTACTCCAGCCGTTTCAGGCCTTCGATCAGAATGGGCTGCGATTTGGCACGGCCAACAGAGGCGACGATTCCACACATGCCCCCAGTGTATCCCGTGTTCACTGCCCCCTACGGATCCCCGTGGCGGCTACGCTTCAGGCATGCCGGATCTCTGGACTGATCAACGTTCTGGCCACCTGCATGCCGCCTTGCCGCTGGCCGCCCGCGTGCGGCCGGTGTTGTTCGCCGACGTCCATGGACAGGATGCTGTCGATGTCCTGCAACGTATAGCGCAGCGTGGTCGCATTGGAGCGGTATTGCTGTGGGGGCCACCTGGCACCGGAAAGACGACGCTCGCCCGCGTGCTGGCCGCCGAGACAGGCCGTTCCATCGTGGAAGAAAATGCGGCGACTGTTGGTGTGGCGCGCATTCGAGAGGTCATCGCGGACTCCAAGGCCCGTATCGAAGCTGGTGGCGAGCCGCTGGTGCTCTTCTTGGATGAAATCCACCGCTTCAACAAGGCGCAGCAGGATGTCCTGCTTGGCGATGTCGAGCGTGGTGTGATCGATCTGGTGGGAGCAACGACTGAAAACCCTTGGGCAACGTGCACCAAGGCGTTGGTTTCGCGGTCGGTCATGGTGCCGTTAACCATGCTTTCGGAAGAAGCCATCGATGTCATTCTGCGTCGAGCCTGCGACCAAGATCCATTGCTGCAGTCGATTGCGCTCAAGGACGACGCCGCTGCTGCACTGAGCCAACGCTCCGGTGGAGATGCCCGCCGTGCGCTGAACGCGCTCGAGTTGGCCGCGTCATGGGTCACGGATGGTTGTATCGACGCCGACACGGCCTTGCGGGCCATGGGGCAGCGCACGGTGTCTTGGGATCGCGACGGCGACAGCCACTACACCCATGCCAGCGCACTGATCAAGTCGATTCGGTCTTCCCATGTCGATGCCTCGCTGCACTGGCTGGCTGTCATGCTCGAAGGCGGCGAGGACCCCATGTTCATTTGCCGGCGATTGGCGATTGCAGCGTCCGAGGATGTCGGCCTGGCCTCCCCGCAGGCCATGCAGCTGGCAGCAGCCACGTTGCAGATTGTGCAGCACATTGGCCTGCCGGAAGCCGAGTATCCGTTGGCTGAGTTGACGATCTACTTGGCCTCGGCTGCAAAAAGCGACTCGGTGACACAAGCGATTCACACTGCCCGGGCGGATGTACGCGACAATGGGCCCGCAGATGTCCCCGTGGCCCTGCGGCCCGGCAGGGCGCCTGGTGGTGCCGTGCAGGGACATGGTGACGGCTATGTGCATGCTCACCAGGATCCAGAAGCCGCGCGTGCCATGTGTGATCTTGGCGACGGGCGTCGGTATTTCACTGCACAGGGCAATGGGTTTGAGAAGACGATTCGTGAACGATTGACAGAGGGTGAGCCATGAGCGGAGCTGACAGCACCACCAAAACAGCAGTCCGAGAACAGATGCGTGAGTTACTGCGCAGTGTCGGTCGAGACGTTCGTGCCACGGCCGCGGTGGACGTGGCGACCATGGTCGCACCGCATCTGCCTTCACCTGAAACTGGCGCCTTGATGGGCTACATGCCCATGTGGGAGGAGTTCGACGTCGAGCTGATCATGCAGGCGTGGCTGGATGCCGGAGGCAGGTTGTGCTCGCCGGTGGTGAACTGGGTGGCCGGCACGATGGTGCCCGGCCTCCTCGGTGGATTGCAGCCGCCCAACGTCCGCATGGGCCTGCGAGGCGTACGGGAGCCGGTATCCGACGAAATCGTGCCTATGGAGCAGATGGCCGCCGTGATCGTGCCCGGGCTGGCCTTCGACCGCGAAGGGCGGCGTCTGGGACGCGGAGGTGGTTTTTACGATCGGTTTCTCGGCAACTTACCGCCCGAAGTCTTGCGCATCGGTGTGTGCTTTGACGAACAGATCATCAAGGCGGTGCCGATCGACGGCCATGACTGCGCAATGCAGTTGATCGCCTCCCCAACGGAAGTCATCGAGGCTCGCTAGACTCGCGAGGCCCCGGAGAGAACCACGTTATGGCGTTGCCAAGTCAATCCGCCCGTCCCATTCGCATTCGTGCCGGCGTTGGAAGTAAGCGTCGCCGACGGAAACGCGGTGGCGGCTTCATTGTGGGCCTGATCCTGGTGGGTGCCGCCGGCGGCGCCACCTGGTGGCTGTGGCCCGACAGCGAGGCACCTGTAGATGGCATGCCGATCGAGACCTCCGATGGACCGTCGGCTGTCACGCCGACGGTGGAGCTGGACCTTGCGGTTGCTGAACGCCCAGAACCGATCATCGCCGACGCGGTGTCATCCTCGTTGGCTGATGGAGCATCTGCCGATGTGGCCTTGACCGTGCCTGCCCCAGCAGAGACGCCGGCCGCAGAGACCGCGGACTCGGCTGCTGCCGCTGCCGCCACTACAACCCAGCCCCTGCCTCCCAACGCTCTGGAAACGGCCGCCACGCTCATACGTGCAAACAAGCCGGTCGACGCACGGACGGTGCTCAGTGCGGCTCTGCGGGACGACACGCTCGCTCCTGCCGACGCAGAGCACCTTCGGGCGACGTTGGCCACGATCAACGAGGGCCTGGTGTTCTCCCGGGAGATCGCCAACGGTGACCCCTACGTGGGCCTGTACACGATCAAGAGCGGCGATACGCTGTCTCGGATCGTGGACGAACAGGACCTGCCCATCAACTGGCGGTTCCTGCAGCGGGTCAATGGTATTTCCAGTCCCGGCCGGATCGGCGTTGGTCAACGACTGAAGACCATCACCACGCCCTTCCACGCGATTGTCCACAAGCAGGACCATCGTCTGGACTTGTGGCTGGGCGAGGGCGACGACGCCGTCTACGTACGATCATTCTCGGTGGGTCTGGGTGAGTTCGATTCCACGCCGCAGGGGCTCTTTCGAGTCCGCAAGGGCGGGAAGCTTGTGAACCCCTCGTGGCGAAACCCTCGCACGGGTGAGTACTTCGAGGCCGATAATCCGGCGAACCCCATCGGTGAGTTCTGGATCGGGCTGCAGGGCATCGATGCCCACAATCTCCAAGAGCAGGGCTTTGGCGTGCACGGCACGATTGAGCCGGACTCCATTGGTGGCAATCACTCGATGGGCTGTGTCCGGCTCGGCGACGCTGACATCGATTTGCTGTACGGCGTGCTTGCCTCTGGCAAGAGCACCGTGCTGGTGAAGTAGACAGCGAGGACAGCCAAGGCCGCCGACCGCCCCAGGCGGACCTTTGTGATGGGGACTTAGTACTGGAGCAGGAGACGACCGGGGCCACAGTGCCCTGCGCCTCGGTTGCGCTGTGGGACTGAGAGCCCAGGCGACACCGAGAGAGCCGGCGATCAGGAGCGCAAAAAGAACAGCCCCCCTCCCGAAGGAGGGGGGCTGGATGGATCATGTGATCCCGATTGAAATCAGATCAGAAGGCGACCTGAAGCTGACAAGTCAGGTTCCAATCGTTGACGGCATCGCCAGTCCAGCCATTGGCTGAAGTATGGCCAGCGCCGACGTAGGTCGCGGGGTCATTCAACCCGTAACCCAGACCGAGGCTCAACTTGGTGTTGGCACTCATGTGATGGTTGACACCGATGGACAGGGTGTCCAAATCTTCAGTGCCATTGTCCATATCAAGACGGTCCCAGCTCACATAGAGCTGATCCGTATCGTTCATCCAGTAACCGAACTGGACGTCGAAGCCGACCATGGTCTCTCCAACAGTCTGCTCACCAGTCGTGACGGCAGCCATCAGGCTCCAACCATCAGCATCGTATGAGTAGTCAGCGGAGAGGACCCATGCGTCATCCGTGCCACCAATGGCATCGGACAGCAGGGCATAACCAACGCCGAGCATCGAACCACCGGCTTCGCCAGCGGAGGAACCGATGGCGTCGAACTGCGACCAGTCACCTTCCATAAGGAACTCACCACGAAGCGACACGCCCCAACCTTCGTTGTTGGCCGTGTAGGCGGTGGAAGTGCCCACGCCACTGGCGTTGGACAGCATGATGTTGCCGCGGAAGTTGTCCTGGTCGACGAGAAGCTTGACACCGTTGGTCACAGAACTCGTGTTCCAGCTGCGGGTACTCAGTGAACGCTCGATCATCATTTGATCTTCGACGTTCACTATCCAGCTGCGCTGGACATCGTACTTCTGCGAACCCAGCTGCACGGTCATGGTGTCGTTCAGATCGAACCCACCATAGGCCCACTGGAGGTTGGCACTCTGGCCTGAGCCAGCAGCACCAGCACCATCGTCACCGCTCATGTCGTACGGCGACCAGCCGAGACGCATGTTGTAGTACGCACTGCCAGCGATGTCGCCGGAGAAGTTCAGCAGCGTACGCGTGTTCTCGAAGCCCCAGTTGCCTGCGGTTGCATCGAGATAAGTGAAGCGCTCTTGGAAGACGCCATTGATGGTCATGGACCACTTGCCGTCAGCGCTTTGGACGAAGAAACCGTTGTTGTAGCCGCTAGTCGCACCGTCGCCCTGAAGGCTGGCACGCGTATCGGCATCGGACAACACGTCCTGGACGAGGCCGCGGATCTGCTCCGAGCGTTGCTCGGTCATCCAGTCGGCATTTTGGTTAGCAGCCAGCTCGGCGATACGGGCTTCAGCTGCGTCGAGACGGGCTTGCAGGTCGGGAGTGATCTCCGTTCCGCCCATCGTTGCGCCAATCAAGGCGCCAAGTGTGATCGAAATACTCATCGATCGCTCTCCTACGCTCGGGATGCATGCAGCGAGCTCCTTGGTGAACGAGCCACAAACACCCTGGACAATGTCAGTCCCGCGACGTCCGCGCGGATGCGCCGCGTAAGGACCGACTTCCGCCTATCGACCAACCGTGGCCGATGAGTTGAAGGCGAGAAGATAGCGATTTGCCTCTCCACCGCTACCCCAATAACGATCCAGTCTGCACTTTTGGTCACTTTTCAGCCCTGGAAGGCACGTAAGCCGCTTATTTGCCGTGATTTAGGCTGATCTTTGGCAAGGTACTTTCATGCGGCTTTGGGGGGCTGGTGCAGGCACAAAAAAAAGCACAGGCGCGGTCAATACCGCCGCATCAGCCACACCCACCGGCCAAAATCGAGCAACGCCCGCCTGCGGGCACTTGGTTGCGGGTCACCCCCATTGCCGGGGCCAAAAGCCGTGCTTTGCCGCCAACGCCACCATTCCCCGTGAATCTTTCCATTAGTCCGATAACCTGCCCATAGCAGTCCCAAAATGCCCTGAAGCAGTCTCATGGCTGAAGTGTAGCAGTTCCAGGGTGGAAGTCGCCCATCCGCGTCCCCTGCGAGGCGGTCGTGTGCTGGTGGATTGGCGTGTTGGCGGCTGCGTAAGGCCCTTCTACAGTCGCTGGGAGCCACGCTACCGAGCCGTGCGGCCTCAGGTACGCCCAGAGGTGCCTTATTAGCAAGGCTATTCAGAAGGGCTGAACCGACTGCCCACCATGCTGATGCGGCGATTGGGATCTGACGACCGTGGCAAGAACGGGATCAGGACCCAGAGCAAGCCCATGCATCCAAGGGACCCCGCCCAGAGGTACTGCGTCCACCCTTGGTAGACAAAGAAGCTCGTTAGCAGCAACAACACCAGCGCCAGCGGAATCAACCCCTCCCAAGCGAGCTTCATGAGCTGATCGAACCGCAGCCTCGGCAATGTCCACCGGACCATCATGGTGAGCACGATCAGACAGAAGACCTTGCCCAAGACCACGCCAAACTGGATCAGGATCATCCACCACGCCCCGCCAGCAGGCAGGTCCCAGCCTGAGCCGCCGAAGAAGGGGTTCAATGACCATCCACCCATGAACAGGGTCACGAAGAAAGCACTGCCCACGATCACGTGGACATACTCGCCCAAGAAGAATAAGGCCCACTTCATACTCGAGTACTCGGTGTGCCAACCTCCGATGAGCTCCTGTTCAGCCTCTGCCAGATCAAACGGGGCGCGATTCGCCTCGGCCAAGAGACAGATATAAAAGAGCACGGCCGTAATGGGCTGCTGCACCAGGAACCACTGGCCCTCCAACTGCTGCTGCACGATCTCCTGCGGCAGCAGCGTGCCGGACGCAAGCACCACACACAGCAGTGCAAGGCCCATGGGGATCTCGTAGGAGATCATCTGGGCCGTGGCCCGCATGCCGCCCAGGAATGAATACTTGTTGTTCGACGCCCACCCACCAATACTCACGCCGTAGACGCCCAGCGACGCCACAGCAACCAGATAGATCACACCGATATTAATGTTCGCCCCAATGATCTCAACCGTGCCCCATGTTCCCATGTCGAGCGTGCCGGCCCACGGAATCACCAGGAAGCCGATGAAGGCTGGAATCACGGTCAGAATCGGCGCCAGCGTGAAGAGCACCTTGTCCACGCCTCGGGGCATGAACTCCTCCTTGAAGAAGAGTTTGATGCCGTCGGCGATGGGTTGCAGCAACCCCATGGGGCCGACACGGTTTGGACCAATGCGATCCTGTGCCCAGGCGCAGATCTTGCGTTCCAGCAGAATCAGATACGCCGCGCCACCCAGACAGATGTGCAGCACAATGAAAATGACGGCAGCGGATGCAATGAGCTGAGGCAGCCAAGGGGGCATGGGACGGACACGATACCAAAGGCCGCAGTGCGAAGGGCCGTCAACAACGCGGCAGTGTGGCGTCGCTGGTGGAGCTGGATGTGGGCCCTGTGACCAGTGTCAAGGCCTCACGCGCCCCGTCGGGGAACACATCCTGCAACGCGTGCACCTTCCATGTGCCTGCCCGCAGCGCTGCGATCGCCCGCACGGCTGCCAACGCGCCTGTCAGCGTCGTGATCATGGGCGTTCGGGTGCGCACGGCCATGGCTCGGATCCGTCCCTCATCGGTCGCAGCCCCGGTCCGTGTCGGCGTATTGATGATCAGATCGATCTCATCATTAGCCATGTGATCGATGATGTTGGGCCGAGCGCCCTCGGAGATCTTTCGAAGCACATGCACGTTGATGCTGTTGTCGACCAGCAGGCTCGCTGTGCCACCGGTGGCATAGATTTCGAAGCCCATGGAAGCGAGCTGCCGTGCAACTTCGACCACGCCCCGCTTGTCCGCCTCACGCACCGACACGAACACGCGCCCCTCGGTGGGCAACGGCATGCCGGCGCCCATCTTGGCCTTGGCTAGTGCGGCGGGCGCACTGCGATCGAGACCCATGACCTCACCCGTACTACGCATCTCCGGGCTCAACACGACATCAACACCGGGGAACTTCTCGAACGGGAACACCGGCTCCTTCACCGCGACATAGCCGATGTCCTTGACTTCGCTGATCTGCAGTTCATCGAGCGACGCACCCATCATCACCTTGGCGGCGATGCGGGACCACGCCAGTCCCGTCGCCTTGGCGACGAAAGGCACCGTGCGCGACGCACGGGGATTGACTTCAATCACGTAGAGCTCATCATCACGAATCGCCAACTGCAGATTCATGAGACCACGCACCTTCAACGCTTTCGCCAGCGCCCTGGCGGTGTCGGCGATGCGAACACGCATGGAGGGCGCAATGCCATCGGTCGGCAACATGCACGACGAGTCGCCCGAGTGCACACCGGCCTGTTCAATGTGCTCCATGATGCCGGCGATCACGCCACGGGGCGGATCGTCCGTCATGACCAGTTCACGACTGCGCGTGTTTTCATCCGGTCGATAGTCGGCCACGACATCCACATCGATCTCTGTGGCGTCAGACAGAAAGCGGTCGATCAGCACGGGCGCGTCGGCAAGGTCTGAAACATCCACGGCGGTGCGCATGTATGTATCGAGCGCCGCCGCGTCAAAGCAGACTTCCATGCCGCGACCACCCAGTACATACGACGGACGCACAAGCACGGGGTAGCCGATGCGATCGGCAGCTGCGCGTGCCTCGTCCAGCGAGCGTGCAATCGCATTCTCAGGCTGGCGCAACTGCAGCTCATCCAGAATCGCCTTGAAGCGATCGCGGTCCTCCGCAGCATCGATCGAGTCGAGCCCGGTACCGATCAACGGCACACCTGCGGCTGCGAGCCCATGCGCCAGATTCAACGGCGTCTGCCCGCCGAACTGCACGATGCAACCGACGACGCCCCCGGAACGCCCCTCGACTTCCGAGCCACCGCCATTGAGACGCTCCACGATGTCGAGTACGTCTTCAAGCGTCAAAGGCTCGAAGAACAGCAGATCGCTGGTGTCGTAATCGGTACTGACCGTTTCCGGATTGGAGTTGATCATGACCGATTCGAAACCCATGTCGGCACACGCGAACGACGCCTGACAGCAGCAGTAATCGAACTCGATGCCCTGACCGATGCGATTCGGACCGCCTCCGAGAATGATGATCTTGGGGGTGTCGGAGATGCGGATTTCGTCGTCACACACTGCTTCGCCGTTCACCTCATGTGGGTGCTCATAGGTCGAGTAGTAGTACGGCGTGACCGCCTCGAACTCTGCAGCGCAAGTATCGACCAGTCTGAACACCGGCACGATGCCAAGAGACTTGCGGTGCGACCGCACCTTGAGAATGTTCTCGGTGGATACGGCGCCGCAGTAGATCCTCGCAAGTTGTGGATCGCTGTAGCCTTCGCGCTTCGCTTCGGCCAGCAGTTCCGTCGGCACATCCGCTAGGTGCTTGTAGGCGAGCAGCTTGTCTTCGAACAGAACCAACTGCTCGATCTCATGCAGGAACCAGGGGTCGATGCCTGTCATGGCATTGATGCGTTCGACTGACCAGCCCATCTTCAGCGCATAGCGAATGTAATACAGACGCCCCTGCGCCGGCACCGACAACTTGCGCGTCAGCGTGTCGTCGTCCAGCGGCCAGCCGCCCTCTTCCTTGCTCTCCCAACCTCGTGCATGCGCCAGCCAGCGATCGTTCATGTCAAGGCCAAGCCCGAACCGCTTGACCTCCATGGACCGGATCGCTTTCTGCAGCGCCTCGCGGAACGTGCGGCCGATGCTCATGGCCTCGCCGACGGACTTCATCTGCGTGGTGAGTGTTTCATCCGCTTCGGGGAACTTCTCGAAGGTCCACCGCGGCATCTTCACAACCATGTAGTCCAGCGACGGCTCGAAGCAGGCACTTGTGCTTCCGGTGATATCGTTGCGCAGTTCATCGAGCGTGTAGCCCACGGCGAGTTTCGCTGCGATGCGCGCAATGGGAAAGCCGGTGGCCTTCGAAGCCAATGCCGATGACCGCGACACACGCGGATTCATTTCGACCACGACCATTCTTGCGGTCTTGGGATCAACTGCGAACTGCACGTTGGCGCCGCCGGTGTTGACACCAACTTCACGAAGGATCGCAAAGGATGCATCACGCATGCGCTGGTATTCACGATCAGACAACGTCACGATCGGCGCGACCGTGATGGAATCACCGGTGTGCACGCCCATGGGGTCGATGTTCTCGACGCCGCAGACGACGATGCAGTTGTCCGCATGATCACGCACGACTTCGAGTTCGAACTCCTTCCACCCGAGCACCGACTGGTCGATCTGCACCTGACCGATCGGCGACGCCGCGATGCCGCGTCGGATCTGGTCTTCGAACTCTTCGCGGTTGTACGCAATGCCGCCGCCAAAGCCGCCCAACGTGAACGCGGGGCGAATGATCGCCGGCAGACCGATCTTCTCAAGGAACGCGAAGGCCTGATCGAGATCCGTGACCGTCTCTGCGGGGGGCATCTCAAGATTGCACTCGGCGACGACCCTGCGGAAGGCCTCGCGGTCTTCGGCCTTCTTGATCACCTCTCTTGTTGCGCCGATCATCTCCACGCCGCGTCGCTCCAAGGCACCGCTGTCGGCCAGTGCGATGGCGCAATTCAGCGCCGTCTGCCCACCGAGCGTCGGCAGCATGGCGTCGACCGGCGTGCCCCGTTCGGTCTCCAAGTCCATCACGCGTTCGACGGCTTCGGGTGTAATCGGCTCGATGTAGGTGCGATCCGAGAACGACGGATCCGTCATGATCGTCGCCGGATTGGAGTTCACCAGCACAACCCGATAGCCCTCCTCTCGCAGCGCTTTGCAAGCCTGCGTTCCGGAGTAATCGAATTCACAGCCTTGACCGATAACGATCGGGCCGGAGCCGAGGATCAGGATGCTCTGGATATCTTCGCGGCGGGGCATTGGCCAATGGGCAACTGTGGTTCGGGGAAGGGTATCCGGAACCTCGCATTTCCGCCATGGGTGCATTGACAGATCGACCGTTTGGAGGCGACGCTGTCCGCCATGACGTTTGGTTGGACAATACTGCTCGCCGGAGGCCTAGCTCTTGCGCTCACCATGACGTGGCAGTGCGTCCTGACGCCATGGTTGCGGCGATTTCACGACGACGACGCCGGTCTAGGCTTTCTGGTCCACCTGTCCAATGTCTGGTGTCGACTGATCCACCGAGTCCGGTTCGAAGGTCTGGAGCACCTGCATGCGGCGGGATCCGACGGCCCGTTGCTCTTCGTGGGCAATCACACCGGCGGAATCGATCCATTGCTCGTCATGGCCGTCCCCAAGCGCCTCCGTCGCATGGTGTACTGGCTGATGGCACGCGACATGATGCTCGGCGCATTGGATGACGTCTGGCGACTCTCCCGCGTACTGCCGGTGGACAGAACAAAGCCGGACAGCGCTTCGCTGCGGCGAGCGTTGCGGCTGCTGAAGTCCGGCGAGTGTGTGGGCATTTTCGCCGAGGGCCGGATTACCCGGCCCAGAGGCTCCATTCGGCCCTTCATGGATGGCGTGGGCATGCTTGCCACCCGCGGTGGGGCCACGGTCGTACCGGTCCTGATCGACGGCACGCCGGACACCGACTCCATCGCCGTGGGGGTCTTTTGGCCATCGCGCAGCTGCGTGCGTTTTCTCGAGCCCATTCGATTTGATCGCACGACGTCTCCGCAGGAAGCCTCGAACATGCTTCGGCAACGACTCATCGACGCCTCCGGCTGGCCCCCGATTGACGAAGCAATGCCCCTGCAGATCGGCGATGGCTGAGCAGGCCTCGCCCTGACAGGCCACTCCGGCGAGTACCATCCATGCACCATGCTCGCACGGATCAGCGGCACTCTTCGAGGCATTGAGAACGAGCGGATTCTGGTCGATATCGGCCCGATCACCGTCGATGCGTACGTGCCCGCGTGCGACCTGCCAGCATTGGAAGACAGCATCGGCAAGCCGATCGAGCGGCATACCCTGCTGCTATTGGAAGGTTCAAGCGTCGGATCGACGCTCACCCCTCGGCTGCTGGCCTTCGCCAGCCCCCACGACAGGGCCTTTCTGGAACTCTTCACGACCGTCAAGAACATCGGCCACCGCAAGGCCATGCGGGCGCTGGATCGACCGATCTGTAAAGTCGCCGCCGCCATCGCCAACCATAACACGGCCACGCTTACCACGTTGCCGGGCATCGGCAAACGCGCTGCAGAAACAATCATCGCTGAACTGGACGGCAAGGTGGACGCCTTCACCGTCGGCGATGTCGTCGCCGCGCCGGGCGCCACGTCCGGGTCCGCATTGACACAAGACACGGTGACTATGCTCATGGCGCTGGGCGAGAACCGCCCCACCGCCCTGACCATGGTCGACCGGGCACGCGCCGTCATGCCCGACGCCACAACCCCCGAAGACTTGCTTGCCGCGGTGTACGCGCTGCGCGAGCCGGCATCCTGACCAGGAGACTCGATTTCCCATGCGGCACGCGATGATCATGGCAGGCGGCAGTGGCACTCGATTGTGGCCCTTGAGTCGCAAGGCCAGGCCGAAGCAACTTGTTCCGCTGGTAGACGGCACCAGCCTGCTGTCGATCGCGTTCGATCGCCTTGAAGGCGTGGTGCCCGACGCCAACCGATGGGTCTGCACGAATCAGGCGCACGCCGAGGCCGTGCAAGAAGCCGTGCCAACGATGGACGCCGCGCAGATGCTCGGCGAACCATGCCCCCGCGACACTGTGAATGCCGTGGGCCTCACGGCCGCCGTGCTGGCGGCCATCGGCGACGACGCGGTCTTCGCCGTCCTCACGGCTGATCACCTCATCACGCCCATCGAGACTTTCGCATCGTGCTTGGAAGCCGGCTTCCAACTGGTCGAGGAAGACCCGTCGCGCATGGTGACCTTCGGCATTACACCCACACATGCGGCCACTGGGTACGGCTACGTCGAGCTTGGCGAGAGCGTGAACGACAACGCTGCAGTCGTGGATCGATTCGTTGAGAAGCCAGATGCAGAGACTGCGCAAACATATCTCGACGCGGGCAACTTCAAGTGGAACTCCGGCATGTTCATCTTCAGTGCCGCGGGCTTTCTCGCTGCGCTGGAGCAGTTTGCTCCAGAGGCCCACGCCGGCATTGCGAAGATCGGCGCTGCATGGAACACACCTGATCGAATGACGGTGCTGCAGGACGTCTATCCCACGCTGCCGAAGATCAGCGTGGACTACGCCATCATGGAACCCGCCTCGCACACCGACAACATTCAGGTGTGCTGCGTACCCATGGACATTCAGTGGCTCGACGTAGGCTCGTGGGAAGCCGCCTCGCAGATCCTCGATGTCGATGCCGATGGCAACCGCGCTTCCGGCAACGTGCTGCAGCAAGGCAGTACGAACACGACCGTCTTCAATGATGCCCCAGATCGACTCATCGCCACGCTCGGCTGCCATGATCTGATCATCGTGCAGGCCGGCAACATCACGCTTGTCTGCCCACGCGAGGCCTCGCAGGATGTAAAAGCGATGGTCGAGTCGCTGCCTGAGCAGTGGCGATGAGCGAACGGCTGCTAGCCGTTGATCTCGGCGATCGTCGAACTGGTATTGCCGCGGGCGACACGGTGTCAGGCACGGTGGTGCCGCTGACCGTACTGGCCATGGACCGCAACGATGCCCTGCTCGACGCTGTGGCAGCGATCGTTCGTGAGCACGGCCCCGACGCCGTGATTCTGGGGCTGCCATTGAACATGGATGGCGCCGAAGGCCCTCGTGCCAAGCTCACCCGGGACTTTGGGGAAGCACTCGCCGAAGCGACTGGTATTCAGGTCCACATGCACGATGAACGACTGACGAGTTTCGAAGCCGAACAACGCATGCGCGGCACGAGTCGCCGTGCGAAGAAGGAACACGCCGACGCCGTCGCCGCATGTGTGCTGCTGGAGTCCTGGCTGACAGGGCGTTAAGGCGTCACTTCGTCTGCAGCGCTTCGCTTGGAATACACCAGTGCATACGACTACCGTGCCGCAGCAAGCGTGCTGTCGGCGACGCTTCGGCAGTCATGTCCCGATCCAGTCGGCGCCGAGCGAGGCTGCTGGGGACCAGCACATAGACGCATGCGCGTGCCGCCGCCACCGGGGTCAACGTGATGACGTCTTGATCGTGCACCTTGGTGAACGCCACATCGTCACCGCCAAAGGCCTGCCCCGGAGCCATGCCGCCGATCCGGCCATCCTCACCGGCGTCAAGCAGCAGGCAATCCACATGGCGACCCTCCAAAGCGCGGTGCAGGCGCTTGGCGTAATGCTCCGGCGCAATCTCGTCGCCGGCGGGCATGGGATGCAGTTGATGACGCGTCAGCCCGGCATGCGGAACTAGCATGTCGTGGATCCGCGCCCACGCCACACCGGCCTCGCCTTCCAGAGCGCACTGTTCATCGGCCTGCCAGATGTGCGTGTGTTCCCATGGCATACCGCGAAGTCCAGGATCCAGCATCAGCCGCTCAAGCAGCGGCTGCAGCGACTCGGAGCCTCCAATGGCAAAATGAAACGTGCCGTGACCGGTGACGGCATCGATCGCTTCGAGCATGAGGTCCGACGCCATGGCGTCGAACAGGCCCTCAATCGTCGGCTCAGCCAGCACACGCCCCCGCCACCGCGGCAGCGGCGGGGTCGTATCGGGTTCCAGCGGCAATCCAGAGTCGGTTGAAGGCATTGACGAAACCTATTGTGCCCGTCGAGTCGATTCGCAGGCCGAGCGGACCTAGCATAGTTCCAATGCCACACCTTCTTCTTGCAGCTGTATTGGTGGCGCATCCGGCTGATCCCATTCCCTTGCCACCAGTCACGGTGCCCGCGCTACAGGGCGTTGCATCGCCGGTCCACCGCATTGCCTCTGCTGAAGCGTCCCCGCTGGATGCTAAGCACGACGCCGCCGCACGCAAAGCCATGCGAAGTGCCTTGAACTGGTTGCGCACGCATGCGGATGAACGAGGCGGCTGGCTGGTGGACCTGCGCTCGGGCCCCACGGGCACGGCGACGGCGACACTGTCTCCTGTCAATGCAGCGGTGTCCGCACTGGGCCTCAAAGCCTTTGTGCAGGCAGGCGCCCGGCCCGACAACGATCCAATGCTCAAGAGCATTCTGCAGCATCTGCTCGCACGTCAGCAGACCGACGGACGATTCGACGACGGCTCCCTGTCGAACTATGTCACAGCCACGATCGTGGCGTCGCTGGCGGCCGTTGACGATGATGACCGTGTCCAAACCGCTGTGCATGATGGCGCCGCGGCACTGCGCACCTTGCAGTGGGACAAGTCCGAGCACATTGAACCAACCAATGATTGGTATGGCGGGGCGGGCTACGGCAACCGCGGGCGACCGGACCTGTCGAACACTCAATGGATGATGGAAGCACTGCACGCCGCAGGCGACTGCTCCGCTTCCAAAGATGCCATCGGCTGCGACTGCGACAACGATCCAAGTCTCCGCCGCGCAGTCGCCTTTCTGACACGATGTCAAAACGCGACCACCAATGCAGCACCTTGGGCCGGTGATGATGGCGGCTTTGTCTACACCCCCGCGAACAACGGAGAGTCCATGGCGTCGGAACGCGCTGGCGAAGGTCGCTACGGCGAGATCATGCCCGCCGATGCACGCAGCCTGCGCTCCTATGGATCCATGACCTACGCCGGCTACAAGAGTCTGCTCTTTGCCGGCCTGCCGCACGACGACCCACGCGTGCGCGCCGCACTTACCTGGATTCGTGCGCACTGGACACTCGACGAGAACCCCGGCCTTGGGGGGCAAGGGTATTACTACTACCTGCACGGTCTGGCTCGAGCCATGCAGGCTGGCGGACATGCGGTGCTCACCGACACCGAAGGCACGACGCACCGTTGGCGTCAGGAACTTGTCGATGCGCTGATCGCACGGCAGCATGCAGATGGTCACTGGACCAATGAGGAGACGAGATGGCTCGAAGGACATTCGGAACTAGCCACGATCTACGCCGTCCTTGCATTGCAGGAAACGCTCAAGCCACCGCCGCCCACTGCCTCCTGATCGCGCTCATCGCGTCGCCGGCAACGGCCGACGTGACACTCTCGCTCGGTCCGGACACGGTCGACACCTACACCGGCAGGGTCTATCTCGCAGCGGCTCAAGGGCGACTCGAGCCCCGCGGTGGCGATTGGTGGTTCGATCCCAATCCGTTGTTCTTCGTGGACGTCAACAATTGGACCCCCGGAACACCGTTGGTGCTCACCGCGGACACGCCCGGTTACCCGGTGAAGACGCTGGGCGAACTCCCCGACGGCGACTGGTCGCTGCAGGCCGTCATACGCACCAACAACCGCCGAGCATCGGCACTGCGCGGCGGCGGCACCGTGCACTGCCGCCCGGTGCGCGTGCCCGTCAAAGGCATGGCGGAAGCCGCCTTGACGCTCGACCGGATCGAACCCCACCGCAGTGTCATCCGTCCCGGCAGTGGCATGGCGCTGTTCGAGCACAAGTCCGAGCTATTGTCAAGGCACTTCGGCACGCCCTTTGCGCTGCACGCTGTGGTGCGCATGCCCAAAGGCCACGATGGCACCACCGCCCTGCCCACGCTGTACGTGATCGGCGGCTTTCCCGGTGCGGTTGGCTCCGCAAGCATGGTGCCGTGGCTGTACGGCCCGCAAGCAGACGCGGATCAAGTCGCCATCGTCTACCTAGAAGCGGAATATCGCGGCGGCCACAGCGTGTTCGCCGACAGCCCCGCCGGGGGTCCGTGGGGTACGGCGTTGGTCTCTGAACTGCTGCCTGCATTGGAAGCGGCCTTTCCCCTGCGATCCGATCGCGACGGACGATTCCTGACAGGTCACTCCTCTGGCGGGTGGGCATCGCTCTGGCTGGCGCTGGAACACCCGAATGTGTTCGGCGGAACGGTCAGCACGTCGCCGGACCCGGTGGATTTCGCCGGCTTCCAAACGGTCGACATCTACGCGCCGGAGGCCAACATCTACACGTCACCGGATGGAACCGATGCGCCGGTGGCACGCCGCAGTGGTCGTGTCATGGCAACAGCTCGCAACTTCATCGCGATCGAGAGCATCATGGGAGAAGGTGGACAGATGCGGTCCTTCGAGTGGACATTCAGCCCGCGCGGAGACGACGGCCTGCCGGTTCCCTTGTGGGACCGAGCCACCGGCAGCATCGACCCCGCTGTTGCCGAGCACTGGCGCAAGTACGACATTGCCGACCGCATCCGCCGTGAATGGGACACACTTGCCCCCGTGCTGCGCGACCGTGTGCTCATCATCATGGGCGAGTCCGACACGTTCTATCTCGACGCCGCTGCTCGCACACTCGATGCCGAGTTGACAGCGCGTGGACTTCCAGATGTCGTGGAGTTGATCCCCGGCGATCACTCAAGCGTGCTCACGCCTGCGGTGGCGAAGCGGACGCTGGCTCGTCTGTTGAAGATCGCAACGCCAGCCGACCAGCCCACGCAGCCATGACCGCGGCTGCCATGAGCAACAGTGCGCCGTTGGCTTGGTGTGCACTGGTCAACAGCACCGCCCAGGCCGGAATCGCGCCGGTGTCCACGGCGGGCTCGGGCACGTAGACCCCGACCACCGCGCCAACGCCCAGCAGCAGTTGCAGCACGACCAGTGTCAGCAGCACGAAGCCCATGCGTCGCAGCACGCCACCGCGCACAGTGCCCTGAATCCCGGTGGCGATCGCCATGATCGCCACGATGACCGCCACAGTGACATGCACCATGAGCAGCGCCATAGCCTGGCCTTCGCGTGCGCCGAGCGCCGACTCGGCCGCGAGGTGCCGGTAGGCCGCGCCGATCGCCAGTTGCAACAGCAGCACATTGACCAACCCCACTGCGATCTTCAGGTCGGTAGGCGTGGCGTCGTCGCCCTCATGCCCGCCGTCGAACCAGCGGTTGCTCGTGGCTGTCGCCGCAACCGCCATGGTGGCCATGATCACGTGCGCGAACACACCATGCACAATGGCGAATGCCGTACTCGGTGACAGGATTGACGGATCCTGCGAGAACGTCAGCACACCTGTCACCCGCAGTCCACCAAGCACGCCTTGTGCAATGACCATGATCAAGATCACGACGCCCAGCACGCGCACCCAGGCGCGGCGGTCATTGGCGAAGAGCACGCAGCACAACGTGACCGACGTGAATCCAACGAACATGCCCGTGAGGCGGTGTGCATGCTCGTAGAAGATGCCCGACTGCAGATCCGCCACCATCTCCGACAACGGATAGAGCAGCATGTTGTGGCCGTATGAGTTGGGCCAGTCCGGCACCGCCAGCCCGGCTTCGAATCCCGTGACCACGCCACCGGTCACGATCATGAAGAATGTCACGGCCGTTGCGACCCAGCAGAAAATGCTGGTCCACTGTTCCCGCGAGTGCAGCGGCCCCATGACACCGCCCAAGACGCCGCCGAGCGCGCCTATACACAGACAACCCCCAAGAATGCTCCCGATCCACAACCCACCACCGGCCATGTCACTCTTGAGCAAGCTTGCTACCAGCAGCAGGTTGATGATCGCCACGATCAACCCCACCAGCAGCCCTTCGACCGCGGCCGGCCGCGTGCCTGCCGTGCGACCGCTCAGGACGCCGCCAGCGAACAAGGCTAGTACGCTGCACCCAAACAGAACGTCGCCACCCAAGGCTCCAGGCTGCAGCATCGCGAGATAACTGAAAAACCACATGCCAGCCGCGGCACCGAAGCCGAGGCTGAGCAGACGAACCATGCGGGGTTGAGACGGGGATGCAAGCATCGAGAGCATGGTATTGGGCAGGACTTCGATCGTCTTGTCGGCATAGAATGCCTCGCTTGGCCACACCCACCACCACCGCCGAGACCAAGCCCGATACCCCCGGCGCGCCGGCCACCAAAGAGCGGCTCACGCTGGCAGCCCTGCCAGGGCTGTACGCCGATCTGGTGAAGCTGCGTCTGAGCATGATGGTGGTCCTCACCACCGGGGCCGGCGTGGTCATGGCCAGTTTGGATTCCATTCCGTGGGTGCTGCTGGGCTGGACGGTGCTGGGCACCATGCTCTGCGCAGCTTCCGCCAACGCGCTCAATCAAGTGATCGAACACCACCGCGATCTGCTGATGAAGCGCACCAAAGACCGCCCCGTGCCCAGTGGTCGCATCAGCGTGTGGCACGGTTGGGTCGTGGCGATCGTCTTTGGGTACGCCGGGGCAACATTGCTTGCGGTGTTCGTGAACTTCATGGCCTGCGGACTTGCGCTGCTGACACTGCTGCTGTACGTGTTGTGCTACACGCCTCTGAAGTCCCGTACCACGCTGAACACCATCGTTGGCGCCGTGGTCGGTGCCATTCCACCACTCATCGGCTGGGTCGCGGTGCGCGACACGTTGACAGAGCCAGCTTGGCTGCTTGGCGCCTTGCTCTTCCTGTGGCAACTGCCCCACTTCCTGTCGCTGGCTTGGATCCTGCGAGACGAATACGCCAACGCCGGATTCCGCATGCTGCCCATCTCGCCGGGTGGTGAACATGCAACGGTAGAAGCAACGCTCATGACCACGCTGTTACTCGTGCCGCTGTCGCTGCTGGCCACGCTGATCGGCATGACCGGCTTCTGGTACGCCGGCTTTGCGCTGGCGATGGGGTGCCTGTGGTCATGGAAGGCGCTGGCCTTCTTCCGCACGCGGGATCGCGTGACGGCTCGACGCGTCTTCCTGTTCAGCCTGCTCTACCTGCCGTTGCTCCTGATCGTCATGATGCTGGACCGACGCCCCGTACTGACCGACGACGTCGACAGCTTGAACAACGTGCCGGTGCGGCTTGAATTGCGAGCGGTCGAATGAGCCGCATGCGATTTGCCGAAGGTGGCTGGGTGCTGGTGGCAGCACTGCTGCTGATGCTCTTCCTTGCCCTCTGGGCACTGACTCCGGCATTTCTGCGCGCCGCCGAACGACCTCCGGGAGACGGGCGTGATCCTGCAACCTACGGCTTCAATCTGACTGACTTGCGACTGCCCGAACATGCCCCGTTGCAGGCAGCGCTGATCCACCGCGACATGGTGCCCGCCCGCGACAGCGTTCCGTCACTCATCGATGCCGCATCCGCATCCGAAGAGAAGCCTCGCAAAGGTCCATTCCTCACGACGAAGGATCTGGTGATCGGCGTCGAGATCGACGGCGAGACTCGCGCCTATCCGCTGTTGTTGATGAACGTGCATGAGGCCATGGGCGACACGCTTGCAGACACGCCGTTGCTTGTGACGTGGCACTGGCCCAGCGGCGTGACGGCCGTGTATGACGCGCGCATCAACGGTGAGCTGCGATCGTTCGGTATCAGTGGACTGGTCGCCGGTGGCGGCCAACTGCTGTACCTTCGAAACACCGACGGCAGCACCGGCGACGAGCCGCTCATTGCACAGTTAACCGGATCGAGCGTCACGGGTGATGCCTTCACGTTGCGACCGATTCGGCATGTTGTCACGACCTGGAAGGACTGGCACGAGTTGCATCCCGACACCACAGTCGTCGCCGGCGACGCTGCCATGAGTCGCCGATACAAGGACGGCAAACCGGACACCTACTTCCACTCCAGCGGACTGCTCTTTGATGTCCCGGTGCCAGAGGGTGGCCCTGAAGCCAAGTCTCCCGCCGTGGTGCTGGAGCACAATGGCCACAGCCAACTGGTTACCAAGGCTGATCTGCTTCGATCCGCCGGGGTTCTGGAGTTGAATCTGAACGGCGAACACCTGGTCACGATTCGACTGACGGACGGTGGCCGACGCCTCACCGTGGACGCCCCTCCGAGCGTGACGGTCCGCAGAGGCCTGTGGCACCTCGTGCACGCCTTTGGCCCGTGGGAATCAGCCCTCAAACACTGAAAATGCGGCTTTTTGGGGGAAGAAACGGGCCTCACGTGCCGTAGGATGCAGTATTGGAGAGCCGCCCCGCACTGCCTGCGCGGGCTCAGGAGAGAAATCAATCATGTTGCTTACGACCGCGATCGCTGTCGCCACACTGGCCGAACCGGCCGCTGCCCGACTTCAGCTGGCTCATTTGGTGCCTCAGGCACGGATCCATGTCGCTCCAGACGGACGCCTCGACCGCATTCACGGCACCACACTGGCCACCGGGCATTCACCAAGAGCCTCCACAACTGCGTTTATCAACGAGCACCTGGACCTTTGGAACCTGCAGGTCGAGGAGCTCGAGGCAGTCGGACCGTTTCCCACTGGCCAGCACACCGCGGGGATCATGTTCGACCGGGGCACCGATACATTCAAGTTTACCGGCTACTACTGGCGGCAGGTCCGTGACGGCTATCCGGTCCACGACACACGCCTCATGCTTCTGGTTCGAAACAGTGACGGCAATCCAGTGGTACAGGCAACCGCTGACCTTCGCGATTTAGGCGACTTTCATCCGGAACCGGCAACCGTGAACGCCATGCAAACGGCGCTGCGCGCCGCGCAGGTGTTGCTGGGCAGCGATGCCGTTGTGAACGGCGCGCCGAACCTGGTGATCTGGGCTTCCGAAGGCACGCCCCGACTGGCCGTGGACGCCGTCATTCAAACGGGCACAAACGGCGATGTCGGCTACGACAAACGCAGAGTGCTGATCGATGCCCATCTCGGCACGGTGTTGCTCGATGAACCACGCATTCTCAATTGTGGCACGGGCTCGCTTCTGGCCACAGCGGCTCTCGGCGATGTGACCGGCCGCGTCGTGTCGCGGGCCGGCGACGGATGGAGCGCCCAAGAGTGCGACCCCATGTCCACGCAGGGGCTCGCCTGGACAACCGTGTCCGGAGACGGACAGACCGTTGTCACCGATGGAGATGGTTACTTCACGCTGCCATCGAGCGGTGATGTCTCGATCTCGACTCGGTTCGAAGGACCGTACTTCCACGTGAACGTGCAACAAGGCACGAACAGTGAAGCTCAGGCTGACGCAACTGACGGCAGCGACATTGAGCTCATGCTCAATGAGTCTGAGTCAGAATTCACGACGGCAGAAGCGAATGCCTACATCCACGCCAACGCGTGTCGAGACTTCATTTTGTCCTACAACCCGCAGTATCCCGTGATCAACAACCAGACCGACTGGCCGATCAACGTGAACATTGCCGACGCCTGCAACGCGTACTACGACTACTCATCAATCAACTTCTACTCCGCTGGCGGGTCGTGCAATAACACCGCTTACGGACATGTTGTGCATCACGAATATGGGCATCACCTCATCGCCTCAGCGGGTTCTGGCCAAGACGAGTATGGCGAAGGTATGTCTGACTGCATCGCAGTGATTATGACCGGCGATTCACGCATGGGCCCGGGCTTCTACGCGGGCAACTGCGTGTCGGGCATTCGCAACGCCGACAATGACTGCCAAGCAACCAGTAACTGCTCCAGTTGCGGCAGCGCAATCCATTCCTGCGGCCAACTGATCTCCGGCTGCGTGTGGAGCACATGGCAGGAACTGCTCAACAGTAATCCGATTAATGCCGATGATGTGATCCGTGACTTGACGATCAACAGCATCCTGCTGCACAACGGCACCGCTATTAACGAAGCAATCGCAATCGACTTCCTGACGCTCGACGATGACGATGCCGACCTCAGTAATGGCACACCCCACTACACCGCCATCGCCAACGGCTTCGGTGACCACAGCATCGCGGTACCGCCACTGGCCTGGTTGAACATGAGCCTGATCGACGGCGAACCCGCGTACTGTGATCCCTCCGGCGGTACGACCGTGCAGTTTCGGATCGATCCGGGCCTGGCCGAACCTGACCTGAGCCTGACACAGGCGTTCGCCGGTTCCAACGGAACCTTGTCGCCTGCACCCGTCGCCGATCTGGGCAACGGACTGTTCGAATTGACCCTGCCCGGCGCCGCCTGCGGCGAATACATGGAGTGGTTTATCTGGGCACAGACCACCGAGGGGGAGAGCGCCTACCTTCCCGCCTACGCCCCTGGTGTCCGCTACAACACGATTGCGTCGTACACCGCCCCGGTCATCGCCTTCGATGACGACTGCTCCACCGACCCGGGCTGGACCGTCAGCGGCGACGCCACCGACGGCTTCTGGGAGCGTGGCATCCCCACCGGCGGCAATGGACGCCCACAGACCGACTGCGACGAATCGGCGTCGTTCTGCTGGCTCACCGAGAACACACCCGGTGGCGGCGGAGACGTCGACGGCGGCAGCACCAGGCTGACTTCGCCCACGATCGACGCCACTGGCGTGCAGGAGATCTCCTACTGCTGGTGGTATCGCAACATCGGCGGCGGCGGAAATGTTGAAGACGACATCTGGGTTGTGCTCGTGTCCGACGATGACGGCAGCACCTGGAGCGTGTTGCACCAGACTGACACCACCGGTCCAGACGTCGAGGGCAACTGGCAGACCAGCACGTATTCGCTGCTGGACATTCCGGACTTCGAGGTCAACGACCTGTTCCGCATTCAGTTCGTGGCCTCTGATCTCAACGAAACCTCGCGTGTCGAGGCCGCCGTGGATAACATTCGCATGATCTCGCTCGATTGCGATGCCCCACCATGCCCCGCCGACATTGACGGCGACGGTGACGTGGGCACGAACGACATTCTGGCGATCCTGGCTGATTGGAGCCCGGACTGTGCTGATTGCGATGCCGACATCGACGCCGATGGCGACGTGGATGTTGACGATCTCCTGATGGTCGTAGGTAACTTCGGCCCCTGTTGAGGCACATTCAACGCTGCCTCAGTGGATAGGCCGCACGTGCTGCGCCTACAGTGTGGCGATGCGCCGACTCATACACGTACTCGCTCTGTCGCTGACCACCATCGCTCTCGCCGATCCAGGCGACCGCCCATGGCGACCGGAAATAGAACTGCCACGCACGGATCCGTTCGCCCGCCTTGACGATGCTGATCTGCCCACCGCGAATCAGTACCGCACCGCCAGCGGTGCTCCGGGCCCGGCCTACTGGCAGCAGCAAGTTGACTACGACATCGACGTGCGCATCGACGTGCCCACGCGCACACTCGAAGGCAGCGAGACCGTCACCTATCACAACAACAGCCCAGACACGCTGACCTATCTCTGGGTGCAGTTGGACCAGAACAGGTTCCGCCCCGACTCTCGCGGGCGACGCAGTTCCAGTGCTCCGGATCTGTCCAGTGGCATGTCGTACGACGGCCTGCGCAGCATGCTTGATCGAGAGCGATTCGACGGCGGTGTCACCGTGCACCGCGTTGCCGATGCACGCGGAGAAGCACTTGATCACCACATCGATGGCACGATGATGCGCATCGATCTCCCAGAACTATTGCCGCCGAACCGCTCACTTGACTTCATGATTGAGTGGTCGCACAAAATCGTGCCTCATCAGATCGGTGGCCGGGGCAGTTATGAGGAGTTCGACGACGGACGGTTGATCTTCGAGATTGCCCAGTGGTTCCCTCGGCTGGCGGCCTACACCGACTATGACGGTTGGCAAACTCGGCCCTTCCTGGGCCGGGGCGAGTTTACGCTGGAGTTCGGCGAGTACGACGTGGCCATCACCGTGCCCGAGACGTACATCGTGGGGGCTACAGGCGAACTTCAGAATCCCCGCCAGGTTCTGACCGACACCCATATACAACGATTGGCCCAAGCCGCCACTTCGGACACCCCGGTCATGATCGTGACCCGCGAGGAGTCCAACGCGGCCGTGACTCGTGATGCAGACGGCGAGAGAACCTGGCACATGCATGCCGACAACGTGCGCGATTTCGCCTTCAGCGCATCGGACACGTTCGCCTGGGACGCCATGGGCGTACCGATTCCAGGCACGGACGACACCGCCATGGCCATGTCGCTGTGGCCGCCGGAAGGTGATGGGCTCTGGGATCAGTTCTCGACCCACGCCATTGCGCAGGCCCTGGACTCGTACTCACGCACCGCCATGCCGTACCCGTGGCCCGTGTGCTGGTCGGTCAACGGCCCGGTCGGCGGCATGGAGTACCCCATGATCACGTTCAACGGTCCGCGCCCGGAAGAAGACGGCACCTGGTCGTTGCGTTCCAAGTACGGGCTGATCTCCGTGATCATCCATGAGGTGGGGCATTGCTGGTTCCCGATGATCGTGAACTCCGATGAGCGCCAATGGACTTGGATGGACGAAGGCCTGAACACGTACCACCAGTTCCTCGCCGAGCAATCCTGGGAAGAGAACTACCCCGCACGGCGCGGGCTGCCCCGGTCGATCACGCGATACATGCGTGACGTGGAGAACACCCGTCCGATCATGACCGCCAGCGAATCGCTCCTGCAGTTCGGCTCGAACGCCTACGCAAAGCCCGCGACCGCGCTGAATGTGCTGCGGGAAACGGTGATCGGCCGCGAGCTCTTCGACAAGGCGATGCACGAGTACACACGCCGCTGGGCCTTCAAGCGACCCGAACCCGCTGACTTCTTCCGCACGATTGAAGATGCCACTGGTCACGACCTGGACTGGTTCTGGCGAGGCTGGTTCTACGACAACCGCCCGGTGGACATCAGCATTGAAGACGTCGAGACGTTTCGCATTGCCAAGGGCGCGCCGGCCCCTCGTAAGGACGAGGATCGCCGTGAAGAGGCCGAAGACGAGCCTACGACTGTCACCGAGTTGCGCAATGCAGATCAGCAATATCGCGCGGGACGGCACCCGGAGTTGATCGACTTCTACAGCACGTTCGACCGCCACGACGTGACGCCCGAAGATGAGCGTCGCTGGAAAAAGTTGATCGCCGAGTTAGACGATGCCGAACGCGCCATGCTAGACGAAGACATGCGCTTCCACGTCCTGCACTTCTCGTCCAATGGTGGCATCATCATGCCGATTCCGCTTAAGCTCACGTTTGAAGACGGCTCGGTCGAAGAGCTCATGCTGCCCGCCGACCTCTGGCGCGAAGACCCCCACCACTGCTCAACCTTGTTGATCCGTGCGCAGAAGCTCACGCGTGTCGTGGTGGATCCACATGACGAGATCGCAGATGCTATTCGTGACGACAACGAGTTTCCCTCGTCGATCGGACAACGTCGGTTCCGACTACGCCAAGACGGCGAACGAACCAATCCCATGCGTGATGCACGCCATGAGACCGCGCGTGCGACCACGCATGAACGCATGCAAGCCTGGGGCGAGCGTGCCGCATCCGACGGCGCCGCAGTTTTGGACATCGATTTGCCGCGTGACGGTTGGTCACAGGCCATCGCCATGCAGTTACCCGCCGAGGGTGAAGTGGATGTGCTGGCGAGACTGATCAGTGCCGGACCGGACGGCGCCTTCGGCACGCCGGACGATCTCTCCGCGGCTGTGCATGACAATGGCTCGGTGGATCCCCTGCGTACGGCCGCCGAGCGACCCACGATCGAGTGACCGGTCCGTCAGAGCACCAGCAGCAGCGTCACCAGTAGCACGATCCAGACGATGTCCAGGAAGTGCCAATACAGCGTGGTCAGCCGCAGATGATTGCGGCGCCGCTCGTCCCACTCACGCCCCCGGGCGTACCAGACCAGCATGCTCAACGGCACCAGCCCGCCGAGCACGTGCGCAAGATGAACCCCGGAGAGCACGTACAGCCCGGTCATTGCGATACGACGGCCATCCATGCCGGCAACCGCATCATGCCAGGCCAACCAGGTCCATGCCTGCGCCGCCATGAAGGCCAGCGCGATCACCAGCGAGCACACCAGCATCCTTTGCACGGTGCGTGGCGAGCGTGACGTCACCGCCGCATGCAACACTGCACTCTCCAACACCAGCAGTGCAGTACTCAGCCAGATCTGCCAAGGCAGCGGCGGAAGATGCTCCGGCCACGAGCCGTCGTCATCAAACCGCAACACGACCAAGAGCAAGATGACGCCGCAGAACAACATGCCCGCCACGATGCACAGCAGCCCCAGGCCTATGCGATTGGCTGCAGCACGTTGCGTTTCGTTGGCGTAGACGTCCCGCAGACCAGCGCGGTCGGACTCAGTGTGCGGCGGCATCGTGAGCCGGTGCATCTTCAGCATGATCGCCGTGCGCAGCCTGTCCATCTGAAACTTCACCAGATGCATGTGCCGCCTGCGCCGAGGCATCCAACGCATCGAGCTTCTGTTGAATCACGGTCGAGTTTCCGGGAATGATCGCTGGGGCGTTCGCATGCGTGTCCATCAGCGCAAACGAGACGAACAACAGCACAAACAACACACTCGCCAGGAAGAAGAAACTGATGAACGGGCGATCCCACTTCAAGTGCATGAAGATCAAGCACACCAGTGTCGCTTTGACGGTTGCCACACCCATGGCGATCAGAATGTTCGCTTCGCCGATGTTGACCGTATCGAAGTTGAGCTTTGAAACCCAGACGGTCAGTGCAGTCAGGAACAACAGGACTGCACAGATGCCAACCAGCATCTTGATCGGGACAATGTGCCCCACTGCACCATGTTCGTGATTGTCAGCCATGTATCGCCTCGGATCAGATCAAGTAGAACAGGGGGAAGAGGAAGATCCAGATCAAGTCCACGACGTGCCAGTACAGGCCGCCAAGATCGATCGGGGTGTAGTACTCACGGCTGAACTCGCCACGAATAGTGCGATACAGCAGCCAGATGATCATGAAGCCACCGAGCACGACGTGAATGCCATGCAAGCCGGTCATCATGAAGTAGATCGTGAAGAACTTCTGCGCGTTCACCGGACGAACGGGATCCTGCAACGGGTGGGCCATATGTGGCGCTTCACCAGGTGCGTGACCATCGGCAAACTCGAGCTCACCAGCAATGTCCTCGTTGTCACCTAGAAAGGCCTCGGGCAGAAACGCCGTAAACTCGGCGAGTTGTTCCTGCTCGTGACTGGTGGTCAATCCACCGGGACCCGGGCCGGCAACTGCCTTGTTCCAGGTGACGGCTTCAGCGGGCGCTTCAGGCAACTCCGCGCGCACGAGCGCTTCGGCGTGCAGCAGATTAGACTCGTCCATGTCCATGGTCTTGTCATGGGCCAAGTGCGCCACGGCGGTTTCATCCAGCGGCTGCCAGAGATGTGATGCGTTGGGCTCTTCGTAGAACGCAAGTCCGGGATAGAAGCCTTCGTGGAACTTGTGGTTGTACTCCACGTACTTGATCGCCATAAATCCCGCGGCGCCCATCAGCGTCAGCAGGAGACAGATGATCACAGCCTTGGTCTTGCCTCGGGCGGCGTAGGTCACAGCCATAGCCATGGTCATTGAACTGATCAGCAGCACCGCCGTGTTCGTGGCACCCCAGAACGTGTCGAGGAACTGTGAACCGTACCTGAAGAGTTCCGGGTGATTCGACCGCCACACGGTATACGCGCAGAACAAGCCTCCGAACAGCAGCACTTCGGTGGTCAGGAACAACCACATGCCGAACTTGCCGGCCTCGAACTGCTGGGTCGGACTCTCCCAATGATGCCCGAGGAAGTCCGGGTGGTCATGGTCGTGGTCGTGCTCTTTGGCTTGACCGTACATCACGAAACATCCTCACTTCCAGGATGCGCCACGTCGTCACGCCACACGTAGCCCTGCTCGTTCTCATCCCATCTAAGCACGGAGAAGTCGTAGCAGTCGCCAACGGCTGGCGCTTCAGAGAAGTTGTCGTGCGGCGGCGGCGACGTGCACTGCCATTCCAAGCTGCGTCCGCCCCATGGATTTGACGGCGCCCGACGGCCACCCAGCAGAGACTGAATCAGATAGCCGGCGGTAATGAAGAAACCGATGGCCAAGATGTACGAGCCTGCCGTCGACAGTACGTGATAGAACTGAAAGCCAGCATCAGCGGGATAGGTTCCGTACCGACGTGGCATGCCCTGCGAACCCAACATGAACTGACTGAAGAACGTCAGGTTGAAACCGATGAACACGAGCGAGAAGGCGATGCGGCCCCAGTTCTCGTTGTACATGCGGCCGGTCATCTTGGGCCACCAGTGGTGAATGCCGCCGATGAAGGCGATCAGGGCCGAGCCCATCATCACATAATGGAAGTGCGCGACGACGAAGTACGTGTCATGCAGGTGGATGTCCGTGCCGAGTGTGCCCAGATGCAACCCGGTCAAGCCGCCGATCGTGAAGATGAAGATGAATCCCATGCCGTAGAGCATGGGCGTGTTCCAGCTGATCGTGCCCTTGTACATGGTCGCCAGCCAGTTAAACACCTTCACCGCAGACGGAATCGCCACCGAGAACGTGATCAATGAGAACACCACTGAGACCAGTTCACTCTGGCCCGAGGTGAACATGTGGTGCCCCCACACGAGGAACGAGAAGATCGCGATAGAGATCGAACTCCAGGCGATGAAGCTGTATCCGAAGATATGACGATGGCTGTGCACCGCGATCAAGTCGGAAATGATGCCCATGCCCGGCAGGATCATGATGTACACGGCCGGGTGGCTGTAGAACCAGAAGAAGTGCTGGTACAGCACAGGGTCGCCACCAAGTGCGGGGTTGAAGATGCCGATACCAAAGGCACGCTCCACGACCAGCAGTGCCAACGTGATACCCAGCACCGGCGTTGCGAGCACCTGAATGATCGCCGTGCCGTAGATCGCCCACAGGAACAGCGGCATGCGGAACCAGGTCATGCCCGGCGGTCGCAACCTGTGAATGGTCACGATGAAGTTCATGCCCGTGAAGATGGAGGAGAAGCCCAGTACAAACGCTCCAGTCAGCGCAGGGATCACTCCGCCCATGGCTGAGCCCGTATCGATGCTGTACGGCGTGTAGAAGGTCCACCCCGTATCAAGTCCCCCGGTGAACAGTGCCAGCACGAACATCAGGGCCCCAGTCATCCAGAGCCAGTAACTGAACAGGTTCAGTCGCGGGAAAGCCACATCCTTGGCACCGAGCATGATGGGCAGCACGAAGTTGCCCAAGGCCGCGGGAACCGAAGGAATGATCACCAGGAACACCATGATCGCGCCATGCAGCGTGAAGACCTGGTTGTATTGATCCTGATCCATGATCAGGCCCTCGGGCACAAGCAGTTGGGTGCGCACGAGCAGGGCCATGATGCCGCCAATGAAGAATGAACCCAGCACCGACATGAGGTACATCAGGCCAATTCGCTTGTGGTCCAGCGTAAACAGCCACGACCAGATACCACGTGAGTAGGTCAGGTAGTTGTCGGGCACGGGCGCAGGGCCGGTCATGTTGGGTGTGTCGGTGGTGCTCATTTGGTCGAGCCCTCCTGCTGCTCAACGGGGGCTTCTTCATCGCCTCCGAGGTCGGGGTTCTCGATGATGTTGCCATCGGCGTCGACGAGCGTGTCGAGGTGCTTCATCATCAGCACGATCGCGTCGATCTGACGCTCCTTGAGCTGGCCTTGGAAGGACGGCATGGCGCCCGTAAAGCCCTGCACAACGTGGCGCTGCGGCTGCACGAGTGACGCACGGATGTAGTTCTCCGGAATCTCGTACTCAGCACCGGAAGCCTGCAACTGCTTGAGCGTCGAGCCATCTGTAAAGACGGTCGTGCCCTGCTGTGTGCGATCCCACATACCCTTGAATGAGGGTCCTGTGCCAGTTGTGCCGTCAAGGCTGTGGCACGACGCACATCGGTTGTACAGACGGTTGATGGCATAGGCCGGCAACTGTGATTCTGGAATGTCCTCGTACTCGCGCGCGAGTTTGCCCAACCTGGTCTGGAACTCGTCCCACTCCAGCACATGCACGGTGGCGAGCATCTTGGAGTGATCCTTGCCGCAATACTCCGTGCAGTACAACTGATACGTACCGGGCTTCGTGGCTTCGAACCAGAGCGATGTATAGCGGCCTGGAACAATGTCCTGCTTCACGCGGAAGGCGGGGATGAACAGGCTGTGCAGCACGTCCTGTGATGACATGAGCAATCGCACGGGCCGGTTGACGGGCACTGTGAGTTCAGCGGCCTCCGTCACTGCGTAGGCCGGGTGCTGGAATGTCCATGACCACTTCTGTGCTGTGACGCTGACGTCGTAACTGTTACTCGGCGCCGTTCGCAGATCAAGGAATGTCTGCATGCCAAGCACGAACATCACGATCACGATGACCGATGGAATCGCAGTCCACGTAATCTCCAACGCCAAGTTGTGTGTCGGTCCACCCTCGAATGTGTTCTGGCCAGCTCGTTGTCGGTACTTGACCGCAAAGTAAATCAATGCCGCCACAACCAGGACGAAGAAGATGTAACAGATGATGTTGATAAAGTCGAAGAGGCCGTCCACCTGAGGCGCTACCGTGGATGCCGACTCGGGCATCCAGAAGGTGGCTTCCTTGTAGGGCGCAGCCGCTGCGAGCGTCATAAGCAGTGACATCATGTGAGCACTTCCTGTCCCGTCATTAGGCCGGAAGCGTCATCGTTGTCATCACTTTCGGGGCCCATGCGCCAAAGCACAAACCAACCGACGATGATCAGCAGCACAATGAACACGCCGCCGAGCCGCATGATCTTCCACGCGTCGGCGACATAACTGTTGGCATCCGGATCCCATTGGAAGCAGTTGAAGAGCACAAACGTGTCCATGAATGTGCCGATCCGGCCCTGTGATGCCTCGACCATCGCGAACCGAAGATCGCGCGACGGGAAGCGGACATCATTCATGTACTTCGAGATCCGCCCGTCGGGCGTGATGAACATGATGCTCGACGTGTGGGCGTACTCGCCGCTCTTGGCGTCGAGTCGGTAGCCGAAACCCACGGCCTCGGCGAGTTGCTCAATCTGCGATTGCTGCCCGGTCAGGAAGGGCCACTGGGCTTTGGACGTATCCACACCCTTGCCTTCCAGCAGCGACAGATAGCCCTTGCGATTCTGCGCTGCCAACTCAGGACCTTCGTTGGGGTCGATGCTCACCGTGACCAGGTCGTAATCGACACCAGCTTGCAGGTTCACGCCTTCAAGTCCGTCAACCAGTCCGTTCAGCGTCAGCGTGCACAGCATGGGGCAGCGGTAGTAATTCAGCGTCAGGATCGTTGGACGCTCACCGCCGGCGAGCAGATCGCCCATCTGCACAGCACTGCCTTCGTGGTCCATGAAGACCAGATCGGCGGGCACCCTTTCATCGAGTCGCTGCACAATGCCAACGCCGTCGAACTCCGGCGGCAACTTGTCCGCGGTGCGCAACACCTCGCCAGACGCCACGGCAGTGGCGAACAGGCAGAGCATCGACATGGCAAGTCGACCAAACGTCACTTCGCTGAACCTCCCCAACGCTTGACCACAATGTCCACGGCCGTGTCCATGTCGACATGCAGTGTTCGTTCGCCGTCGATCTCGCCATGAATGTCGGTCCACGCCTCCCAGTGCGGTTCCTGCTCAAGCTGCATGACGCGCTCGGCACGCATCAGCCTGTTCGCAGCGGATCGCACGGTGACTTCCTTGTCGTGGGCAGCGCCCGACTCGGCCTGGAAGAACATCGCGTTCGATGCAATCAGGACGGCGATCAGAATGAACGTGCTCGCCAATCCAAGCACCCACGTGATACCGCCACCGGGATCCTCGGTGTCGCCGGGCAGGTGCGTGTCCACGTCGTGTTGTTGATCGTTTTTTTCGTGCACGTCGGACATCAGATGTTCTCAAAGGCCAGCGACTCGGAGAGACGCGGATCACGGGCAGGGACAAGACTGCAACGACGAAGCGTAAAGGACCACCCGGCAAGCACCAGTCCCAGCGTGCCGATAACGGCCGTGAACTGCATGAGCTGGGGATTCCAACCAACAGAGACTTCGCCCGATTCAACGGCAGCGATGAGCAGGTCATTGGACTGCGAGTTGATGATGGCTTCCGTCGGGACCACCGGCATGACCAGCCAGTAGACATCTACGAGGAACATCAGCAGCATCCACGCGGCGATGCCAGCCAGGGCGCCGCGGAAGCGCTTCGGCCAGCGGGAAATCAGCATGACGAACGGCAGCATGAAGTGACCGCCGATCAGCAGCCATGACACGTAGAACCATGGACCCATCTGCCGCGGAAAGAACCACCCCGTTTCGACCGGAATGTTCGCGTACCAGATCAGCATGTACTGACTGAAGCCGATGTACGCCCAGAACACCACACCGAAGGCGAACAGCAGTTTGCCCATGTCGTGCAGATGCTCTTTGTTGACGGCCTCACCCAGCTTGCCGGCGCTCTTGAGCATGATTAACAACAGGATCATGGTGGCAAAGCAGCCCGTGCAACTGACGGTGAAGAAGTACACGCCGAACATGGTGGAGAACCATGTGGGCTGCAGCGACATGATCCAGTCAATCGATGCAAAGGTCTGGGTCACGGCATAGAGAATGATGCCCACAGGGGCGAGCATCTGCATGGCGCTGGTTCGCGACACGTTGCCGTCTACATCCTGTGCAATCGAGTGGCTCACGAAGAAGCGTGACAAGAACGCCCACACCACGGCATACACAACCATGCGGATGCACCAGAACGTGGGGTTCAAGTACGGCGCCTTCTTTTGCAGCAGGTGATCATGTGCCACGAGATCGACGTCGGCCCACTCGTACAGCACGGCGCCCTGTTCGGTCCACACAAGCACGATCAGCGGAATCAACAGCACCCACATCCACTGCAAGTTGGAAGCGAGTCCTTCGGCGGTGCGTCGCACCGTCACTGACCAGCCCGCTCGCACAATGTGCTGCAGAATGGTGAAGAACAGGCCGCCAAGACAGATGGCAAAGGCCGCCGCGATGGCGAACAGATACGCCTTCCAGAACGTCGCCGCTCCGGCTGATGACGCCAGTGCCAGGGTCGTACCCAATCCACCAAAACCAAGGACTAAGCCAGCCGTGGACAAACGCCCGCTCAAGGCGCCCATATGCAGTTGCGTAGTAGTGGCGGTCAGTGTCTTCACGAATCACCTCCGCCGTGGTCATGTGTCGAATGGTCGTGGGCAGCCGGCGCGTCGTCGGTGGCGTCAGCAGCTGATGTGTCCTCGTCATCTTCAATGACACGCCGCACTTCAGGAAGTGCATCTGCACCAAGAACCTGATCGGCAGGCGCGTTTCGTGACACTTGCAGCGCCTCGATCCAGGCCACGATCGCCCAGCGATCCCGCACGGGAATCTGCGACGAGTAATCGGGCATGTTGTTCAGGCCATTGCTGATGGTGTGGAAGATCTTGCCTGGGGGTTGCTCGGTCACGACTTCGTCGTGCAGATCACGAGGCTGCACCCAGACTGTGCCATTGGTGCCGTTCTCCAGCAGATTCATCGCCTTGTGATGCACGGGACCGTCACCCTTGCCTGTGACACCGTGGCAAGGCAGGCAGTAGATTTCGAAGCGCTGATGGCCGCGTTCAAGCAGAGCGCGATCAACAGTGATGGCATCTGGGAACGTTGTGGCGAACGCGCCGTCAATCGTACCAAGCCAAAGGTGCGTATCGTCAATCATCGCACTTCTGGACACTGTGCCGGGCACCTGCGGTCGCATGGCCCGGTTGTCACGGAACAACTCGTTGGTCTGCTGCGCCTTGTACATGGGCTGGTTGTCCATGTTCTGGATCAAGTGGATGCGCGGTTCCGTCTTCGGCACCGTGCGGGCGTAATACACCACCGCTGGCGGGATCAGCGCGACCGTCACGATCAGCATGCCGACAGCCCAGAAGATCTTCGGCACTTCGAAGATCGCCCAGTCAGGCCGTTGCCGTGGTCCGTAGGAACCCATCTGATCAGGCCTCCAACTCGACGATCGACTCAGGATCGAGACTACGGAGGAACTCAGCGGTGTCCTCCTTGGCGTATTCCGGATCACAAGCCTCGATCACAAGCACGAAGCGGTCATCGGTGATGCGCTTGAGCTTGGTGGACTTGAGCACCGGGTGGTAAAGACACGGCAGTTTGTTCAGCGCGAGCATGCCGAACACCGTTGTCAAGGCTGAGAACAGCACGGTGAGTTCAAACGCCACTGGCACGAATGCAGGCGTACTGATGAGTGGCTTGCCGGACACTTCGAACTGGTAGCCGACGACCGGCACGATGGCCCACAAGTCCAGCTCGAACGAGTTGGTGAAGGTCTGCAGGAAGATCGCGAGGCACAAGCCGGTAAAGCCACCGCAGAAAACCATGATCGGCAGGATGGTGTAGTTCACACCCATCGCCCAATCCAGTCCGTGGACTGGGAACGGCGTGTGACAGTCGAACCACTTGTAGCCACGTGCGCGCGTGGCCTTGGCGGCGTGCATGATTGTTGCAGGCGTCGTAAAGACCGCAGCCAGTCCCCATGCAGCTTTGCTGGTTGGTGTCACCTTGGCGTTCATCGTTGTTTCCGGTTTCGGGGCAGTGCTCATTCGTGCGCCTCCTCGCCGTGGTCATGGGCGTGCGGATCAGCAGCGGGCATGATGCCCTTGATCTCCGCGATCGCCAGCACCGGAAGGAAACGGATGAACAACAGGAAGAGCGTCATGAAGAGACCGAATGATCCGAGGAACGTCACGAAGTCGACCCACGTTGGCTCGTACAAGCCCCAACTGCTGGGCAAGAAGTCCTGTGTCAGCGATGTGATCGCGATTACGAAGCGTTCGAACCACATGCCAACGTTCACGAACAACGATGCAATGAACAACACCCAGATGTTTCGTCGGCAGAACTTGAACCAGAAGATCTGCGGCGTGATCACATTGCAGGACACCATGATCCAATAGGCCCACGCGTACTGGCCGAAGGCACGGTTCACGAACGCGAATGACTCATAGAGCTCGCCCGAGTACCAGGCGATGAAGAACTCCATGCCGTAGGCGTAGCCGACCATTGAGCCCGTGAGCAGAATGATCTTCGCCATGTTCTCAAGGTGACGCACCGTGATGAAGTTCTTCAGGCCCCACAACTCACGAGCTGGAATAGCCAGCGTGAGCACCATGGCGAAACCACTGAAGATGGCTCCTGCCACGAAGTACGGCGGGAAGATCGTCGTATGCCAGCCGGGCAACTGTGCCACTGCAAAGTCAAACGAAACGACCGAGTGCACGGAAAGCACCAGCGGCGTCGCAAGTGCGGCAAGCAGCAGGTAGGCACGCTCGTAGCGATGCCAATGCCGCATGCTTCCTCGCCAACCAAGCGAGAACAGTCCGTAACAGAAGGCCTTGACCTTGGTAGTCGAACGGTCACGCAGCGTTGCGATGTCAGGAATCAAGCCAACGTACCAGAACAGCAGCGACACCGTGAAGTACGTGCCCACGGCGAACACGTCCCACAGCAGCGGGCTGCGGAACTGTGGCCACATGTCCATCTGGTTGGGAATCGGGAACAGCCAGTAGGCCAACCAGACGCGACCAATGTGAATCCCGGGGAACAGACCTGCGCAGATGACCGCGAAGATTGTCATGGCCTCGGCAAAGCGGTTGATCGACGTGCGCCACTTCTGCCGGAACAGGAAGAGAATGGCGGAGATCAGCGTGCCCGCGTGGCCGATACCCACCCAGAACACGAAGTTCACGATCGGGAAGCCCCACATGGCGGGGTTGTTGTTGCCCCACACGCCCACGCCAGTGACGATCAAGTAGCCAACCATCATGCCCAATGCGCCAAGCAACGTGACCGACATTGCCATGGCGATGTACCAGGCACGCGGCGGCTTGGCGGCCTCATTGACGCGGCAGATCTCCGCCGTCACTGAGCCGAAGGTCTCGTGCCCCAAAATCAACGGAGCGCGGACGTCGGGTGATTCGTCGACATTCAACGTGTTATCGATCGGAAGCGTCGTCATCAGTGGTGGACCTCGGCGGTGTCGTGGTCCTCATGCGCGTGTGCAGCATGTCCACCGTGGTCTTCTGGATAACGCTCACCCGATGTCGGGTTGCTGAGCATCGCGAGGTACTTGTTGCGCGGCTTGACGTTCAACTCGTCAAGCAGGCCGTACGAGCGGTCGTCAGTGTGCAACTGGCTGACGCGTGAGGTCGGGTCCATGAGATCGCCGAACACAATGGCGTCGGTCGCACATGTTTGGGCACACGCAGGCGTGATCGTGCCGTCTGGAATGACAACCCGCTTCGCCTTCGCCTTGTCAGCTTCGGGCATTTTGACCCAAGCGTTGCGGGCCTTGATCTTGGCGGACTCAATACGCTGCGTGCACCAAGTGCACTTCTCCATGACCCCACGCATGCGGACGGAAACATCCGGGTTGAACTGCATGCGGCGCAATGGATCGCTGCCACTCTGCTTGCGAATGTAGTAGTCCGGCTGTACTTGCAACATGCCGGTGTCTCGCAGTGGATCGCGGCGGAAGTAGTCGAAGAAGTTGAATCGACGCACCTTGTACGGACAGTTGTTCGAGCAGTACCGCGTGCCGACGCAGCGGTTGTAGATCATGGCGTTCAGGCCGTCTGTGGTATGCACGGTCGCGGCGACGGGGCACACCTGTTCGCAGGGCGCGTTCTCGCAATGCTGGCACATCATTGGCTGCATGGCGATGGTGCCGGGGTTGGCTACGTCGTAGTCGCCGTGTCCATCAGACTTGAAGCGGTAGTACCGGTCGATCCGCAGCCAGTGCATCTCACGGCCCATGAGCACCTGATGTTTGCCGACGATCGGAATGTTGTTCTCTGCCTGGCAAGCGACAACACAGTCGCCACAGCCAATGCACTTGCTCAGGTCAATGCTCATGGCCCAGGCGTAGTTGGAACCTTCGAACTGGCTCTCCTGCCAGAGCGAAAGCTGGCCCATGGAATGTCCCATGTGCTGACTGAACTTGGGGTCGTGATTGAATGTGTCTAATGAGCCTTCGCGGAACAGCACCGGCAGGCGTTCCTGCGTGCCTTTGCCGCCGACGGAATCGATGGCGAAGTGATCCTGCGTACGGGCGAGTTTCGTGCTGCCGCCAGCGGCTTGCACTGTCACACCACTGCGTGACCACATGGCATTGGATGCACGCAGTAGATAGGCATCGAAGCCTGTACCTGAGTTGACGCGACCGGGGAAGGATCGACCCCACCCAAGTGCGATCGACACTGTGCCCTTGGCCTGCCCTGGCTGCACGATCACCGGACCGGTGGCCGTTCCGCCGCCAACCTGCACAGTGACGTTGTCGCCGTCGCCCACGCCAGCATCGGCGGCGTCGGACTTGTGCATGAGCACCGCGTTGTCCCAGGTCAGCTTCGTAATGGGATCCGGCAGTTCCTGCAGCCAGCCGTTGTTCGCGAATCGACCGTCGCCGATCGAATAGGACGGCGTGAGATTCAACTCGAGTCCAACCTTCGCTGCGGGCAGAGCCGCAACCGATCGACGTACTGGAGGTGTCTCCATGACAGATGTGGATCCGGAAAGCACACCAGCATGCAGCGCGCCTCGCCAGTTGGCGTCATACGGCGCTACATCACCATCTGGCGTGATCGCCTTGCCGGTGAGTTCCTGGAACGTACGTCGCACGATCTCGAAACCGGCGGTGACTGGTTCGCCCCCGATGACCGCCAGCAACTCGACCGTCGAACGACCACCGAAGAGCGGCAGGATCATGGGTTGCTGGATACTGACTGTGCCGTCCCATGCCGTGCCGTCGCCCCAGCTTTCCAGCGCATGAGCCTTGGGCAGATGCCAGTGGCATGCACGCGATGTTTCGTCGTCGTGGGAAGACAGGCTCACGCTGTGCTTCACGGCCTTCAATGCCGTTGCGAACTGCAGATCCGCGGGGGCGTCGTACACCGGATTAACACCGATCAGCACCGCTGTATCCACTGTGCCGGCGTTGGCCGCCGCGGTGAACGCCGCCATGTCAGCCGTATCCAGCTCGGGCTGCGGTACGCGGACATAGTTGACCGTCGATCCAGTGTTGCCCAACGCCTCGTTCATGAGTGCCGCAAGGTGATGCACCGCCGCTGGCTGCCCGCGACCAGCGATCACGACACTGCGACCCCTGGCATGCTGCAGTTGTTCAACAAGCGTCGTAACGGCTTCGTGAGCGGTGCCCGCCGGGGCCAATGCGCTGTTGCCGGTGATGGCTGCGGCCATGTGGCCGGCGGTTGCCGAGACATCCGCTGCACGCATCGGCCAGCGGTCATCCGCGTTGCAACCAGTCACGCTGAGACCCGGCTCGACAATGAGCACGCGGCTCATGTGCCCATGGTCCGGCGTGCGCTTCGCAGCCCAGCCTCTGGAGAGGTTGAGGGCATCGCCATGGCTGCACAAGAAGTCGCTGTCCAACGAAACGACCACATCGGCCTTGGACAGGTCGTAGATCGGTCGCAAGTGTCCGCCCATGGCGGCGTCGAGACCGGCTGACTCGGCGGACTCGATTGGATTCCAGGTCACCCAGACGGCATCCGGGAACGCGCCACGCACTGCACGCTGCATGCGGCGAACACTGGGTGATCCGGTTGGTTCGGCGATGAACCACAGGCCTTTGCCAGTTCCCAGTGAAGAGGCATGTGCACTCCACCACTTTTCGAAGCTTGCCCAATCGGCGTTGGCCGCTTGCGCTGCCTGGCCCGGACGTTCAAGCACACCACGACTGCGGTCGGGGTCGTACAAGTCGAGAATCATCGCTTGCTGCTGACCGGTCAATGCACCGAGGCTTCCGGGATGTTCCGGGTTGCCTTCGAGCTTGGTCGGACGCCCGTCGTAGGTCGTCGCCAGAATGCCCGTGGCGATGCCGCCGACTTCAACGATCGACGCGTACTGCGTCGCGTTGCCGGGCATGGTGCCTTCTGGTCGGGCGGCGTAGGGAGCAATGTGCTGCTTGGGCCATCGGCGGCAGCCGGTCAGGCCTGCGCCGGCGAGGGCCATGGAGGCACCCATGAGCTTCAGGAAACCGCGGCGATCAGTGCCATCCAGCAGTTCCGATGCTCCAGTGGGGAACTCCCGGTGCATGAACGTCCGGAACTCCGGTGTGTCCGCGACCTCGTCGAGACTGCGCCAGTATGTGCGTCCCTTGGGACCGCCTGTGCCGTTCAACGATGACATGTGGAACAGTCCTGTGACGGATGGAGGTCGTTGACGGAGCGCCAATGGGCGCCCTCGGCGAGTCGTTCTTCACCCGTCATGTCCCAGCCCCACTCGAGCTGGGTGACAAGGTCGGGGTTGCGCAGGTGTGGCTCCGGGTCGCGGTGACAATCGAGACACCACCCCATGCTCAGCGGCTTGGCCTGCCGCACTACTTCCATCGTGTCAATGCGACCATGACACTCCACGCAACTGACGCCGCGTGTGACATGCGCCGAGTGATTGAAGAAGGCGTAGTCGGGTAGGTCGTGAATGCGCACCCACTCGACAGGTCGTCCGGTTTCCCAACTCTCCCGCAGCGGCTTGAGCTTCTCGCTGTCCGGGTGAATCATTGCGTGACAGTTCATGCACGTCTGCGTCGGAGGGATCGACGCATGCGGTGACACTTCAACCGTGTTGTGGCAATAACGACAGTCAATGCCCAACTCGCCCGCGTGCTTCGCGTGCGAAAACGGAATCGGTTGTTCCGGTGCATAGCCGACGTCGGTGGTTTCAGGACTGAAGCCCCACGCAACCATGAACGCGACATACAACGGCGCAATAGGCCCAAGGACGGCCACCGCAGGAAGGATCAGGTTCGACCACCGTGGGAAGACGTAGTGGTATCGGCCCATGGACCAAGCGCCTCAGAGACTTCGTGTATAATTACACGAAGTAGAAGCCCTAGAGTTTCCCCGCCCGGAAGTCCCGTGTCAAGTGTCCGCCAGCGGTGTTTTGAGCCTTCTGTGAGACTGCTACTGTGCCCTGTGATGAGGCCCTGAAACCACGTGTTTGACACCCACTGCCATCTCACCAACGACGCCCTTTTTGGGGCCTTGGAACCGGTCCTCCAGGCCGCTGCTCAAGCCGGCGTGCACGGCATGTTGACCGTGTCCACCGACGTCGACGACGCCCATCGTGCCATGGCCGTCGCCAACGACCATGCGCAGGTCTGGTGCACCGCAGGCGTCCACCCTTCAGAGGCTGGACGCGACCATGAACTGGCCGGTCTTCAGACCGTTGCCGAGCATCCAAAGTGCTTGGCTTGGGGCGAGTTGGGACTCGACAACTACTGGCCCGAACCCAGCCAGGACCGGCAACTGGCGTTGCTAGAAGCGGAGTTGGAGTTCATTCGAGCCTGGGACGCCAACGGTGGTCGAGCCATGCCCATCGTGGTGCACTGCCGCAAGGCGCTCAACGACCTGCTCCCGCGCCTGCAGCACAGCGGCATCAACGGGAGCCGCTTTGTCTTTCACTGCTTTACGGACGGCCCGGATGAAGCACAGCGGATTCTGGACTTCGGCGCCGCCATCTCCTTCACCGGCGTCGTGACCTATCCCAATGCCGCCGACATCGCCACCGCCTCTGATCTTGTGTCCATGAACCGCCTGATGATCGAAACCGACGCCCCCTACCTCTCCCCGCAACCCGTCCGAAAAGTCCGCCCAAACCAACCAGCCCATGTCCGCTACACCGCCGAGTTTCTCGCTGCCCGCCGCGGACTGACGCTGGACGACTTCACCACCCAAGCCGACGCCACCGCCCGCACGATCTACGGTTTTCCCCCCGGCAGCTTCCCCGAAAACTCCCCTGTAACTCCACCCGGATCCCCCGAGTGATGCGCGTCGTCTCGCTGGTGCCGTCCGCCACCGAACTGCTGTGCGCCATGGGCGCAGCCGATCTCCTCGTGGGCCGCTCCCACGAGTGCGATACGCCCGATTCGATTCACGACGTCCCCGTCCTGACGACCTCGCGTACCACTGCCATCGCTGCAACTGCCATCGATGCCCAAGTCACCGAGGCCATGACAACCCACGGTTCGCTGTATGAACTCGACGCCGACACGCTCAAGGCGCTGGCGCCCGACGTCGTTCTATTGCAGGACACGTGCAGCGTGTGTTCCATTGACGCGGCGTCCGTGGAAGCAGTCCTGTCACAACTGCCAACAGCACCCGTTGTCCTCACCCTGAACCCGCACAGTGTCGAAGATATTTTCGACGACCTCATCCGCATCGGCGAAGCCGTCGGCCGACCAGAAGCCGCCCAGCACGCCATGATCGACATGCGCGCCGTGTGGTGGGACACGCAGGATGTCGTCAATCCGTATGTTGACGGTCCGAGCACCGTCGTGTTGGAGTGGGCGGATCCGCTGTACGTCGCAGGACACTGGACACCACAGTTGATTACCGCCGCCGGCGGCCGACAGGATCTGGTTGCACCGGGCGCGCCGTCGCGAATCGTGGACCCTGAGGAACTCCTTGCCCAGCAGGTCGAACGACTGATCATCGCCCCGTGCGGTGTGGCATTGAAAGAGGCGCAGGCGCATCTGGAACTGCTGCAGCAGACGCGCTGGTGGCCGCTGCTTCCCGCAGTGGAGGAAGGTGGCGTCGCCTTAGTCGACGGAACGTCGAGTTTCAGCCGGCCGGGGCCACGTCTTCTGCAGACGCATCGGTGGCTGACGGGTTGGTTGCAGGATCGACCGGCGTTGGTGCCGGCGGACTTTGCCTGGGAACGCGTACCGTCCACGTGACATCGATGGTTGACGGCGGTAGGTCCGCCGACTGCGCCGTCAAGGTGCCGGCGCCTGCCGTATCCGGGCGACCAATGATCACCAGCCGTGCCCACCACAGCGACGGACGACCCTTACCGTCAGCCTTGGCTTTGAGCGCCCAAGCTTCGGTCTCCATTTCGAGGCCATTCGTCGTGGTCAAAGTGGCCATCTGCGGCGCTTCGGTGTCGCTGTGCCACTCCATGGTCATGACTGGTCGCACGGACCGCCCCCGCAAGGTCAGTGGATTGGGCGAGATGTGAATCGGCTTGAGCCGCTTGCCCTCCGCCGACATGGTCAGGTTCACGCGTTCACCATTGTCCAGCAGCAACACCACGCCGCCCGATTTGGGGCCGGTGTTTTCCAACCGCAGCGACACTGGAATCACGATCTCCTCGCCCGGTTCGATCTGGGGATCGGGGGGCACGAACTCGGTGCAGCCACAGGTGGCCTTGGCACCCTCGATGCGCAACACGTTCGATGACACATTGCGCAGCAGAAAGTCGTGCTCGATCAGCAGCGGCGGGTTGTCGATCTCGACGATTCCAGCATGGAAACTGCTGTCTACTTGAATCGACGCCGGTCGCAGCATGAAAAACAGGGCCACACCAATGATCGCAGCCACCACCACTACGACGGGCCAGATCGGGCGTCGAGGCAACTCTGGAATGGAACTTGGCGTGTCTTGCATCACAACGGGATTCTAGCAGGCCCCAAAAAACACTTGTGCAGGCCGTGTCAACCGTTGAAACGAGTGATCGCCGCCTGTATTTCATCAAGCGTATCCCCGCCGAACTTGTCCAACACCGCTGTTGCGACAGCCGTGGCTACGACATGTTCCATGACCACACTTGCCGCAGGCGAAGCGCACACGTCGCTGCGTTCGTAGGTGCTTTGTTCGGCGGCATGCGTCCGCATGTCCACACTGGGAAGACCCTTCAGCAGCGTACTGATCGGCTTCATGGCGCCGCGCACAACCACAGGCATTCCGTTCGTCATGCCGCCTTCGATGCCGCCGGCATTGTTCGTGGGACGCGTGTACCCCGTGCCGTCATGCGCGATCGGATCGTGCACGGCCGAACCGTTCTTCGTGACGACGGCGCACCCCAGCCCGATCTCGACGGCCTTGAATGCCTGAATGCTCATCACCGCCGCGGCGAGCCGGCTGTCCAGCGTGTTTGCACGCTCCATGCAGGTGCCAAGCCCCGGCGGACACCCGATGACGTGCACTTCACACATGCCACCGACCGTGTCCTTGTCGACCTTTGCCTGACGAATGTGCTCGATCATGGCGGCGCTTGCATCCGTACACGGGTTGTAGACCTCAGAGGCGTCGCGAGCGGTGCGCAACGCGTCCAGATCGCCTTCAACAACAACCAGCGCATCCACATCCATGAGCCCTCGCAGATAGCCGAATGTCTCGATGCCAAAGGCACGCAGCAGCAGTCGACTCAGCGCACCGGCGGCGGTTCGGGCCGCCGTCTCGCGGGCGCTGGCACGTTCCAGGACATTGCGACAGTCATCGGTGCCGTACTTCAGCGAGCCTGAAAGATCCGCGTGCCCGGGCCGGGGCCGGTGCATTGGGGGTGTGCGTTCAAGATCGTCGAGTCGTGCATCCGTGTTGGCCACCTGCAGCACGATCGGCGCGCCCGTCGTCAGGCCCAGCCGCACGCCGGCCGTGACGTCAACGTGATCGCTTTCGATGCGCTGCCGTCCGCCGCGACCGTAGCCACCCTGGCGACGGAAAAGCTCGGCGTTGATGAAGTCGGTATCGACCGCAAGTCCCGCCGGCATACCCGTGATGAACGCCGTGCCGCAAGGCCCGTGCGACTCACCTGCTGTCTGAACGTTCAGCGTTGCCACGATGTGATGCTACCAGCCACTCGCCGCCCACCGCTGCTCCTGTCCAGCGGCTTGGGCCAACCACATGTCCAGACCGCAGGCCACCGACGCCCCTGCCTGCCGAAGATGCTCCACGAAGATGGTGTCGACCGGGTCCAACACCGACTCCAGAGCCACGGCGCCGTCGGCGATCTGATCGCGATCAAAGCCGACAGCCTGCATGGCGTCGTTGCCTGCGGGATCATCCCTCGCATCTTGCGCCATGCCCACGGACGTGCACTGCACCACCACGTCAAAGGGCCCCCCGCTCCCCCGGCTCCCCCCCACGGCAATGTCGCCGAGCGCCGCCAGGTCAGTGGCCACCTGCTTCGCCCGTTCGGCAGTCCTGTTGAACACACGCACACATGCACCGGCCTGCAACAGCCCGACGCACGCTGCCCGCGCTGCTCCACCGGCGCCCAG